>Ga0182013_10002150_pt1 | contig 26133 bp, 19 predicted proteins | sample 612S2MmetaG_FD_120487 | JGI IMG/M metagenome (GOLD analysis project Ga0182013, IMG submission 120487) | Permafrost microbial communities from Stordalen Mire, Sweden - 612S2M metaG | ecosystem: Environmental > Terrestrial > Soil > Wetlands > Permafrost | place: Sweden: Stordalen | collected...
TGAATTGGGCGAACCGAGGCGCACTGTGCGCACACAGCACACATCTTAAATCACAGTCAAGTCGTCTGTTTTGTTAGTTTTATACGTTATATCAATAACTTGCTTTGTAAGCTGGCGGAGAGAGGTGGATTCGAGCCCATACCCCCCAGCGCCCCACTCTATGGCAGGTTCCCAAATGTTAACGCCGCATGAAATTCCTCGGCTTTTGACCAAGGAGTAGGCCATGGCGCTTATGCCATGGCCTACAAGCTTCTAAAAATGAATTACTTAATTGACTTTCATTCTGATGTGTCGAACTTTCACCCAAACAGTACTAACTTTCATTTTGAGTGGTTCCGCACACCCACAGCGATTTCACTTTATGGGGTACCAACTTTCACCTTATGCGGCCAAAATTTCACGTTATGCGTAAACCCACATCTGCTCCACCAAAAGTACATAAAAGTTCCTAACTGCATCCAGAGGTTGAGCCGCAGCTCATGCAGCGGTAGCAACTGCCGTTGCGGACCATGATGGCGCCGCAAACACCGCAGCTGGGCGCGTCGCCCATGTCATAGAGCTCGCGCATTGCGTCGGCAGCGTGGTAGATCCCGCGATCGCTCATTTGTGGACCGCGCGCGGGGCTGGCCTCTGTTGTTCCCGACGCCTTGATGTCCGGCGCAACACCGCCGCCAGGCGCGGATGTAGAGCCCATCCCGGTGCTGAACCCGGAATCCGCCGCTGGGTTGTCAGGGTGGGTGCTCACTTGGTTGAGCCGCCGTGCCACTTCCTCCGCCAACTTGGAGAGATGGCCCTGCGCCACGGATTCGTCTTCGGCTTCGCCATCCGGAATCAGCGAGGGCGAAGCGGGCAGTGGCGTTACCTGCGGAGCAAAACCGGCAAACAACGACAACTGGGTGCCGGAAAGGAAGCGCAGATTAAGCCAGCGGAAAATGTAGTCCATCAGGCTCTTGGCGTAGCCGATCTGCTCATTACCGGTCCAGCCGGAAGGCTCAAAGCGGGTGTGCGCGAACTTCTCGCACAGAACCCGCAGCGGTACCCCGTGCTGCAAGGCCAGGGAAATGGAGGTGGCGAAAGCGTCCATCAGGCCCGAGACTGTCGAGCCCTCTTTGGCCATCTTGATGAAGATCTCACCGGGTTGACCGGTGGGATACAGTCCCACCGTGATGTAGCCTTCATGGCCTGCAATGGAGAACTTGTGCGTGACGGAGGCGCGCTCATCCGGCAGGCGGTGGCGCACGGCGCGCGGCGGTGCGTTCAGGTCCTGCGCAGGCTCGCGGGCCGACTCAAGGTCTGGCGCCGGCTTCAGCAGCGGCACCAGAGCTGCCTTGGCGATTTCGTCCAGGGCCTTCTGGAACGAAGCGGCAGCGGCGATTACCTGCTTTGCGGTGACTTCAAGTTTCTCGCTGATCTTCGCTTCCAGTGTCTTCAGGTCACCTTCGGCCGCGGGCTGGCCCACGGCGACTTGTGCCAGCACGCGACTGCCCGCTGCGTCCAGGGCTGACGGCTCGCGTTTGGCGTCGAGGCTGGTGTTCAGGGGCTGCGTGCCTTTGGAGCCGTCGCGGTAAATTGCCACAGCCTTGATACCTTGCCGCCAGCTTTCGGCATACGCCTCGGCTACCTCTTCCACCGTGGCCTCGTGAGGCAGATTCACGGTCTTTGAGATAGCGCCGGAGAGGAACGGCTGCGTCGCTGCCATCATCTTGATGTGCCCCATGTAATGAATGGAGCGTGTGCCCTTGGACGGCTTGAAGCTGCAATCGAACACCGCCAGGTGTTCCGGCTTGATGCCCGGCGCACCCTCAATGGTTCCGGTAGCGTCGATATAGCTCACGATCGCATTTACCTGGTCGTTGTTGTAGCCCAGCTTGAAGAGCGCAGCAGGCACGGTGTTGTTGACGATCTTGATCATGCCGCCGCCAACCAGCTTCTTGTACTTGACCAGCGCCAGATCGGGTTCGATGCCGGTGGTGTCGCAGTCCATCATGAAGCCAATGGTGCCGGTGGGCGCCAGAACCGTGGTTTGCGAATTGCGGTAACCATAGCGCTCGCCGTAGACCAGCGCCATATCCCAGCATTCGCGGCTGGCGTCGATGAGCGCGTCAAGTTGTGGCACGTTGAAGGGCTCGCCGCTTACGCGCGACTTGCCAATGTTGTTCACTTCCGCGCGGTGCATCCGGATCACGTCGAGGAAAGGCTCGCGGTTGACGTAGAAACCGGGGCAGGCGCCGCCCTGGCGTTCCACACTCGCGGTCAGCGGTGTCGCTGAAGCAATCGCCGGGCAGTTCGCCGCAATGACCGCCGATTGCAGATAGGCCTCGCCGCACATGATGGCAGTGAGAACCGCTGCCAGGTCACGGCCGGCGGTCGAGTCATAGGGCAACCCCATGGACATCAGCAGTGCGCCCAGGTTGGCATAACCCAGCCCCAAAGGCCTGTATTCATGCGAATTTCGCGAAATGGACTCCGTCGGATAGCCGGAATTGTCCACCAGAATTTCCATGGCTGTGATCACTACAGAAATGGCGTAACGGTAGGCGGCAATGTCGAAACTGCCCGCCGGCGTAACGAACTTCATCAGGTTAAAACTGGCCAGATTGCAGGCCGAGTTGTCCAGAAACATATACTCCGAGCAGGGATTTGAGGCATTGATGCGCGCTGTGTTCTTGCTGGTGTGCCACTTGTTAATCGTGGTGTCGAATTGCAGGCCAGGATCGCCGCACAGCCAGGTTGCCTCGGCGATCTTCTTCATGATGTCGCGCGCCTTGTAACTCTTTACCGGCTTGTGTTCCTTGACCGTGTAAGTGGTGAACTCACCATCTGTTTCGTAGGCGCGCATGAACTCGTCGCTAACCCGCACTGAGTTGTTGGCGTTCTGGAAGAAGATGGACGAATATGCCTCTGAATCGGGGCCCGAGCCGTCGTATCCGGCCTTGATCAGAGTAAAGGCCTTGGCCTCTTCCTTTGACTTGCACTCAATAAAGTCGATGATGTCAGGGTGCTCCACATCGAGGATCGCCATCTTGGCCGCGCGGCGAGTCTTGCCGCCGCTCTTGATCACCCCGGCGAAGGCGTCCAGGCCGCGCATGAAGCTCAGCGGGCCGCTTGCGGTGCCGCCTCCCGTCACGGACTCCTTGCTTGACCGCAGCGTACTGAAATTCGTTCCCGTGCCCGAACCATACTTAAACAACAATGCCTCGGTCCGGGCCAGGTCCATAATGCCTTCCATTGAATCCGCGACATGATTGATGAAGCAGGCCGAGCATTGGGGATGGCTGTAGCCGGTCGCGGCATAGACCACGCCGCCGGTCGAAGGATCCCAGTGCCAGTTCTGTCCCACCGCATCCGGCTCAAGCCGGTCGCAGCCCACGTTGAACCACACCGGCGAGTTGAAGGCCACTTTCTGCGTCAGCAGCATGTGCGCCAGTTCGTCGTGAAAGATGGCCGCGTCCAGGGCCGTGGCAAAGTAGCCGCCTGCCATGCCCCAGTCGCGAATGGTCTCCGCCACGCGCGCCACCAACTGCCGAACGCCTGTCTCGCGGTCCTGCGAGCCCATCTGCCCATGCAGATACTTCGACGCCACAATGTTGGTTGCCGTCATTGACCAGTCCAGCGGCACCTCCACATCCTTTTGCTCGAAAACGGTATTACCTTTGTTATCCGTAATCAGGGCGGTGCGCCGTTCCCATTGCACATCGTCGTAAGGGGAAACTCCCTCAGTAGAAAAGCGGCGGGCAAAGGACAACCCTTTCTCGCTCAGGGGAATCTGGTGGGAAGTGGCTGAAGTCTTGAGATTGGCCTCGTTCATGAAATCCTCTCTATCGGCAAAATGAGTGAAGACGTTGGCCCTGCAGGCTTAATTCCGCCTGAAAAAGGGTACTGCGAGTCTTTGACAACGAACGGGAAAAGGGGTTTAAGTGCGACCGCGAGTTTTCGTCTTTCAGCGGCCCGCCGGTGGGTCATCCCACCGAGTTACGTTACAGTCCGTTTACAGCCGCAGATGAAAAAATAGCGCTGTCTATGGTACATGTCAACCGCAAACCACAATATCTTGTATTTTGTTCACATTCCCGGCACCTGTTTGCTAAACACGGCCATTTGCCTGTGGAAAGCTCCAATGGCCTTGCGGCACGCGGACTTTGTGGCTGCGGTTTGCCCCAATTTCGGTGCAGCCGCGCTTTGCTTCCTCTGAGGCTGCCTCATTTACAAGCCTATTCCGTGCCCAGACCCGATGCAAGACACAGAAACGGTGCAATCGGGAGCCTGAACCTGTGTAGATGTGGACAAACCGGAGCTCATTTTTGCCTCGACTCGACGGAATGGATCGACCCAATGAGCATCCGGGGCACTACGGCGAGGCCGCCTGTTAACTTTGAGGTCATGGCGGAGACGAAATCGAATCATCTGGATTGGACGCCGGTCGCCCTGCCCTGCCCCGTAACTCTGCGTGGACGGTCCGTGACCCTGGAACCGCTTGATGCGGCGCGCCACGCGGCCTCCCTGTGGCGGGACGTACACGGCCACGATGAGTTGTGGAGGTGGATGCCGGACGGCCCTTATGTCAGTGAGCCAGATTTGCGCCAGGCACTCCACGCAAAGCAAACCGCCCAAAACACCGTCTTCCTGGCGATTGTGCCTGCCGAGACAGGCTTGGCGGCCGGCTACGCCAGCTACATGCGGATGGAACCCGCGCACGGGGTCATTGAGGTGGGCAACATCCTGTTGGGGCCGTCCTTGCAGCGCACCACCGCCGCCACGGAGGCCATGTTCCTGATGGCCGGCCACATCTTCGACGGACTGGGCTACCGGCGCTACGAGTGGAAGTGCAACGCGGAGAACGAGCCCTCACGGCGTGCCGCTCTGCGCTTGGGCTTCAAATTTGAAGGCATCTTCCGCCAGCACATGGTGGTCAAGGGCCGCAACCGCGACACCGCCTGGTTCGCAATGCTGGACCACGAATGGCCCGCCCGCCAACGTGCCTTCACGGCATGGCTGGAGCCCGGGAATTTTGATAATGCGGGGAAGCAGCGCAAGACATTGCAGGAGATTACGGCCGCAGAGGGCTGAAGTCGAGACCAGCGGCCTAAACGCCAAAGCAGCTTGATCCGCGGCCGCCGCCAAATTGCGCATAGAAAACGTCGCCCGTTTCCAGGCGACGTTTTCGTCAATCTAAAACACAGGAATCAGTTGCTTTCTTTGGTTTCGATCCGCATTCCATAGAACGATTTCCGCACGAAGAATACCGATACCAGGAAGAATGCGACTGCCAGCACGTGTGTGAGCATCGGATTGCTCGAACTGAGCGTCACCGCAAGCTCGACAGCAAGTAATCCGAACAAGGTCGTGAACTTGATAATCGGGTTCATTGCCACCGACGAGGTGTCCTTGAACGGGTCGCCGACGGTGTCTCCGATTACGGTTGCGTCGTGCAAAGGTGTCCCTTTCTGGTTCAGGTCAACCTCTACGACCTTCTTCGCATTGTCCCAGGCGCCGCCGGCATTCGCCATGAAGATCGCTTCGTACAGGCCGAAGATCGCAATCGAGAACAGGTAGCCGACAAATAAGAACGGCTCCATGAACGCGAACGCAAGTGTCGAGAAGAAGACGGCGAGAAAGATGTTGAACATTCCCTTCTGCGCGTACTTCGTGCAGATCTCTACCACCCTCTTGCTGTCGCTGACCGACGCCTTTTCCGCGCCTTCCAGATGAATGTTCGCCTTGATGAACTCCACCGCGCGGTAAGCACCGGTGGTGACCGCCTGCATTGAAGCGCCCGCGAACCAGTAGATCACTGCGCCACCGCAGATCAACCCGAGCATGAAGGGCGCGTGCAGCAGAGAGAGCTTCTCTACGTTAACGGTCAGCCCATGAGTCAGCGCCATGATGATCGAGAAGGTCATCGTGGTTGCGCCCACCACGGCTGTGCCGATCAGCACCGGCTTCGCCGTTGCCTTGAATGTATTGCCGGCTCCATCATTGGCTTCCAGCAGGTATTTCGCACGTTCGAACTTCGCGTCGATGTTGAAGTCCTTCTTCAACTCGGCTTCGATGTTGGGAACGTTTTCGATCAGCGACAACTCGTAGACGGATTGAGCATTGTCGGTTACCGGCCCGTAGGAGTCCACTGCAATCGTGACCGGACCCATGCCAAGGAAGCCGAATGCGACCAGGCCAAAGGCGAAAACGGCCGGAGCCAGCATCATTCCCGCCGGATTATTGAATGCATCCGGTATGCCCGTACTGAAGAAATAGCCCAGTCCCATCAGCGCGACCATGCTAAGTCCCAGCCAGTAGGCTGACATATTGCCGGCCACAAGTCCCGACAAAATCCCTAGTGAAGCTCCGCCTTCCTTTGCCGATGTAACCACTTCTTGCACGTGGCTCGAGTTGGTTGAAGTGAAAACCTTCACCAATTCGGGTATGAGTGCACCCGCCAGGGTTCCGCACGAGATGATCGAGGCCAGCTTCCACCACAGCGATCCGTCCCCAAGGGTGGGGATCATCAGGTAGGAGACAACGTAGGTCAGAGCGATGGAAACAATGGAGGTGATCCAGACCAGCGAGGTCAAGGGCGCCTCGAAGTCCATCTCGTCGGAGTGCCCGTACTTCGCCTTGGCGATGGCGCCATTCAGGAAGTAGGCGGCCGAGCTGGAGATCAGCATGGCCACGCGCATCACGAAGATCCATACCAGCAGCGTCGCTTGCGTCTTGTGATCCGGAACTGCCAGCAAGATAAAGGTGATCAGGGCTACGCCTGTGACACCGTAGGTTTCAAAGCCATCGGCGCTGGGTCCAACGGAGTCGCCCGCGTTGTCGCCCGTGCAGTCGGCGATCACGCCAGGGTTGCGGGCATCGTCTTCCTTGATCTTGAAGACGATCTTCATCAGATCGGAGCCGATGTCGGCGATCTTGGTGAAGATGCCGCCGGCAATACGCAACGCCGCGGCGCCCAGGCTTTCGCCAATCGCAAAGCCAATGAAGCAGGGGCCCGCAAAATCAGCCGGGATAAACAAAAGAATGAAGAGCATGATGAGCAGCTCGACCGAGATCAGCATCATACCCACGCTCATGCCAGCCTTGAGCGGAATCGCAAAGCACGGATATGGCTTGCCGCGCAATCCTGCGAATGCCGTCCGCGAGTTCGCAAAGGTGTTGACGCGAATTCCAAACCACGCCACGCCGTAGCTGCCCGCGATGCCAATGAGCGAGAACAACAGAATGACCGGCAATGTAACGGAAATCGGCTTTCCCTGCACCGGCGCCAGCCAGCCGAAGTACAGCGAGATAATGACCGCAATGAACGCCCAGAGCAGCATGATGAACTTGCCCTGCGTCACCAGATAGGTTTTGCACGTCTCATAGATCAGTTCGGAAATTTCGCGCATCGAGCGATGAACCGGCAGGTTCTTCAACTGTTCATAGATCACCAGCCCGAACAACAGGCCGCCGACGCAGAATAGCAATCCGATTGACAGAAGGGCATGTCCGTTCAAGCCGAAGAAATTTGCGAAATTCACGCTCGACAAATCCGGCAGCACCAGGTTGGCTTCCCCTCCGCCCCCCTGCTCCGTCTGCCCGTAAGCCAATGTGGGGAGCAGCAGGCCCAGAAGGGCCGCCACGGTTCTGTACCGGCACTTCAGAAATGCCTCGGAACCCCCCTTGATCGCCGCTGCAATCTTCTGCATGTCCGGCGTTCCGATATCAGAGCCGATTTCCCGGCGCGTGAAGAGAAAGGCCACAAAGAGCGAAAGTACGCTCACGGCCAGAAAAAAATACACCCAATACGTTGCAGTCACGAGTCCTCCCGACGAATGGTTTGAAGCCGTTTCACCCACGACCCCATGAAAAAGGCGACCTCTCAGAACACTGGGGCGAAGCCATCGGAAGGCTATCAAACGGGTCCCCCACTGTCGAGTGATTGCAGTCACAGGGTTCAGGGTCCGCGCCTTCCGCGCCTGAAATCAAAGATTTCCAGCCAGCCTCGTGCGAGGCCGTTTACAGTACGGTGGATGGAGGCAATCGACATCCCATGAATTCATCCACGCTGCTCACTCCGCGCCAGGCGGCGGAAAAGCTCGGTATCAGCTACCCAGCCGTCAAACACTGGATCCTGGCCGGCCGCATTCGAACGGTCAAGACGCCTGGCGGACATCACCGGATTCCCCTCAACGCCCTGGACGAATTCCTGCCTGCAGGGGCCATTCCTGCCAATACGCCCCGCATCAGCGGGCGCAACCAACTATTGGGCACGGTTGTGGAGGTCGTCGTGGATGGCCTGCTTGCAAAAGTGGTGCTCGATGTCGGCGGCCAGCGGGTGACGGCCATCATCACCGCGGATGCCGTGCGCGATCTGGCAATCCAGAAGGGCGAAACAGCCATAGCGCTCATCAAGGCCACCGAGGTCATGATCGCAAGGCCATGAAACTGCAGAGGACAGGCATCGGCGATTGGTCGACAGGCAAGACGGCCGGGGGTTAAGTGCGATTTCGGTATTAATCAAGTCGAATTTTGTCGAATTATCGACTAATTATTGAATATAATGGACCTGAAATTATTCCAATTTCAGGAAAAACCATTGAAATTCCCCGCAGTGTTTCTTCCCCTCTCTGTCTGTTTGATGGCAACCGGGGTGACGGCTGGCGCGCAAAGTCCATCCACAACTGTTTCTCAGAGCTGGGTCGGCCGGTGGCTGGACCACGTCTCCGCAACCCAGGCCGCCCAGCCCCATTGGGTCACTCCGGTTGCCACGGTGACGCCCCGGCTGGAGCAGGAGTTCCGCTTCGATGTCGTGCACCAGGTGACACCCGCCGGCGACGTCACGAACCTCGACGGCGGTAAGGGCCTCGAGCTTATCCCCACGCACAATACCGAGCTGCTCCTCAACCTGCCCCCACGCCTGCATCACGAGAACCCCAGCGCCGTGGATGGCTGGGGCGATGTCTCTTTCACGCTGAAGTATCGCTTTCTGTCGTGCAATGAGGAGCACGGCAAAGCCATCTTGACCGGTTTCCTGGGCGGCAGCATTCCCACCGGGACTTACAAGAACGGCTCCATCAGCGCCGTAGTGACGCCAACCCTGGCCGGCGGCAAAGGATGGGGGAAGTTCGATGTGCAAGCCACCCTGGGCGGGACGCTTCCCACCAGCAGCGTGAACAAGTTAGGCCGCACCGTGGTCTCGAATACCACTTTCCAATATCACGCCCTGAAGCAGTTGTGGCCCGAGGCTGAAATCAATTCTATTTATTGGCTTGGGGGGTCGAACGGCGGCAAAAAGCAGACCTTTGTGACGCCGGGCGTCGTATTCGGCCGTTTCCCGATTCACAAACGCGTTGCCTTCGTCGCGGGAGGCGGTCTCCAGATTGCCACGACGCACTATAACCAGTACAACCACGCCTTTATCGGCACACTGAGAGTGCCGTTCTGAGGTGCACCGCAGACACGCCGCTGGCTGGGCATTCTCTCGGCTACTGGATTGGAATGTCGATTTTGTCCTCCGGGAGCGGAACCTGCAGGTTCTGTTCCTCCCGGGTCCGCACCCGCCCCCCCGGCAACGGATGCAATTTGAATAGCACCAGAACGTTGCGCTGCGGGTCATCGAATGCGCGGAAGCTGGCCACCTGCTCCAGCGTAAATCGTGTGTGGATGTCTTCCAGGGTGCCGGGGTCGAAGTCGTTCCATGTGGCGTACCAGCCGGGCTGGTAACGGCCGAGCTTCGACGCCAGGTCCTGCGTGCCGAAGTCGTCGCAAAGGGTGGGCAGGTGGGTCGCTAGAGTGATTTCGTCGCTGCTGATTGAGACCAGCAGCCGCTTGCCATTGGGATGCTGGTCGATATAGCTGGTGAGGCGCTGAGCCGCATCCACAAATGTGTATTCAGGATGTGCAACGTAGCTCAGAATCCACGCCCCGTTCACCGTTGCGGCAATTGCTGCCAGTACGATCACGGCCCAGCCGAGCTTGCGCGGCCACTCCGCCGTATCCAACAACGCAGCCGCTCCTTGCGCCACCATGAAGAAGCTGAAAAACGCCACCACGGCAAAGTAGCGAGGCTGGGGGTGGTCCTGGTAGGTCATGAAAAGTATGTAGCCGGCAACGGCCAGCGCCGATGCGCCGAAAACTGGATCCCGCAGCAGTCCACGGCCCCACGGGCTGCGCCATGCCATGACAATGCCCACCGCGATCAGCCCTGCCAGCGGAATCAGAATGTGGTCAATCCAGAGGCCTCCGTGGATTGACCACCACAGGCTCTGCAGCGGCCAGTCGGGCTGCGGGGGCTTTTTGTAAGTGTTGACCACAAACAGATATCGATAGTCGGCAAGCAGGCCGCTCCTGACCAGCAACGCCATCCACAGGCCAAACGTCACAGCCGTGACGCCGGCGGCGACCAGTCCGCAGTGCAGTGCCTTCCTGCGGTCATCCCACAGCGGCAGCAGCATGGCCCATGCCAGCGCCGGCAGCAGAAACACGGCCGTGGTCTTGGTAAGCAGCATGAGCGTGAACAACAGCCCAATCGTCGCGGACGCTGCCAGAGGCCGCCGCATTCGAGGCAACCGGATCGCCAGGTTCAGGACTGCCAGCGTCAACGTCGTCAGCATCGGCTCCAGAATCGCGAGGCGGCTGAAACAGTAAAGAAACGGGCTGGTTACCAGCAGAGTGAGAGCCAGCAACGCCATCCAGCGCGGTCCGCGAGCCCGCAGCAGCAAATAGCTCAGCAGCAGGTTGGCAAAGAAGAATCCAACCGCGAGCCCTCGCGCTGCCTGAACAGTGACCCCGGTGAAGAAGAACAGCAGCCACTCCAGAAACGGCCACATCGGAACGGCCGGTGCGGGATTGAAGTCGCCGGGCAGGTACCAGTTACCGAACAGGTGGGCGCGGATGGCCGCATTCCCGTACCAGCCCTCATCGGTGTATTTGGCCCAGTCGCTGAACCAGGGCGTGTGGTTTGGAAAATCGGCGCGCAAGTGCAGCGCGTGCAGAGCGGCAAATCCTAGAATCGCTGCCAGCCAGACAGCAAACACCCATCGTTTGGATCCAATCGGCAATTACCAGTGCTCCAAAGAACCAGAAGTTGCTCAGAGGAATAAGAAAGTGAGTAGGTCGCAATTATACCGTTGGGCCGCTGCCAGGCCGGTGGCCGGCGATAGCGCAAGGGCTGGCCCAGAGCGCCTCGGGAGACGGCGTCACTCTCCCCGGATGCCTATTCGTATGCCAGGGCATCGATGGGGTCTTTACGTGCCGCCATCCAGGCGGGATAGAGCGCACCGCACAGTGCCCCGGCAAAAGCTATGAGAGCGCCCTGGACGACCCAATGCGCAGTGATCTCAAAGTGCTGTGTGGGGAACTTGAGAGTGAGAAGGGTACGAACGCCGTAGGTACCCACGACGCCCAGCAATACGCCTGCGATGGCCAGCAAGGCAGTCTCGCGCAACACCATGCTGACAATGGTCAGCTTGGACGATCCCAGCGATTTGAGAATGCCGATCTCGCGGGTCCGCTCGAGAACCGCCGTATACATCGACTGGAAGATCACCAGGAAGCCAACGATGACTGCAATGCCTGTCACCACGTTGAGGGCGACGTTAAAGCCGGGAAGTTTCTCAGGAGTCATCTGGGCTAACCAGTCGTCAATAGTCTCCACCTCGTTGTTCTCCAGACCGGGGGTGGCGTGTATCTCCTGGATTACGGTCTGCTGATTGGCTGGGTTGTCGCATTTAATCAGGAAGAGCGAGGCTTTACCTTCGTCACCCGTCAGTTCGCCCATGGTCTCGATGGAAAGCAACTTGCGGCCGCCCTTGCCGTGCTCCACGATGCCCGAGATGCGAAACGGGTGGTTCATCACCTGGATTGTGTCGCCCACTTTGTGTCCACCGTCGGCGCGGGCAAACACATCGTCGGCAATCACCTCGGCAGGTCCCTGGAATGGGCCCCCTGCGACGAACACAAAGGGCTTCAGGGCATTAAAGCTGGGGTAGTCGATTCCCCACAGCACTTCAATGGAGCCCGCAGTGTTTAGGTGCTGAATTACCGGCGAGGCCACTGCCACATGAGGCAGTTTGCGGATGGCCTCGATATTCTTTGCGGGCATAGGGGCTCCGCCTACCCCATTCATAAAGCTGGCATTGGTCGGGCGCAACAGAAGATCGGCTCCAATGCCATTGGTGCGCTCTTTCTGGTCGTTCAGCATGCCCATGAAGATGCCGACGATGGACAGGATCATGATCACTTCAATAGCCACCGCGAGCACGCTGATGATGGAGCGAAGCGGACGGTGAAGCAGATTCGCGATTACCAGCTTATTCATGCCTGGGCATTGCTCCCGGGAACGGCGAAATCACCCACGTCCCTGCCCTCAAGGGTAACAGCCGGAACTGCTGGATTCGCTGCCGCAAAGCACTGCCAACCCCCGGACTCCGCCGAGTCGCTTCCGGCCTGGCCGGAATAAACGCAGCCAATGCGGCGTTTATGAACCCTGGAGGCCTGTTATTCTCTAGTAAACAAGTAACCTCAAGTGCAGTTCCAAATCCAAACTTTTGTGTCAAAAATAGGTGAATTGCCCAAGTTTTTCTTTTGACCAAAACGCCTTTGCAATTTATTGTGATTGTGGAAATCTCCCGGGGGTCAATCCCCCTTTTGAGCTACAGATGGGAAGTTTTGGAGAAGATCTTCGGACTGAACGGTTATCTCGCGGCGTCGCGTTGGAGGAGATTACCGCCGTTACAAAGATCAGCCAGCGTCATCTGGTTGCCCTCGAGCAAGACAGATTTCGGCTTCTTCCTGGCGGTATCCTCAGCAAAGGTATTGTGCGGGGCTATGTGGGAGCGCTGGGACTGGATGCGCGGGACTGGACCGAGCGGTTTCTGAGCGCGTACGTCGCCTCGGGCCTGATGAACGACGACGATCGGGGCTGGACGACCTTTGCCTCCAACGTGGGGAAAGCGCGCATAGAGCAACGCGAAGCTGCCGAGATTCGTCTGCGCTGGGCAGGAGTAGTTCTGCTGGCGCTGCTCATGACGGCGGCTGGCTTCTTCTCCGTGCGCTATTTCGGAGTCCGCGCCGGATGGTGGAGCACTTTGCTGCCCATGCATGCCGTCACCGCCAACGCCCACGCCATGATCGCGCACGTCATTTCCCGGTTCTACCACTAGAGCTTGGCCTTCGCCTCTTCTACCTGAGACCAATTCCCAACCAGCATAAGCAGTTGCAGTCAGCCTGCAACTCACATGGCCCAATTCGCCCCTGAACACCGAATGCTCGCCGTTCGCTGCGATCCTTTGCCCCCAGCCCCTCCTCGCAATTACCATAAAGGGATGCACCCCCGGGGTGAGACCTGGTGATGCGGGCTTGTCTCCCCGATGCGGGAGTGGGCGATTCAGCTCTCTCCGCGCCGGTTCATTCAACGCAATCCCGCCATCGCGGCAGGCCACCAACTTAAATCCCTTCAATGGGCAGGAGTCTGAAGTTGAGCGACCGTTTCTTGTTTACCTCTGAGTCAGTCACCGAAGGCCATCCGGATAAAATTGCCGACCAGGTTTCCGACGCCATCCTGGATGCCTGCCTGGAGCAGGACCCTTACAGCCGCGTAGCCGCCGAAACCCTGACCGCCACTGGCCTGGTCGTCATTGCCGGAGAAATTACCACCAAGGCCTACGTCGATTTCCAGAGCCTGGTGCGCGGCGTAGTGGCCTCCATCGGCTACGACAATGCGCTATACGGCTTCGACTCCAACACCTGTGCCGTGATCTCGACCATCAACAAGCAGTCGGGCGATATTGCCCAGGGTGTGGACACCGGCGGCGCCGGCGACCAGGGGATGATGTTCGGCTACGCATCCAATGAGACCCCCGAACTGATGCCGGCCCCAATTTCCTTGGCCCACAAGCTTTGCCGTCAATTGACGGCAGTGCGCAAAAGCGGCAAACTGCCTTATCTGCGTCCCGACGGCAAGAGCCAGGTGACGGTGGAGTACGACGAGAACGGAAAGCCCGCCCGCATCGATGCCGTGGTCATCTCCAGCCAGCACTCTGAAACCGTAACCAATGAGGACCTGCACGCCGACATCCTCAAGTATGTGATTCAGGCTGTGTTGCCCCCCGAATGGCTCGATGAGCATACCAAGTACCACATCAACCCCACCGGACGCTTTGTCATCGGCGGACCCATGGGTGACACCGGACTGACCGGCCGCAAAATTATCGTCGACACCTACGGCGGCGCAGGACGGCACGGCGGCGGCGCCTTTAGCGGCAAGGATCCGACCAAGGTGGATCGTTCGGCAGCCTACATGGCGCGTCACATCGCCAAGAACATTGTGGCCGCGGGATTGGCGGAAAAGGCTGAGGTGCAATTGGCCTACGCCATCGGAGTGGCCGAACCGGTAAGCGTTCTGGTCGATACCTTCGGCACCGGCAAGCTGAGCAGCGCCCAGCTAACCGAGTTGGTGCGGAAGAACTTCTCGCTTACCCCCAAGGGAATCATTGAAAGCCTGAACCTGCGCCGGCCGATCTACCAGAAGACCGCCGCCTACGGTCACTTCGGCCGTACCGAGCCGGAGTTTACCTGGGAGTCGACCGCCAAAGCAGCTTCCCTGGCCGAACAGGCGAAGTTGTTGGCCGCCGCCAGGTAGGCAGCGATTTGAAAACACAGTCAATCGAATGGGATCCGTCACACGGCGGGTCCCATTCCTTTTTCTGTGCCCTGCGTCAATGCAATAGAATTCTTCGGGACACACCCACGTTTTGATAGCGAGGAGATACTGATGCGTATTTTTGCACTTGCGGGCCTTGTTCTTGGCTTGAGCGCCATGGCCGCCGCACAAACTACCGCACCCTGGGATTACGCAGGCAAGCGCGGCCCGCTGGAGTGGGGCAAACTGGACCCGGCCTACAAGGTGTGTTCGCAAGGCCACGAGCAATCACCCATTGACATTCGCGGCGCACACTTGAACAAGGCCCTGCAGCCGATTGAGTTCCACTATATTTCCGCGCCGGTCACGCTGGAGAACAACGGCCACACCGTGTTGGTTCACGTGCATCCCGGTAGCTACATCGTAGCGGACGGGGTACGTTACGAATTGCAGCAATTTCACTTTCACCACCCCGCCGAGGAAGCTGTCAAAGGCAAGCTCTCCGATATGGTGGTCCACCTGGTGCATAAGAGCGCCGACGGAAAGATGGCTGTGGTCGCGGTGCGGCTGACCGAGGATCGGGGCTCCCCCAATGCTGTGCTGGCCACCCTTTGGGAGCACCTGCCCACAACCACGGGCGCGACCGACAAGACCACTGACATGGTGAACCCCGGCGGCCTGCTGCCCCCCGACCGTGGCTACTGGACCTACATGGGCTCACTCACCACTCCGCCCTGTACCGAGGGAGTCCGCTGGTTTGTCTTTGAACAGGAGATGACCATTAGCCGGGATCAATTGCGCGCCTTTGCGGCGCTCTTCAAGGTCAACTCGCGGCCCCTGCAGGACGCGCATGGCCGGCGCATCGAGGCCAACGAGTAGAAGCTATTCCGCGAGCGGCGTGAGCTTCAATAACAGCCCTTCATCGCCCGCAAGCGTCTCTACGCTCACCCCGGTGACGTCTTCGATCAGATAGTGAGCGGCGTCCAGCGTCTCGATGGGATGCGAAAACGTGGTGGCCACCACCGTGCAGCCCGCATCCCTCGCAGCCCTGGCGCCCGACGACGAGTCCTCGAATACCACACACTCCTCCGGCGCAAAGCCCAGCATCGCTGCTCCGGCCACAAAAGGCTCCGGGTGGGGTTTGCCATGGGTCACGCATTCGGCGGTAACCAGATGCTCCGGTGCGGGAACACCCCCTGAAGCCAATCGCGCCCGTGCCAGCCGTTCTGTCGCGCTGGTCACCACGGTCCATCGATCCGCGGGCAGCGCCGTCAGCAGTTCCAGCACTCCGGGCAAAACTCTGAGTTCAGAGTTGTCCACAATCTCAATATCTTCAATGATTTTCAGTTCCGCCTCGGCGTCCAGATCCGGGCGAAGTGCGGCCAGGGTATCTACAGCCCGCCGCCCGTGAACGATGCTGATGGCATAGTCCGGATCGACGCCGCGCGTCCCCGCCCATTTCCTCCAGGTGCGCTCGACCGAGCCGATGGAGGAAATGAGGATACCGTCCATGTCAAAGAGAATGCCCTTGCAGCGGATCTGAACCGGGGAAGAAGAGATGGATAATGCCATCTCTCAATTGTAGCGGGCATCCAATTACAGGATTACCGCTTTGAGAGTGCGGCCTTCCGTGGCATTGCCAGGGTAACCTTAGGCGGATCGCTCAAGGTGATGGAAGCCGTCACGGTAGACCTGCGTGCGCCCTGCTCGATCTGATTCTCACTCAACGCGACGGCGCCGTTGACGACCGCAGCATCGCCGGTCCAGCGCTCGAACCGGGCCAGGGACGGTGGAAGGGCCACAGGGGCCGGAATCGTGCGCCCGCGGACGGCGCCATGCCGCCACTCGAAATGGAGATTTCCCTTCGCCGAGGCTGCCAGGTCCTGCCCTGTGAAGCCGGAGAGATTGATCTTGCCGTTGGCGTCGAAGGAGCCGCCTGCACAACTGAGCCCAAGCAACTTGCAGACTGCCGGGGAACTGAGCTTGGTGAACTCCCCCTCCAGCGCATAAGCGGGCTTGTCAGCGCTGGTTACCTCGCCGGAAGCGTGTAGGAAGCCGCCCAGCACCCCAGCGTCAAGGCTGGTAATTTCGGCCCCCGTAGGCAGAATGTGCAGTGTCGCGTCAGCATTCTCAAGGGTGACCGGCCCCAGCGCCAGAGAGTCGGCCTTCAACCTGCAATCGATCCGTGGCCAGGGTTGCGGTGTGGAAGGCCGCAGCCGTGCAATCAGTGCGGAAAGCATGGTGCCCGGCTCGTGCGCTCCAAGCAGGGCTGCCTGCAGCGCGGCGGCGTCGAGTGCGGCGAATTGCACCTCCACCCGCGGCGGGCATGGCTCGGCAGTCGTACAGACTGAGGGCCATTCGAGCGTGGCCGTTCCCTTGAGGGGACCGTAGGAAAAGACAACCGGATCCCAGCGCAGCGCCTCCCCGCCTAAGTGAAGCGTGGCCTGAGAAATTTCTATGTGGTTGGCCAGGTAGTCGGATTTCCAGTTGGCGCTATGCAAGGTCACCGTTCCGGTCAGCCGGTCTTGCGTATCATCTTCGATAGCCGGCTGAGTTCCTGGGCCTGGCTCCGCCGCAACGATCGCGTATCTGCTGAAAGGTACTTGCGGGGCTGGCATCCAGGGTCCTGCCGCGTTCAGATCCAGCACGACCGGTTCTCCGGCCAGCGCATCCAGTGTGGTGATCTCTGTAACGCCTACGGTGTGAGCCAGTTCCCGTAGACGCACCAGGGAGGCTTGGCCGCGCACCGTGACCTGGTAGCCGCTCGCCGCCAGTCGTGCTGTGACCGCAAGAGGCGAGGTTCCGCCGGCAGGAATCGCCACCACCGTCGCAAGTGCCTGGGGCTCGCCCTGGACAGTGGGAGCCGGTTCCAGGACAATCTTCGCAATCTGAATCGGTTGTCTGAGACTCTCCCCGCTCAGCCGGAATCCCTCCACGGTCAAGCTTCCAGTCAGCGGTCCCGGCTCCGCGGGATGGGGCTTTGCAGATCGGAGCGCGGCGGAGTGCCTGTGGGGATTCGCGGCCGGTGCATCGTTGGCTACGGGTCCGGCACTGTAGCTGAGCTTGCCGCTCACAGTTCCCTGGGCAGCCAGACCTTCGCCGATGCCGCTGCGCACGGTACGGAGGACATCCAGGCCTGCCTGCGCCGCAATCCGCTGCAGTTCGATTGAGAAACGCGGCTGGCCGTCGCCCCCCAATTCTCCCGCCAGCCGGATATGGCCATCACCGAGGGGCGAGTCGCAGGCCACGTTCTGTAGGTCGCGGCCCGAATAGTGAACCACGAAGGTGCAGTTGGCATCGAAGTCCAGCGGCACCGCGGGTGCAAACTCAGCGCGGTGAACGCCCGATGCGCGCAATCGAGTGGTGACCTGGGCTGAATCGGCGGTTCCGTCCAAGTGCAACTCGCCGGCGAGATCGCCGCGCCAGCCGGGGTCGGAGCCGATCAACAGCCGGCTCAGTTGGCCAAGCTGCGCTTCGCGCCACACCAGGTCGAAATGCAGCGGCATCTCGTGCAGTTGGGGAGCGCGGCGCAAGCTCCCCTCCAACCGCACCACGCCGGTATCGGCCAAGTCGAGACTCACATCGGTTCGCGCTGGTTGGCCACGCAGACGCACGCGCCAGTCGCCCGGCTCCTCCTGCCACATGGAAATATCGGCGTTGACCAGCGAAAACGGCAGCTTCTCAAGGCCGTTCTTGATGTTGATGCGCGAGTTTGTCGCTTCCAGGTAGGGCAATTGCACGGCTCTGCCCGACGCCTTGGATTGCCCTGCCGCGGTGCGAAAAAGCGAGTCCAGGTTCCAGCGCCCCGCGCCGGCGCGCACCAGGTTCACGCTGGCCTCGTCCGCACTCATCCGGCTGATCTCCAACCGTCCCCGCCACAGCGAGAGCAGGCGGATGTCGGCGGTGACAACACCGGCATGAAACACCGGCTCTGCACCGTAGGCGGGATCCTCTTTGACGCTTAGGTCGGTGAGCACAAAAGCCGGCCGCGGCAGCAGCCGGAGTTCCACTGAAGAGAGACGCACCGGCCGGCCCAGTGAGGCGGACATGAGGGATGTGATCCGGCTCTTGTAGCCGCCGATGCTGACCAATGGAGGCACAAGGAGCACGATCAGAATGACTGCCGGTACCGCCAAAGCCAGCCAAAACTGCTTTCTCCTACGCCGCCGGCGCTGCGCCTCGTCCGTCATAGATCGTTTATCGCAGTTCTCTTCAATGTACCGGGCTCACCGTATCATGTGCAGCGTTCGATTCCAGCGTGTCTCGGTCAGGAAGTGAACCGCCACGTGGGTCATCCAGCCCAGACTGTTGCCCAGGCCCGTCTGCTCGTACTGGTCTTCCGGCGTCTTGAACGACCAGTAGTTGAACAGCGGGCGGCCCACAATGTTCTCCCGGGGAACAAAGCCCCAATAGCGCGAGTCGAGGCTGTTGTGCCTGTTGTCGCCCATCATGAAGTATTTGCCCGGCGGAATCACCAGGTCCCCGTCCTTGATGTAGTTTGGAGCATCCACCGCCCATGTCTCGGTGGCGTTCATGTCCACCGAAGGCGGAACCGCTGGGAATTCATCGAGGAAGTCTGAGTGATTTTCGAAGGTAGTGGGTTGCGCGTGGGGTGCGCTCTGGGCCACGCCATTCACAATCACGATGCCGTTCCGCAGGTGGATACGGTCGCCTGGAATACCGACCAGCCGCTTGACCAGGAACATATCCGGCTCGCCCGGCTTGAGAAAGACCACAATATCGCCGCGCATGGGCTCGCGATAGCGAACCAGGGGCATCCAGCTTGTGGGCGGAGCGAGAGTGATCCTGTCCACTACCAGGTGGTCGCCCACCAGCAGGGTCTTCTCCATCGAGCCGGAAGGGATTACAAAGTTCTGGCAGAGGAAGGTGAGGATGAACAGGCCGACGACCAGCACGGTGCAAATACTGGCCACTGCCTCAAACGGTGTCTCCTCCACTGGCTTTGATTCAGGAGCAGGCTGAACCTCGGTCGAGGTCTTGGGTGGCAGCGTATTTTTCTTGGTCATCCTATCGCTCTTTGTCCAGGTTGCTACGGGGCTAGTCGTCTGAATTCCTGCTAATGAACCACGTGAAAAATGCGCTTCCAGCGGGCAAACCCCGCAAGCTTCGCCGTGAGCTCCCTGTCGTGTCCGAGTCTATCATCCGCGGCCGGTTCCACCTCGGTGGTGGAGGGGCGCGCAAGCGAGAAGTAAATGACCAGCGGCTTGGCCACAATGGCCTGCCGCGGCACAAAGCCCCAAAACCGGGAGTCATTACTATGGTTGCGGTTATCGCCGAGCACAAAATACTCGCCCTGTGGAACCTGGAGTTCACCGTCGCGAGTGAGGTTTTGCATCTGCCTCCACCACGTAGGATCGACCGCCGGATCCGTGTACATCTTGGCCGGAAAGTTGTCGCGGAAATCATTGGGCATCGCAGGCTCAAAAGCCGCGTAGGGCTCGGGCAGTGTCGTGCCGTTGATCGAAACCCGCCCGCCGTCAATCCGTATCCTGTCCCCGGGAATGCCAACCACTCTCTTGACCAGAAGAGGTGGCTCGGGATGGTGGAAGATGACGATATCTCCCCGGGCAACCTCGCGATAAGGAAGCAGCCAACTGCTTAGTTTGCTGGTCGGCGCATAGATCTGCTTGTTGAACAGCAGAAAGTCTCCCACAAGCAGTGTGCGCTCCATGCTTTCTGAAGGGATAAGAAAGGGTTGCACGACAAAAGTGAGAAGAAACAGGGCCACGACCACCGTACTCAGCAGCGAGGCGAGCGCCTCTGGCAAAGTAGGCAGATGCAGCCACAGCTGCGCTAGCCGTGGGGACGGGCCGGTCACCTGGGAAGGGGTGCTCATTCCGTCTCTGGATCCTCCTGTTCGCAGCCTGCCGGGGCCGCATCGTTGATTGAGCCCCCGGTCAGGCAAACCAGCGCGCGTCGCGCCGCGTCCTGCTCCGCGTGTTTCTTGGTGCTTCCCTTGCCGCGCGCCAGCGGCTTGCCTGGCTCACCTTCGCCCGGTTTCAGCCGGACCTCCACCAGGAAGCGTTTACGGTGGTCGGGACCGCTCTCGTTCTTTACTTTGTACATCGGCGTCCCCATTCGTGCCGCCTGCAGGTACTCCTGAAGCGCCGATTTATAGTTGCCCAAGGCGGCGCCGGAACGCAATTCCTTGGCCAACTGTTCCATGGCGTCGCCCATCACGTAACGATGGGCAAACGATCTGACCGGCTCCAGGCCGCCGTCTAGAAACAGGGCGCCGATCACCGCCTCCATGGTGTTGGAGAGCACTGTGCTTTTCCGCCGCAGGCCGCTTCGGTCTTCGCCGCGGCTCAGAAGCAAGTGATTGCCGAGGCTGATGGCTTCAGCCACCTGCGCCATGTGTTCACGGCTCACCAGTTGGGCGCGTACGCGGGTCAATTCGCCCTCCTGCCACTCCGGGTGCAGCAAAAACAAGGCTTCACCCACCACCAGGCCCAGCACCGCGTCGCCCAGAAACTCCAGTCGTTCATTGTTGCCGTCGGCGGTCCCGGCGCCGCCTTCCATGGCCCGCTGGTTGGCCATCGACCGGTGCGTCAACGCGCGCACCAGCAGCTCAGGTCTGGCAAAGCCATGTCCCAGCGCTGCTTCGAGTTCGGTTAAAACCGCTTCCACACCAGCCCTTATCTTTCTAAATTCCAGTCAATGCTCCGGCGCGCCCAGCCAGTCCGGCAAGAACGCTCCATCTCCATGCCCTAACTACATTTGACGTGATGCGCGGACCCCTGACGAAACCGGTGGAACTATTGCGGCTTCGGCACCTCATTTTGCCCCGGCGACGGTGTGCCCGGCTTGACCGGAGCAGAGCCCGGAGAGTTATCTTCGGCGTCCTCCTCGCACCCATGCCCAGGGATCGCGTAGGCGGATTTGACGCCCCGCTCGGCGGCCAGGCGGGTATCCTGTTGCCCGTCACGCACCGACATCGCCTCCTTGTACTCCGCCAAAGCTTCGTCGCGCTTGCAATCCAGGTCCAGCATCCTGCCCAGATAAATGTGCGACCAGGCGAGAAGACGCGGCTCCTTGCTGGTGGCCAGAGTTTTCTGAAAGTCGTTGATGGCCTCGCTGGGGTGGCCGGTAAGGATGGCGGCACGGGCCAGGATAAAGTTCGCACGGGCGCTGTCCGCAGCGGACTGAACAGTGTCGGAATGCACTATAAGCGACTGGCGGGCCATGGCGCTGGCCGTATTGACGTCACCGGCGGCTAGCCTCGATTCGGCCAGATCCAGGCCCGTGAGTACGCGCGGTTTGCTGCGCTGCAAGACGTCGCCATCAGCCTGTTGGTCGAAGTCAATATTGCGGGCGCGATGTACCTGGGCATCTATGTCCATTCCGTACACCATCTCACCGATGGCGTCACGGAGGCCGGCGGGGTCCTTCTCGAATGCAATTAGCTGCTGAAAGAAATATTCCGTCAGCACAAAGCCCTGGGTCATGTCGTGACGCACCGTCGCCACGCGGACCGCTTCAACCTTTTGCTGATAAGCCTGGCGCTCGCGTTCATAGCGCGGCAGGTCCGACCGTTCCACGCCCGCCGGAATCTTGTAGACCGGGACGCCGGTATCCATCGTCCGCGCTTCAATGGCCTTGATGAGACACTCCACGGTCAAGGCCACAGAGTCGGAGCGGTAACGGAAATCGAGAGGAGCGTCGCGAACTTCTTTCAAGATAGGCTGTGTCCGGTCCACCGCGTTGGCCCGCGCATAGAGCAGCGGTTCGATGACGTAATGCAGATAGGTGTGGCGCACGTCGTTCATGCGAATCTGGCCGTTCACCGGCGACACCACCACCACGTAGTCGGTGCCGTAGATGCGGGCGTTGACTAGGTGCGGAGACAGCAAAGGCTCAATGACCACTACAAACCGGCGCCCGTCGTAAGTTGACGCGGGCATCTTGAGATAGAGATTGGTTGACACGATCATCTGCGAAAGTGGATCGTGCAGGCGGTCGGTCTCCTCGTCGTAGAGATGGTGTACCGCCAGCCAGATCCCGTGCAGATCGACCGCTGCGGCAAAGTCGCGCAACATCGGCACCACTTCCACCACTTGTGTGGAGTCGGGCGGCATCTCGGGCAGCTCGACCGTCGTCTCCAGTTCAGGGGGCTGACTCAGATACAGCGCCAGCGAGATGTACTGCGAGATGTCGTGTTCCGAGCCCGTCATGCGGTGCTGGGCAATGTAGAGACAAATCTGGTCACGCTTGGCACGGGCGTCTTCGCTTTTAGCCAGAGCCTGGCTGATCTCATCGCGGACCCGTTGGCGCACGGGCGCGCTTTCGTCCAGGCCTTCGTCATAGCCGCAGGCATTCAGCGCCGCAGCCATCATGAAGACCGGCTCTGAGCTGACCAGGGAGATGGTTGGACCCGCCGGATCGACCAGTGAGGGCGCCCGTTCCTGCTGTACGCCCATTGAGGAAGATCCCTGCTGGCTGCGGGAAGAGCTGCTGTCAGAGGATTGGGCACAGGCCGCCGTGGAGCAAATGCCGATGACCAGGCACCAGATAGCTACGGTCCCTGGGGCACCCGCGGCAGCGAAAGGTCGAAACGATCTGAAAGACATTAAGAAACCCTGCCTGCAAGTCTAGTTAGACGCGCGGGCAGGGTCAAACGGGCCAAAATATGCCGAAAAAACTAGCCCCGGACAGAGACACCTGCAAAGGAGAGCACCGCCAGGCCGCGAACCGGCTGCCCGAAAAAGCGCGCCGGCTCAAACACGCTGTAAAGCAACAGGTTCTCGACTTCAGAGCGCGTGGCCGCATCGGTAGGACCGGAGACAATGCGATAGTCATACACCTTGCCCTCGCCGTTGATGTAGGCCTCCACGACCACTGATCCGGGAACTTCGCTGATTTGATCGCTGTTCCCCGCAAGACTGGAGAGATAGAGCAACCGTGGCGCAGTGGCCATGCCCAGGGGTTCGTCACCCTTGGCCTGGGCGACTTCTGGCCGTGTGAACATCCCAACCAGCACCGTAACCGTGCCCAATAGCAGCACCGCGCTGGCAAATCCCGCACCGGCCTGCAACAGGAAAGGTCCAACCGTGTTTCTCCAGGTCAGATTCAAAACCTTGAAGGCGCTTCTGTGGCGACGCGCCCGCTCCTGGCTCACAGCCACGCGAATGCGCAACGGCAGATCTGCCGGCTCCGGCACCGGACCCAGCGCGGCCAGCGACGATTGCGTCTGCCGAAGCGCATCCCATTGGCCGGCGCACTCCCGGCAACCCTCCAGATGGGCGGCAATGCGCTGCATCTCCCGACCGGTCAGCCGGCTGTCAAGATATTCCGAAAATTTCGCTTGCATCGCACCGCAGCCGTTCATCGCGCCTCCTCTCGAAGGGACATTTCGAATTCCGGGTTCGCTGGGGAGTGTTCGGTCCTCTGGTGCGGTGTAAGTTGCGCTTTCAAACAGGCACGTCCGCGCACCAACCGCGACTTGACCGTCCCCAGATTCACACCCTGCATCTCCGCCACTTCCTCATAGACGAATCCCTCGATGTCACGCAGGATGAGCGTCGTGCGGAATGGCTCGGGTACCTGACGCAACGCCGCCTCAACCCGTTCCCGGTTTTCCGTGTGCACCACCATTTCAAATGGCGATTCCGCCGGGTCCACCAGTAGCTCTCCCAGCCGCACCGGAACTCCTGACTCACTTTCCCCCATGGTCTGCTCGAGGGGAATCTCCTGCTGCTTGTGTCGAGCCCACCAGCGCCGCTGGTTGGAAGCCTCACGCAGGGCAATCCGGTAAATCCAGGTTCGCAAAGACGATTCGCCGTGAAAGCTGCCTATTCCCCTGAAAATCTTCACAAAAACTTCCTGAGTCAGGTCGGCGGCATCGGCGGAGTCATGCACAGTGCGCGCCAGCAGCGAGTAGATTGGATGGTGGTAGCGCGCGATCAGCCACGCAAAAGCCTCTTCGGAACCGGCGCGAAGCTCCTCAACGAGAGCCGCTTCCTCCGACTGCAGCGATAACGCACTAGCGAGATTGCCCATGGTGAGGTCCGCCTGCAAATCAGTGTCCTCCCACCTTACCGCAGCATGCACTAACTTGGCATCTGCCAAATTGAGCCCGGCTCAATGCCAGCTTTCTGCTGTGGCCACCCCTTTGGCTTCGATCCGCCGCCGGAAATCCGCTACTTGCTCAAGTGCGCGGGAGACGGAACACCGGCTTCGAAAAGACCGGAAGTCCCGCGCCCTCTATTTTCTTAGACACCGGAACCTACCTAAAGTGTTCCCGGTCACGAAGGTTTGAGCACGTTTTTTTCAGGGCGTGCTGGTCGCCGGGACGGTAAAGACAATCCTGCGGCCTTTGTCCGCGCGGCTCCATGCCTGCTCAACATCCGCCAGCGGAACCGGGTCCACGGCAACCGTAAGTCTGCCCGCCGCAGCCTGCCAGAAAAGGGTAGAGATGGCGTTCAGTACCCGCTCCATTGGGACCGAGCCAAATCCGCTGCCCATTAGCTTCAGATCGATGCTGCGCAACGTGGCTCCAGGCAAGCTGATCGTCCTGCCTGCGCTTTCGCCCACTTCTACCAGTCGGATCGACCGGTTGGTACTGGGCCGGAAGCCCTTGGCCAGCGCCTCCAGCAGCAGCTCCGTGGGCCGGCCCCACAGATAGTCGATGACCACGTCAATTCCCTCCGACGCCACCTCTGCAAAGGCTTCGCGGACTATTTCCTCGGGCTGGCCCAGGGCGACGATTGCATCCACCTCTTCCACGGCAATGGCCTCCAGGTTCCGCCCGGCCGCAATAATCCGCTTGGCGCCCAGTTGACGCGCCACCTGCGTGGCAAGTTGGCCGGCCACGCCCGTCGCCCCCAGGATCAACACCGTCTCCCCGGGAGCCACCGCCGCTCGCTCCTTAAGCGAGAGCCACGCCGACATGCCAGGATTGGCGATAGCCGCAGCCTGTGTGTAGTCCAGTCCATCGGGTAAGGGAAGGCATTTGGAGCGCGGTGCTACTGTCCGCTCGCACATCGAGCCCCAGGGTTTGCGGGCAAAGGTGAAGTAGACCCTGCTCCCGTTCTCCAGCATACCCACACCGTCCACACCCGGAACGACATTGACCTCCCCTTTTCCGGCGTAATGCGTGCCACTGGCCAGAGCCTTCACAATGGGGTGCAGCCCCGCAGCGCGCACTTGGATCAGGACCTCGTCCACGCCTGGCACGGGATTGGGAAACGGCTGGTATTTAGGCGGTTCGCCCAGAACAGCAACCACGGCAGCCTGCATGATTTTGACCTCCGTCGGGGAGAATGGGACACTCCCAATGTACCGCCGATGGTGCGTTTTCCGCCCGTATTGATTGGAACTCCGCGTTCTGTTTCGCGGCCGACCCTGGCCTGTCCCTGCTTGATTGACGAATCCCGCCCCAACAGAGACAATAGGAGAGTCATATCCCTCCGCACGTGGGCCTGTGGCGCAGCTGGGAGCGCGCTTCCATGGCATGGAAGAGGTCATCGGTTCGATCCCGATCAGGTCCACCA
>Ga0182013_10002151_pt1 | contig 26131 bp, 22 predicted proteins | sample 612S2MmetaG_FD_120487 | JGI IMG/M metagenome (GOLD analysis project Ga0182013, IMG submission 120487) | Permafrost microbial communities from Stordalen Mire, Sweden - 612S2M metaG | ecosystem: Environmental > Terrestrial > Soil > Wetlands > Permafrost | place: Sweden: Stordalen | collected...
AGAGAGCGGCCGCACAATGACAAGGTGACCGTGTCCGTGAGAGGCCAGAGCAGCCGCGATGCGGCCAAGCTGAACGCCGACGGGACCGGGACCGCCCATGTCTCTTCGCGTGCGACGCAGCGCGCCAGAAGGCTTCCGACGCCGTGCAGAAAAGGGTCGCCGGACGCGAGAACGCATACCGGCCGGCCGCGAAGCTTCAGCACTTCGGCCAAGGCGGGATCGAAGGGCACCTCCCAGGGCCGAGCCTCGCCTCGAATCAAGGGCGCCGCCAACGCCAGGTGGCGCGCGCCGCCGAAGACGACGGCGGCCGATTCGATCAAGGCCCGGCCGGCCGAGCTCAAGCCATCGATGCCATCCTCGCCGATCCCGACGATGGACAGCCACCGCTGCAATACGGCAGGCTGGGGCTGATTCAATTCAGCGAGCGGCATGCGAAAACACATCCTCATTCTTGGCGGCACCACGGAGGCACGAGAACTCGGGCAGCAACTGGCGGGGCACGACGGCATGGAAGTCGTGCTGTCGCTGGCGGGCCGCACGGCATCGCCGCTGGCCCAGGCCGTGCCGGTGCGCCGCGGCGGGTTCGGCGGCGTCGACGGCCTCGCGCAGTATTTGCGGGAGCATGAAATCGACGCATTGATCGACGCCACCCATCCGTATGCGCCGACGATTTCGGCTCATGCTTGGAGCGCGGCTTCGCAGACGAATACTCCGGTGATCGCCCTGTGCCGGCCGCCCTGGATGCCGGTCGCGGGCGATCAATGGATCGATGCCGGCGATGCGAGCGAGGCCGCCCTCGCGCTCGGCGTACCGCCCCGGAATGTCTTCCTCGCGCTGGGGCGGCAGGAGATTTCGCACTTTGCCGCGGCTCCCCAGCACCGCTACCTGATTCGAAGCGTGGACCCGGTGGAACCGCCGCTGGCGGCCGCGCACGCCCGCTACCTTCTCGCCCGCGGTCCCTTCGAAGAAGCGCAGGAGCGCGATTTGCTCCTCGCGCATGCCATCGACGTGGTGGTGGCGAAGAACAGCGGAGGCAGCGCGACTTACGGCAAGATCGCCGCGGCACGCGCGCTCGGGCTCCCCGTGGTGCTGCTGCGGCGGCCGCAACCGTCGGCCGCGCCGCGGGCGGCAAGCGTCGGCGAGGCTGTGGAGTGGCTCGATCATGTGCTGAAAGATCCGATCGAGCGCGGCGTATAGACCAGCGCCGTTGCATGCGGGCGTTCGAGGAGCCGCGTCTCGGAAGAGCCGACGATGATGCACGTTGCCATATCCGCGTCGGCTCCATGAGCGTCGCCGAGGGCCGTCACCCGGATGCGCTCATCGACCCGCCCCACGGCGCGCCCGAAAACCACGGGCGTGGCGGCCGGCAGCTCGGCGCGCAATAAGTCGAATGCGCGATCGAGTTGCCATGGCCTCGCGCGCGAGATTGGGTTGTAGAGCGCGATGGCAAAACCGGCGCTCGCCGCGGCCCGCAACCGCTTCTCCACGACCGGCCACGGCTTCAGGTTATCCGACAAGGACATTGCGCAAAAGTCATGTCCGAGGGGCGCGCCCACCCGGGCTGCCACGGCGAGCATGCTGGTGATGCCGGGGACGATGGTGAGTTCCAGAGCGCGCCAGGCAGGCGGTCCGCGTTCCAGCGCCTCGCAGACCGCCGCGGCCATGGCAAACACTCCGGGGTCGCCGCCGGACACGACCGCGACGCGGGCGCCCCCGGCCGCCTCGGTCCAGGCGCGCGCCGCGCGGTCGAGTTCCTCGCGGTTGTCGGAAGCGTGGCGCCGCTGACCGGCCCGCGCCGGAACCCGGTCGAGATATGGACCGTAGCCGAACAGTGCATCGGCCGCTTGCAAGGCGTCGTAGGCTTCGGGCGACAGTTGGGCGGCGCTGCCGGGTCCCAGTCCGACCACCGTCAATTTGCCGCTCATGGATGCCACGCGCGGCCGGCCACGAGCACGATGGCGAAGTAGGGAGCCGAATCGTCCGGCTTTTCGACCAGCGGCATCAGCCGCTCATTGTGCATGGTGCCGCGCTCGACGTAGGTTGCCTGGGTCAGGCGGTTCGCCGCGACCAAGGCGCGGCGAACCTTGGGCAGATTGCGGCCGATCTTCATGACGACGGTCGGATCGTTCTGCCGAAAGCGGCGGATCAGTTCGTCCTCGTCCAATGTGCCGGGCACCACCGTCAGCACATCGTCTCCCTGTGCGATCGGCAGACCGGCGGCGGACCAGCAGCCGGACATGGCGGTTACGCCGGGAATGACTTCGGTCGGGTAGTGCTTCATCAAGCGCACGTGAAGATGCATGTACGAACCGAAGAACAGCGGATCGCCTTCCGACAGAACGGCGACGTTCCGTCCGGCATCCAGGTGAAGGGCGACCGCGGCCGCTGCTTCATCGAAGAATCCTCGAATCGGCCCGCGGTAGGCGGGATCGCCCGCCGGCTGTTCGGTCGTGACCGGATATTCGAGCGGCAGCTCAGTCACTTCCGGACGCAGGAATTGCTCGACGATGGCGCGCGCATTGCTGGCGTTTCCGGCCTTCGCAAAATGCGCGATGACGTCGGCGCTTTGAAGCGCGTGCACGGCTTTCAACGTCAACAGATCCGGATCGCCCGGTCCCACGCCGACGCCGATCAATTTTCCCATGGCGGCGCTCATAGGCCAGCCCGGGCCAAACCGTTGACGGCGGCGGCCGTCATGGCGCTTCCGCCGATCCGTCCCCGCACGGCGATGAAAGGGATGGGATGGAGGCTCGCGATGAGCGCTTCCTTCGACTCCACGGCTCCGACGAAGCCGACCGGAATGCCCACGATGACGGCGGGACGCGGGGCTCCCTCATCGAGCATATCCAGGAGCCGGAACAGAGAAGTGGGCGCATTGCCGATCGCGACGACGGCCCCTCCCAGCCGATCGCGCCATAGCTCCAGCGCGGCGGCCGAGCGGGTGGTTCCCAGAGTCTCGGCCAGTCGGGGCACGCGAGGGTCGCGCAGTGTACAGATCACCTCGTTATCCGCGGGCAGACGGGCACGGGTCACGCCGTGACTGACCATCTCCGAATCGCAGAGGATCGCCGCTCCGGCGCCGAGCGCCTGCCGCGCCGCCGCGACCACTCCAGCGGCGAATACGATGTGTTCGGCGATTTCGACCATGCCGCAGGAATGCAGCATGCGAACGGCGACATCCGCTTCTGCCTCGGAGAATCGCGACAGATCGGCCTCGGCACGGATGATGGCAAACGATTGGCGATAAATGGCGGCGCCGTCGCGTAGGTAATCAGTCATGGGCCGGCGCTCCCCTCATCGCGGCCAGCACGCGGGCGGCACCAAGCCTCGACATCATATCGGCGCTGCGCTCACGGCCGCCGGGCAAGCGCAGCCGTTGTCCTTCCAGGCGCGGCAGTCCGGCAACGAAATCATCGGCGGATACGCAGGCGTGCGGCGCGTCGGCGGCGCGGCCTTGCACGACCAGGCTACCGGGGCCGACCAGCGTCAGCGCAGCGGCGCCGGGATGCGCGCATCCCTTGGCACAGCCCGACACGTGGAGGGTCAAGGAGCCGTCGAGCAAGGGCTCCGCAGTGCGCGCAATCTGCGCGGCGAGTTGCCGCGTCGAGAGCAAGGCCGACGCGCAGGCAGGCGCGCCGGAGCAAGCGACGACGTAGCGGCGCGCATCGTCGGGCCGCACCACGAATCCGGCAGCCGCGGCGGACGCGGCGAATTCTTCGCCGGCGGATTCGGCCAAACCGATGGCCAGCAGCGCACGGCCGGGCGCCGGCCGGATGGAGTGGGCGCCGCAACGCGCGGCCGCGAGCACCCATCGTTTCAGCACCGAGGCGTCGGCGTAGCCGAATGCCGGCGCCACTCCCTGCGCCACGCGTCCATCGTTCAGGCGGTGAATACCCAGGGGTTCCGCCGCGGGCCTCGCGGCCGGCCGAGGCTCCCCTAGGATGAGGCCGGCCAGCGAGGCACGAAGGGCGCGTACATCGGCCGGATTGGCAAAATCGCGGGCCCGGGCGGCGGCGCCGCGGCCGGCGATGCCGGCGAGCACGCGGAACACAACCTCGATTGCGTGCCGCGGCTCGACCCAACCCAATTCAGTCGCGGCCGCAGCGGTTCCGGCCAGACTTACATGCAAATGAGCGCCGTGCGATGCGGTATCCGCTCTCAGCCGCAGGTCGGCCGGCACGTCATCGAGGTGCAATGCGCCGCCGCCATCGATCGCCAGCGACACCTTGGGACCGATCGATGCAATTGCCGGGTGGTTGCGGAGTTTCTTGCGCAAATTCATGGCCAGCGCATTCAGGTCGATGCCTTCCCCGATCTCCAAACCCAGCAGAGGCGAGGTCAGGATGGGCGGTGCGTCGTCTTCGCCGAGTCCGAGTTTCACCGCGATCCCTGCGAAGGCCGGAGCGGAGGAAGGGGTCAGCCCCCGAATTTGAAGACTGCCGCGTTGCGTCACTTCCATCACGCCGTTGCCGTGAGCCTCGCTGGCCTCGCACAGCGCGGCAAAGACGTCGAGTGAAACGGGCGCCGGGGGTAGGAGCCGCGCCAGAAGCCCATCGCCGGTGGGCATCGGCTGCGAGATGCCGGGACATGCGCCGCGACTCAAGGAGTTCACGGCAGTTCTTCGCGATAGCTGCCGGGGGGCACGCGGGCGATGAGCCCGCGTTTCAAGGACTCCGGCCGGCCGCGCCACGGCATGAGGCCGTCCGGCGCCTGCGCGAGCAGGCGGGCGCCGACGATGAGCGACGGACCGTCTCGTTCAGGTTCGAGGCCGCCGAACACATAGGTCCAGCTATTCTCGCAGCGAATGGCCGCGCTCAATCCCCGGCTGCAGTTGCCCAGGCAGCGAACCCTTTGCACCGAAATATCGTAGCTGTCCGCCGCCGCGGCGCAAGCAGTTGCGGCGGCCAGTGCGGCGCCCGGCTCATCGGGGGGATTTACGGCAGCACGGCAGGTAACGCATACCATGACCGTCGCCCGGCCGGCTGGCCCGATATCGCTCATCCACATGGCTCCTGACGCCTACGCTCGGGGTGCGAAACGGGCGCAAATCGGCTGCTGCCGATTCGCACACAGTCGAGTGACTCGACCGTTGCCGAGGCACCCCGCCCAGCACGCGACCAAAGGGATGGCAGGTCTCCTGGCTCGCGGGTCAGTGCAGCTTGCCGCCTTCCCGACCTGTCGCATGGGACAGAAATTCAGTGGCATCAGGCAAGCGCTCGCCGCTTACAGTTGCGGGGGCAGCCGTGGGTTGGCATCGCAGCGCTTTGGGGCGCCGGGTGGGTACCACATTCCCTCATCGCTCTCTCATTCGAGAGAGGCCATCAAGTCCGCTAGTACAACGTTGCGCCCTCACGTTGTCAATGGCGACCCTATGCATTACCCTTAAACGCGTTGTCAGGTGCTCAATGCCGACCCCCGGGGCCGGCGAGTGCGAATTGGGAGCGATGATGACGGAAGCCGACCTTCCTCCGGGCGCCGATACGGAGGCCTATTCGCAGCGAATTAAGCGGCGCAAAGCCATTCAGGATCGGCGCATGGGCGAGACCGTCACGGATCGCGGCCTGGTCATCGTTCATACCGGCGCCGGGAAGGGCAAGACCACGGCCGCACTCGGCATGGTGCTTCGCAGCCTGGGCCACGGCTTTCGCGTCGCGATCGTGCAGTTCATCAAAGGCGCATGGGAACCGGCGGAGAAGCGTGCCTTCGAGCCATGGGGCGAGCAACTTCAGTTCCACGCGACGGGCGAAGGCTTTACCTGGGAAACCCAGGACAAGGTCCGCGACAAGCTCATGGCGCAGGCCGGTTGGGAAGTGGCGCTGCGCTATCTGGCGGACGCCGACTATCACTTGGTGCTGTTGGATGAGGTCAATATCGCCCTGAAGAAGGATTACTTATCCATCGAGCAAGTCATGGCCGGCATCAGTCTGCGGCCGCCGAAAACCCATGTCGTGCTCACCGGCCGCAATGCGCCGCAGGAACTGATCGAGCGGGCCGACCTGGTGACGGAAATGAGCCTGGTCAAGCACCCCCTCAAGCTGCAGCACATTCGGGCGCAAGCCGGCATCGAGTTTTAATCTTGGACCCGAACATGCGCACGGCCGGCCTCGCAGGCATGGGGCCCTCACGGATCCGAATACTGGTCGCGGACGACGGCGTCGATGAAAGCGGTTGGGCAGCCTGGCAGGCGGCGCATCGCGCGAGCGCGCACTCAGCCCGAATCGTATTGCAGCGGGTGATTCGCAGCGGCTCGACCGAAGCTTCTCATGCCGTCGGATTGGGGTACGGCGAGACACTGCGCTGGTTCGGACCCATCGACGATGCGGAAAAACGGCGCCTGACGTTCGAGTATGCAGGCGCGGTGCTCGAGAAGGGCGAGTTTCCCGAGGGCGCGGCTCCGCTGCCCTTGCGCGCACCCTTACCCACGCCCGCGATGGCGGCCACCGAAGGTTTGATGGTGCTGTCGCACGCGGATACCGACCTGCTCGCGCTCGAGCGGGCCCGGGCCGAGCTGCCGGCCGGCTTCCCGCGCGTCACGGGCCATTCGCTGCTGGGCTTGACGGCACCCGGCGCATTGTCGGCGCTGTTCGGGACGCATCGCTCGGCGCGACTATTGGCGATCGTGCGCATTCATGGCACGGTTTCTTCGGTGACCGGCCTCGCCGAGCTCATCGCGCTCGCACACCGCGAGGGCTGGGGCCTGGTCGTCATCAGCGGGGTCGGAGACAGCGCCGAGTTGCTGCCTCGCACCTCGAACATCACGCCGGAAACGGCATCGAACCTCACGTCTTATTTCATTGCCGGCGGCGTAAAAAATATCGCGCAAGCCCTGCGCTATGCGGCGTCGGAACAGCTCGGATTCAGCGCGGGATTCGAACCTCCGCGGCCCATGCCGGCTCATGGCTTGTACCACCCGGACCTGCTCGTGACGAGCGCCGCGGAATGGAACACGCATCGAGTGCCCGGCCGTCCCTGCGCCATCGTGCTTTTCTACCGCGCGCATGTGCTGAGCGGAAATCTGCAGTTCGTGGACGCCGCGCTGCGCGCCCTCGAGAGCAGCGGGTTTTCCGCCATCGGCGTGTTTACCAGTTCGTTGCGCGACTGCGATCAGGGGGGAGTGCCGGCCGCGCTGCGAGTGCTCCCGGAGTTTCCCGATGTGATCGTCAACACGGTGAGCTTTCCGGTTTTCAACCCGGGTGCGACGGAACGGATAGGAGCCGAGGAACGCGGCTCGCCGAATGGCTCGCCGCATGCCCCGCCCTTCGAAGTGGTGGGCGCGCCGATGATCCAGGCGATCTGCTGCGGAACGCCGCGCGCGGTTTGGAGCGAATCGGACCGCGGCCTCGCCCCGTCGGAAGCCGCGATGAACATCGCTCTGCCGGAGTGCGACGGACGCGTGATCTCGGTCCCCATTTCATTCAAGGAAAACCATCGCTACGTCCCCGATCTGGAGCGGGTGCGGCGCGTCGCCGATTTCGCGCGCCGGCTGGCGGTGCTGCGCACCAAGGCGAATTCGGAGAAACGCGTCGCCATCGTGCTGAGCAATGCCGGCGGCAAGGCGCAGCGGATCGGCGGCGCGGTGGGCCTCGACACCCCGGCATCGCTGCTGCGATGGCTCACCGACATGCGGGCGGCGGGTTTCAATACGGGCGCGCTGCCGGATTCGGCCGATGAGCTGATGACGCAGCTGATTGCGTGCGGCTGTTACGACGACAAGCATCCTCTGGACTCCCGGACTGCGCGGCGCATGCCGCGCGCGCGCTATGTGCAATGGTTTCTCGCGCAGTCCACGGCATTCCAGTCCTCGCTCCGCGGCATGTGGGGCGAGCCCGCGACCAGCGGCGCAACGATCCCGCCGCCATTCTGGCGCGACAACAGGCAGTCGGCACGCGGGTCTCCCTTGCTCGCGCTCCACGAGCCTCACTCCGATGACGGCGATTACCTGTTCGCAGGACTCGAATTCGGCCATGTTTTTGTCGCCATTCAGCCGCCGCGAGGCTTCGGCGTCGATCCGGAAGCGGTATACCACGCGCCGGATTTGCCGCCGTGCCATCACTATGCCGCGTTTTATCGCTGGCTGGCGCAGGAGTGGCAAGCTGACGCCCTCATCCATTTCGGCACTCATGGAACGCTGGAATGGCTGCCGGGCAAGAGCGTGGCCATGTCGGCCGATTGCGCACCCGACGCGCTGCTCGCCGACCTGCCGCTCATTTATCCATTCGTCGTGAACAATCCCGGCGAGGGCGCGCAAGCCAAGCGCCGCACCCATGCAGTCATCGTGGATCATCTCGTGCCGCCGCTCACGCATGCGGATAGCTACGGACCGTTGGCGACGCTGGCGCGCCTGGTGGAGGAGTACTACCGCGCCGAAGTCCTGGATACGAACAAGCTGCCCGTGCTGCGCCGTCAAGTGTGGGATCTGGTGCGCACGGCGCGGCTCGAGGATGACCTCAAGCAAATCCGCCTGCAAAGGCACGGCGATCACGAGCATCCATGGGACGAGCGCATCAACGAACAGGGCATTCCGCGGGCGTTGGAACGTTTGTCCGGGCGAGGTTTCGCGCATTTGCTCGAGGATCTCGATGCCTATCTATGCGATTTGGGGCGGGCCCAGATTCGCGGCGGCTTGCATGTGTTCGGTGCTCCCCCGACCGGGACGGCACTCATCGACCTGATGTTTGCGATCTTGCGCTGCCGGAATGGAAAGATTCCGGCGCTGATCGATGCTGCCGCGCTGGCGGCCGGAATCGATGCTGCCGCATTGCGCGAAGCCGGCGGCGCGTGGCCGCATCCGCTCCCGGCCGCGCTATCGATCTGGGCGGGGAGCACGGCCACCGTCGGACAGGTCCGAACCGCCGTCGATGAACTGGCACGCGCGCTGCTCAAGGATCTGATGGAACAGGCGTTTTCTCCGGCGTGCATCGACGCCGTCATCCGGCGGCGGTTCGCTGAGCAGGACGGGGGCGACGCCCTCGAGCCGCTGTCGCAGACGCTGTATTTCGCGTGCAAGACCTTGGCGCCGAATCTCGCGCGCACCACCGATGAGACGCGTTATCTGCTGGAATCGCTGAATGGGGCTCATGTCCCCGCGGGACCGTCCGGCTCGCCGAGCCGCGGCATGGCGCATGTGCTGCCCACGGGCCGAAACTTCTACACCGTCGATCCGCGCGGGCTGCCCACACCCGCCGCTTGGTCGACCGGGGCGGCTCTCGCGCGCGAGGCGTTGGCGCGCCATGTCGCCGAGAAAGGCCAATGGCCGGAGAGCATCGCCCTGAGTGTTTGGGGTACACCGACCATGCGAACCGGCGGCGACGATGTCGCGCAGGCACTCGCCATGCTGGGCGTACGCCCCGTCTGGGAACCCGAGACGCGCCGCACCTGCGGGCTCGAAATCATCCCGCTCGTCGAACTCAGCCGTCCGCGGGTCGACGTGACGCTGCGCGTCAGCGGTTTCTTCCGCGACGCGTTTCCCGCCTTGATGCACCTGTTCGATGAAGCGGTCCAGCTCGTGGTCGATCTCGATGAGCCGGCGGATCAGAACTTCGTCCGCAAGCATTGGCTGGCAGAAACGGCGGCTCTGCATGCGCAGGGGTGCGACGAGGAGTCCGCGCGCCGGCGAGCGTCCTACCGGGTATTCAGCTCCAAGCCAGGCGCATATGGAACCGGATTGATGCAGCTCATGGACAGCGGCGCGTGGCGCGATGGCAACGATCTCGCCGAAGCAATGCTGCTCTGGGGCGGCTGGGCCTACTCGCCGCAATGCGCGGACGGTGTAGAAGCGGTGGAATCCTTTCGACGCAAACTGGCGGGCGTCGAACTGGTCCTGCACAACCAGGACAATCTCGAGCAGGACCTGTTCGAGTCCAGCGATTACTTCGAGTTCCACGGAGGACTGGTGGCCGCGGTGACGTCGATATCCAAGAATGAGCCGCGCGCTTACTTCGGCGATTCGTCGGATCCCTCGCGCCCCGGCGTCAGGACTTTGCAGGGCGAAGCGCTGCGCGTGTACCGGTCGCGCGTCGTGAACCCGAAATGGCTCGGCGCCATCCAGCGACACGGTTATCGCGGCGGCCTGGAAATGGCCGCGACGGTGGACGCGCTGTTCGGATTTTCGGCCACCGCGGGAATCGTCACCGACTGGATGTTCGAGGGAGTCGCCGCCGAATTCGCGGACGGTGAGGCACGGCGCTTCCTGCAGCGCCATAATCCTTGGGCATTGAACGCCATCGTGGAGCGGCTGCTGGAAGCCGAACAGCGGGGCCTTTGGGCGCCCAAGCCGGAGACGCTGAAGCGGCTGCGCACGGCGCTGCTCGCGAGCGAAGCGACCCTCGAGGAACTCGCCGAGAGTCCTCCATGAGACCCGATTTTCCATTCTCCGCGGTCGTGGGTCAGGATGATCTGAAGCTCGCACTCATACTGGCCGCCATCGATCCCGCCATCGGCGGCGTGTTGATCAGCGGCGAGAGAGGCACGGCGAAGAGCACTGCGGCGCGCGGCCTCGCCGCGCTCTTGCCGGGAACCCCGGACGGCAAGCCGGCTCCCTTCGTCGAATTGCCGCTCGGCGTCACCGAGGACCGGGTGGTCGGATCGCTGGATATTTCGCGGGTGCTGCAGGATGGCAGCACCGTGCTGCGGTCGGGCCTTCTGGCGCGCGCCGACGGCGGCGTCCTGTACGTCGATGAAGTCAATCTGCTGCCGGATCACATCGTCGATCTGCTGCTGGATGCAGCGGCGAGCGGCTGGGTCACGGTCGAACGCGACGGAGTTTCCGCCGGCGAGGCGGCCCGATTCGTCCTGGTGGGCACCATGAATCCGGAGGAGGGCGATCTGCGGCCGCAGTTCGTCGATCGCTTCGGACTGTGTGTGCAGGTTCGCGGGCTCATCGCGCAAGATGTGCGAATCGCCGCAATCCGCCGGCGCCTGTCGTTCGACGATCAGCCGGCAAGCGTGGTCGACGACGCGCGGTCCTCGGAGACCGCGCTGCGCGAGGGTATAGCGGCGGCGCGCGGGCGACTCACCGCGCTTCCCATAACGAACGCCCATCTATCCCTGGTCGCCTCAATCTCGGTGGAACATCAATTGGACGGCATTCGCGGCGACCTTGCCATCATCAAGGCGGCACGCGCCTTGGCGGCGTGGCAAGGGTCGGCCGAAATCCGCGAGGAGCACATACGCAGCGCCGCCTCGCTGGCGCTGCCGCATCGAACGCGCCAGAAGAGATCGAAGGGCACGCCGCCGCGGACGCCTGCGCCGCTGGATGCGCCCGGCAAAGATCGCGCGGGGCCGGAGGGCGGCAGGACGCCTGATGCGGGGGGGAGGCCCGGGTCGAGCGCACCGCCGGGTGCCGGCGATGTGCCCGCCGATACGAGTCCGCGCCTGCAATCTGCGCCTGCCGCAGCGGATCGCGCGGTTCGGTTGGTTACCGACACGATCGACCGCGAGGCAGCCGGCCGGCGCGGTTCGGAATCGCTGGGTTCGCAACGCGTCGTCGGGGTGATGCCGTACCAGAACAGCGGAACGCTGGCGATCACGGAGTCATTGACGGCCGGGGCAAAGCGCGGACTTCGTGTCGGCGAGCATGGGGTGGCACTCGCCGCGGCCGATCTCATGCAGCATGAGCGCCGGGGTCCGGGTCTGTGCCACGTTCTATTTTTGGTGGATGCCAGTGGGTCGATGGCGACGAAGCGCCGCTTGGAGGTGGCGAAGGGCGCGGCTCTGGGACTGCTGAGGTCGAGTTATCAGCGGCGCGACCAAGTGGCTCTGATGGTATTTCGAGCCGAGGGTGCGGATCTCGTGCTGCCGTTTACGCGCCACATCGAAAGCATCGAGCAAGCACTCCTCGATGTGCCGACGGGGGGGCGAACGCCGCTGGCGCGCGCACTGCGCGATGCCGCACACCTGCTGCAGACGCGCGACCCGGCCTTGCTGGTGCTTCTCACCGACGGCCGCGCGAATGTCAGCCAGGACGGCGGCGATCCTTGGGAGGAGGCGCTCGGCTCGTGCGAATTGCTGCGGACGGCCTGCGCCGGCGCGCTGGTCATCGATTGCGAGCCCGGACCCATCATCCTCGGCCGTGCGCGAACCCTTGCGCAGGCGCTCGGCGGCGAGTGCGTAGCGCTCGATGATGTCGATGTGGCAGGGCTCGCACTGCGGATTCGCGGGCGTCTCGACGCGCTGTGAGCATCATTCTGGCGCTGTTGTTCGATCGCTGGTGGGGAGAGCCGCCCGCGCGCGTCCATCCGGTGGTCTGGATGGGGAATTACTTGAATCGCGCGGGACGCGGTTTGCCGGACCGCTCACCGGGCATGGCATTCTTTCTCGGAACCGCGTACTGGCTGGCCGGCGCAGCGCTCGTTGCCATGCTGTACTCACTCGCCGCCATCGGAGCCGCCAAACTGCCGCCGTGGCTCAACATCGTGATCACCGCGCTGCTGTTGAAGCCGCTGTTTGCGCTGCGCCTGCTCATGCGCGAGGTGGCCGCCGTCGAGAGTTCGCTCGGGCAGGGCATCGAGTCCGGCCGCGCGCGCCTGGCCCACATCGTGAGCCGCGATACCGCCGCTCTCAATTCGGACGAGGTACGTGAGTCCTCGCTGGAGTCGCTGGCCGAGAATCTTTCGGACTCGGTCATCGCGCCGCTCTTTTGGTTCGCTCTTTTGGGTTTGCCGGGTGCCGCGGTCTACCGCTTTGCCAATACGGCGGATGCCATGTGGGGCTATCGGGGGCGGTGGGAGTGGGCTGGAAAATTCGCGGCCCGCGCCGACGATGTGTTGAATTTCATACCGGCGCGAATCACGGCGCTTGGCTTGCTCCTGGCGGGGCCGCGGCGGGTAGCGCGGTTGTGCCGCCTGCCGCGCGAAGCGGCGCGCACGGCATCGCCCAATTCCGGTTGGCCCATGGGAGCCTTGGCGCTGTCTTTGAACGTCCGGCTGCGAAAACCGCAGACGTATGCGCTCAATGCGGACGGCAACGCACCTTCGGCCGCGGACACATCGACGGCGCTGCGCCGAGCGCTGGCCACCGCATGGATCGTCGCGTTGCTGCTTGCCATCGGCATGCAATTCCTGCCGGGTGCCCGTCATGGCTAGCATCGAACCCCTGCATGGCGGCACCGACTCGATGCCGGACCCACGCTACGATTTTTCCAGCAACGCGAATCCCTTGGGTCCGTGTCCCACGGTGCTTGCCGCGGTCAGAAGCGCGGATGTGACCCGCTATCCTGACCCCAAGTACACGCAGGTCCGCGAGACATTGGCGGCCTTCCATCGGACCACGGCGGACCGCATCGTCGTGGGCGCCGGAGCCAGCGAGCTGATATTGAGGATGATCCTGCGGACCGGCGGCTCGGTGCAGCAGCTGGTGCCGACTTTCTCCGAGTACGGCCGCGGCGCGCGACTCGCCAAGCGGCGCCTGATATCGGCGCGCTCGCCGGCGGGTTTTCTGCGCGCCCAATCGAGGCACCCGGGCCTGGGTTTTGTCTGCTGGCCGAATAATCCCACCGGGGATCTTTGGCCCGCGGAATTCATCTCGGCAGCGGCTGCCGCAGGTCCCGTGGTCGTCGATCTGGCTTATGCGCCGCTGTGCAGTGCGGATCAGGCCGCAGCCGTCGAGGCCGCGGCCGCGCGCGCATACCGGCTGTACTCGCCGAACAAGTCATTCGGCCTCACCGGTGTGCGAGGCGGATACGTCATCACGCCGCGGGTCGATCGGCGGCTATCGGTCGCCGCTGCAAGCTGGGTGATCGGACGCGATGCGGTGGCCATGTTGGAGGCCGCCGCCCAACCGCAGGCGCGCGCCTGGCTGGCGCAAGGGATCCCGCAAATCCAGCGATGGCTGGCGCGGCTTGGGCGTTCGCTGGAGCAGCTTGGGCTGACGGTGCGCAGGAGCCCGGCCACCTTTCTGCTGGCCAAGGTCGGCGATGCGCCGCGGGTCACGGCCCATTTGAGGAGTCTCGACGTCCGCGTCCGGGACTGCAGTTCTTTCGGACTTCCGCAGTGGATACGATTGAGCGCGCAGCCGCCGGGTGCGCAGAAGACCCTGCTGACCGCACTGAAGAGCGCGCTGTGATCCGCGCGTGCGGCATCCCGCGAATCGTGATTGCCGCCGCCGCATCCGGAACCGGGAAGACCACGATCGCCGCCGGGTTGATCGCCGCCCTGCGCCGGCAGGGTCTGACCGTACAGCCTTTCAAATGCGGACCCGATTACATCGATCCAAGCTATCACGAACGCGCGGCGGGCCGGCCGTGCCGGAACCTGGACGCGTGGATGCTGGACGACGCGCAGCTCGTGGACGGATTCTCCCGTGCGTGCCGGGATGCAGACATCGCGGTCATCGAAGGAGTGATGGGGCTTTTCGACGGCAGCAATTGGCACGACGAGCGCGCATCGACGGCGCAAATCGCCAAGCTCCTGGGAGCGCCCGTGGCCCTGGTCGTGGACATTGCCGGCGCGGCGCGCAGCGCGGCTGCTCTCGTACTCGGCTGCCAGCTTTTCGACCCTGCGCTGATCCTGAGCGGAGTGATCTTGAATTTCGCGGGCTCAGAAGGCCATGCCAGAGGTTGCGCCGAGGCGATCACGGAAAAGACCGGATTGCCGCTGCTGGGTTGGCTGCCTCGAGACTCGCAGTTGCAGATCCCCGAGCGGCATTTGGGGCTGGTGCCGGGCGGCGAACATCTCGATTCAAGTTCGCTCATCGCCGCGGCTGCAGATGCCGTCGCTGAGAGGTTCGACCTTGCGGCCATCGTCGATTTGGCCCGAACGGCGGGCGAGATCAAGGCCGAGTCTGCGCGCGCGGCCGAACCTGCGCGCGCGGCCGAACCCGCGCGCGGGTCAGAGCCCGCGGCGCCGCGCGAGGGTATGCGCCGGCCCATCGTCGCCGTGGCGCGCGATGAGGCGTTTTGTTTCTACTATCCGGAAAACTTGGAGCTGCTGACCGAAGCGGGAGCGGCCATCGAGTTCTTCAGCCCCCTGCGCGGCGAGCAACCCGCCCGCGGCGCAGCCGGCGTTTATCTCGGCGGCGGCTATCCGGAATTGCACGCGCCGCAGCTGGCATCGAATGCCGGATTGTGGCGGGCACTTCGCGATTTGCGGGCCCGCGACGCTCCGATCTTTGCCGAATGCGGCGGTTTCATGGTGCTCACTCAGGGCCTGATCGATGGCGAAGGCCGCGAGTGGCCCATGGCGGGACTCATTCCCGGAGCGGCGCGCATGACCAAAAAATTGGCGGCCTTAGGCTATCGCCATGCCACGGCCCTGCGCGCGAATTTGCTGGGCGACGGCGGCGATGTTCTGCGCGCGCATGAATTTCGCTACAGCACGTGGGTCTGCGACGAGCCGATCGCCGAGACCCAGGCCGCATGGCAGGTGCGCGGGACGCGGGTCGATGCACCCGTGGATTCCGGCGGGTTCGCGAGCGGCAACCTGCTCGCGAGCTATTTGCACATCCATTTCGGACAACGGGCCGGCATCGCTCGGCGGTTCGTCGACAAACTCCTGGCACCGAACGGCGTGTGAACCGCTATTTCAGCCGCAGCGGGCAGGCTGCAACGATCAGCCAGACCTCGTCCGCCGCCGCGGCCGTCAGCTGCGCCAGGGTGCCCGCGAGATCGCGGAACCGCCGCGACTCGCGCTCGGCGGGAACCAAGCTCCAACCTAGTTCATTGCTGACGACGATACTGGGCCAGGGGGCGGCTTTGAACGCCGCCAGTTGCGTCCTCCATTCGCCGACGATGGTCTCGTCCGTATCGTCGAACCGTGCGCCGGCCCACAGCGTCAGGCAATCGAGTATCACGCCGCCGGGAGGCGGCGAGAGCGCCGCAAGGCTCGCGGCCGTGTCGGCCGGCGCTTCGAGCGTGCGCCATGCCGGACGCTCCGTGCGATGGCTCCGCACGCGGTCGGCCATTTCAGCATCGTGCGGATCGCTTCGATAGGTCGCGACGAAAACGACGTTGTCCCCCCAGCGCCTGGCTTGGTCGACGGCGTAGCGGCTCTTGCCGCTGCGCACGGGTCCGGTGACGAAAACCAAGCTACCCACCGCTAAGAACTTGGCGGACGCGGTCGGCGACGGTGCTCTTTTCCAGGTCGACGATGCGAAAGCCGCAGTCGAGGTAGGCGCGCCGGATGTGCGCGCTCAACTCCCGGGCTTCGGCAAAGGATTGCGGCCGCTCCGCGTCGTTCACGAAAATCTCGCGCCACGGCGGCGCGAAGAAGACCACGGCTGCGTAAGCGCACGAAGCGTCCCGCCAGCGGCCGGGCGCATCGTAGCCGCCGTGACGGAGATAGCCGATCAGGTCGGGCAGTCCGCGATCGAAGAAGCAGCGGCCATGTCGCTCGCTGTCGGCGAGCTGCGCGAGCATCCGCTCGCCGCACTCCTGCGCGAATGCCGCGAGATCGAGCCACGGAACGAGGCGGCCACCCTGAGCCAACTGCTCGCGGATCAATATCCGCGATGACTCCTCGTAGCAGATCTCACCCGATTCACGGAGCGCCCGCAGCAGCGTGCTCTTTCCGGAACCCGGACCGCCGGCGATCACCATGCGGCGGCCGGGCATGCTCTCGGGCCGTATTCCAGTTTCATCGTGCACCGCGTTCATGAAACCTAATCTATCAGAGGCTCGATGGGAGCACCCCCAAGTTTGCAGCTTGCCAATCGCATTTGCGGCGGTTAGCATCGTCGGCGAAGTTGTCAGGTGCTTTGCTTTCGTCATCGATATGGATCGGAAACGAGGGCAAGTGAAACGGGAAGCCGGTGCGTGTCTCATTCCTTGTGCGAGACCAAACCCGGCGCTGCCCCCGCAACGGTAAACGAGTCGCGGCGAATCCGAAAGCCACTGCGTCTTGAAGGCGCGGGAAGGCGATCCGCCAGCACGATGAGTGCGCTCGTGAGTCCGGAGACCGGCCTGACGCTGCAGAATTGCGAACGTCGCGGCGGGCGATTGGTACGTTGCTATGGGTCTCGACCGGTGCGGTCGGCACAACGCCGCCGCCGTCCTCGTTTCCTTCAAGCGATTTCCCCTTCATATTCCTCCGCGCTCTGGAGGTATCAATCGTGGCCGAAGCGAATCGTATTCCCGTGACCGTGCTGACCGGCTTTTTGGGCTCGGGCAAGACGACGCTGCTCAACCGCATCCTCACCGAGAGCCACGGCCAGCGCATCGCGGTCATCGAGAATGAGTTCGGCGAGATCGGCGTGGATCAGGAACTGGTGATCGACGCCGAGGAAGAAATCTTCGAGATGAACAACGGCTGCATTTGCTGCACCGTGCGCGGCGATTTGATCCGCATTCTCGGAAATCTGATGACCAGGCGGGACAAGTTCGACCGCATAGTGCTCGAGACCACCGGCCTCGCCAATCCGGGGCCGGTCGCGCAGACATTTTTCGTCGATGAGGGAATGCGCAGGGAATTTGCGCTCGACGGCATCGTGACCATGGTGGACGCGCGCCATTTCGACCAGCAGCTCGAGGACAGCGAGGAGACGCGCACTCAGATCGCATTTGCCGACGTCATCGTGCTGAACAAGACGGACCTGGTCAACGCGGCGGAACTCGACGCATTGGAGAGGCGCGTACGCGGCATGAACGCACTGGCGCGGATCGTGCGGGCGGACCCCGCCCATCGGGCTTCGGTTCCCATGAGCTCCGTGCTCGGCATCGGCGGCTTCGATCTTGCGCGCGCGCTCGAGTACAAGCCGACATTTCTCGAACCCGAATATCCGTTCGAGTGGGCGGGTGCGTATGCCCTGGAGCCGGGGGATTACCGCTTGGTGCTGCAGGAAGGACCGGACCCGGCGATGAAAATCGTGGTCTGCGAGGCGCTGCCCGCCGACGATCTCGATTCCGCCAAGGCCGCCGAACGGGTGTTCGCCCTGTTTTCCGGCGAAGCGGCGGCGGATGCGCCGGGCGCGGTAATCGAGCCCGCGCTGCGCTCGCGCCTTCTCGACTTGCCTGCGGGCAGCACGCAATTCGAGTTCACATTGCGCATTGGCGCTCCCGGCACGTACTGGCTGTTTACGCAGCATTTACCGGAGGAGTTCGCACTCTCGCTCGAGGACGGGCGCGGCAGGCAGCCGGCGGCCGGCGTGCAAAGGAATTTCGATCCCGGGCACTCCCACGACAATCGCGTCGCTTCGTTCAGCCTCGAAACGGAGCGTCCGATCGATCCGCAGAAATTTCAAGCATGGCTCGATGCAACCCTCAAGTCCCAGGGCACCCGCCTGTATCGGATGAAGGGATTCCTGAATTTCAAAGGATCCAACGAGCGGATCGTCATCCAAGGCGTGCACATGGTGGTCGATACCAGCACTCTCGGGCCCTGGGGCGGACGGCCGAGACGAACGCAGCTGGTATTCATCGGCCGTGAATTGGACCAAAAACTGCTGACCGAAGGTTTCAATGCATGTCTGGAGAATGAGGCGTGATTGGAACACGCGGCGTGATGTCGCTGAAGCCGCGGCTGATTGCGCTGTACACCCTGCTCATTTGCGCGAACATCGGCGCCGGCATCTGGGCGTTCGTGCTGTTTTCGGACGACTCGGTGAAGCTGGCCACCGCGCTCTTGGCCTACAGCCTGGGATTGCGGCATGCCGTGGACGCGGACCACATCGCCGCCATCGACAATGTCACCCGAAAGTTGATCCAGGACGGCAAGCGCCCGATCGCCGTCGGTTTCTTCTTCGCGCTCGGACATTCGACCATCGTGCTCGTCGCGGCGGGGCTCATTGCCTTCACCGTCGGTGCGCTGGCGCGCTTCCAGAGTTTTTCGCAAATCGGCGGCGTGATCGCAACGGCGACGTCCGCCACCTTCCTGTTCGTCATCGCGGCCATGAACCTGGCGATCCTGCGTTCGGTCTGGCAGCGGTTCGATGACGTGCGCAAGGGAGGAAAGTACCGCGCCGACGACCTCGACATTCTGCTCGGCGGCCGCGGCCCATTGTCGCGCCTGTTCCGGCCGCTGTTCGCTTTGATCCGCCACAGCTGGCAAATGGCGCCGCTCGGCTTCCTGTTCGGATTGGGCTTCGACACGGCCACCGAGGTGACGCTGCTCGGGCTCGCGGGCGCGCAGGCCGCCCATGGCGTTTCCATCGGCGCCATCCTGGTGTTTCCCGCCTTGTTTGCGGCGGGCATGGCCCTCATCGATACCACCGACGGCGTGCTGATGCTGGGCGCCTATCAATGGGCCTTCGTCAAGCCCATCCGCAAGCTGTATTACAACATGACCATCACCGGCGTCTCGGCCCTCGTGGCCATCATCATCGGCGGCATCGAGACCGCCGCATTGATCGCCCACAAGCTGGACTTGACTCGAGGCGGATGGAGGCTCGCCAGCGCTTTGGCCGAGCATTTCAACGCACTGGGCTTTGCCATCATCGGCCTGTTCGCCGCGGCATGGGCCGGTTCCTATTTCATCTATCAATGGAAGCGATTCGACGAGATCGAAGTCTTGAACGAGAGCCGTGATTGAGGAATCGAACGGGAGCAGGATTGTTGAGAGCGGGTAATCATCGGGCTGTCGCCCTCGCTGCGGCCGCGATGTGGCCTTTCGCCGTGCAGGCGCAGACCCCCGCTTCGCTCGACGAAGTCGTGGTGACGGCGAAGAGTCTCGAGGAGGAATTGCCGCAGCAGCTGTCGCAGGACCGATAGCGGCCCGTTCGGCACGGGACCGGTTTGCCAAGGCGCGACTGACTCATGATTCGCCTGCTGACCTCAATCCATCGCTACCTCGGCATCGCCGTCGGGGTACTGATGGTGATGTGGTGCCTGTCCGGCGTGGTCATGATGTATGTCAGTTACCCGGCGCTGGATGAGGGCAGCAGACTCGTGCATCTGACGCCGATCGTATGGAGCGGGTGCTGCCGCATCTCCGATGAGGCGCTCGGCAATGAGGCCTCGGTCGAGGACATTCAGTTGGAGATGTTGGTCGGACGCCCTGTCGTGCGCCTGCACTCGGGCCGGACCGTTCGCCTCATCGATCTGACGACGGGCGCCGCCCTCGCCGGGGTTTCGAGCGAACAGGCCGCCGCGATTGCGCAGCGGTATGCGTCTGCGGGGGGCGTGCCGAGGGAACCGCGATTATTGGGGATGATCGACAAGGATCAATGGACGGTGTCGGGGGAGTTCAACCGGGACCGGCCTGTGTATCGGTTCAGCCTGAATGACGCGCAGCATACGGAAGTTTACGTGTCGAGCGTCACGGGCGAGGCCGTTCAACGGACCACCGGCCGTGAGCGGTTCTGGAATTGGCTGGGCGCGGTGCCGCACTGGCTGTGCTTCACGGAGTTGCGCCGCCATGCGCAGCTGTGGCGCCAGGCCGTCATCGCAGTTTCCCTCGTCGGATGTTTCCTCGCCGGCACCGGCCTCTATATCGGTGTGCGTCAGTGGATCCGCCGGCCCGCCGGCGATTGGTCGCCTTATCGGGGATTCAATCTTTGGCACCACATGGCCGGACTCGTGTTTGGGCTCTTTGCCCTGACCTGGATACTGAGCGGATTGCTCTCCATGAATCCCTGGGGTCTGCTCGAGGGAGCCGGCGCGGGGCGGGAGCGCGCGTCGCTGAATCAATCTGAAATTGCGTGGATCGCGCGCTCGTTGGGTGCCGGCGTCGGCGCGGCGCCGACGCTGATGACGACCGAAGATGATTATTATTTTGGCCACCACCGTGAGGCTGCGCGCTTGCCGGTGTACAGAATGATATGGAGAGACGGGACGCGCCATTACCTGGATCCCGTGTCGGGAATGCTGGTCGCCAAGATGGACCGCGACGCGCGGGGTTATCGCTGGCTGCACGAAGGATTGCATCGAATGGATTTTACAGCGGCGCTGCGGGGGCGCCCGCAGTGGGACGTGCTCACGCTGCTGTTGATGTCGGGGGTCACGGTGCTGTGCGTGAGCGGGGCTTACCTCGGGTTTCGGCGGGTTATGGGGCGCCGATAGGCGGTTCTCCCTCGCTATAGTGAAATCCCTCCAAATCCTCGCCTCGTAGCGTTTCAGCGGGTAGCATTTTCCAGGTATCCTGCAGCTTAACATCTGCCGAAATCGGGTTAATGAGCGCACGCTCACGCTGTGAAACTCGCCAGCTTTGAATCTCTCGCTGCCGCACTCGAAGCTGCGGGCGTTCGCTACCTGGTCGCTGGGGGACTGGCCGTCGGCGCGCACGGATATCTGCGGTTCACAAAGGACATCGATATCGTCGTTCAACTCGTCCCGGACAACATAGAGCGAACGTTTACCGCTCTCGCATCACTGGGCTATCAACCCATTGTTCCAATTACCATGAAACAATTCTCGAACGGCGAATTGCGCAAAAGCTGGATTCGCGACAAGGGGATGCAGGTCCTGCAGTTTTGGAGCGACGCGCACCGCGAGACTTCTGTCGGCGTTTTCGTCACCGAGCCCTTCGCCTTCGATGAGGAATATGCGCGTGCGTTAGTCACGCCGCTTCACGACAAGCTTTCAATCCGTTTTGTCTCACTCGCCACTTTGATCCGCATGAAAGAGGAAGCCAATCGACCGCAAGATCGGGCGGACATCGAGCAGCTTCGTGCCAGGAAGGACGACGATGCCAACGGATGATTTACGAACCGACGGCATCGATTGGAGTCTTACGACGTGGGAAGGCGCCCGCCGGGAGCAGATGCGGCGTTGGCGGCGTATGCCGCTGGCTGACATGATTCGGGCGCTTGAGGAAATGCAGATACTGGCAGAAAAGCTCGCGCAGTCCTCTATCCCTAGCGCAAGGTGATGCTCGGTTACGCTCTTGGCTTGACTTGCAAGAAGCAACGAATTGCCGCGGCGTCGCGGTCAACGCGGGCGCAAACGTACCGAATCAACTACCGCGTCGAGACCAGCGGCTCGGACGTAATCCGCCCGTCGAAATCGGTCCATACATGCTGCGCGAAATCGTACAGCTTGCAGCGGCGAACCGTGTTCCAGTAGTAGCGCCAGGTGAAGACCTCGGAGTTGAGCCGCTCGTCGAGAGTCGCGCTGAGCCGCGCCTGGGCCTCTTTGAGCCGGTAGAGCGGGATGCCCATGTTCACATGGTGGGCGCCGTGCTCGAGAATGTAGTGGATCAACCCGTCGAGCGGGCGCATGAGCTTGATGTGCACCGTGGTGGTGGCGTAGCCCGCGTTCGCAGACCATTCGTCGCGCCGCTCGTACCAGGCGACGCGGGGATGCGTGTGCTGAACGTAAATCACGAAGCCCATCAGGCAGTTCCAGAAGAAGAAAGGCACGACGAAGCCGAACACCAGCAGGGACCAGATCGACTTGCCGCTGTAGAGACCCCACGCGACCAGGCCGCCAACCCATAGCGTGCCGAAGGCGGCGACCAGCAAGCTATCCCAGGTGTAGCTCTTGCGCCGGCTGGCCACATGCTTGCGGCCCGGGAAGAAAAGCTTCTTCCACCACATCTCGATCATGTAATAGACGCCCTGACCGACGCCGCTGCGGTAAATCCTTTCCAGTCGCCGGCGCATCCACGGCAGGCTCGCGAACTCGGTGGGCGAGTAGGGGGTCCACACGTAATCGCGGCCCTTCAGGTTGGTGAAGCCGTGATGCGCGAGGTTGTGCCCGATTTCCCACAGGCTGTACGGGGTCAGAGACGGCAGGAATGCAATTCGGCCAATCCACTTGTTCAAGGTCTTGTTGGGCGTGTACGAGCCATGACAGGCGTCGTGGCCGATCACGAACAGGCGGGCAATCCACAGCGCCGCGACCAGCGACGCGAATATCTTCACCCACCATGCTTCGACGAACAGCAGACTGGCGATGGACACGCCCAGCACCAACCAGTCCAGAAGGAACCAGATGATGGGCGTGGCAATGCCGCGCTCGACCGTGTACGGCTGCAGCAATTTTTGAAATTTGAAGCGCGACTTATCGGCAGGCGGTGCGCCTACGGCTTCAGTTTCGGGGGTGATGGGTGTTTGCATTGATGGCCCGCAAGGTCAACAAGGTAGCCGCTCATTATACGCCTGTTGAAGCGGCGAAACGGAACTGGAACAGCTCAAAGGCTCAGGCTGTTTCTGCATCGGGCCATAGCAGCACCCCTAGGTGCTCGCAGGCCTCGATCAGGGCCGTGGCGGCTTCGCGGGTGCTGGCATCGAGCCGCCTATCATGGGTTAGTAGCCAGGTCAGCCGGGCTCGGCGGGAGCGGGCAGAGGGTTCACTGTCGAAAAGCGCCGGAAACAGGCCCAGGGCGTCGACAAATTCGCGCATTGGCGCGGTGGATGGGGCATTTGGGGCCGGTGTCAGGAGCAATTTCAGCCAGGTGACGCAGCGCTTGGCGAGCCCGGCACGCGTAATCCCCAAACTGGTGCGGCGGCGCGATTCTCCGTCGGCGAGTGAATCGGCGAGGTTACGGTAGCGTTCGACGGCGGCCTCTTCGGCCGGCAAGGCCGGGCTGGCGTCGGACAAGACCGAGCGCAGCAAATCGGCGAGCAATAAGGACAGCGATTCGGCCAAGAAGCGCTGGCACTGTTCGGTATCAGGCCGTGCCAGCTGGTCCCAGGATAGAGGACCACCGATTCGTCTGGCGTTCGGTGACTTTGACATGCCTCCCAGTGTAGCGGCTCCGCCGCTCATCGCAACTATGCCAAAATGGGATTAAGGTCACCGACACGCCGAATATTCGCAATTACGCCTGCGCCTGCGGAACAGCCGCCGATCCGGCAAAATATTATTTTTCGCTGCCGAGGACCTTCCGCTCCATTGTGGACGATGCAAATCAACTTATTCCGGGGAAGGCCGTCGCCATCGCGGACGGTGTGCGCCGTATCGTGGCAGGCAATGCGGGCATGATGACGGGACCGGGTACCAACACCTACTTGCTGGGGACGGGCGAGATCGCGGTGCTCGATCCGGGGCCGGACGAGCCGCGGCATCTCGATGCCATCCTGGCGGCGGCCGGTGCGCCCATCCGTTGGATCATCGTGACGCATACCCATGCGGATCATTCGCCGCTCGCGAGCCGGCTGGCGGAGCTCACGGGCGCGCGGGTCTCGGGACTTCCGCCTCCCGGCGACGGGCGGCAGGATGCGACCTTCGAACCCCGGCACTTGCCTCGCGACGGTGAAAGGCTGTCTCTCGGCGATCAGGAACTCGTCGCGATTCATACCCCGGGGCATGCGTCCAATTGCGTCTGCTACTTGCTGGAGAGGGAGGGGCTGCTGTTCACGGGCGACCATGTGCTCGAAGGCGTGTCGCCGGTGATCTTGCCGCCCGACGGCGACATGTCGGCCTATCTTCATTCGCTCGAGAAACTGAAGTCCTATGATTTCGAGCGCATCGCGCCCGGACACGGCGGCGTCATGGGGCGCGGCAAGGACGTACTCGCGGCGCTGCACGCGCATCGCCTCGCACGCGAAGAAAAAATCCTGGGCGCGCTGCGCCGCATGGGCGCGGCGACTCTCGATGAACTGACGCCGGCGGTGTATGACGACGTGCCGGCCGAGCGGCACCGCTGGGCGCGACTGACGCTGGAAGCACACTTGATCAAACTGGCGGGCGAGGGCCGCGCCGGGGATGCCGACGGCGTCTGGCGGCTCTCGCGGACATGAGGGCACGGCTCACGCTATCGCTTCGCGCAGTGAGCGTGCGGCGCGGCGACAAATGGGCGCTGCGCGGCATATCGTGGCGGCTGCGCCCGGGGGAGCGCTGGGCCCTGATCGGCGACAACGGCGCCGGCAAGACGCAGCTGCTCAAGCTGCTCAGCGGCGATGTGTGGCCGACACCCGCCGGCGGTCGAAGCTATTGGTTGGGCCGGGCCGAAGTGGACCTGATCGAGGCCAAGATCCGCATTGCCTATATCGGCGCCGAGCAGCAGGACAAATACGCGCGCTACGGCTGGAACCTGCGAGTGCGGGATCTGATTGCGACCGGACTGCACCGGACGGATCTCCTGCTGAGACCGGCAACACCGGCGGAGTCCAAGCGGGTGGCCGCCACCATACGAGCGTGCGGTCTGGGCCGGCAGGCCAATCGGGAATTCCTGACGCTGTCGTACGGCCAAAAGCGCCTGGCGCTGCTGGCACGGGCGCTCGTTCAGAAACCGGACTGGCTGCTGTTGGATGAATTTTACAACGGTCTCGACGCCCATTACCGAGGCCGCATCGACGCTCTGCTCGATGCGGCGCGCCGCCGCGGCCAATCCTGGATCGCGACCTCGCACCGAGCGGCCGACGTGCCACGCGGAACCCGGTGCCTGCTGGAACTCGCGGGCGGCCGGGTGCGTACGATCAAGGTCATTCGGCCCACGGACCTCGCCCGCCTCGCGGCGCGGGCGTCGGAGCCGCGCGGAGTCACGGCACCTCGCGGCGCCGCGCCGCGAATCCCGGCCTTGCGCGCCGCGGGCCGGGGCGCCGCAACTGCCGCGAGCGAAGGCGCGGCTGCCGTGAGCGAAGGCGCGACGGTTGGCGTGCGCAGGAGCGCGGCGGCCGGGGCGGCGCTCGTGCGCTTGTCCAAAGTCGATCTGTATGTCGGCTACCGGTTGGTGTTGCGGGATGTCGAGTGGCAATTGCTGAAGGGAGAGCACTGGGCGGTGTACGGCGCCAACGGCGCGGGAAAATCCAGTTTCTTGAAATTGCTGTACGGCGACTTGTCGCCCGCGCTCGGCGGCCGGATCGAACGCGGCGGCTTTCCCAAGGGCACACCGATTTCAGAGTGGAAGCGCGGCGTAGGATATGTTTCGCCAGAGCTGCAGAGCGATTACGCGGTCGATGTGCGCGTGCTCGACCTGGTGGCGAGCGGACGCTACTCGAGCATCGGCCTCGTGGATGAACCGACCGTCCGGGATCTCGAGGCGGCGAGGCATTGGCTCAGATTCTTCGGACTGCTGCCGGCTGCGAAGCGCCGGCCGCGCGAATTGTCATATGGGGAATTGCGCCGCGCGCTCATTGCCCGGGCCATGGCGGCCGACCCGCAGATCTTGCTGCTCGACGAACCGTTGACCGGCCTCGATCCCAGACAGCGCGCCTCGATGAAACGATTGTTGGAACGGCTGATGAAACAGGCGACGCTGGTCATCGCCGTGCATCATGCGGAGGACTTGCCGCGCGGGATGAAGCGCGGGCTAAATTTACATAATCGGCGCGCGTACGCGATAGATTCCTATTCTGCGACCTGAGTCCGCGGCAACCCCAA
>Ga0182013_10002152_pt1 | contig 26126 bp, 21 predicted proteins | sample 612S2MmetaG_FD_120487 | JGI IMG/M metagenome (GOLD analysis project Ga0182013, IMG submission 120487) | Permafrost microbial communities from Stordalen Mire, Sweden - 612S2M metaG | ecosystem: Environmental > Terrestrial > Soil > Wetlands > Permafrost | place: Sweden: Stordalen | collected...
CGGCACGTTCGGCGCCGACCCGGGCAGCGGCGCGTGGAGCACCGATCTCGAGACCGGTTTGCGCTCGACGATCGTGCTCGGCGCGCTCGGCGGTCCGGCCGTCGGGCTGGTCAACGCCATCGCCCAGCGCTTTGCCGCGACGCCGGCCGACAACTACATGAAACGCGAATTGCTGGCCGATTTCCGCGCGTACCTCTTCAGCGACTTCGATGCCGAAGTCGCGGCCTACGTGGCGCTCAACGCCGGACGCATCCACACCATCGCCGAACGGCTGGGCCAACGCGTCGCGGCGCTCGCCGCGCGGGTACGCGGCGAGTCGTTGGGCGCGCTCGACAGCGCGCTTGAGAACCGCGCGCGCGGTGCCGATCCGGCTGCCGCCGCAGCAGCGGCACGCAAGCGGGCCGGGCAGATCGCGGCGCTGGCCACGCGCATCGAAACACTCACCGAAACGTTTGCCCGCGAATCGCGGACCGCGCGCAGCGAACATGCCGATGCGTCCGTCCCGCTCGATGCGTCGGCCGGCCTGCAGCGCGTTCCGCCCGAAGCCGGTGCGCGCTTCGACCCGCACACGTACGAGCACGGTTTGCGCCCGGAACGCTGGCGAGTCGCGGTGCTCGGCGCGCTGCGGCGGGGCAAGTCGAGCCTCGTCAACGCGATCGCCGGCGAGCGCGTCCTGCGCGACGAGGGCAGCGACGTGGAGATGCGCTTCCCCGTCCACGTCCGCTACGGGCCGCAGAGCAAAGCCTACGCGCTGGGCGATGACGCGGCCTGGGACGACATTCCGTTCGACTCCGCGCTGGAGGCGGCGACCCGCACGCCGGTGCTGATCGAGACGCCGTGGTCGTTGCCGCGTCAGCTCGTGCTCGTGCACGCGCCGGCATTCGATTCGGGTCTGCCCGACGCCGAACAGATCGTTCTCGCGGCCGCCGGCAGCGCGAGCGAAACACTCGCGCTCTTTTCACGCCAGCTGTCGGACCGGGAAATCGAGATCTACGGACGGATCGCGAACCTCGGCAAGCCGATGACCTTCGTTCACACGCTCGCCGACAACGAGGAATCCGGCGAGCGCCGCAACGTGGTTGCCCTCGCCGACCGCTACCTGCGCGAACACGGGATCGTGCCGCAGCGCCTCTTCACCGTCTCGGCCAATGAATATCGTACGGCTCGCGAAGCGCGCCGCGCGCCGGCGGCGTGGAACGAGATGGTGGCCTTGCGGAGCACCCTCGAGAGCCATGCTCAGGAGCACATGGACCGGCTCGAACGGACCGCCCGCGAACGCGCTCGCAACGAACGCATCGCGCAGGCGGGCGAGCCGGCGCCGGCGCCCGCGGCACGCCCGCCCTCCCTGCTGGACAAGATCTTCGGCCGGCGCTGAGCCTAGGTCGCGGCGGCGACTTCCCCGAATCCGCCCCCCGTGTCGGACACCTACATCCTCGGCCCGAGCCGGCTCGCCATCGGCGACGGCTCGATCACTTCCGGACGGCTTGCAATCGAGCGCGGCAAAATCGCGCGCATCCTCCCCGAGGACGGTCCCAGCGATGCGAACTTGCCGCCCGGAGCGACGATCGCTCCGGGGCTCATCGACGTCCACACCAACGGCGCCGACGAGTTCCTGTTCAACCGCGATCAAGGCAACGCCGTCGAAGTCGCCGCACGCGCGTACGCCCGAATGGGCGCGACGGGGTTCGTCGCGTCGGTCATGACGGCGCCTTGGGAGTCGATGATGCACGCGGCGTCGGAGATTTCCGAAACCGCGAATCAGTTCGAGGAGTTCCCCGACCGGATCGGCGCGCGCTGCCTGGGCATCCAACTCGAAGGGCCGTTTCTCAACCCCAAATTCCGGCGCGTTCACCGCGCCGAGTGGCTCCTGCCCGCGACGATCGAGCGCGCCAACGAGATGATCGAAGCCTGCCGCGGCGCGCTGGTGATGGTGGTGATGGCGCCCGAGGCCGAGGGCGTCGAGCACGTCGCGCGGATGTTCTTCGATCAGGGAATCGTGGTTTCGGCCGGCCACACGTCGGCGCACTACCGCGAGGGAATGCTCGCCATCGGTCTGGGGTTCCGCACGCTGACCCACGCCTACAACGGGATGCCGCCGCTCGACCACCGCGATCCCTCGCTGCTCGCGGCCTTCATCCAAGAGTCGCGCACCACCGTCCAAATCATTGCCGACGGCTATCACGTGTCGCCGCCGATGGTGGACCTGACGTACCGGACGCTGCACGAACGTTTGGTGCTCACGACCGACAACATGCCGCCGGCGGGCAGCGGCTATCGCATCGAAGGCGGCGTCGTGCGCGCCGAGGACGGCACGATCGCCGGCAGCGCGCTGCACATCGATCAGGCGGTGCGCAACCTCATGGAATATGCTTCGATTCCGTTCGAGACGGCGGTCGTCAACGCCACGCGCAGTCCCGCGCATCTGCTCGGACTCGGGCGAGAACTGGGCACGCTCGAACCCGGAAAGCGCGCCGATTTGTCGATCTGGGATTCGAGCTACGGCATTCTCGCGACGATCGTCGGCGGCGTGCCGGTATTCGGCGCGACCAATCTGGACCGCTCGCGGCCGACGCGCGCGTAGCGGTCCGCGCAGCTCGGTGACGTCCGCGCAGCACGAATCGATCGCCGCCGCTCTGGTCGATGCCTGGCGCGGCCGAACCTTCGTCGCGGCGCCCAGTCGTGGACCCGAACCGTTCTCGAAGGCCGACGCGTTAGCGGTCGCCCAGCGCGTCCGCGAGTTGCGCGTCGCCGGCGGGGCGAAGCCCGTCGGCTACAAAGTCGGTTTCACCAATGCCGCGGTCCGCATGCAATTCGATGCGCACGCGCAGCTGGCCGCGCCGGTCTACGACGAAACCCTCGCGCACGAGCCGCGTATCGACGCGCGGCCCTTGCTGGGACCGCGGATCGAACCCGAAGTCGTCGTCGGGCTCGACGCGCACGGTGAGATCGCCTGGGCCGCGCTGGGCTTCGAGATCGTGCAAAGCCACGTCCGCAACTGGGAGTTCGGCTATCTCGACGCGATCGCCGACTTCGGTCTGCATGCCGCGCTCGTCGTGGGCGAACGGCGGTCGATCGGCGCGGCGGGAGCCGCGCTCTTGACGGCCATGCCGGTGCGCCTGCTGCGCAACGGCGCCGTCGTGGAACGCGGCGCCGGTTCCGACGTCGACGGCGGAGCCGCCGGGTCTGTGCGCTGGCTGCGCGAGGACTTGCGCCGCACCGGCCGCGAGCTACTGCCCGGCGAGATCGTCACGACCGGGTCGATGACCCGCGTTCCGCCGATCGGCTCGGGTGAGCGCTGGACGATCGAAGCGGATGGCGCGTTACCGACGTTGAGCATCGACGTCGACTGAGCCGACCTTAATGCTCTGATAATACTTCGGCTTTCATTTTCCGGCTTGTATTTGCCGCGCGGAACTATCTTTTGCGTGCTCTTTCAGCGTGGTGGGCAAAGGTTGTGACCGCTAAATTAGGGGGCTGGTATCACCGTTGCAGAAGGGACGGCTTGTCGGAAAGTGCTGTAGGTTAGCGTCCGACAAATATCGCTTTCTCCTCAAGGAGCATATGGATGGCAATTCCATTTCGGCTTCGGACACTTCTCTTCGTTGGCGCCACATTCGGTGTGATGCCGTCGCTCGCCATGGCGGCGGACACGACACCGATGGCGCCAACCGCAGGTGACCGAACAATTCTCAACGCCCCAGCCCAGCCGGCTGCCACTGCGGCGCCACTAGCGCTGCCGCCCCCCGCAACCGTGGTGCAAAATAATGCCGACGCGGCGGCGGGCTTCAAAGACGTGCCCCTCAACCACTGGGCCTACCCGGCGCTGCAACAATTGCAAGCCGACGGCATCGTCTTGGGCTATCCCGACGGAACGTTCCGCGGCAAGCGGGCAATCACGCGTTACGAACTCGCCGCGATAACCGCGCGCGCGATCAAGCGCGTCCAAGCCTTACTGGCCGAAGCCGGAACTGCAAACAAGGTCAGTGCCGATGATATCGCTACGCTGCGTAAACTCATCGACGATAACACCACGCAGCTCGCCGCCGTTCAAAAAGACGTCGCGGCGTTGAAAACGCAGACGGACTTGAACACCGCGACGCTCAAGCGCCAGCAGTTCCATCTCTATTACTTCCTGCGCGCACCCGGCACGTTCACCGATCGCGTCGAAGCCTACGACACCAAGTCCGGGCTGAAACTTCCGTCCACCACTGCAATCACCGGCCCGAGCGCCGGCGCGGGTAACGCACAAGCCCTCAACTCGGGGCTGACCGCAAACGGTACGGGTTACCAAGTGCTGCGCATGGTCTTCAGCGGCGACGTCGACCCGAAGGTGTCGTACGCGATCCGGCTCGAGGACCGGTACTACCTGGATAACGCATTCGGCTCGGCCGGCAGCGGTGGCGGATTCGGAAAGAGCAGCGTCATCCCGACCTCTGGCAGCTACCCGAATAGCAGCTTGTTGCGGATCAACTACGCGACGGTGAAGTACGCCGATCCATCCGGCTTATACGCCCGGCTGGGGCGCTTCGTCGAAGGCAGCGGCGACATCGGGCTGGCCTATGCCGACTACTTCAACGGCGCGGAGATAGGCTACGGGAAGGGGCCGATTCAAGGCTTCGCCGGCTATAGCTTCTATAACGCCGCCAACAGCAACATTCAACCCACCACGCCGGAAGCGGGACAAAGCAGCCAAACGGTGTTCGGCCGTATCGGAACCACCTTCGGCTCGAAGAAGGGTGAATTTGGCCTGAACTACATTAACGACATGGCGTTTTCCGGCGGCAACGTTACGCTGGTGAACCCGGTCACGGGACTGCTCAAGGCCTATAGCACGCCGGTCGAGATCGGCTCAGTCGATGCCGGATATACGTTCAGTCCGTTGTTCGGTGTCAAAGCCGAGTTCTTACATCGCTTCGGCAAGGATCCGACGACCACCACGTCGTGGACGGGCGCCAATGCACTCTGGGCGCAAGGGACGGCTGGAAAATCCGCCGGTAAATCCGGCAACAGTTACTTGGACTTCGGCTATATCACCGCCGGGCTCAATTCGACCGGCCCGCATACCGAGATCGAAGGTACGCCGGACTACCAACAGTTCTTCATCAACAACGGCAACGGTTACAAAATCGCGTATGTCGGACTGCATCACTACTTCGCGAACAACGCGCAGATCGGACTGATCGTCCAAGGTTGGGGCTTGAATAGCGCGACCTTGCCGGTGAACTATCTGGCCGGCGCGGTGCCAACGGCGGGCTTCGTCAAGAACGACAAGGGCCAGGCCATCTTCCTAGAAACGCGTTTGGCCTTCTAAGCTCAGCGCAACCAAGCGACACAAAGGGACGCGGGCGTTTCACGCAAGTGAAACGCCCGTCGTCCTTTCATCGTTCTCCACGGTATCGTGGTTTGGCGGAGCGAAGGCCGGGGTTCCCGGGTTCCGTCACCAATCCCGCCGTACCCGTTCTAACGATTCCTTCATCACCAGTCGCCTAATCTTTCTGCCTTATAACTCCCGGAGGTGTCCATGTTTTCATCCCAGCGACGACCGCATGTGTTTACGCGCGCGGTGACGATGTCGGTAGCGCTCGGTGTTGCACTGAGCTCCAGCTTGAGCGCGGCGATCCCCGCGTTCGCGGCAACGACCTATAAGATCGGGATCGATCTGCCGACCTCGGGTGCCGACGCAACGAACGGCATCCCAACCCGCAACGGCGCGGTGCTCGCGATCGAAGAAGCCAATGCCAAGGGACTTCCCGGCGGCAACAAGCTCGAAGCCGACTCCCTCGACGATACCGTCCAAGGCGTCCACGACCCCGCGCAAGGGGCGCAGAACATCAAGACGTTCATCGCCGATCCGACCGTGCTCGGCGTGGTCGGGCCGTTCAACTCGAACGTTGCCAAAGCCGAGATTCCGCTCACCAACGACGCCGGTCTGCCCCAAATCAGCCCGTCGAATACCAACACCGGGCTGACCAAGGGTGATGATGCCAAGACGCTGCGCAGTTCGCATCCCGATACGATCGCGTTCTTCCGCGTCTGCACCACCGACGACCGTCAAGGCGCGGCGGGCGCCCAATTCGCACGCAAGCTGGGCTTCAAGAAAGTGTTCGTCATCGACGACAACGAGACGTACGGCAAAGGCCTCGCCGATGTTTTCGAGGCCGACTTCGCGAAGCTGGGCGGCACCGTTCTCGGTCACGAGCACATCACCAAGAACCAGCAAGACTTCAAGGCGCTGCTGACCAAAGTCAAGAGCCTCGGGCCCGACGCGATCTTCTTCGGCGGCACGACGTCGAGCGGCGGCGGACTTGTTCGCAAGCAGATGGCGGACGTCGGCTTGGGCAGCGTCGCCTACATCGGCGGCGACGGCATCAGCGACGAGGAATTCATCAAGCAAACCGGCAGCGCCGCTGACAATTCCTACTATACGGTCGCCGCGCCGGAAACCTCGAAGCTCGCAAGTGCGAAGACCTTCATCGCGGCGTACAAAAAGCGTTTTAACGGCCAAGAACCCGGACCCTATAGCGCCAACGCTTACGCGGCAGCGCAGATCATCATTGCGGCAATCGTGAAGGCCGGTGCGAATCCGACGCGCCCCGAAGTGCTCAAGAACGTCGCCGCGACGAGCAGCATCGACACACCAATCGGAACGATCGGGTTCGACAAGAATGGGGACACGACTGCACCGATTCTCAGCTTCTATGCCATCAAAGGCGGCAAGCCGGAATTCGTGAATCAAATTAACCTCAAGAGCTGACGCGCTCTGGGATTCTCGTTCCCGCCAGGAGGCCGGCGCCATGCGCACCGGCCTCTTTTTTTGCTCGACTAACGCTTTGGCAAAAGGGACAACTCCTCGCTCGGCGTACGCCCAAACGGATTCGGTCGTCGACGTCGAACAGGCGCGGACCGGGCTGCGCGAAGCGCCCGGTTCCCGGCACGTTCCAGGCGCTCGAGCGTAGATTTTCGATGAAAGGCAGACCGGCGTGGATGTTATCCTCCAGCAACTCATCAACGGGCTATCGCTCGGCGGCATCTATGCCCTCATCGCGCTCGGCTACACGATGGTCTACGGCATCATCGAGCTCATCAATTTCGCCCACGGCGACATCTACACATTAGGGACCTTTTTCTCACTGGCCGTCCTCACGCTGCTCGGTGTGTCGGGCGAACTTCACGGCTGGCCGCTCGTCGGCACGGCCATCTTGACGATCTTCGTCGCGATGCTGCTGTGCGGGATCACGGGCGTGCTGGTCGAGCGGCTGGCGTACCGGCGGCTGCGCAACGCGCCTCGGCTGGCCCCACTCATCACGGCGATCGGCATGTCGTTCATCCTCGAGAACATCATGCAATACTGGCGCGGTCCGTCGCCGGTTCCGTTTCCCGAGGTCTTTCCCAATCCGAGCTTTCACATCGGGACGGTCGACATCGCTGCGAAGCAGATCTTCGTGGTGCTGCTCGCCGTCGTGATGATGATCGTCCTGCAGCTTTTCATCTACAATACGAAACTGGGCAAAGCCATGCGCGCGACCGCGCAAGACCGCGACGCCGCGCAACTCATGGGCGTCAACATCAACACGATGATCATGCTGACATTCCTGATCGGGTCGGCACTCGCCGGCGCGGCCGGGTTCGTCTCGGGCGTCTACTACGGCTCAACTTGGTTCTTCAACGGCTTTGCGGCCGGACTCAAAGCGTTCACCGCCGCGGTGCTGGGCGGCATCGGCAATCTCGCCGGCGCCATGCTGGGCGGATTTCTCATCGGTCTCATCGAGGCGCTCACGACCCAGTTCATCTCCGATCAGTGGAGCAACGTGGTCGTGTTTTCGGTCCTCGTCCTCGTGCTGATCTTCCGGCCCTCGGGTCTGCTGGGCGAATCGCTGCCCAATAAAGTCTGATGAAGCCGCGCTATCAAGCCCTGGCGCTGTTCGCCGTCGCGATCGTCCTGCCGCTGATCTTCAACAACGGCTCGTTCGTCAATTTCCTCACCGACGCCGGCGCGTTCGTGCTGCTCGCGCTCGGCCTCAACATCGTGGTCGGGTTCGCCGGGTTGCTCGATCTGGGCTACGCGGCGTTCTTCGCCATCGGCTCGTACTCGTTCGCGATGCTCGCGAGCCCGCAATTCGGCATCCACATCCCGTTCTGGATCATGCTGTTTCTGGCGTCCGGGATCGCGGCGGTGTTCGGCATCCTGCTCGGCGCTCCGACCCTGCGTCTGCGCGGCGACTACCTCGCCATCGTCACGCTCGGATTCGGCGAGATCGTGCCCCAGACGTTTTTGAACCTCTCGCAGTGGACGGGCGGCCCCAACGGCATCAGCTCGCTGGACCAACCGACGTTCTTCGGTTATCGCTTCGGTTTCGCGGTGCTGCCGTACTATTACGTGATGCTCGCGCTGATCGCGTTTGCGATTCTCGCGGCCACGAATTTACGTTCGAGCCGGCTCGGCCGGGCTTGGATGGCGATCCGCGAAGACGAACTCGCGGCGGCGCACATGGGCATCAACACGACGACGACCAAGTTGTCGGCGTTCGCCTTGGGCGCGTCGTTCAGCGGACTGGCGGGCGTTGCCTACGGCGCGAAGCTGCAACTCGTCTCACCGGATCAGTTCCAGTTCAACGTCAGCGTGACGATCTTGGCGATGCTCGTCTTGGGCGGCATGGGCAACATCCCCGGCGTGATCCTGGGCAGCCTCGTCATCTCATCGCTCGACCGCTTCATTCTGCCCCAAGCCACCAACTTTCTGCACGGCGTCTTCCATCTCGACATCGACTTGACCAACTCGCGGTTCATGATTTACGGAGTGATCTTGGTGCTCATGATGCTGTTCCGTCCCGAGGGCCTGTTGCCGAGCCGGCAGCGTGCCGCGGAACTGCGACCGGCCGAATCGGACCCCGGTCTGGCAGCGCAGGAGCAGGCGCTCTATAACGAGGTGACGCGCTGATGGCACTGCTGACCATGGAGCACGTTACGCAGCGCTTCGGCGGCCTCGTCGCCGTCAGCGATCTCACGTTCAATATCGAACCCGGCTCGATCGTCGCGATGATCGGTCCGAACGGCGCCGGGAAATCAACGGCATTCAATCTCATCACCGGAATCTACAAGCCCACCGAGGGCCGCATCGCCTTCAACGGTAAGGCCATCAACGGGATGGCGACGAGCGACATCGCGGCGCTCGGCATCGCGCGCACGTTTCAGAACATTCGCCTGTTCGCCTTCATGTCGGCGCTCGACAACGTGATGACCGGCGAGCATGCACGAATGAAAGCCAGTCTGTTCGATTCGTTGCTGCACACGCCGCGGCAGCGCAGTGAAGAGGCGCGCGTACGAGAAAAGGCGCGCGAGATCTTGCGCTTCGTCAACCTTGAGAAATTCGCCGGCACCTACGCGCACAATTTAGCCTACGGCCTGCAGCGCCGGCTGGAAATCGCCCGCGCGCTCGCGAGCGATCCGAAGCTGCTCTTGCTCGATGAGCCGGCCGCCGGGATGAACCCGCGCGAAAAAGCCGACCTGGTCCGGCTGATCCGCAGGATTCGCGATACCGGCGTCACCGTGTTCCTTATCGAACACGACATGGGCCTCGTGATGGAACTTAGCGAGCGGATCACGGTGCTCGATCACGGCGAGAAGATCGCCGAAGGACTGCCCGCCGACGTGCGCAACAACCCGCAAGTCATCGAAGCCTACCTTGGAAAACCGGCCTGATGGCGCTGCTCGAAGTCGACAACGTCGTCGCCCGCTACGGCCGGATCACCGCGCTCGAAGGGGTCAGCCTGCACGTCGACGAGGGTGAAATCGTCACGCTCATCGGTTCCAACGGAGCCGGCAAAACCACGACGCTGCGCGCGATCAGTGGGCTGGTGCGCCCGGCCTCCGGCACGATCCGCTTTCGCGGCCGCGACATCTCCACGGTCTCGCCCGACGAGATCGTCCGCCTGGGCATCAGCCACTCACCCGAAGGACGCCGCGTGTTCGCGCGCATGACGGTTCGCGAGAATCTCGACCTCGGCGCGTTCACCCGCAAGAACAAAGCCGAGATCGCCGCCGACATGGAGCGCGTGCTGGGCATCTTTCCGCGGCTCAAAGAGCGGATCGATCAGAAAGCGGGTACGATGTCGGGCGGCGAGCAGCAAATGCTCGCGATGGCGCGCGCGCTCATGTCGCGTCCGGGCGTGCTGTTGCTCGACGAACCGTCGCTGGGCCTCTCGCCGCTGCTGGTCGGCACGATCTTCAGCGTCATCAAAGAGATCAACGCGAGCGGCACGACGGTCTTGCTGATCGAGCAGAACGCGCGGCAAGCGCTGCAGATCGCGTCGCGCGGGTACGTGATCGAAGTCGGGAAGATCGTTCACGAGGACGCCGCCGCGGCGCTCATGGCCAGCGAAGCGGTTCAAGCGGCGTACCTCGGCGCGGGATGATGCGGGCGGCCTTCGCCGCGATCGGTCTGGCGCTCGGTCTGGCGCTCGGTGCGGCGGATCCGGCGAGCTCGCCGCGCGCGCCGTCGATCGCGTCTGGGAATCCGCAGACCTGGATCGGCGTCGAGATGCCGGCCGCGGGAATCGACGGCGCGCAAGGCTTGGCGGTACGGATCGCCATCCGGCTTGGCGCCCGGCACGTCATCGAGCGCGATAGCGCCGGCGGCGGTTTCGTTAACCCGCACCAGGACGAAGGCGTCGACAACGACGTCGACCTCCGGGCGGCGCCCGCCATCATCGACCGATTCGCGGCCGACCCACGGGTGAGCGCCGCGATCGGTGGTTTGCGCCGCCGGGTCGGCGACGCCGATGCCGCAGCTGCGCAAGCGCGCCGGCTGCCGGCAATCGTGCTCGCGCGCTGGTCGCGCAACGCCCACGATGCGGACACCTACTGCGTCTGCGTGTCGCCGGGCCGGCTCGTCGACTTCGCGCGAGCGGCCGCTCGCGAACGCTACGGGCCGCGGCTGCTCGTCGTGCTCGTCGGCGACGCCGGGGCGTTGAAACCCGCTTGGGCCAGCCGCTGGGAATCCCTAACGATTGCCGAGGTGCGCGATGCGGCGCCGAGCATCGCGACCGCGCGAAGCCGAGCGCGCACCACCGACGCCGTGCTGATTTTGGCCGACGAACGACCGCCCACGCTTTGGCGCTCGGATGTCTTTGTACGGTCGTTCGATCTGGACTACGTCCGCTTACTGGGTCATCGCGACTTTCTGTCGAGACCCGCGAGCGCGCCGCCCGGCAGTGTGGCGACGATCGAAGTCCGCTTCCCGCACACCGCTGATCTGATTGCCTTCGAGGGGCGCTTTCACGCCGTCGCGGGCTACCTTCCCAGCGAGGCGGCGACGCGCGCGCACGCCGCGGCACAGATCCTGACGCAGTCCGGGACGACACGCGCGCACATGCGGCGAGCGCTGCACTCGAACCGCTTCTCGACCGTCCTTGGGACGCTGCGCTTCGATCCCGATGGCTATGCGATGCCCGCGCCGCTCGCATTAACGCCCGCCGACTCCACGCCGTAGCCGACTACGCCCGCGCGATCAATCCCGTCCCGACCGCGCCGAAGCGGCCGGAAGGCGCTTCGCTCAAGAGCGCAACAGTTTGCTCAGAAAGCGGCGCGTCCGCTCCTCATTGGGATTGCTGAAGAGCGCGCGCGCCGTCCCCTGCTCGACGATGCTGCCGGCGTCCATGAAGATGGCGCGATCGGCGACGTCACGTGCGAACGTCATCTCGTGCGTGACGATGATCATCGTTCGATGCTCGGCGGCAAGATCGCGGATCGTCGCAAGCACTTCGCCGACGAGTTCGGGATCGAGCGCGGACGTCGGCTCGTCGAAGAGCAAGACTTCGGGCTCCATCGCAAGCGAACGTGCGATTGCGACGCGCTGCTGTTGCCCGCCGGACAGTTCGCTGGGGTAGGCGTCGCACTTCTCACCGAGTCCCACCTTTTCGAGTAACACCCGGCCAAGCTTTTCGGCCTTGGCGCGCGGAACGTGCTTGACGTGAACCGCGCCTTCGATGACGTTCTGCAGCGCCGTTCGGTGCGGAAAGAGATTGAAACTCTGAAACACGAAGCCCACGTGCTGGCGCAGTTCGCGAATGCGTGCCGTCTGTCGGGCCAAGGACGCATCGGCATCGATCTCGATTGCCCCGACCTTGAGCTTCCCCGTCGTCGGCGTCTCGAGAAAGTTCAAACAACGCAAGAGCGTCGTCTTTCCCGAACCGCTCGGCCCGATGATGGCAAGAACCTCACCCGTCTCAACGTTGAGGTCGATCGGGTGCAGCACCTCGGCGCCGCCGAAGCGCTTGGTCAGCGCGCGAACTTCGATCTCGCTCATGAAAATTCGACTTCGCCGGATCCGTCGCGTTCGGACTTCGGCCGAGCCGGAGGGTTCGGGCACCCATCCTGTCGTCGCATGTCGGACAAGTGCGACATCAGCGCCGCGTCACGTAGACGTTCGCTTGCTGTTCCAAGCGGTGCTGCACGAAAGCGAGTCCGCTCGAAATGATCCAGTAGACGAATGCCGCAGCGATGTACATCGTGAAAATCTCGTACGTTCGTGCCGTGATTAACTGCGCCTGACGGAACAACTCGGGAACTTGGATCGTCGCCGCCAGCGACGTGTCTTTCACGAGGCTGATGAACGTGTTGCCCAGCGGCGGCAGTGCCACCCGGGCGGCTTGCGGCAGGATGACGCGGCGCATCGCTTGTGTCGACGTCATCCCGATTGCAAATGCGGCTTCCCACTGCCCGCGCGCCACCGACGAGATCGCGGAGCGCAATATCTCCGAAGTATACCCGCCGATATTGAGCGTGAAGCCCAGCAGGGCCGACGGAATTGGATCGAGGCGCCAGCCGAATTGGGCGAGACCATAATAGATCAGAAATAGTTGGACGAGCAGCGGCGTGCCGCGGATGAACGACACGTAGACACCGGCAATCCGCTGCAGCAAGGGGCGCGGCGACAGCCGCATGAGAGCCAGCGCGAGCCCCAGCGCAAGCCCGAACAACATGCCGCCGAAGCTCAGCTCGATCGTGTAACCCGCCCCTTTTAGGAGAAAGGGCGCCGATTGCACGAGGAGGTCGACGGTTGCGTTCAAGGCGTCGCCCTCCCAGATCGATCCGCTGTCCGCTCGCTACTTGGAGACGTCGGTGCCGAACCACTTGTCGGAGATCGTGGCGAACGTTCCATCGGCGTGCAGGCTCACGAGCGCCTTGTCCAGAGCGTCGCGCAGATCGGCATGATCCTTGCGTACGACGGCGCCTTGCAATTCCTTCGCCACCGGGTCGCCGGCCGGCACCACGTCGCCACCGAACTGCTTGATGCGGTTCGCCGCAACAAGCCGGTCGGCGAGCACGGCATCGAGCCTCCCGTTCCGGAGATCGGCATACTTCGTCGGGTCGTCATCGTACGTTTTGACGTTCGCCGTCGGTTCGTTCTTGCGCACCCACGTCTCGTAGTTCGTTCCCAAGGAGACGCCGACCGACTTCCCGGCGAGGTCGGCGGCGGTTTTGATGCGATCGGCATCGGCTTTGCGCACGATGATCTGAATGCCCGAAACCGTGTAGGGCGCGGTGAAATTGTATTTTTGCTGCCGCTCCGGCGTGATCGTGACTTGATTGAGCACGACGTCGTAGCGGCCCGTGTCGAGCCCGGCAAGGATCCCATCCCATTTCGTGGGCAGAAATTCCGCCTTGACGCCGATTTGTTTGGCCAGCGCGTTGCCCAGATCGATCTCGAAGCCGGCGAGGTTTCCGCTCGCGTCTTGGTAGTTGAAGGGCGGGAACGTTCCTTCCAGAGCGATCCGCAGCGTGCCCCGCGTTTTCACGTCGCTGAGACCGGTCGCTTCGGCAAACACCGCGCAAGGCAGCGCAGCCGCCAGCAGCAGCGCGGCCGCGCCGGCGAAGAGTTGTGGACGATTGATGGTCAAGGTAGCACCTCGTACATAAAAAAACCGCCGCCACGATGGCGACGGCAGTTCCGGCAGACTCAAGCGCTCGCGCTGCATCATGCCGAATGTCGACGCCCGTCTGATAGGCGACACGGATAAAGAAGGCACGAACAGAAACACGCCGTTGCGAGCATGGCAGTACGCTAGCAGATGATCCGCCGTTCGTCAAACAAAACACGACGTTTGTCGAGACCCGGGCACCACGCCGCTCGACTCCGGCAAGGCCGAGCGGCGCCGTCGGAGGACCCCTAAACCAGGGGCAGCACGGCCGCGAGCCGCGACCGCATCGAGCGGCGCGTGACGTCGGCGAAGGCCCGCAGCGCCGGCGACAGCCATTTGTCTTTGTGCCAAATCATCTGTGTCGAAAGCGTGATGTTCAGATCCCGGACCTTGACCGCGACGAGTGAACCTTCAGCCAGCTCGCGTTCGACCGCCATGCGTGGGACGACCCCGACGCCGAGTCCCGCCAGCACGCATTGTTTGATCGCCTCGTCGCTATTGAATTCCAGCGTCGTCTGCGCGCGCATACCGGGGAGGCCGAAGGCCTCGTCCAACGCGCGCCGGCAGGCGTGACCCTGCTGATACACCATGAACGATTCATCGCGAAACGCCCGCAGCGCGACGGACTCGCCGGTCGCGAGGCGATGATCGCGCCGCACGACGATCGTGAGCGGTTCGTGCGCCAAGTCTTCGATGACGAATGCCGGCAGCTGCAGCGGCTCGTCGAGAATGAATGCGACGTCGAGCTCGCCCCCCAGGAGTCGGTTGGGGAGATCGGGACAATGATCGCCGTGAATGACGAGCCGAACATTCGCATACTCGCGCCGAAAGTTCATGAGAATCGACGGGATGAGATACGCGCAGAGCGTCTCGCACGCGCCGATGGTGAGCACCCCGGACGGAACGTTCGGCTCGGGTACCTCGTGCACCGCCTCTTCGACGAGTGCGAGCAAACGATCCGCATAGTCCACCAGCCGGCGCCCGGCGGCGGTCAGCTCGACGTGTTTGCCCAGCCGCTCGAAGAGCCGCGTTTGCAGTTCTTCCTCGAGCGCCTGAACGTGCGCGGTCACGTTCGACTGCGAGTACGATAGCCGTTCCGCGGCGTGGGTGAAACTTCGCGTTTTGGCGACGGCGCGAAACGTCAAGAGTTGACGCAGTTCCACGTTTTTCCATCAGCCTTTCCGATGGCGACGATCAGATCGTTGATACATGCGTCGGCTCCGCGTGTGCTACCCTTTTCATAGAGGAAGATACGACATGGGATTACTGTTGATGACCGGCGTGCTCGTTGTGCTCAGTGCGATCGCGTTGCGGTTCGGTGCCGACAGCCGCGACGGTTCGGCGAGCGGCTGGTTCGAGCACCCGCACAACGATTGCAAGGGCGGCGGCGCCGCCTAAAACGCTCCGCGTCACGACGGTACGCGCCGGTCCTCAGCCGGCGCACGCTCCATGGACGCGCTGCGGACGGCCTCGGTCGCAAGCGCGACCGCCAAGTCCAGCCCGAGACGCTCGGTGTTCAACACCAAGTCGTACTGCCGGCTGTCATACATGTCGTTGTCGAAGTAGTGCCGCAGGTATCGCTTACGTGCCTCGTCGGTCCGTGCGATGCGGCGTTTCGCCTCGGCCAGGTCGATCGAACACCGCCGCGCGAGTTGCTCGATGCGCCAGCCGGTACCGGCTTGGAGCAGAATCGCTAGCACGCGGGCACCCACCGGCCGCCATCCCAGCAAACTGACGCCGCCGTGCCCGATAACTACGACGTGACCCCCTTCGGCGCACTCGAAGACCAGCGAGCGGACGCGCTCGATGATCGGATCGTCGGGCATCCGCCACTCGGTGTTGAACGGCAGCATCGCCGAGGCTCGGGCCAAATCCGCGATGAGGCTTTCGCCGAAGGTCGGCGGGCGCTCGCACGTGCGGGCCAGATAGTCGGTCGACATGCCGTGACGGTCGGCCAGCCGCTCGATGATCGCCCGTTCGTCGAGGAGCGTCGCGCCCAACTCGCGGGCCAGCACCTCGCCGATGCTGCCGCCCCCGGCGCCAAGTTCACGAGAGATCGAAACGATCATCGCCGCGGTCCTCATTCGTCAGGAAAACTATCCGAGGCCGGTTCGCATTGGCTTCGCTCGACTTCATTGCCTTCCACGGGGACCGAGCCGTGGGCATGGGGTCGCAAATCCGGCGTAAAGATTGCCCGCCAGGGCGACGGGAGCGACGCCGGGGCTGGCTGTTTCTCGGAGCCCCGCCGATGTAAAGAGGGATGTGCCCGTCCCGTCCGCGTGGAGTCGCGGACGGCGTAGCCCGCGCGTTTACACGGAAAGTAGGAATCTGGTTCCATGTTCGTAGGTATCGGGTGGGCCGTCGTCGTCGGCGCTGTGATTGGAAGCTTTGTCCTGGGCGGCGGGCACATTGCAGCGTTGCTTCAACCATTCGAGCTCATGTGTATTTTTGGCGCAGCCATAGGTGCGTTCATCGTCGCCAATCCGGTGAAAGTCCTCAAGGCGGTGCTCAAAGCCGTTCCGACGGCCTTCGGCGGCGGCGGCTATAATAAAAAGAAGTATCTCGAGCTCATCGCGCTGCTGTACGAGCTGCTGCAAAAGGTCCGTACGCAGGGCATGCTCGCGATGGAACCGGATATCGCGGATCCCAAAGCAAGCCCGGTCTTCACGAAATACCCGGCAATCATCAAAGACCATCACTTACTCGAGTTCATCGTCGACTATTTGCGGATGATGCTCGAAGGCAATGTCAATCCCTCGGCGGTCGAAGATCTCATGAACGCGGAGCTGGAAACGCATCATGCCGAGATGGCCGCGCCCGCCGCCGCAATTGCGGGCATGGCCGACGCCTTGCCGGCATTTGGAATCGTTTCGGCCGTCATGGGCGTCGTGCACACCATGGGATCGGTCGGCGCACCACCGGCGGTGTTAGGCGAGATGATCGCAGCCGCACTCGTCGGCACATTCCTGGGTATTTTGCTGGCCTACGGCTTCGTTGGGCCACTCGGAGCCTTGCTGAGCGCCAAAGGCGCCGAAGCGGCGATTCCGTTCGAGTGTGTGAAATCCGTGTTGCTGGCCTACCTCAACGGATCCGCGCCGGGCGTCGCGGTCGAATTCGGCCGCAAAGTGCTCCAATCGGTCGACCGCCCGAGCTTTACCGAACTCGACGAAGCCGTGAGCGCGACGAAGCACTCGGCGGCCCCGACGGCCGAAGCAACCGAAGCGGCCGCGGCATAGCGACCGGCATTCATCATGGCAGAAGGCAAACCCGGCAAGGCGCTCCAGCCGATCATCATCATCAAGAAGTACAAAAAAAAAGGGCACGGCGGCCACCACGGCGGGGCCTGGAAGATCGCCTACGCCGACTTCGTTACCGCGATGATGGCGTTCTTCTTGCTGATGTGGCTGCTCTCGTATACCGACCCGGGGACGCGCGCGGGCATCGCGGACTACTTCAACCGGCCGCTCAAGGGGCTGCTCACGGCGGGTCCCGGCGCCGCGCCGACGACCGCGCCGAAAACCCCCAAAGAACAGCTCGAACAACTCAAAAAAGAGGAGCAGAAAAAGCTTCAAGAGCTCAAGGAAAGGCTCGACGCGGTCACCGAGCACAATCCGAAGCTGCGCGCGTTCAAGAACCAGATCAAGATCGAGATCACCAGCGAAGGTTTGCGGATTCAGATCATCGATCAAAAGAACCGCCCGATGTTCGCGGTCGGCTCCGCCATCTTAGAAGATTACACCAAAGTCATCCTCGACGAGATCGGCAAGGCGCTCAACCACGTCAACAATCCGATTTCGATCTCGGGTCACACCGACGCACTGCAATACGCGGGCGGCGAAAAAGGCTACTCCAACTGGGAATTGTCGAGCGATCGGGCCAACGCCGCGCGGCGCGAGCTCATCGTCGGCGGCATGCACGAGAATAAAATACTACAAGTGCGCGGGCTCTCCGGCTCGGTGCCGCTGGACCAAAAAAATCTGGCGGATCCGAGCAATCGGCGCATCAGCATCGTGGTCCTCAACGCGGAAACGGTCCAGCGGCTCAAGCAAGACGGCACCGAGGATCCGGCCAAGGCCGCCGGCACGGTGCCGGAGACGGGAGCTCCGGTGGCCGCGCCGGGCGCGGATGCGGTAAAAGCCGCCCCGGCGGCGGATGCCGGTAAACCGGCTGCTGCCGAGCATCACTAAAACGCGCGCCGCACAGTAATCTCTCAGCGCCCCTGTGCAATATCCGGCGATATGAGCGATATCGAAGCGCGCCTGCGCGACTTGAAAATTGAACTGCCGGCACCGCCCAAGCCGGCAGCGAACTACGTGCCGGGCGTCGTCAGCGGCGATTGGCTGTTCCTCTCCGGGCAAGGACCGCGGGCCGCCGACGGCACGTTCCAATGCGGCAAGGTCGGCAGCGACGTTTCCCTCGATGAAGCCTACGCTCGCGCGCGCCTGGTCGGTTTGGGACTGCTGGCGACGGCGCGGCAGCAGCTTGGCTCGCTCGAACGAGTCAAGCGCATCGTCAAAGTGCTCGGCCTGGTGAACGCGGTCCCGAATTTCACCCAGCATCCCGCGGTCATCAACGGCTGCTCCGATCTGTTCGTCGAGGTCTTCGGCGACGCCGGACGACACGCGCGCTCGGCGATCGGCGTCGCGAGCCTGCCGCTCAACATCAGCGTCGAAATCGAAGCAATCTTCGAGATCACGAAAAGCGAGTAGCGCCTCGAGTCGCTCTCGACTGTACTTCACGCGACGGTCGATATCTTCTCTTAAAGATCGGCATTCCCGGGTTGAGCGCGGTACTTGCTTAGAAGTACCAGACGTACAGCGCTGGTCCGGACGGCGTGACGACGATGGCCTTATCCGGATCACGCCCGGGAATGTCGAACTCGTAGCTGACGAGCATCGTCCCCGGCCACATCTCGCGTTTTGCCTTCCGCCAAAGGGCGGCCATCGCGGCCGGCGAGAGATAGGCGAACACGACGTCGAATTCGGCAAAGTTCAGCCGCTCGTAATCGCCGCGTATGAAACGCGCCGCGCTGCCGGTCATCCGCGCACGCAGCACGCTGAGCAGCCACGGCAGCGGCGCGAGTTCGATCCCCGTCAACGCCGAGTTCGGACGGCGCCGGCTGAGGTCCAGGACAAGTCCGCCCAAACCGCTGCCGATATCAATCAGGCGCACGGGCCGGTCGGGCGGCAGCAGATCCGAGACTGCCTGCCAAACGCGCTGTCCCGACGGATAAAACGGCACCTGCGTGCGAAACGTCGACCAGAACAACAACAGCATGAAAAGAAAAACGCCGAAGAGCGCGGCCGGCGGCAAATGCATCGCGTTGGCGCCCAGCAATGCGACCGGGAACACCAATTGAATGAGCCGCCACCACGACGCCAGACCCCAGAAGTAGGTGATGATCGCAGCGAATGCGCCTTGCAAAAGCGCTGCGCCGTACAACGGCAGTGGATGCTGCAGGCGCGCCAGGATGGAAACGCTCGCCAACATTGGAAGCAGCGCGAGCCCTTGGATCAGCGCCGCCTGCAGGGCGGGCGCGCGCCAGACCCGTGCCTCGCTCCCTTGCGTCACCACGGTGATGCGCTCACGTTCAAAAGCAGCGGCACGGTTACGCGAGCGTGAGCTCGCGCGTCGCCGCGGCATTGAAGTAGGCGGCTTGCGGATGGTGGATGACGATCGCCGCCGTCGATTGCTCGGGCACGATTTGGAACGCCTCGGTGAGTTCGGTGCCGATCGCGGCGTGCGCGTCGAGCAGCCGCCACACGGTTTCGTGCTGCGAGAGGTCCGGACACGCGCCGTAGCCCCAGCTATACCGCTTGCCGCGTCCCGCCTCCAGGCCCAGCTCGGCCCGAACGCGGTGGTGCATCGTCTCGGCGAGCGCCTCGGCCGACTGCACCGAAAAGCCGTGCAGAAAGTACGATTCGCTGTAATCGCCGGCGGCCTGGAGCCGATCGATCTCGCGCGACACGTCGCGTCCCATCGTCACGACCTGCAACGCGATGACGTCACTGGCGCGGCCGTCCCGCGGCTCGCGTAAGTAATCGGCCAGGCACAGGTGTTCGCCGCCGGCTTGACGCGTGAACGCGAAGCGCGCGATTTCGCGCGCGTGATCGGCGGGATCGTAGAGAATCACGTCGTCGCCCGAGCCGGCCGCCGGGAAGTAGCCGTACACGACGCGCGGATCGAGCAGCGCCGTCGTTTCCGCCAGGCGCGCAAAGCGTTCGAGCCGCGGCGCGAACTCGGCGGCGACGATGCGCTCCCATTCCTCGCCCTTGACGTTGCTGCCACCCCAGGAAAGCCGGTACAGGCTCTTGAGGTCGAAGTTCGGCCAGAGCGTCCGCACGTCGATGTCGCGCAGCGTCCGCGGCCCGTAAAACGGCGCGCGCGGCACGTCCGCGGCAGCAAGGTGCTCGCGCGCGGTCCGGCCGCTCGGCGGTGCCGCGGTCGACGCCGTGCGCGCCGCGTCGCGCGCGCGCTCGGCATCGCCGCGAATGCGGTCGACGAACGCCCGGCGCTCGACCAGCGCGCTCATCAAACGGTCCATGATCTCCAGGCCCTCGAAGGCGTCTTTCGCGTAGAAAAGTCCCGGCTCGAAGAAACGGTCGCCGTCGACGAACGAGATGCGCCGGCTGAAATCGCGATTGATTGCGGCACCTCCGACGACGATTGGAAACGCGAGCCCGCGCGCGTCCTGTTCCTTGACGCAGACCGGCATCTGCTTCGAGGTCGACACGAGCAACGCGGAGAGGCCGATCGCGTCGGCGCCGACCTCGACCGCCTTCTCGAGGATCGTGTTCATCGGAACTTGTTTGCCCAGATCGAAGACCGTGTAGCCGTTGTTGGCGAGGATCGTGTGGACGAGGTTCTTGCCGATATCGTGAACGTCGCCGAACACCGTCGCGAGCACGACTTTGCCTTTGGTCACACCTTCGACCTTGTCGAGGAACTGCTCGAGATGTGCGACCGCTTTCTTCATCACCTCGGCCGACTGCAGCACGAACGGTAAAATCAGTTCGCCCGAACCGAATTTGTCGCCGACTTCTTTCATCGCCGGCAGCAGCACGTTGTTGAGGACATCGACGGGGTCGCGGCGCGCGAGCACGGCGTCGAGTTTGGCTTCGATCCCGTCCTTGCGGCGGCGCAGGATGGCGTTATGGATTTGCGTCTCCATCGGCGTGTCGAGGTCCTCCTCGACGACCGGCGCGGCGTTCGGGCCGTCGCTCTTCTTCGTCTCCCAATGCTCGATCACGCGCTGGAGCGCGTCCGGCCGGCGATTGAACACCAGATCGTCGCACAGCGCGCGTTCGGTCGCGTCGAGTTCGGCGTAGGGCGTGATCTCTTTGGCGTTGACGAGCGCCATGTCGAGGCCCGCTTCGACGCAGTGATGAAGCATCACCGAGTTGAGCGCCGCGCGCGCCGGCGGCTTGAGCCCGAACGAAACGTTGGAGACGCCAAGCGAGGTTAACACTTCGGGCAGCTCGCGCTTGATGAGCCGGATGCCCTCGATCGTTTCCACGGCCGAATCGAGAAACTCGGCGTCCCCGGTCGCCAGCGTGAACGTGAGTGCGTCGAAGATCAGGGCACCCGGCGGCAAGCCGAACTCTTGCGTCACGATATCGTGGATACGGTGCGCGATCGCCAGCTTGCGCTCGCGCGTCTTGGCCATCCCGGTTTCGTCGATCGTCAACGCGACAACCGCGGCGCCGGCGGCCCGCACGAGCGGCATGACGTCGTCGATGCGCGTGCGGCCGTTTTCCAAGTTGATCGAGTTGACGATGGCGCGCCCGGCGTAGATCTTGAGCGCTTTCTCGATCACCCGCGCTTCGGTCGAGTCGATCATCAGCGGCGCTTCGACCGACTGCGCGAGCCGCTTGACGACGATCGCCATTTGCTCGTCCTCGTCGGCGCGTTCGGTCAGCGCGGTGCAGACGTCGAGGATGTGCGCACCGCCCTCGACTTGCTCGCGCGCGACGAGCACGATCTCGTCATAGTCTTCGGCCAGGAGCAGGCGTTTGATGCGGCGCGAACCTTGCGCGTTGATGCGCTCGCCGACGATCGTCACCGAGCCGTCCTGCTTGAGCGCTACGGCGGTCATCGCCGAAGCGGCGAACTGCACCGGCTTCTGCGCCGGCGCGCGTCCGGTCAGCCCGGCCACGGCGGTCGCGAACGCCCGGATGTGGTCGGGCGTGGTGCCGCAGCAGCCGCCGATGGCGTTCACGCCGAAATCGGCGACGAACGCGCGCAGTTCGGCGGCCATCTCGGCCGGACGTTCGGGATAGATCGTTTCGCCTTTGGGGCCCATGAGCGGCAGCCCGGCATTGGGAATCACGCTGACGTAGCAGCGCGAGTTGTCGACCAGATAGCGCACCGCATCGCGCATGTGCGTCGGACCGGTCGAACAGTTGAGCCCGATGACATCGATCGGCAGCGCGTCGAGCGTCGCGGTGACCGCGCTGATATCGGTACCCAGGAGCATCCGGCCGGTGACGTCGAGCGTCGCCTGGGCTTGGATCGGCACCCGCCGCAGCCCGCGGTCGAACTCGCGCACGATTCCGGCGATCGCGGCTTTCATCTCGAGCAGATCTTGACTGGTCTCGAGCAGCAGGAGGTCGACGCCGCCTTCGACGAGGTGCCGCGCCTGTTCGCCGTACAGATCCGCCAGCTCGTCAAAGCTAATTTTCGAGAGCGCCGGATCCGACGATGAGATCAGCATTCCGGTGGGGCCCATCGAACCGGCCACGAACCGGCGGCGCTCGGACGCCGAATACCGCTCGGCGGCCTCGCGCGCCAACCGCGCGCCGTTCCGGTTGATCTCAGCGACCTTGTGGCCCAGCCCGTATTCGTCGAGTTTGAGTCGCGACGCCGTGAAGGTGTCTGTTTCGACGACGTCCGCGCCCGCCGCGAAGTACGCTTCATGAATCTTGCGGATCAGATCGGGCTGGGTCAAAACCAGCGCTTCGTTGCACCCGTGATACGCCGCGCCGCCGAAGTCTTCATCGGACAGCTCGAGCTCCATGAGTTGCGTACCCATGGCGCCGTCAAAGACGAGCACATGGCGGTCCAGGGCTCGCAGATAAGGTGACCAGCTCATACGCCCGTGTTCGGTGCTGCGAGATGAAAATGAAGCAATTACTGTCCGATTCTTCACTTTTTCATCGATATGGACACCAATTTCGCGCAATCGACCGGCGAACGATCCCAAACTCGGTGGTCGACGCCTATTCGTATGGCGTACCGTCCAGTTTGTTTGAATGCGGTACAATCAGACAATGGGCACGAAACAGGCCGCCGCATTGTCTGCCCGTGCCGAGGCTGCGGCTCTCGCCGTCCGGCAATTGCCGCCGCAAGCCGCGTTGGCCCGCGAGATGCGCGGGATCCGGCGAGCCGAGATCGTTTCGTCCACCGCCCTGGCCGGCAGCACGCTGACGGCCGCCGAGGTCGACGCGCTCATCGACCGTGGACGCGCGCAAGGAAATCGACGGTTCGCCGATTACGTGCTCGTCCGCGCCTATGCCGACGCCGCGCACTGGATCGCCGACGCCCGCGCGTTTCCGCCCGGCGACCCGCGTCCGCTCATCGCCCTCGAAGAAGTGCGCCAACTCAACTCGCGCGCCACCGCGGGCTCGGGTCTGCGCGGCGGCGCCTGGCGTCAAGCGAACCGTGCTCCTGAGGCGGGCATCGTCGCCCCCGCGGCGTGGCAGGTGGTGCGCGAGACCGAACTGCTCGTCGACCGGTTCGGTCGCGGGACCCAAAGTGAGCCTACGGCACGGTGGCTGGCGCGGTTCATCGGGCGGTTCGCCCGCTTGCAGCCGTTCGAGGGCGCCAACGGCCGAACCGCGCGCCTCGGTGCCAACTTGCTCTTACGGCGCCTCGATTTTCCGCCGCTGGTTTTCGAACAACGCGAGCGCAGCCGGTTTCCGGCGGCGCTCGCCGCCGCCGAGAGCAACGCCCCGGACGAGCTCGCGGAATTGATCGCCCGGGCGATCCTGAAAACGTGCAATCGGCTCGCCGCGGCCGCCGAGGGTTCGCGCGAGCCGGTGCTGCCGCTACGGGAGGCCGCGGGTTCCGACTACCCGGCGCTGGCCAAGGCAGCGCAGCGCGGCCGCCTGCGCACGATCGTGCGCGGCGGCCACTACTTCACCACACCCGGTTGGATCGCCGACTACCGCGGCGCCCGAACCGGTTCGGGCTAAACGCTGGTCTGGGTCGTCTGCGGGACCGGCTCGCTGGGCGGCGTGAGCGGTGCGCCGTTCGCCTCGCGCATGCGGCGCGGCCGAATGCGCTCCTCGATGCTCACGATGAGCACGTAGAGCACCGGCACGACGAACAAGTTGAGGACCGTCGACACGACCATGCCGCCGAACACGACCGTGCCCAGCGAGTTGCGCGACGCCGCGCCGTTTCCGGTCGCCACGACGAGCGGGAAGATGCCCAGAATGAACGCGATCGAGGTCATCAAGATCGGCCGCAGCCGCGTCTCCGCCGCGCGCACGACGGCGGCGCGGATCGAGAGGCCCTGCGCGCGCAGCTGATTGGCGAACTCGACGATCAGAATCGCGTTCTTCGACGCCAGCCCGATGAGCATCACGAACCCGACTTGCGCGTACACGTCGGAGACCTCGAACGTGTGCGTGACGCCGGCGAGGAAGAAGTTGCGGATGAAGATCGCGCCGAGCGCGCCAAGCAGCGCGATCGGAACGCTGAGCAGGATGATGAGCGGATCGATGAAGCTCTCGTACTGGGCGGCAAGCACCAGATACGTGAACACGATGCCCAGGATGAAGATCATCGCGGCCTGGCTGCCGCCCTCGATCTGCTCGCGCGAGATGCCGCTCCATTCGTAGCCGAAGCCCGGTGCGACCATCCCCGCGAGCTTCTGCATCTCGGCGATCGCGTCGCCCGAGCCGTGACCGCCGGCCGGCTGGCCGTTGAGTTCGACGTTGCGGAACAGATTGAAGTGGGTGATGACCGGCGCCGTCTTTTCCTGCGTCTGGGTCATCAGCGACGAGATCGGAATCAAGCCGCCGCCGTTGCCGTTGTGCACGTAGATCTGCTGCAGGTTGCCGACCGTTGCCCGATACGGCGCGTCGGCCTGCACGTAGACCCGGTACGAACGATCGAGATAGTCGAAATCGTTGACGTACTCCGAACCCAGGAACACCTGCAGCGAGGTGAAGACGTCGGTGAGCGAAAGCCCCAGCGCCTTGATCTTGTTACGGTCGACCTGCGCGACGAGCTGCGGGCTATTGACCGTGAACGTCGTGTAGACTTGCGACAGGATCGGATCTTTTGCCGCCGCGCCCATGATGCCGTACGCGCCATATGCGAGCGGCAAGAGCCCCTTGTTGTTGCGGTCCTCGAGTTCGAACGCGATGCCGCCTTGGAATCCGAGCCCGGCGATCGCCGGCGGATTGACCGGGAAGGTGGAGGCACCGGGAATCGAACCGAGCAGTCCGTACAACCGGCCGACGATGGCGCCCGCGCCGTGCGGGCCGCCGCCGCGTTCCGAAAGCGGGACCAAGCGCACGAACATCAGCGTTTTATTGGGGCCGTTGCCGGTGAACCCGAACCCGCCGACATCGAATACGTCGGTAATCTCGGGCTGCTTGAGCAGCAAGTCCTCGATTTTTTTGCGGGTCACGAGCATCGTATCGGCAGACGTGCCTTCGGGCGCCTGCGACGACACGATGAGGAAGCCTTGATCTTCGTCGGGGACGAAGCCCGTGGGCGTCGAGCGAAACATGAACGCCGTCGAGCCCAGCGCGATCGCGAACAAGGCCAGAATGATCGGCCAGCGGTTGATGAAGCTCGGCAGCACGCGGTCGTAGCGGCGGCGCGTGCCGTCGATGATCCGGTTGACGCCGCGGAAGAACCGGTTTTTGGGCCGCTCGACGTGCCCGAGCAGCAGGGACGAAAGGACCGGCGTGAGGGTGAGCGCGTTGAACAGCGAGATCGCGATCGAGATGGCGATCGTCAACGCGAACTGCTTATAGAGCTGACCCGTCGTCCCCGGGAAGAATCCGACCGGCACGAACACCGAGAGCAGCACGAGCGACGTTGCGACGACGGCGCCGCTGATCTCGCGCATCGCTTCGAGCGCCGCCTGATGCGGCGGCATCTTCTTGTCTTGGATGAACCGCGCGATGTTCTCGATCACGACGATCGCGTCGTCGACGACGAGCCCGGTTGCCAACGTCAGCCCGAACA
>Ga0182013_10002154_pt1 | contig 26118 bp, 21 predicted proteins | sample 612S2MmetaG_FD_120487 | JGI IMG/M metagenome (GOLD analysis project Ga0182013, IMG submission 120487) | Permafrost microbial communities from Stordalen Mire, Sweden - 612S2M metaG | ecosystem: Environmental > Terrestrial > Soil > Wetlands > Permafrost | place: Sweden: Stordalen | collected...
ATCATGAAGGTGATGTCCAAGATGGGCATCTCGACGTACCACTCCTATTGCGGCGCGCAGATTTTCGACGCGATCGGCCTGTCGTCGGCGTTCGTGGAGAAGTGCTTCACCGGCACGTCGACCACGATCGAGGGCGTCGGCTACAAGGAAATCGCCGAGGAGGCGGTGGCGCGGCATCGCAACGCGTATGGCGACAGCCCGCTGTACCGCTCGATGCTGGACGTCGGCGGCGATTACCAGTTCCGCCTGCGCGGCGAATCGCATGCCTGGACGCCGGAATCGGTCGGCCGGCTGCAACACTCGGTGCGCGGCAATTCCTATGCGGGGTTCAAGGAATTCACCCGCGCGATCAACGATCAGAGCGAGCGGCTGCTGACCTTGCGCGGCCTGATGGATTTCAATACCGCCGCCGACCCGGTGCCGATCGAGGAAGTCGAGCCGGCGGCGACCATCGTGCATCGTTTCGCCACCGGCGCGATGAGCTTCGGCTCGATCTCGCGTGAGGCGCACACCACGCTGGCGATCGCGATGAACCGCATCGGCGGCAAGTCGAACACCGGTGAGGGCGGCGAAGAGTCGGATCGTTACGTGCCGATGGCCAACGGCGATTCGATGCGCTCGGCGATCAAGCAGGTGGCGTCGGGGCGGTTCGGTGTGACCACCGAATATCTGGTCAACGCCGACGATTTGCAGATCAAAATGGCGCAGGGCGCCAAGCCGGGCGAAGGCGGCCAGTTGCCGGGCCATAAGGTGGATCGCAATATCGCCCGCGTGCGCTATTCCACACCGGGCGTGGGTTTGATTTCGCCCCCGCCGCATCACGACATCTATTCCATTGAGGATCTGGCGCAGCTCATCCACGACCTGAAGAACGCCAATCCCAAAGCACGCATATCCGTAAAGCTGGTGTCCGAGGTTGGTGTCGGCACGGTCGCGGCGGGCGTGTCGAAGGCACGCGCCGATCATGTAACGATCGCCGGCTATGAGGGCGGCACCGGGGCCAGTCCGCTGACCTCGCTCACCCATGCCGGGTCGCCGTGGGAAATCGGCCTTGCCGAGACGCAGCAGACGCTGGTGCTGAACGGGTTGCGCGGGCGGATCGCGGTGCAGGTCGATGGCGGCTTCCGCACCGGCCGCGACGTCGTGGTGGGCGCGCTGCTCGGGGCGGACGAGTTCGGCTTCGCCACCGCCCCCTTGATCGCGGCGGGCTGCGTGATGATGCGCAAGTGTCACCTGAACACCTGCCCGGTCGGCGTCGCCACGCAGGACCCGGTACTGCGCAAGCGGTTCACCGGCACGCCGGAACACGTGATCAACTTCTTCTTCTTTATCGCCGAAGAAGTCCGGGAAATCATGGCGCAGCTTGGCTTCCGGACCTTCAACGAAATGGTCGGGCGGGTGGACAAGCTGGATACCAGCCGATCGGTCGAGCACTGGAAAGCCAAGGGCGTCGATCTCAGCCGCGTGCTGTATCAGCCGATGCCGAAGCCGGGCGTGGCGATCTACAACTGCGAGAAACAGGACCATCACCTCGACAAGGCGCTGGACCAGCAACTGATCGTCGCGTCGGAGCCGGCGCTGGAGCGTGGCGAGCCGGTGCGCATCGAGCATACGGTCCGCAACGTGAACCGCACCGTGGGCGCGATGCTCTCCGGCGAGGTGGCGAAGCGCTACGGTCACACCGGGCTGCCGGAAGACACCATCTCGATCGCGCTGACCGGCAATGCCGGCCAAAGTTTCGCGGCGTTCCTGTCGCGCGGCGTGTCGATCACCCTGACCGGCGATGCCAACGACTATGTCGGCAAGGGCCTGTCGGGCGGGCGCGTGGTGGTGCGGCAACCGGATAAGGCGCGGCGCGATCCGGCGGAGAACATCATCGTCGGCAATACGGTGTTGTATGGCGCGATCGCCGGCGAGGCGTATTTCGAGGGCGTCGCCGGGGAACGGTTCGCGGTGCGCAATTCCGGCGCCGTCACGGTGGTGGAAGGCTGCGGCGATCACGGCTGCGAATACATGACCGGCGGCGTTGTTCTGGTGCTCGGGCAAACCGGCCGCAACTTCTCGGCGGGCATGTCGGGGGGCATCGCTTACGTTTACGATCCGGCGGGCACGTTCAAGCAGTTGTGCAATCCGGCGGGGGTCGATCTGGAGCCGATCGCCGCCGCCGAGCTTGGCCTGGCGGACGCGCCGGGCCGGCCGAAGCAACGCTCGGTCAATGTCGAAGACAACGGGATGGGCGACCCGCTGCGCTTCGACGCGGAACGGTTGCGGATCCTGATCGAGCGGCATTTGCTGTTCACCGGCAGTGGCCGGGCGCGCGCGCTGCTGGACAACTGGGACGCCGAACTGCCGAAATTCGTCAAGATCGTGCCGCGCGATTACCGCAAGGCGCTGCTGGACCTGAAAGCCGAGCAGGACGCGGCGAAGACGGTCGCGGCCGAGTGATTCAACCCCCCGTCATGCTCGCCCCTACGTTGTCGTGGACGTCCCCCCGTCGTCATGCACGCCCCCCGTCGTCATGCACGCCCCCCGTCGTCATGCTCGGGCTTGACCCGAGCATCTGTGGACGCACAAAGGGCGGGGGAACACTGACGCGGTGCGTGGTTTGGCTGATCCTCGGGTCAAGCCCGAGGATGACGATAACAGAGGTCCGGCGGTGACGGCATGGGCCCGACGGTGACGGCATGGGTCCGACGGTGACGGCATGGGCCCGACGGTGACGGCATGGGCCCGCGGACGACGATCATAAAAGCCGCGCGCACGGAACGATCGTGGCGGCGGCATCAGGTTTGGAGAAGGTGATGGGGAAGCCGACCGGATTTCTTGAAATCGAACGCCACGATCGCGGCTATGAGAAAGCCGCCGAGCGGGTAAAGAATTTCAAGGAGTTCACCAAACCGCTGCCGGCGGCCGAGCTGAACGGCCAGGCGGCGCGCTGCATGGATTGCGGCATTCCGTTTTGTCACAACGGCTGCCCGGTCAACAACATGATCCCGGACTGGAACAATCTGGTCTACCGCGACCAGTTCCGCGACGCGCTGACAGTGCTGCACTCCACCAACAACTTCCCGGAGTTCACCGGCCGCATTTGTCCGGCGCCGTGCGAAGCATCCTGCACGCTGAACATTGACGACTCGCCGGTCACCATCAAAACGATCGAGTGCGCCATCGTCGATCGCGGGTGGCAGGAAGGCTGGATCGTGCCGGAGTCGCCCTCGCATAAGACCGGCAAGAGCGTGGCGGTGGTGGGGTCGGGGCCAGCCGGCATGGCCTGCGCGCAACAATTGGCGCGCGCCGGCCATTCGGTCGTGCTGTTCGAGAAGTCGGACCGCATCGGCGGATTGCTGCGCTATGGCATCCCCGACTTCAAAATGGAAAAGCATCTGATCGACCAGCGCATGGCGCAGATGGAAGCCGAAGGTGTCGAGTTTCGCACCAGCGTCGAAGTCGGCGTGACCGTGACGCTCGATGCGCTGCTGGAAGAATTCGACGCCGTCGCGCTGACCGGCGGCGCCGAGTGGCCGCGCGATCTGGAAATCCCCAACCGCGCCCATGCGGGCATCCATTTCGCAATGGATTTCCTGACGCAACAGAACAAGCGCGACGCCGGCGACGATGAGGCGGCCGCTTCCGCCGACAACCCGATCTCGGCCAAAGGCAAGCATGTCGTGGTGATCGGCGGCGGCGATACCGGATCGGACTGTATCGGCACCTCGGCCCGCCAGGGCGCCGCCTCGATCACCCAGATCGAGATCATGCCGAAGCCGCCGGAACGCGAGAACAAAGGCCTCGTGTGGCCGGACTGGCCGAACAAGCTGCGCTCCTCGCATGCGCATGACGAAGGGGTGAAGCGCGACTGGTCGGTGCACACCAGGGATGCCGTCGTCGAGAATGGCCAGGTCACCGCGCTGGATTGCGTCTACATCGACTGGGTCAAGGGCGACGACGGCCGCATGCGCATGGTCGAGGTGGCCGGCAGCGAATTTCAGCTCAAAGCCGACCTCGTGCTGCTGGCGATGGGATTTCTGGGACCGCGGCGCAACGCGCTGCTGGAGCAGGCGGGAGTCGATCTGGATCCACGCGGCAACGTGAAGGCCGATACCGTCGAATACCGCACGTCGCGGGACAAACTGTTCGCCGCCGGAGACATGCGGCGCGGTCAGTCGCTCGTCGTCTGGGCTATCCGCGAGGGACGGCAATGCGCCCGCTCGGTGGACCAGTTCCTGATGGGCAGGACGACGCTGCCGCGGTAGGCGCGGCGTGGCGCGGCTCAGGCTGTGACGGTGACGAAATGAGGACGGTACCGGCTCGCTGGAGACTTCCGACGCGGCTGCTCGCGCTGCGCCTGGTCATCTCACTGACGCTCATCGTGGCCGTTCGCGCCACCTACGCGGAGCCACCGGCCCCCGCGTATTCCCCCGACGCCCTGGCCGCCTTGCGCTACAAAGCGGTGCTGATCGCGGGGGATCAGAGCGCCGCGGCCTTCGATCATGCCACCGAGGCGGTGCGCGACCGGCTGTTGGCCGCCCATGTCCCGCCGGCCGACATCCAGCGGTTCACCGCCTCGCGCGCCGTCGCCGCCCGAGGCGATGCCCGCCCGTCCCGGCTGGACAGCGTCCTGGCGGCGATCGACCGCCTGCACCCCGGTCCCGGCGAGGGCTGCTTCGTGTTCGCGACCTCCCACGGCGCGTATCAGGAAGGATTCGTGCTGATGCCGTCGGAGAACTTCCTGACCCCCGCCGCGCTGGACAAGGCGCTGGCTCACGGCTGTGGCGACGCGCCGACCATGGTGGTGATCTCAAGCTGCTTCTCCGGCTCGTTCGCCAAACCGCCCATGACACGCCCCAACCGGATCATCCTGACAGCCGCGCGGGACGACCGGCCGTCGTTCGGGTGCGGCGCCGGGTTCCAATACACCGTCCATGACCGCTGCCTGCTGCAGGCAATGGACGCCGCGACCGTGTGGCGCGCCGCCTACGCGATGATCCAGGCCTGCGTCTCCGCCCGCGAAAAAGCCCTGGGCTTTCCCCGATCCGAACCCCAGGCCTGGTTCGGCGACGCCGTCCGGGGCATGCGCGTGCCGCGGCGGTAGCCGATGCGGGCGCCGGGATTTCACCCCGGACCCCACGAGGGGCGCTGCCCTTCGACCCCGCCAAGGGCTTGACCCGGAGGCTGGGGGTCGAGGGGGCAAAGCCCCTCGCGGGGTTTGGGGCGGAGCCCCAACGCCAGCCTCGCTAACGCCGCGGCACGTGCTTGCTCACGAAGTCCGCGGCGGCGGCGATGGCGCCGGCTTCAATGAGGTCGACATGGTCGGCGTCCGGGGCGATCCATAGTTCCTTGGGCTCGGGGGCGGCCGCGTGGATCGCCTCGCCCATGGCGAGCGGGATCATTTGGTCGCGAGCGCCGTGCATCACCAGAACGGGGGCCTGAACGGAGGCGATGGCGCGGCTGGATTCGAAACGATCTCGCAACAGCCAGCGCACCGGGACGAACGGGAAGCGTGCGACGGCCAGATCGGTGATGCTGGTGTATGGCGCTTCCAGCAGGAGCGCCGCGACCGGTTGCTCGGCCGCCAGTTGGATCGCGAGGCCGGAACCGAGGGATTCTCCCCACAGCAGGATGCGCGACGGCGGGATACCGAGCGCGCCGACGGCGTTCAGGGCGGCGTCGGCGTCCAGCCGCAGACCGGCCTCGGAGAGCGAGCCGGGGTTGCCGCCGAAGCCGCGATATTCCGGCAGGAACACGCCCCAGCCGAGGCGGCTCAGCGGGCCGATCCGATAGGCGCGGTGACCGATATTGCCCGCGTTGCCGTGCAGATGCAGGACGACGAAGCCGTCCTCGGACGCGGGCGGCAGATACCACGCCAACAGGGTCAGTCCGTCCGATGTGGTGAAGGTCAACGAGCGCAGGCCAGGGACAGCGGCGCGGGCGAGGTCTGGCGGTGTCTGATCGGGATGGAACAGGATTTGCCGCTGCAGCAGGAACAAAGCGGCGGCGACGAGGCCATAAGCGAACAGCAGCCCGCACGCACCGATCAACGCGATTCGCATGCGACTTCCCCCAATCCCGGTTGATCATAAAATAGCCCGGCCGGTTTGGCGCGTGGAAAGCGGGGGCGGCGGCGCGCCGCGTTACGGCATTGGATTGGAGAACCCTTCCCTCGGCGCGCGTCCCATGATCAGAATGGGGCCGCCGCCGGAGGAACTGGCATGTTTCACATCACGCACCTGGACCACGTGGTTTTGCGGGTCACCGATCTGCGGGCCACGATGAAATTCTACATCGATGTACTGGGCTGTTCCGTCGAGAAAGTGCAGGAGGAGCTTGGCCTGTATCAGCTTCGCGCCGGCAGCGCGTTGATCGACCTGGTGCCGATCGATGGCGAACTGGGGCGGCGCGGCGGGGCGGCACCGGGCAAGGAAGCGCGGAACATGGATCATTTCTGTTTGCGGGTGGAGCCGTATGACGCGGACGCGATCATCGCGCATTTGCGGAGTCATGGGGTGGAGACGGGACCGGTCGCGTCACGTTATGGCGCGGAGGGCCAGGGGCCGTCGATTTATGCCCAGGATCCGGAGGGCAACACGGTTGAGTTGAAGGGACCGCCGTGGCCGGCGGGCACGGCGGGTTAAGCAATTCTCTCGAGGTTGGAGCCCAAAATAAAGCCCGGCCAGGGTGCGCCCGCGGTTATCAGCCTTGGTCCGTGTTCCAGTCCGCGCGACCCTGCTCAGGCCCTCGCCGTATTACGGCTTCGCGGGCGTTGTCGTGGGAGCGAAAGCCGACGGTACTTCCGGCGGTGTAATGAGTGGCGGCGGCGCGGTTGACGGCGCACCGAACGCGGCGGGGAGTTGCGGCGGGACGGCGGCCTCGGCCGGCACGGGCGGGGTGATCGCCGCGACCGGAGGCGACGCTCCCGCGGTGGCGGGGTGAGCGGTGGGTTCCTCGGCGGACGGCGGGTGAGCATCGGCGGAGGGTTGCGCGGGCGGCGGCGTAGGTTTGGCCGTGACCTTCGCGGGCGGCTCGAACGGCACCGTGTAATCCGGCACGACGCGGGCCTGCGGGCCGGCGATGACCAGCACTTTCTGGCCGACCGACAACGCTTTCTCGTCTTTCTGCGCGACGCTGATCATGTCGCCGTTGGCTTTGCGCACGATATATTCGAAGCCGTCGGTGTCGCCGACGATGTGCTCGGTCGCGACGCCGGCGATCCCGCCGATCAAGGAGCCGCCGATCGCCGCGAAGGCGCTGGTTGGACCCACGCCGACCTGCGATCCGGCGACCCCGCCGGCCGCCGCGCCCGCCACGCCGCCCACGGCGCCTTGCGCGCTGATATGCACCGGCCGCACGCCGGCGATGACGCCGGACTCGACCTTGGCGGCTTGCTGCGCGGCGTTGTTGGCATAGGTATCGGGCGAATAGCTCGGCCCGCACCCGCTCAGCGCGACGGCCGCCGGTGCGACAATGACCAGCGCGATGAAAAAGCGACTCAACAAGGTGACTCCGTCGTTCCTGGTCTCGCGCATACACATTGGCGAAATCGCCCTTGCGTCAACCCTGAGCGCGCGGCGTGGCGTTAATGTGGCGATCACTTAAGGTGATATGTGATGCACCGCCTTCACGTGGATTTTTGCCCCGGAGAAGCGTCCTCGGAAACGCGCACGGAAACCCCGACTGGAGCGCCCCTGGCCCGGAGCGTCGATCCTCCGCTACCATCGCGTCCGAGAACGGGGGATACCGGGATGACGTGGCGACTGGCGTGGCTGGCGTTGCTGGCTCTGACGATCGGCTGGCCGCGGCCGATTCAGGCCCAGGAGCCAAAACACGGCGGCGTGTTGCGCGTGTTTCATCGCGACAGCCCGGCCAGCCCGTCGATCCTGGAGGAGTCGAGCGATTCGGTGACCGCCCCATTCATGGCGGTGTTCAACAATCTCGTGCTTTTCAAACAGGACGAGCCGCGGAATACGGTCGATAGCATCGAGCCCGAACTGGCCACGTCGTGGGCCTGGAACGCCGACAACACCGCGTTGAGTTTCACGCTGCGGCAAGGCGTGCGCTGGCATGACGGCAAGCCGTTCACCGCGGCGGACGTGAAATGCACGTGGGATTATCTGCTCGGCCGCTCGGCGACGCCGTTGCGCAACAATCCGCGCAACGGCTGGTATCATAACCTGAAAGACGTGATCCCGGATGGCGATTTCAAGGTCACGTTCCGGCTTGGCCGGCCGCAGCCGGCGTTGTTGTCGCTGCTGGCGTCAGGCTATTCGGCGATTTACCCTTGTCACGTGCCGCCTCGGGAGATGCGGGCGCATCCGATCGGGACCGGACCGTTCAAATTTGTCGAGTTTCGCGCCAACGAGTCGATCAAACTGACGCGCGACACGGATTACTGGCGTCCCGACAGGCCGTATCTGGATGGGATCGAATGGACGATCGTGCCCAACCGCTCCACCTCCGTCATGGCATTCGCCGCCGGCCGGTTCGACATGACGTTTCCGAACGAAATCACGGCGCCTGTGTTGCGGGATCTTAAATTGCAGGAGCCGGCGGCGATTTGCCGGATGGTGGCGAACAATTGCGCGATCAACGTGCTGGTGAACCGGGAGAAGCCGCCGTTCGACGATCCCGATATCCGCCGCGCGCTGGCTTTATCGCTGGACCGGCAAACGTTCATCGACATTCTGACCGACGGCAACGGCGTGGTTGGCGGCGCGATGCAGCCGGCGCCGGAAGGCAGTTGGGGCATGCCGCCGGAGCTGCTGGCGACCGTGCCCGGCTATGGCCGCGATATCGAGGCGAACCGCGCGGAAGCGCGCAAGCTGATGGAGAAGCACGGCTATGGTCCCGACAACCGGCTGAAGCTGACGGTGAACGCGCGTAACGTGCCGGCGCACCGGGAGCCGGGGGTGCTGCTGGTGGAGATGCTGCGGCACATTTATATCGACGCCGAACTGGTGCCGATCGACACGGCGGCGTGGTTTCCGAAGATCACCCGCAAAGACTACACGATCGGCCCCAACATCACGTGCGGCGCGGTGGACGATCCGGACCAGAATTTTTATGAGAACTACGCGTGCGGGTCGGCGCGCAATTTCACGCAGTATTGCAACAAAGAGCTGGAACCGCTGTTCGACCGGCAATCGATGGAGACCGATGTCGCGAAGCGGCGGGCGATGGTGTGGGACATCGACCGGAAATTGCAGGAGGATCTGGCGCGGCCGATCCTGTACCACAACAAGGCGGCGACCTGTTGGCAACCGGCGGTGCATGGCATCACGCCGATGGTGAACAGCGTGTACAACTGGCCCAGGTTTGAAGACGTCTGGCTGGACCGGTAGCCGTTCGAACGGTGGATTTTGCTTGACCGGTCCGGGCGCGCGCTCTTAAGGTATCTCACTGATTGATTTTGTCTCACGGGTGGAGCGTCGCCGCAAGCCACGCCCGATCCCGATGGTCCGGTGCGATCTCCCGCATGGTTGGCGTGACTGCCGCGACTGATTGTCGCGCGGGTCGTCGCTGACGATTTTTCCCGTGTGCCGCTGTTGGGGCGGCCGATCTCTGGATTGGCTCGCGGCTTTCGCCGGCGGGCGGACGCGCTCCGGCGCGCGGATCAGGAGGAGTTCCGACATGGCCTGGTACGACGATCGCGACGGTACGAAATTGCTGACCAATCCTTTTGCCCAGGGTGCGAAGGGCTCGAACGGGACGGTGAAGCGGGTGGTGATCCATACTGTCGGCTATCCCGACGGGGCCGCGAGGACCGAGAAGAATCAGGCACCGAGTTGCTGGAGCGAATGGAATGGCAAGAGCACCGAAAAGTTTCGCGTCTCGGCGCATTTCTGCATCGAACTGGACGGAAGGGTGATCCAGTTCGTCGATACCGCCGACATCGCTTACGGGACCGGATGGCTGACCGGTGGCTCGGTGCATATCGAGCACGCGGGCACTCACCCGTACGAAATGACCGATACGCAGTTGCACAACAGCGCCGATCTGGTGGCGTGGCTGAAGATGATGCATCCGGAAATGACTCTGGAACTGACCGGAACGAGTATCGCCGACCCGGGCGATCCGGAGAAGCCAGGCATTACCTGTCACCACTTCATCCAGCAGGTATACCACAAGAAATGGCCGGACAGGGATATTACCTTCAAAGCCTGTCCGGGAACCGGGGTCATTGGCCAGCTCCCGGTTTTGTCGTCTCTGGCGAAGACATATTACGGCGTGATGTACAGTTAAGGACGCACCGGCTGGCAACGGACTCAGGCGATCGTCCCGGTCCGTGGGTGGTCCGTGGGGACGGGGGATCGATCAGACAAGAACACCCGTCGCTGTAGCCGCGATCGAATTCGTGTCGCGGAAGTTTCAGTCGCCTCGGCGGCGACCGTTGTTGGTGGCCTGACGGCGGATCTACCGCGGCGCCATGCGCAGCGCGCCGTCCAGGCGGATGACCTCACCGTTCAGGAAACGATTGGCGACGATGTGCAACGCCAGCGCGGCGTATTCCTCGGGCATCCCCAGCCGGCGCGGGAACGGCACCCCATCGCCCAGACTCTTCCGGACCTCCGGCGGCAATCCATCGACCATCGGCGTGTGGAAGACGCCTGGGGCGATGGTCATGACCCGCACCCCGGCGCGCGCCAGTTCGCGCGCGATCGGCAAGGTCATGCCAACCACGCCGCCTTTCGACGCCGCGTACGCCGCCTGCCCCACCTGACCGTCGAACGCGGCGATCGAGGCGGTGTTGACGATGACGCCGCGCTCGTTATCTCCCTCTGGATCCTCCAGCGGATCCAACGCGTTCATTTCGGCGGCGGCGAGGCGGATCATGTTGAAGGTGCCGATCAGGTTGACGCGGATGACCCTCTCGAAGGCGTCCAGCTTCAACGGTCCGTCGCGGCCGAGCACCCGGCCGGCGGTGCCGATGCCGGCGCAATTGATCAGCACGCGGGCCGGTCCGTGCGCGGCGCGCGCCGACGCGACGGCGGCCTCGGCGGACGCGGCGTCGGCCACGTCGCACCGGATCGCGATCCCGCCGATGGCCGAAGCATGGGCTTTCGCGGCCGTGTCATTGATATCGAACAATGCGACCTTGCATCCGCTCGCGGATAATGCCGAAGCCGTGGCCGCGCCGAGGCCCGAACCGCCACCTGTCACGATCGCCGCCTGCCCATCCAACTTCATCCGCCCAACCCCTTCCGTTACGCTTGACCGTGGGGGCAGCGGGTCGGACAAACCGGACCACAAGTCAACAGAGGAAACCCCCGCGATGACCGACGCCGTGTCCTACGATGAGGCCTACGCCGATTGGCGGCGCGATCCCCAGGCGTGGTGGGCCGAGGCGGCCGAGGGCATTACGTGGACGAAGCGCTGGGACCGGGTGTTCGATCCGTCGCTCGGTGCGTATGGGCAATGGTTCGCCGGCGGCATGCTCAACACCTGTTACAACTGCGTCGATCGGCATGTGGAGGCGGGACGCGGGTCGCAACCGGCGCTGATCTGGGACAGCGCGATGACCGGCACGGTCGTTGTCCATACGTATGCGCAACTGCGTGATCGCACGGCGAAGCTGGCCGGCGCGCTGGCCGATCTCGGTGTGGGCGCGGGCGACCGGGTGGTGATCTACATGCCGATGGTGCCCGAGGCGGCGATCGCCATGCTGGCCTGTGCCCGGTTGGGCGCGATCCACTCCGTGGTGTTCGGCGGTTTCGCGGCGGCGGAACTGGCGACGCGCATTTCCGACGCGAAGCCCAAGGTGATCGTTTCGGCGTCATGCGGGCTCGAGCCTGGCCGGGTGATCAAATACAAACCGCTGCTGGATCTGGCGATCGAGATGTCCTCGCACAAGCCGGACGCCTGCCTGATCCTGCAACGCGAACAGGCGCCGGCGCCCCTGATCGAAGGCCGCGACCATGATTGGCTGGAAGCCGAGGCGGCGGCGGCGCCGCGCGACTGCGTGCCCGTGCTGGCGACCGATCCGCTGTATATTCTTTACACCTCCGGCACGACGGGACGGCCCAAGGGCGTGGTGCGCGACAATGGCGGGCACGCGGTGGCGCTGTGGAACTCCATGAAGATGATTTACGGCTGCGACGCGGGCGACGTGTACTGGGCTGCCTCGGACGTCGGCTGGGTGGTCGGTCACAGCTACATCGTTTACGCGCCGCTGCTGCGGGGCTGCACCAGCATCATGTATGAGGGCAAACCGGTCGGCACCCCCGACGCCGGCGCGTTCTGGCGAGTCTGCGCGCGACATGAAGTGAAGATTTTGTTCACCGCGCCGACCGCGATGCGGGCGATCAAGCAGCAGGATCCGGAGGGCAAACTGGTCGCCTCGCACGATCTTTCGAAGCTGGAGGCGCTGTTTCTGGCCGGCGAGCGGTGCGATCCGCCGACCGCCACCTGGGCCCACGAACTGTTAAAGATGCCGGTGGTCGATCATTGGTGGCAAACCGAAACAGGCTGGGCGATCACCGCCGGGTTCCGGCAATACGGGTTGTTTCCCTTCCGGCCCGGTTCGGGCGGGCGGCCTTGCCCAGGATACGATTTGCATGCGTTGGATGACGATGGGCATGTGCTGGAGGCCGGCACGACGGGCAATCTGAGTATTCGCCTGCCGCTGCCGCCGGGCTGCGGGCCGACTCTCTGGCAGAACGATGAGGGTTATCGCACCGCGTATCTGGCGGATTTCCCGGGGTGGTATCGCACCGGCGACGCGGGCGTGGTCGATACGGAAGGCGACGTCTGGGTCATGGGGCGCACGGACGACATCATCAACGTCGCGGGCCACCGGTTGTCGACCGGCTCGATGGAGGAAGTGCTGGCCTCGCATCCGGACGTCGCGGAGTGCGCGGTGATCGGGGCGAAGGATGAGTTGAAGGGCCAGACGCCGATGGGGCTGGTGGTGCTGAAAAGCGGCGTGAACCGGCCGCCCGCCGACATCGAGCGCGAGTTGGTGGCGTTGGTGCGGGAGCGCATCGGTCCGGTGGCGTCATTCCGCGACGCGCGCGTGGTGGCGCGGCTACCGAAGACACGATCCGGCAAGATTTTGCGAGCCAGCATCAGGAAGATCGCCGATGGCGAGTCAGCTCCCGTGCCGCCGACGATCGAGGATCCGGCGGCGTTGGAGGAACTCGCGGCCGTGTTGAACGCCGGCGGGCGCTGATCGCACCCGCCGGGCTTCAGAAGACGGTTACTCGCGGGTCGTCAGTTCGGCCAGCAGCGGCGCCCTTCGCGGCCCAGATGCCAGCCCGGGGGGCACGCGCGCCAACCCGGTTCCCATTCGCGCCAGTTCGGTACGCACCGTCCGTCGGGAACGCGGTGGTAGTCACGACCGCATCCGCCCTCGACCAGAACGATGGGGTTGCCGGCGACCGGCCCCGATAGCGTGGTCACTGCCGCGTAGGTTGGGGAAACCAGGGCCGCCGCCATGACCAGACCCAGAAATGCCTTCATTTTTGTCTCCTTCGGCGCTCGCCCGTCAGGCGCGGCCGTTATTGGTTAAGAGGCCACTCCGGCTCCGTCAGCCCCGTGATCGGCGAAGCATCGAACCGCGCTGTCTCACCGGAATACACGTAATATCAAGGGACGCTTCGTGGCGAATTTTTGGCGCGCGCGCCGCGGTTTTGCAACAGAAAATGTTACGTTCCGAACCAACCGTGAAGCCTCGGTTAATAAGTTGGAGCCGCGGCGACACGTTCCATGAGTGGCGCGAAAAATTTGGCTGGCGCGAAAAATTCTGGGCCCAGGAAGGCTGGCGGGCGTTTCCGAAAGACGGGCCGGCGGCCCGCGGGAGGAAGCACGTCAGGGCGTCGAACCCTTTGGAAACAGATGCATGATACCCAATGGCGAAAGAAATGACGTACCGGCCGCCGATCCGTCATGCCGGGGCCTGGCATCTCGTGGTGCGGGCCCGGTGCTCTCAGGCCCGGCAGCTTTTCCGTGCGGGCCGATCCTCGGGTCGAGCCCGAGGATGACGCTACGGGGGCGTCACGACCGAGCGTTAATGTCAACGCCGGCTGGCATTACCCCGCGCGCGGTCCGGCGCTGTTGGATGTCCTGCTCTTATCCCCCACTGCTCTTATCCCCCACTTGGCCGAATTGCTGCACCGCAGTATTCTCTTCGCACCCGCGGAAAATTCGGGCCACTTACGATCGATCAGGGAGTCACAACGATGGAACGGGCCGAGGCCGCTGGACTGAAGATCGCACGCACGCTCTACGATTTCGTGAACGCCGAGGCGATCCCGGGCACCGGTGTCGAAGCGTCCGCGTTCTGGACCGGCTTCGCGGGCCTGCTGAGCGATCTGGCGCCGCGTTGCGCCGCGCTGCTGGCGAAGCGGGACGCGATCCAGGGGCAGATCGACGCGTGGCACCTGGAGAACCGCGGCAAGCCGTTCGACCAGGGCGTCTATCTCAGTTTCCTGCGCGACATCGGGTATCTGGTGGACGAACCCGCCTCGGTGACAGTCGCGACGGCGAACGTCGATCCGGAGATCGCCACCATCGCCGGACCGCAGCTTGTGGTGCCGGTGACCAACGCCCGTTACGCGCTGAACGCGGCCAATGCGCGCTGGGGCTCGTTGTACGACGCGCTGTACGGCACCGACGCGATCCCCGAGGATCATGGCGCCACGCGAGGCGGCGGGTTCAACAAAATCCGTGGGGCGCTGGTGGTCGCGAAGGCGCGGTCGGTTCTGGATCAGGCGGCACCACTGGCGGTGGGAAGCCACGCGGACGCGACCGGATACGCCTGCACCGGCGGCGCGCTGATCGTGACGCTGAAGGACGGCTCCCAGACCGGTCTCAAACAGCCCGCCGCGTTCCTTGGCTACAAGGGCGATGCCGCCGCTCCGTCTTCGGTGCTGCTGAAACATCACGGCCTGCATCTGGAGATCTCCATCGACCACGGGCATTTCATCGGCAAGGACGATCCGGCCGGCATCGCCGACGTCTTTGTCGAGGCGGCGATCACCACGATCCAGGATTGCGAGGATTCGATCACCGCCGTCGACGCCGACGACAAGGTGCTCGCCTACCGCAACTGGCTCGGCCTGATGAACGGCGACCTGAAGGACACGTTCGAGAAAGGCGGCCGCACGATGACCCGGGCGCTGAACCCGGACCGTCAATACACGAAGCCGGGTGGCGGGACGCTGTGGCTGGCCGGGCGTAGTTTGATGCTGATACGCAACGTTGGCCATCACATGTACACCGACGCGGTGCTCGACGCCGATGGGCGGGAAATTCCCGAGGGGTTTCTGGATGCCGCCGTGACGTCGCTGATCGCGATGCACGATCTGCAAGGCAAGGGACCGATCAAAAACAGCCGCGCCGGCTCGGTCTACATCGTCAAGCCGAAGATGCACGGGCCTGAAGAAGTCGCGCTGACCGCCGATCTGTTCGCCCGGGTCGAGACGCTTCTGGGCTTACCGGCGAACACGTTGAAGATGGGCATCATGGATGAGGAGCGGCGCACGTCCGCGAACCTCAAAGCGTGTATTGGCGCGGCCATCGACCGCGTCGCTTTCATCAATACCGGGTTCCTCGACCGGACCGGCGACGAGATCCATACCTCGATCGAGATGGGGCCGATGATCCGCAAGAACGACATGCGCGGCACGGCGTGGATCAAGGCGTACGAGGACCAGAACGTCGATATCGGCCTGGAATGCGGGCTTCGCGGCAAGGCGCAAATCGGCAAGGGCATGTGGGCGGCGCCGGACCGGATGGCGGACATGCTGGCGCAGAAGATCGCCCATCCGCAGGCGGGGGCGAACACGGCATGGGTGCCCTCGCCCACCGCCGCGACGTTGCACGCGCTGCATTATCACCTGATCGACGTGGCGGCGCGGCAGACCGAGCTGGCGTCGCGGGCGCGGGCGAAATTGTCCGACCTGCTGACCATTCCGGTGGCGGACCGGCCGAACTGGTCGCCCGAGGACATCCAGCAGGAACTCGACAACAACTGCCAGGGCATTCTGGGCTATGTGGTGCGGTGGATCGATCAGGGGGTCGGTTGCTCGAAGGTGCCGGATATCCATGACGTGGGATTGATGGAGGACCGCGCGACGTTGCGCATCAGTTCGCAGCACATCGCCAATTGGCTGTTGCACGGCGTGACGACGAAGGCCCAGGTCATGGAGACGTTGCACAGGATGGCGGCGGTGGTGGACCGGCAGAACGCGGGGGATCCGCTGTACAAGCCGATGGCGCCGGCGTTCGAGGGGCCGGCCTTCGCGGCGGCGTGCGATCTGATCTTCGAGGGACGGACGCAGCCGAACGGGTATACCGAGTTCATCCTGCACCGGCGGCGGCGGGAGGCGAAAGCCGCGGCCTGACCGGCGGTTCGCGGGCATTCGCCGCGGCGGACCTGGCGCGGCGTACCGGACATTTGAACCTGGCGATCGGCTCGATCGTGCTGGCCGCCGGCCTGGGCGCGACGTTCAGCACGACGATCGCCGGATGGGTCGCCGACCGCATGGGCCCGCGAATGGCGTTTCTGGGACTGGCGTTGGCCGGCGCCCTGGCGACGTTGCCGCTGGCGCTCGCGATGCCGGAAACCCGGCCGGCCAATGAAGGCCGCGGGGCCGCCGACCCGGCGCCTCTTGCGTGAACGCCCGCCGATATGCCTGATAGCGGCAACGCGAACGGAGGACCGGACATGGACGAACCCAAACATCTGCACGAACCCGGCGGCGATTTTCAGTGCCTGCACGAGTTCATTCCGGCGGCGCGCAAGAAATTGTCAGATCACCTCTGGGGTTATCTGGTCGGCGCCGCCGAGAGCGAGACCACGATGCGACGGAACCGGATGGCGATCGACAGCCTGGCGCTGCGGCCCAGAGTCTGCGTCGACGTGTCGAAAATCGATGCGACTACGCACCTGTTTGGCAAGCCATGGCGGCTGCCGGTGTTTCTTTGCCCGGTCGGCTCCCTGGAATCGTTCGATCCGGGCGGAGCGGCGACGGCCGGCCGCGCGGCTTCGGCGTTCGGCACGCCCATCATGTGCAGTTCCGTCACCCATCCCGGCCTGGAAGAAATCGCGGCGGCGACTCCCGGCCCGAAGATCTTTCAGTTGTACGTGCGCGGCGACAAAGCCTGGGTCGATGACGTCGTGAAGCGGGCGGTGGATAACGGCTATGACGCGTTCGCGATCACGGTCGATACGGCGGCGTATTCAAGGCGCGAGCGGGACATCGCCGGACGTTTCGTCAAGCCATGGCGCGCCGCCGCGACGGGTCATACGTTCCAGGCCGGATTCACCTGGGATAATGTCGATCACTTTAAGGACAAACACACGATCCCGCTGATCCTGAAAGGCATCGCGACCGCCGAGGATGCCGCTTTGTGCTGCGAGCACGGCGTCGATGGCGTGTATATTTCCAACCATGGCGGGCGTCAGTTGGACCACGGCCGCGGCTCCCTCGACGTGCTGCCCGAGGTGATGGCGGCGGTGCGTGGCCGTGCGAAAGTCATGATCGATGGCAGCTTCTGCCGCGGCACGGATATCGTGAAGGCGATCGCTCTGGGCGCCGACGCGGTCGGCATGGGACGGATGTACTGCTACGCGCTGGCGGCGGACGGCGATGCCGGCGTGCACAAGATGCTGGAACTGCTGGAGCATGAGATCGGCGTGGCGATGGCTCTGTCGGGCGCGCGCACGTTGAACGAATTGAACCCGTCGTTCATCTTTCGCAACGCGCCGATCGTGGCGCAACCGCATCAGCACAGCGCGTTTCCGTTGTTGCAGGAAACGCCGGAGTATCACGGGTAATACCGACCGGCAAAAGGAATGACGGGACCGGCGATCGATCCGTCATGCCAGGGCCTGATCCTGGCATTTCCTGACGCAGGCCCCGTGCTCTCAGGTCAGAGCACGAGTTCCGTGCAAACCGATCCTCGGGTCGAGCCCGAGGATGACGATGCGATTTGGTTACGACCGAGGGTCAACGTCAACGCCCGATTGGTGTAAGACGTGCGTCATGGCCCGGTTCGTCCGGGCCATGACCGCCTTACGCGTATTTAAACTTCGGCCGCCACCCGTCCGCGCCTTCCGGCAGCATATTCCAGAAATGCCACAGCGAACAAAAATCGTCTCCTGGGCCTAAGTGCGTGTCGGAGACTCGCACGATGCGATTCGCCTCGCGCCGGAACACCGACACGCCCGGCCACCAGCCGCCACTCTCCGACCGGTAGCCCATGTCGGCGGCGAACGTGTTGCCGGCGTGGCTCACCATCGGGAAGCGCCAGCCGCGGGAGGCGGCGAACCGGCGCTGCGCGTCCGGCGCATCGGGCGAGGAAATCACGAACGCGGCGCGATCCGCCAAATGATCGTAGATCCCGTTGTATCCGTCCGCCCACAACGTGCAGGCGGGGCACGACGCGCCCATATTGTGGATGACGAACAGATCTTTTTTACCGCCGAACAGGTCGGACAGGCGCGTGGGTCCATCCGGTGTGGCGAACGTGTAATCGGCAACGGCTTCGGGTTCCACCTTCGCCTGAATATCTCGCATTTTGCGCCGCAGCTCAGCGATCTGGCCACGATAAGCCTCCAGCGCCGCGGTACTTTCCCGGTAATTCATGTCACACTCCATAGCTGTCGTGCAGCCGTACCCAGGTCATGCTCGGGGCACGCTCGGTTTCATCGCGGCCTTTTGGTACAAGGTCGAGGTAGTGGTAGGCGCCGTTGAGCATGTCGAGGCCGCGGGAATACGTCGAATACGTGTGATACACGGTGCCGTCCGTTTCTTTGTAAAACACGCTGATCCCGGGCAGCTCCGTCATCGAGGACTTGATCCGTCTGTAGTTGTAATAAATTTCCTGTTGCAGGTCCTCGGGCGTGAAGCTGACGTGGTAATCGCGATTGAAGTCGCCGCCGGCCGAGGACACCCATTTATGCGTCCAACCCATCCTTGACTTAAACTTCTCGATCCGATCCGGCGGCGCCGAGGACACGGCGATCAGCGTCACGTCGCGGGCGGCGAGATGCACATCGACACCCTGAAAATTGTCGGTCCAGAATGAGCAGCCGCGACAGCCTTCGTCCCAGTCCGGGCCGAGCATGAAGTGATAGACGATCAACTGGGAGCGGCCGTCGAACAACTCGGCGAGCGTAACGTCGCCATCCGGTGTTTTGAACACGTAGTTCTTATCGACCTTGACCCAGGGCAGCGCGCGCCGCTCCGCGCTCAGTCGATCGCGCAGGCGGGTGAACTCCTTTTCCCGCGCGAGATGTCGTTGGCGCGCCTCGATCCAGGCGTCGCGGGACACGACCTGATTGATCATGGTGTTTGCTCCTTCCCGGTTTTGGGTTCGTTCGCGATGTCTTCCAGCGTCATCGCCAGCAGATCGAACTGGCCTTGCCAGTACTTGCTGTAGTGATTGATCCAGACGGCGGCCGCGAGAATGGGCCCGGTTTCCAGGCTGCACCGGCTGATCCGCCCGGAGCGCTTCTGGCGCACCAGACCGGCGTCGGCCAGCACGTGGATGTGGCGCGACACCGCCTGCAGGGAGATCGCGAACGGCGCCGCGAGTTCGGAGACCAGCCGCGATCCCTGGTCGAGCCGCGCCAGGATCGCGCGCCGCACCGGATCGGACAGCGCGAAGAACACCCGATCGAGGACTTCGCTCTCGGCGGCCGCTGACGCCGCCGCGTCATCCCGTTGTGCCACCGCGATAACCATGACCCATCGAATATCAATCAATTGGTTGATAGTCAACTTGCCTATTGATTAATTGCCGGTCATCAAGAGCCCCCAGATACGCGTTCGATGCCGATTACCGATCTCCCGGCGCCGACCGGTCAGACCACGGTATCAACCGCCGGGGGGGAAACCGGCGATGGCGGTGACACCGCCGCATGGCCGGGGTGATGCGCCGGATGCTCGGCGTCACGCCCGGAGGAGCGCGCGTCCGGTTGCCCATGACCGTGCGGCGAAGCCTCCTCCGGGGAGACCGGGGAGGTTGGATGAATGGCGGCGATGCTCATGCCAGGCCTCTATGCGTTGGTTACATGAGCGGAATGCTGCACCGTTCGTGTTAAGCGACGGTTAAAGAAGGCGACGGAAGTCACGGCCGTGAGCCGAGGATCGCTCGCATCGCGCACTGTGGCCAACTTTCGACACTTGAGGTGCGTCAACAGATGCTCGGGTCAGGCCCGAGCATGACGGCGAGGGGGCTTATCCCGGGGCGCATGGGATCTCCGGCCAACCGCCCGGCAGGGCTGCTTTCCCGCCGCGCGGCGACCGATTATGCACAAGCCCGAGCTCATCAGCGGAGACCTGCCCGTGACCCATCCGGCGGCCACGACCATCGCCGACAGTTTGCTCCAGGCAGCGCACCAGTCCAACGCGATCGGCGCGCCAGGTCGGCCCTGGCTGAGCCACGGTGCGTTGCGCCAACTGATCGCCGACACGGCGGCCGGGATCAACGCCATGGGGATCGGGCGGGGCGATCGGATCGCGATCGTCCTGCCGAACGGACCGGAAATGGCGACGAGTTTCCTCGCCGTCGCCTGCCGCGCCACCGCCGCGCCGCTGAACCCGGCGTACAACGAGCGGGAATTCGGCTTTTATCTCGACGACCTGCACGCGAAAGCGCTGATCGTTCCCGCCGGTGGTGCAACGCCCGCCCGCGCCGCGGCTGATTCTCTCGGCATCCCGGTGATCGAGTTGCTGTCCGGCCAGGGTCCCGCCGGACATTTCGTGCTGCGCGCCGACGTCTCTGGGCAGGGCGCGCCAGCCCGGACCGGAATGGCCGAAGCCGACGATATCGCGTTGATTCTGCACACCTCGGGGACCACGGCGCGCCCGAAGATCGTGCCGCTGACCCATGCGAATGTCACCGCGTCCGCCCGGCGGATCGGCGCCACTCTCAGACTGGATCAGCACGACGTCTGCCTGAACATCATGCCGCTGTTCCATATCCATGGCCTGATCGCCGCGTTGCTCGCCTCGCTGACCGCCGGAGCCGCCGTCTGCTGCGCGCCTGGACTCAACGCGTTCCGATTCTTTACCTGGTTCGCCGAGACGCGACCCACCTGGTTCACCGCCGTGCCGACCATGCATCAGACATTGTTGGAACTGGTGCCGCGCTTCCAGGATCGGCTGGCCCAGAACCGGCTGCGCTTCATCCGCTCCTCTTCCGCCTCGCTGCCGCCCAGTGTGATGCGCGATCTGGAGATCGCGTTCGGTGTGCCGGTGATCGAGGCCTACGGCATGACCGAGGCCGCGCATCAGATGGCCTCCAATCCGTTGCCCCCCGCACGGCGGATCGCGGGCTCCGTCGGGATCGCCTCCGGTCCGGAGATCGCCGTGATGGATGAGACGACGGGCCAGTTGCTCCCCGTGGACCGCGTGGGTGAGGTCGTGGTGCGCGGACCCAATGTGATGCGGGAGTATGAGAACAACCCGGAGGCCAACGCCCGCGGCTTCAGCAACGGCTGGTTCCGGACCGGCGACCAGGGCGTGCTCGACGCGGATGGCTACCTGCGGCTGACCGGCCGGCTGAAGGAAGTCATCAATCGCGCGGGCGAAAAGATCTCACCGCTGGAGGTCGAAGCGGTGCTGCTGGAGCACCCCGCGGTGCGGCACGCCGTGGTGTTCGCGCTCGCCGACCGGCTGATGGGAGAGGAAGTCGCCGCCGCCGTGGTCCCGCGTGCGGGCATGAGCGTGGATGAGACCGCGCTCCGCGATTTCGTCGCCACAAGGCTGACCGCGTTCAAGGTACCGAAGCGGATCGTCATGCTGGCCGAACTGCCCACCGGAGCGACCGGCAAGCCGCAACGCATTGGCCTGGCGGAACGACTCGGTCTGGGCGGGTGATCAGTCGGTCTCCGGCACGTTGCGCCGGAGCAGGGCGAACACGTCGCCCATGGTAAAGATCGAATCGACCTCGTCCTCCCGCAGCTGGATGTCGAATGCCGCCTCCAGCGCCAAAATCATCATCACGAAATTGACCGAGTCGAACCCGGGAATGTCGCGCATCTGAGCTCGCGCCCGGTATTCGAGGGTTGGCCGGCTGAAGGCCTCTCGCAGCATGCTGGTCAGGCGCGTGGCCAGCTCCTTGTTGTTCATGCGGCGTGTTCCGCCTCACGAAACACCGCGTTTGGCCCTTGGTGCAGCAGAAATGCATTGGCGATCACGCGCAGCCAGTCAGCGGTGTCGGCGGACTCGACGTCGTTGTCTGGCGCGAACCGTTCCACATAACCACGCATCAGGCCCGGCGCGAGCAACTCGACCTCACCGGACCGGGTCGCGTCCAGGGCCTGCTCAACCCAAAGCAATGTCGCATGCCCGTGACGGTTGAGTTCCATCAGCAACGCGAGCGCCTGAGCAACCGCGATGGGCGGTCGTTGCTTCACCACGTAAATCTTCCGACCGGCGCTCAGGCCTTCGTAAAATTTCCGGCGCAGATAGCCCAGCTTGATCCCGTGAGTCCGCGCCAGCGTCTCCTGATTGCCCTGGTCTTCATAGGTGAAGGTATGCCAGCGCAAATTATACGCCGGCAGCGCGACCACAAACTCCCGCCGCTCGGCGTCGTTCAACTCAACCGTCACCGCCGCCGGATCGGCCAACAATTTGAGATCGTCAGTCAACGCCAGCATCAGCTCGGGCAGCGGAACATTACAAAACCGGAAGAGATTCAGTACCTCGACCCCCAGTTGCCGCTGAACGATCCCGAACTCGCAGTTGGTGCCGATGCTTTCGAACCCACGCGCCAAAGCGGCCGGACCGATCTTCAGCGTGGCCTCGATCGCGGTTGGCAAAGTGGCCTTGCCGACCGCCAGAAACTCACGCGATACGGCGATCGGCGGCGGGCTGGCCTCCTGCTCCGCCCGGAGACTTCCGGCGGCGCGCAAATGATCCGGCAATGGAATGACGCCGATGCTGGAAAGGGCGATGCCCAATTGCCGTGAATCCGGAGAGTCGCCGAAATCACTGGGCCTTCTCGCATCCGGCAGAGCAAACGCCAGCGGGAGTACCGTCCGGCCCTCGGTCAATTCCCTGGGCAACGGGACGAGCCAGAAGGAACGTCCATCGAGGCGCTGTTGGCCGATCACGTAGCCGTCCAGCAGAATCGTGACATCCTGCCTGGGGACTTCGCCAGGAACAGTCATCGGCCAGGCGTCGAGGCGTAAGGCGTAACATCCGGAACCTCCCGGCGCGGGTAATTCCAGACGACTGACATTGCCTTCAGTCCAGGTAAAGTTGGCCTCGCCCAGATTCCACCCATCGCGCATGTAGCGAAACGCCGTCGCTCCGCGTCCGAAGGTATAAGTCACCGTCTTCATATCGGCGACCGGCGCGCCGGCGAGCGGCGGCATCAGACTGATCACCGGAATGTCGGGATGGCTGGTCGGAAAATGCGGCCCAGGCCGGAACATGTCGGTGGTGTAGAGGCGCGCGAAGGAGAACCAGGCCGACAATGGGCGGCTGTCGGTGGACCGGCCCAACATCTCGGGTTGGTAGAAGCCCGGGAATTCGAATTCGATGTCCTGCAGTCCGTCGCCGTCCGTGACCGACGGGGCGATTTCGCAGCGGATCATCGCCAGAGCGTCGAGGCGCGTCCAACCGATCGCGACGCCGTTCATATTGATCCGGACGATCTGTCCGGAAATCTCCGGCGGGGCATGGCATGGGCCGAGTTCCACTTCCAGGATGCACGCCACACCGGACGTTTGGAGCGGGATGCGCAAGACACAGCGCGGGCCGATACCCCACACACGATCGGGCTCCTGCCCGCTCCAGCCGGCATGGCGGAACCAGGCGCTGTTCCCCTGCGCGGAGAAATCGATGACGACCAGCCCCCCCCCGGTTCCCATCGGTTTATCCGCGGCCTTCCGTGGGGGGCATCGCGCGCGGCGTTATCGTGGCGTTTCCGTTACGATAACGTTCGGACCGCGGCGGCTTTATCCTATGCCTGATCGTCACCCCACTCATTCTCCACCATTTTTCTTATGATAATCCACTGTTACGGTAATACAGCGTGATTCCCACCGTAAGAGAATAGCAGGGCTTCGATCATTTGTATCGCGGATTTTCGCTTACGGTGCGAACCATATCATTCGTCGAAGTCCTTTGGAATCAGAACGTTTTTTAGATCGATCGCGGTTGCGTCGTTACGAACCGTTACGGCTCGCGTGGGAAATGCGGTGCTTCCCGCGGCAGTATTCGCGCGGCGGGATTTTTAAATACCAAAAATCAAAATTTATGTGTGGCCCATCGCATCAGGATGGCTTCGCGACGAATCGCCGCGGATACGTCGCCGCGTCGTCCGAGCATTCCAAAGATCGCGTCGCGTCAGCCCGAGCTGAAGCCGTCCAGGCTCCCGGCGGCATGGACCGGGTCGATTGTCCCACTCACCCACGATCAGGTCCTCTTGCGCGGCCCATGATCCTTCCCCTGGCCCGCCAGCCACGCCCGCGTTTGATCGAGCACCTCGTCCGACAGCGCCGGGTCATCGCTGACGCGCGCCAGGATCATCGCGCCGACCATTGCCGCCCAACTTCCGATCGCCGTCTGGCGCTTCCGACGGTCGTCCTCGCCCGGCGCGACCCGGCTGAGGCGGTCGATCTGTCGTTTCAGGCCCGCCGTCATCTCCGCCCGGGCGCCACCCGCCTGACGCACCGTCTCCGCGGCCAACGCGGCGACGGGACATCCGTGCGCCCGGTCGTCGCGATGATCCGGCGACAGATAGCGGGCGGCATAATCCGCCAGATCGCCCGAGGGGGCGGCGGTCCCCGACATCGCTTCGCCAAGCGCCTCGGCGATGAGTTCCTCCTTGTTCCTGAAATAGCCGTAGAAGGCGCCATGGGTCAGCCCGGAGGCCCGCATGACCTCGCCGACGGTGACGGCGTCGAAGCCACGTTCGCGGAACAGCCGGCTCGCGGCCTGGAGGATGGTCCGCCGGTTCTCCGTCACCTGTTCACGGCTCACGCGCATTTTTTCTCTCCCAGGGGATCTTGAAACCATACATGATGATCATAATGTAAAACGCAACATGATGATCATCATGAATATGTCCTCGGGAGTCCCGCGCGATGAGTCAGCACCCCACCGTCCTCGTCACCGGCGCGTCGACCGGCATTGGCGCCGTCTACGCTGACCGTTTCGCCCGCCGCGGCCATGATCTCGTGCTGGTGGCGCGCGATCTTTCGCGCATGGAGCACCTCGCCGACCGCCTGCGCCGCGAGGCGGGCGTACGGGTCGATGTGCTGCGCGCCGACCTGACCGATGAGCGGGATCTGGAGCGTGTCGAGGCGCGGCTGCGCGAGGACCAAAGCATTGGCGTTCTGGTCAACAACGCCGGAGCGCTCGTCAAAGGCAATTTTCTCGACCAAAGCGGTGGCGGTCTTGCCGGGATGATCGCGCTGAACGTCACGGCGCTGACCCGGTTGGCCAACGCGGTCGCGCCGGGCTTCGTGGCGAAAGGCGAAGGGGCGATCGTTAACATTGGCTCGATCGTCGGGCTCGCCCCGGAAATCGGTCTCACGGTGTATGGGGCGACCAAGGCCTTCGCGCTGTTCCTGAGCCAGGGCCTGGCCCTCGAGCTTGGCCCGAAAGGCGTTTACGTGCAGGCCGTGCTGCCCTCGGCGACGCGCACCGAAATCTGGGAGCGCGCCGGGCGTGACGTGAACGCGCTGCCGGCGGCGATGGACGTCGAGGAACTGGTGGACGCCGCGCTGGTCGGCTTCGACCGGCGGGAGACGGTGACGATCCCGCCGCTGCCCGACGCCGGTCAATGGAGCGCGCTCGAAGCCGCGCGCCGCGCGATGCTGCCGAATATCATGCAGGCCCATGCGGCCGAGCGTTACCGCCCCGCCGCCTGACCAGCCGCTCACTCCCGCGGGCAATGACATGAGAGTTCCTGAAATGAAGTTATACCTACCCGCGTTGGCGGTGACTCTCGGTCGTGGCGCCCCCGTAGCGTCATCCTCGAGCTCGACCCGAGGATCGGCCTGCGCGGAAATCGTGCCCACCCCGAGCGCGCGGGGCCCGCATCAGGAGATGCCAGGGTCAGGCCCCATAGGCATCAGGTTAACCGCCGCGAGAGGAAAATACCCCTCTTCCCGTCATCCTCGGGCTCGACCCGAGGATCACTCGACACGCAAAGGAC
>Ga0182013_10002155_pt1 | contig 26113 bp, 25 predicted proteins | sample 612S2MmetaG_FD_120487 | JGI IMG/M metagenome (GOLD analysis project Ga0182013, IMG submission 120487) | Permafrost microbial communities from Stordalen Mire, Sweden - 612S2M metaG | ecosystem: Environmental > Terrestrial > Soil > Wetlands > Permafrost | place: Sweden: Stordalen | collected...
GGTCGCAATCGCGGGCACGAAGCTCAAAGAACTCGTGCTCATCCCGCAACTTCAAGCAGGTCTCGGCTGATTTCAAACATTTTCTTGCCAGAACGACGAGAATTTAATTACATAGGTACTAAAGCGTATCTCCCGTTGAGCTTTCGTGTTGGTTTTGCTCTCTGATGCATTCACAAACTCCTGATGCGGTAGAGCTACACCATCGTCTTTTCTATCGAATTCATCCGCTAAGTTAAGTAACGCGGGGATTGCAACCTCGGGGTCAATCGTCTCAAGTTCAGGAGAGATAAACAGAGGCTGGAGTGTGGTAACATTAAACCGCACATGCAGCACAGCGAGAATTAGAGAAAAAGCCATAAAGGGCCGCATTAGTGACGTCCCGTGCAACTGCTCCCATTCAAACACTTCATCGAGTGCTGCTGACATACGCGCTTCCAGCTGAGCCTCGTCGTCAAATCGGGCATCGAACGATCGGTATAGCTTATCTAGCTGAACCTTGCTAGTGGTTTGGATTCCGTTGAAGTAAGAGAAGCCAAGCTCAGTTAGCAGTTTCGCGTCAGCCATCCGGACAAGTTGTTTTTCGGTGAAGAGTCGCGAATCTTCGAACTGGCGCCCAAAGCGTGTGGCCATACGATTAACGAACCACTTGAAGAGCCCCTGAAATTGAGCGTGACGTAGCTCTTCCGGATTTAGCGGAACAGTATACGAGTTGATTCGTCGAAACGTTTCCCGAACTTCTTCATCCGTAACACCTACGTAAGTGTCTATCTGTATAGGGTAGCTCAAAAAACGGCGCTGATACTCTTCATCCAGCTCGCCATAGCTTTTCCCCCGGAGCTCGCTGGTATCGACTTTCGTCGAGATCCGATACTTGTCCAGTGCAAAATCGCGAATCACCTGGCAACGCTGTTGACCGTCGACAACCTCTCGATAAGACTTCCGCGTTTTTACGTCTAATAATTGACGAAGGGCAAGCTTCGGCATCGGAAAATTCAACAGAATTGTTTCGATTAGGAACGAACGTGCAATCTCGGGCCAGACCTTGTCGCTGCGCTGATAATCACGGTTGACGCGAATCTCATTACGTTCCATACCCATACATAGGTCGACGACCGGAACGCTTCCGGGAATAGTACTAAATGCAGCGCGGGGCACTGCGGCCTCCCGTACCAGACGTCGAATAAACGCAATCCAGTCCGCAGACTCGGTGCAACGTCAAGGCGATCCCGCTTCGCGAAAAGCTCGCTCCAAAGTCTCGGCAATATCCGCACTTGATGGTGCTTGACCCTTAGACAAATTATAAATGACGTTTCTCGTCAATCCCGATCGACGCTGAAACTGCGTGACAGGGAGACCAGTCTCTTTTAGCCGTCGCGCGAACTCCATCGCTCGACGAGCTCGGTCTTCAGAATCTTGCTTCATACTCGTAAGCCAATTTCGAGAGGAGCGCGTTGTAATCGGCCAGGGTTTTCGTTCCGTTGACCCACTTGAACGGATATGGCGGCATATTCGTCGCCTCGAACTCCAAGAGCAAAAACTGGAAGTAGTGGGGACGAGCTTTAGTATTGAGGTCCGCCTTCGCGCGCGCAGCTTCAACCGCCGGACTTGCGTGAATCGTGCCATCTGGTTGCCGAGTACCGTCCGCAAGGGTCGTTCGAGAGCCCTCGTATCCGAGGAATGCCGTAGAGTGATTGACTCCAACGATCGCAACCGAAATCGGTGATTTGGAACCGCCCTTTTCACCGAAGTGCGTTACTTGTTTCGTTAGGTCTCCGCACACACGATCAATTTGCTTGATCATTGCTTTCGTGAGGATCTTCACCTCGATCCCAATTTCCGTTATAACAGTTGTGCCGCGTTGAACGATGAACCCGGGCTCTGAAACGGCAAGTGCGCCATGCAGGATCTCACCGAGCGTTCCATCCGCGCGTCGCGCGGTCGTTCCGTAATTCAGATTTCTAGGGTTAACGACTCGTGTCGCATCATCGACACCGATTACAAACTTTGACGCAGCTGATCGCTGTTGCGCCCTTATATATAAGTCCTCGTAGAGTTCCAGCGCTAAACGGTCACCTTGTGTCGACGATCGATGCCTATAGATACCGCCGAGAAAGAGTTTCTCAAAGGCGGATATTAACCGGTAGTCGGCCGCGCTGCTGCCTGTCAAACGGTCGGTCCCGCGCGTTTCTTGAGTGGTCGGGCCGTGTCAACGCTGAGCGACGCAGACACTGCGCCCGTAGTGCGCAACTCCTTTAACGATGTCTCCATGCGCTTCTTGGCAATACTGAGGTATGCCGGTTCAATATCATTTCCGATTGAATGTCGTCCTGTTCTCATCGCGGCGAGCATTGTAGATCCGGTTCCAACAAACGGATCGAGCACTGTGTCGCCGGCAAATGAAAAGAGCTTGATGAGACGCTCTGGGACTGAGATTGGGAACGGTGCCGGATGTTCGCGGGTCGATGCTCCTGGTACGTCTGTCCATGGCGATCTAAGCCATCGTTGCATCTCTTCTTTCGTGAGCATGGACAGCGCTTTTTGCATCGGCACTGGCGAGCGATATTCTCCGCCCTTACGCATGAATATAATGTACTCGACGTCGTTCTTTACGACAGCGCCGGGCTGGTAGGGTTTACCATAGAAACCGGCACCGTTGCCCTGCGCTTCATTTGCGCCGTTTGCGATTTTACTCCAGAGAATGGGCGTCAGGCAATCGAGCTTGTTTTTACGAGCTCGTACTTGTATATCTGCGTGGAGGGGAAGCACGTAGTGTCTTCCGCCTCGTCGGCGCGATACGCAAACGTCGCCTACTACGCAGCAGATTCGCCCGCCGGGAGCGAGAACACGCTGGCATTCGCGCCAAACCTTATCGAGCTCGTTCAGGAAATGCTCGTAGTCCTCGATTTCGGCCATCTGACCGTCACGGCGCGCGTACGTCTTTAACGAAAAGTATGGCGGCGAGGTAACGACGAGGTGCACACTCTCGTCGGGGATCCATGCTAATTTCCTCGCGTCGCCACGATGCAACCGATGGCGGGTTTCATCATACGGGGCCGGCCAAGGCTGGCTTCGGAAATCACGATTCGTCTCGAGCAAATGCGCCAGAGCTTCTGAGCTATTATCTGCGATCGCGTATGCCAGGTTAAGCGCCATTTGAAAAGCCGCCTTTCTCCATGTGAGTGCCTACCCCTCCATTAACGGGGGGAATGGGGGCAAAGGGGGTCGAATTACGCCTCCCTAGTGCTAGTTAGCGAGCTCGCAAAACGGGTGAATCGAAGCCCCGACACAATTAAACGATGGGTTGACGATGGGCTTCTTGAGTGCTATCGCGACGAACGTAACCGGCGACAATTTTCCGAAAAAAGCGTTGATCGGTGTCTTGTGCTAACCCGCCTCAGCGTCGCAGCGCAGTTGCAAAACCGGAAGCTCGTGGACCTCGTCGCCGAGATGCCTGAGCAGCTTCCTCTGCTCCAACGGTAAGATGGTCCATCGCCGCAACTAGATCACGGATTCGTCGAAAAGTGCGTTGCGAATTATGAACTAGCAGGGCCGATTCTTCCGCGGGACCGGCGCGGCTGTCGTCGGTAAGGCTTTTCGAAAGCACGAGCGCGGCCCCGAGGGGTCCCGTTGGGCTGTTGAACCGTTGAACCGGCGATTAAGAATGGTAAGGTGGGGCCGGGTCCGCCTGGTGAACGCTAATAACATTTGTAAGTACTCGTCGATGAATTGCCAAACTCCTAAGATTCCGCGTCACGTGCAAACTGCGAAAGTACGCATCAAAGGCATGTTCATACCAACCATTGACGAACGCAAAATCGTAGGCGTCGAGATCGCTAATAAGTAGTGGCAGCGGACGATCCGCGTCGATGTGCGCGCCGATGCGGTTGCGAAGCGTCCGGTCGCGAGCGGTCAGCGGTAGCTCTGCCTGCGCACCGTCGAGGATCGCGATTGACTCATCGGCGTCTTCAAGGTCACGGAGAATGTCAAGAAACGACCTCTCGCGCAGCGCCAGACTGGGATTCTGGTCGTCGTACAACGTGTCAAAGAAAGCTACGAACTCCGTAGCAAGAACACTCAGAAAAAGGCGGGCATACTGCCGGTTGTGCAATGCACCAACGATCGTAAGGGCAAGACCAATCGCATCATAAATCGCCCACAGATCCTGACCGCGTCGTTGGACCTCGTGCGCTGGTAAGATGCGACTCGTCTGATCGTCGCCGGCGAGTGCTTGAGCCGACTGATTGTAACGAACAAGGCCGTCCGGGGCTAGCGCATTCCTAAGCGCGGTGGCTTCTGTGTCGGTCAACGACGTAGGGCGAAGCAATTGAGGAACGGTTGTTGCCTCACTGCGGATGGTCTCGTACGTCTCGATAAGCTCCGTTTCAAACCACGCTACACAATCGTCGTGGACTTTGCGCCACGCATCGAGCTCTTCAAGGAGATCGACGGTCTGTCGATGCGCTGTGATTCGGTGACGAATGATGGAGAAGTCACGCTCGAAATCGTCCGTCATCGCTTTCAGCCGCGGGCGAATGTTCTTCGCCTCACGACCGGCCGCCAGATTATTTAGCCGTTGGAGGAGCGGTATCGCGGCATGAACGTAGACGAGCGCCGTTCGCGCTAGGACGCGCTGATCGTAAACACGTGGCACGTGCGGAGTTAAGGCTCGGATTCGTTGCACGGCACAAATGGCATACCGAATTTTGTCGGCAAGGTCAATCACGTCAGCCATGCGTTTTACAGCCCGAGGCCGGCAGAGGCGTTGTCATCCCATCGGGTGCCGTCCTCGATATACTGCTCGGAGCAATAGCCGCTAGGCTCGGTGAAGCCCGTGTGCTCAAAGCCTTCCGCTCGTTCAAGCACGTATCTCTGTGCGAGTCGATCGCGATCCGCGCATGTCGGCGACGACATGGCGTGACGTCTACCTTGGCCGCCAAGCAGAGACGTCCCGCCGAAGCGAGTCGAAGCGTTCGGAGCGTCCTAGCCTGCTTCACACAGCACGGAAACCCAACCGGCACACGCGACGCGGCTTGAGCGTGGCGGCGAATTTCTCGTGCGGCGACCATCAGACGTTACTCCGGCGCTTGCTCGCCAGCGCGCAGGATGATATCGAGCGACGGCTTGCCCAGCCGTGGGTCCTCGCGGACTTTCATTTGAGCAAGCGCGCGGACGACGCGTTCGACCGTCGATCGCACACCCGCCGACGCTGCATCGTTCACGCGACCACGTAAGAGTGTCGTCCGAATCTCGAACGCCTCCCAGAGGACATCGAAGATGCGGCGCTCCGTCATCGCAAGTTCCTCTGCGACGAGACGCGCTGCGACCATCGAGATGCGCCGCTTCAACTGACGCTCACCGTCCTCACCGATAATGGCTTCAAGGCCCGTCAACAGCTCGAGAATCGCCTCACCATCGTTACGTTCCCCGTCGGCGCTTCGGAGCCGGCTTACGCACGAACGTAAGCGCTGGTCGCGCTTAACATGGATCGCCGCCCACGCACTGCGCAGCAACTCGCGATCGTCGGCCTCGATCACCGTCCTCTCACCGCGCACGGACGGCAGATGGTTGTCGTAGCGGCTTGAGCTCGGCGACGGCATCCACCCGGCCGGTTCGATCAGCATCGTTCCAGCCGACCCGTATTGCCGCCGCACGACCGTGATCGCGAGAACACCGTCTTCGGCGGTCGCGCGATGCTGCTCGATGATCGGGAGCAAATCGACGGTGCTTCCGAACGGCACTTTCGGTGACGTGAAGCCCTCGACGAACACGGCCGGCAATTCGTGCGGATCGTCCAGCAGCACATCGTTCCAGCGCGGGTCGCTTCGCAAATCGTTAGGAGCGAACGCGATGCTCGTTGTCGCGTCGAGTTCTAGCGGCGCGTGCGTGCGAATGTTGTTGAGCAGTGACACCGCACGGAACGGCAACACCGTCGCCGACAGATAGTCGGCGATCTGCTCGTAGACCGCCGCGAACGTCGCATCGGGTTTACCCAACAGCAGCGTGTTACCGATCATGCGCTTGTAGGCCGCATCGAGCAGCCCCTGGCCGATCGTTTGCGCTAGGTTGCCGCCGCGACCACCGAACTCGGTCGCGTGCCCGCCGTCGACGACGGCGTGCAGCTCCGGATTCTGCGCTATCGAAGCTATGACGAGCTGCCACGGATATCCACGATATGGCTTCGTGCCGAACTCATACCCCCACGTGTTGTCGTCTTTGTAGCCGTTTTCCACGAACCGTCGCTGATAGTCGAGCAGCGAAGGCCACAGCTCGGCATACCACGCAAAGAGCGTCTCGCGAAAGTCGTCGAGATTCATCGCGCGCCCACCGTTAGCCGGTCCCAATCGACCGGCTCGCCGGTACTGTGCATCCGTAGCTGCAGGGCACGGCGCAGCAGTGGCTCAAGCGCTTCCAGTAGTTCCCGGACGGTCAGTACCACGCCGTTCGCTTTAATGGGCGTCGCTTCTTCACCGTGCGCGACGCTGCTACGCATATCGTATCCCGCACGCACGAGCTCGAAGACGCGTCGGCGTTCAGCCGCTGAGTCACTCAAGAAATACGCGGCGTTCACGGCGGTGCGAAAGCGCAACTCATCCGTATCTTTGCCGCGCGGAATAAAGAGCACTTCGGCCGCGATCATCAGATCGAGGATCCGGTCGTCATCGCGCACGCGTTGCGTCGCGTACCTAAAACGCCGCAGAGCAACTGTCACGTCCGTCATCCCCGGCAACGCGCGCACTGCGCGCCAGTATTCGGGAAGTTGCGCCGCGGTCGTCGCATCGAGAACGACGTCCGACATGAACGTCCGGGTGTCACTGAGACTCTGAATGTTCGCCGGGCCGAACGTGAGATCGTGACGGGCGAACGGCGGCTGCAAGCGGGCCCAGCGCATCATGCCGCCGGGCCGCACCTGCCCACCTGCAAGCGCCGGCAAGACGTTCAAGAGCCCCTCGACATCATCGTAGGCGAAGGCATCCTCGCTGAGTGGAAGACGTTGCACTTCATCCGGTGTGGGCAGTCGAGCGACCGCGGTCGCCGGCAAGGCGATCGTGCGCCGCAAGCAGAGATCGCGGCCCGGCTTGCGATCGTAGATGCGATGCAAGGCAAGGTCGCCGACGATTGCATGCTTTTCGAGCGCACGTCGCACCTCTGCATCCGTGAGCCGATCGATAACGAGACCGGGTTCAAGCTCGATCGGCGTTGGGCTGACGAGCCCCCACAGCGGCGTGACGAATTCGATCTCGACCACTTGAGTCTCGATGAGCTGCTTAAGGTTTACGAGCAACTCGTGGATTCGCTCGGCGACCGGTTCGGCAAGCGATGCGGCGCGCTCGTACACGATGTCGTTTGGACGAACGGCGTCGATGAATGTTCGGGCACCGACGTGGAAGCGATCGAAGTACGAACCGCCGTAAAATGTGCCGGCGATGTCCCGTAACTCCGGTTCGTGTCGGATTGCCGCCTCGACGGCCCGTACGAGCGGATCGAACGCATTGAGCGCCGCCGCCCGGACGTCGTAGATATTCTGGCTGCGGCAGACGCGCTCGAAACGATCCGGCGCCGTGCGAATGAAGAAATCCGAACATGTCGTGGTGGTGAGGTGGTCGTGCTCGAGTCGCCCGCAAAAGTCAATCAACCAGGCCCAGAGCGCCTGCGCGAGGACTGGATACGGACTATCGAGGGGATACGTCAACATAGCGGTCGTTCGGACGCCTTTGCCATCTTAGAAGCCAATCCCGGCGCCAGCGCGGTCGTGCCAACGCGAGCCTGCGCGGATGTAGCGGCGCGCGACGGGGATCTCTTCCAGCGTCCTTGGCCCCAGATGGCGGCTTCGGATTTGTTCGCGGGTGCTGCCGACGTCGCAAAGCCACTATGCAGCGAATGCGCGGCGTAACTCTGCGGGTCAAGGCCGCTGCGTTCGCCGATCTTCTTCAGCCGCTCGCGGACGATGCGCGCCGTCAGCCGGCCAAGTATGGAACTGCGCGCGTGCGCGCGCGATTCGCTTCGTTCATGCGCTCTCGCTCTCAAAGTCTAAGGATCGAAGTTGTCAGAGTTTATCAGTGTTTCAAGATTACGAAGGCAACCTGCAATTAAGTTGACAACATTGTTGCGCTTCTTCAATTCCTCTGGCTTGTGCGGATGTGATCCAGAAATATCCCACGACATTGGCAGAGTCCCAGAGCTATCTACAAAGCGAGCTTCTGCAGGGACGTTCATGTTCTTCACCAACCACGTCGCGACGGTGTTTATCCAGGATACACCGCTGTTTGAATAAGTGTCGATCTGATCATCCGTAAGGTCGTCCATGAGCAAAGCTTGCCGAATTGCTACCCCTTGAGCGTAAAACTGTTGCAGCGGCTTGATATACTTGCTTCTATCAGCAGCGGTATTCTGATTGACTGTACCGATTGATAGCGCAGTTACGCCTCCGAACTGGTTTGTGGACGAGACGCTTTCGGTTCCTTGCGATGCCTCGTGTAGTATCGCAAGCTCTTCTTGTTGGAGTCGCAGTACTCGGGATATTTGATCCTTAATCGTTGACGAAGCCGTCGCTATGTGGCTCTCTTTCGCGAGGATGCTCGCCAGCATGGTATTGGTTACTTGCAGGAACCCCTGCATCTGTGCTGCACTTAATTTATTCTCCCTTTGCAAAACGTTCAGTGCTTTGGCGATATCGTCGAGATCTTGCTGGTCAATAGAGCAGTTAACGGTGACCGATCCGTCGACCGTCGAGCTCTGAAGAACTGGACTGCAATTCCCTTGTGTCCTTACCGTCTGAGCTGCGCAGTCAACGTTGGTGGCGAAAAAGACAAATAAAAGGAATGCAGCACCGTAGCGCATCGCATGCGATCGGCATCTGTCTTTAGTGACTCGGTGACGGTGCCACATGGATCTCGACGTTTCCCTTTACTGTGCTGTTGGTTATTACTGGAGAGCCGTCACCGGAGGTTTCTATCTTTTCCGATCTTGTCGTGGAGGATGGACCATCGTTCCTTTGCGCACCGAACGGGCTGGGGAGTGTCGGGGATGGAGTGACGGGCGCGGGAAAGTCCGTGACGAGGTGTGCTCCGGGCAGGCTGAAGTCGATTCGGCGTGCGTGAAATGCTCCGGCAAGTAGAGCGGCGCCGCCGACCAATAGCACGGCTAAGACCGCTATAACGACCGGGCCGCGGCCGAGAAGACTGCTCAGGCCACGCGAGCGCTTTGGCCGCGGCTGCTTAGATGGCGTGCTCAAATGGGCTCCATAAGGCTCGAGGGCGCCTGTCGCGTCATTCTACCGATCAAAGCCTCGTCCGTTTCGTTACGGCCAGGCACTTCATGATCGAGGTGGTGCCGTAAACTCTTCACAAATGTCATGGAACGAAGAAAGCTTAGTGATCCTGGAGGCCGAGCTCGAGTTGATCGTCCTTCACCGGAAGCCCCTTGTTTATCATGCGAATGAACTCGTCCCACGAATCCGATGCGCGCATGAAAGCGACAACCGCGTGAAGATGTTGTGCGAGCGCTGGGTGCCCGACATCTTCGGTCAACCATTGGTGATGCTTCGCTTGCCGACGATTATCGATTCGCGGATTCCGCTGTTCTAACTCGCGAAGCAACGCGGGCGCGAGTCGTGCATAAACCAGGTCGTTGGTGTAGCGCGCTGCCGCGTGCCCAGAGTAGCCAGCGCCGCGCCAGTCCCATCCGCGTAGCCGGAACATCTCCCTGTAGAATTCGTCTGGGAATCGTTTTGCCCATGCGGCGAGTTCTCGGCGGAGGTATGCGTCGAGAATCGCTTGCAGCGCCTCTTTTTGGCGAACGTCTTGGTAGCCCGTAACCTCATCGACGAGGGCGACGATGCCGACCTTGGCGACGGCCCGAACGAAAATTTCCGCTCGTGCAGCGAACGGCTTGTAGCTCTCGGGTAGTGTACCGGCGTCCTGCGCCATCAAGACCGCATTACACACGTCGATCAGGAGGGTGACGGGGTAACCAAAGGCTGATGGACCGCCGCGTGGCGGCCTGAACTTAATCGGATGCTCAAGCGCGCCTACAATTTCCGAAGACAGGGAGCCTTTCGTGGTGTCAATAAACCGCCGCATGGCGTTGCCGCCGGACTTGAGCGCCAGGGCTTCAAACATGCCGCGCTGCGAAAACACCCGGGTACCGTCGTCCAAGACGTAGCACGGCAGCGCAATGTCACCGATGAACAACGGATGAGACTCATCGCCGTGAGTGGCGGTTCGGACTTCCTCCGACCAACGCTCCTTGGCAGCGGTGCGGGCGATTTCTGAGCGCCGGCTCCTGGACAATTTATTAGCCCGTGCCTTTCCGCCCTGGACTCCTCTGGGCGCCGCATCTGAATTTGCATGCAAATCGCTATCCATGCTTGCATCCTACGCTTAGCTCAAGGAGATTGCAAGCATGATTATATGGTATGCATGCGCTGAGCATGCGAAAGATGGGCGATTCCATCGCTTCGTGGGTTTTATAGTCCGAGGTTAGCGGCGGGGTTGTCGTCCCAGCGAGCGCCTTGGCGGATGTAGCGGCGGGCGATCTGCACGCTTTTCCAGCGCCCGTGGCGCATGATCGCGGCCTCCGAGCGGCCGGCCCGCGCGGCCGCCGTCGCGAACCCGGCGCGCAGCGAATGCCCGGCGAAATCACCTTCGAGTCCGGCAGCGGTCGCTCGGCTTGCCACGACCTCGGCCAGCGCCCGATCCGAAAGCGCCGGCCCAAGGTGCCCATGCCGATCGATCCGGCGAAAGACGCGCCCCTCACCGAGCGCCGCCGATTCGAGCCAACGGCGGAGGGCCCCGACTGGACACGTCGCTTCTTCTCCTCCCAAAGGGACGGCGACGGTCGCGCCCGCGCCCTCGCGATCGGTCTTCGAGCGCCGGATCGTCAGCACGACCCCTTCGGGCTCAAAGCTCAGGTCGGCGACCTCGAGCGCGACGAGCTCGCTGCGGCGCAGCGCCGCCGTCCAACCTATAAGGGGTCACGAGAGAATTCGGATTATAAAGCACGTTAAGCCGGAGCGTCAGGTTGGGGTCTACCCTATCCTGATGTAAGGTGCGGCCCGAAAAAGCGTCAGAATAGGGTCGATTTCGGGTTTGATTGACACTCTGGCGTCAGGGTTATAGACCCTTTCCTGACACAGGTGATCGGCGAGCTTCGCGTCCACGTCACGCTGGAGAATGACGTCTTGGTGTGCCGATCCGGGTACCAATTCATGAGGGGCGGGCCCTTAGCGTGCTCTGCGATCCGAATTCTCTCGTGACCCCATCGAGCGGTGGTAGACCGCCGATCGCCGCGAGTTTGCGTGGCGATCGTGGCCGGCCATCTCAGGCATCGTTTGAGATCCGCGACGTACAGCGCCACGGTTTCCGCCTCCGACGGCAGGCGCGCGCGCCCGATCCGGGGCCTGAACGGATAATGGAAATGTCAGTTACTGTGACAGCCAGTTGGCACTGCAGCGGTCTAGAGTTCACTGAAAAGCTGACCGACGGAGAACGCTAAAGGTGGTTACGAAAGTCAACAATCTAGCCCAAAGGGAGACGTCGCCTAGCCGGCCTACACAGGGCATCGTCTACCTTGCGGCTCCGTATTCGGATCCTGATCCGGAAGTGCGGCTCGCGCGCTATGAAATGGCGACAATGGCCGCGGCGGCCCTAGCCGCCGAGGGTCTCGTCGTCTTCAGCCCTTTGACCATGACGCATCCAATGGATATCCTGATGGCGGGTAGCGGCAAGACTCTAGGATCGGATCACTGGGTAGCTTTTGACGAAGCGTTTATGGAAGTTTGCTCAGAGATCAGAGTTTTGGCGCTAGACGGCTGGGATCAGAGCCGAGGCGTCAAGCGCGAAATGCAGTTTTTCAAAGAGCGCGGACGGCCCATAACGATGGTAAGCCCAACGAGTCTACTGCCAGGGCACGTGCAACATGGGCAAAGGAACGTGTCGCAGAATCTTCAATGCTCGGACAACATAGGCCGGCCTCTGAGCCTTTCTACGAATCCGAAGATCGGCGGCGACTGGTCCCGAGCAGACGCAAGGTGTTCTCGCAGCTATCGTTCGCCATCGCTCGGTTTATCTGGTACTCTTGCAGCTCGGCATGAAGCGTCACCACGGCTTATTCAAAACGCGCCGGCTCGAGGCTGTAATCATGTGAGCGCGAACCGACAGCGTCCTCGCCGCCGGTTCTAATCAAAAGTTGCGCTTCAACGAAAGAATGTAATTCACTCCTCTCGACAATGTCGTTTGGCCGAGCTTGGATCACTGTCGGCTGCGCTCACCCCCTCCCAGTCGAATTAGTGCAGTCGGATTCGCAAGAGTTGATTTAGCTTCTTACCGCTAGGGCTAGGAGCAGCAGAAGTATTGGGACTGCGAGCAAGCTGAGCTTCTGCAGCCAGTTTGCTCGCAAATGCTTGTCGACACGATAAAGGACAACGGAACAAAGAGCGGCGGCCGATGTAAGATAGAATCCTTGGTCAACATCGAAATAATTGTGAATGGCTAGAACGCCAAATACGATGAGCCAGATAGCCGTGATAACAATGCTGCGCTCATAAGGACGCCTCTCATGCGCAGCATCTACCGGATTCGTAACGGCTCCAATGGCGTCCCAAATCAAGTATAGAACGAAAATCAACGCGAGAACAACAAACCACAAGTCATCTATCTGACTGAACAACATCAAAATCAAGTACATGAATACGATGATGACGTCGATATAAAATCTGACCGAACCCAGGGGTTGTCTCTGGATCGAAACCAGGTAACCTTCCCAACTGGCGACGACGGCAATCAGTGAAATAAATAGCAGGATCAACTGGTGCTGATGCTGCGTAATTAGTGCTTGCCAAAGTAGTCGTCTTCCTGATATCGAACCGGCTAGAAGCTGATTTAGTTGAGAAGCAAAGCCAACGCTGACAGTGACAGCAAAAAGACGCCGGATGAAATCGCTTCGACGATCCTGGGCCAATTTTTCCGCGTCCATCTAAAAACCAATCGTGGGTGTGTGTGGATTTCGTTGAGAACCGTTTGCCTTTGTGTCGCTGCTACACGAATGGGGGAACCAGCGGATCGGTCTAGCTCTACCTTCGTGGGCCGACGAAAGACGCACCCCTCGCCGATCACCCGGCGACGCAGCGTAGCGGACAGGTCGCTTCATGTGAGCCCACTGTGATGCTTCGCCTTGTTCATCACCAGGCTGAAAGTTTAACGCTCTCGCCATGAGCTGACCTTCCCTCTGCGCCATGCGCTTCATCGCCGCACGCCGCGACGTACGGGTTGCGGCGAGGGCGCCGTCTTAACGTCTTCGCTCTGGGATGAAGCGGTTCGTTTCTGAGCGGCTGCGGCTAGATTTGGGTCCATCGACGGCGGAATCGTGAGAACTAATTGTGACGGCCAAATACCTCGCTTGCGACCAAATGGAATTCCGCGAGCGCTGTGAAGCTCCTGACGCAGACCGATATGCGTCAAGGCTGCCGTTGAATACGGGTATTCGCCCGCCTCATACTTATCCAAGATTTCCTGGTGATCAATGGCTTCTGCGTCGTCGCCTCTCGCGAACGCGTTATACCAGGCATTGAATTCAAGCTTTGCGTGGCGAATCGCTGCCTTTCGCGCTTCCTTGAGTCCATCGCGATTGAGATCGTAGACATCAATCGATATGGCACCCCGAACGCTAAGCGGGCGCACGAAGCCGTTCACATTGTCGAATGCGAAGTGCTGGTTGGGATCGTCGACATATGGGTTGACGAGCATTGGGACTTCGACCAGGGGGCCGTGGACGAGCGGATCGAGGCATTCGCTGCATTGAAGTCGGCGAGTTCCCACGACAGGAAATAAATGCTGCTTCTTTTTGTTACAAGCATTGCACGCGAGCAACAAATTCTCGATGCGGTATGCGAGCCAAAAGTAACCTGTATGATCCTCGGTTGCGATGTCTTCAAAGCGAGACAGCCAATCACTGAACGGGTTTCCGCCCAACGCCGCCATTGCTGCCTTTTCCTTGTAGGCATACGTCTTGATTGCCCCCTTTGGTCGGAAGTGTTCGACTTCTGGCTGCGCCATCACCGGTCGGTAATCGCTTTCGCAGTAAGCGCAGTGTCCGTTAAAGGCGGGGATCAGAAGCGGCCGGCTCTTCTTGTATGTGTATTCATTTACGTCGCAACGGAACCGGTGTTCTGAGCCTTCGTCTTGAAAGTTTCGGAAATCGTCCAGTGCGGCGCTGGTGCCTCTGTCGGAAATCTGCCGCCAATAATCCCACTTGGGATCGCCGACCGAGATGGTCAGTCTGATTTGCCGCATCTACGAGGGATCGCGTGACTCCGCGGTGGCCATGGCCGCGACGATCCTGGCTCGCTCTTCCGGAGTTATCGAGCCGGAGAGATGGCGGTTTACTAGCGAATCGGGGTCGTCCACGATCGACTCCTCGAGCCGTTCGGCTTCAACATCGCCCGCATAAAAGAACGCATCAAGTTCGACTGCGAGCTTACGAAGCATTTCATCTTCACGCGATGATCTCGTGCTGCCCTTAAAGACAAGTGCCTCGTATTTATCAACTAGTCTGGCAGACTCCGGATCGCGTGTCGTTGGCATATCGAAGGCCGATGTCGCTAGGATTTGATCGACCCGCAGGCCCTTGAAGCGCTGTTGAAGCGGCTGCAGTGTGACAATGCTTGGCTCGTTTGGATCGCGGTACACCACGGCTACTTCATTCGTTTCGAGGCTGCCGACGATCAGCGGTGAATGCGTCGTGGCGATGACTTGAGCGTTTGGAAACGTCGCTTTCAAGACGCCGATGAGTTCACGCTGCCACAACGGGTGCAAATGCGCGTCGATCTCATCCACGAGGATGATGCCGGCGGCCTCTTCAGGTTGCGTTGACTCGTGATGGACCTCGAAAAATCGCTCGAGCGCGACGCCTATCCACGCCAATAAAGACGTCATTCCCTGACTCAGGTAATCGAGTGGCAGCTCCGCGACATCCGCAGTGGATACCAAGACCTGCCAGTTCGCGGGATCGACCCGCGCGAAGCGCACTGCGGCGTTCCCGCTCAACGTCGCAACGGCTTGGAAACTGAGTTCCAGGATGCGCTGGCACTGCTTTCGAGTTGCTTCGTCACCTCGTTCAGCGCGAGCATCGAGATTCACGATCCACTGCTTGAAGTTTCCCAGCCGGCGGTCCGCGACTGAATCGAACAGGGGGGCGACGTCGGCGATATCGGGAGCGACGTACCCGGGTGAGGTCGATCCCGGCCCCTGAGGGTTCGGAGCCGAGGGGCCGCGTAGAGCCGGAAAGCCCAGCGCGAGGGCCGTACCTCGCTGCAGAGGCGTAAGGCGGTTCGCGAAGACGCGGACCCGTCCGCGTTCTCGCACAAAGTCGGTCGTATATTTAGAGCCCGCGATGGTCAGGGCTATCGATCCGCGTTGCGCTCCAGAATTGAGAAGCTGCTGCCCGACGGTGCTCATCGGCAGATCGTTGCCGCACAGACACAAAGCGATGGCTTTAAGGATCGTCGACTTCCCCGCACCATTGATGCCAAGCAGGACGTTCCAGCCCGGATTAAGCTCAAACGTGACGTTGCAAAACGATCCAATGTTCGTCAGTGTAACATGCGATATCTTGGACTCGTCGGGCTTTGTCGGACCAAGTAAGTGTAGCTTACTCAGCTCCGCGCGGCGGTCAGCAACGCTGCGTGCCAAATGCGCTACCGTTCCCGAGAACTGCGCGTCGTCGTCGTACTTTAGTAGCGTGATGTGATAACGCTTTTCCAGCAGGTCTTCGGACAGCGTGCGTGTCAGCGTTCCCGTGATGAACGCGTAATGTTTCCGATCAGACGGCTCGACAATCGCGAGATCGGAAAGCAAACGCTCAAGCTGCTCGACCGTTGCGCCGACGTAGACGACGGTACGGCTCAGAACGAGCGACGCCACCATTTGTGCAAACGTACTATTCGTGCTCAGAGCGGTACGAAACTCTTCCGAATTGAAGCGCACCGTCTGCGGGTCTTGAAGTTCTCCGGAGAGCTTTATGAGCAACGAGTCGCCCGAACGCAGGGCGTCGTCCAACGCGCTACCATCGGCGAAGACGATCCTTGAAGGGTGGTTCAGGGCACGCTCGAGCGTGTCATCGAGCGTCGCGGTAATCGCATGCGCAAATGGCATCGAAGCGAAGTCGCAAAAAATTTGCGGTATCTCGCGCGACGTACCGAAGAACTCCTTCAGCACTGATAGTCGAGCGTCGACCCCTAAATCTTGAGCCAAGACATTGCGTATGCGGTCCTCGTTGCCAGCATCGATCTCTCGGAGATAGTGCTCATAGCCGAGGGCAGAGCACATCCGTCGCAAGACATCTTTCCACGCCGGAAACCCCGCATAAACGGAAAGGCCTTCACCAACGAACAGCACGGCTTGTCCCGAAGCGATATCGTCGATGAGCTCGCTCGGAACTGTCGGCGATCTTGGCGGTTCTATCCGGGGGACCAACGTGGTGCTATCAGGCTCAAGACCCAAGGCGCTAAATGCGCGAATAAGGTCGGGATCGTCGAGCGATATTCCAGTTGAGTTGCGGTCCACAAGCGCGCGTGACGGGGTTAGGTCACTTTCAAAAATTGCCCACCGTCGCCCGGCATCGTCGGTTTGAGAAAGTTTAGCAATCCGAGAGCGATACGACAGTCCATCGAACGACATTCCAGCTCTCGTCTCGAGCTCCCAAATATAGCGTGATATCTCCATTGTAAAGTCGCGCGGCGCTGTGGTCAGCTTATGGGCGTTCAAATCGTTGATTGGATACTTTTTCAAGAGATCGGAAAACTTGGGGAACTTGTCGCTTAGAAAGTTAATTGTCTTTTCGTTTGTCAAGTCGACGAATTGTCCGTTGAGGCTTGCTTCACCGATAAATTGACGCGAAATCCAACTCCGGATCAAAGCCGTGGCATCGCCGGCTTGCGGCGTGCCTGTTAGGTCCGGATCGTTCATTGTGATCGCGTGAGCGAACTCGAAGGAGTTTGGCCTCTGGCGGAAGGGGGCCAGGGCGGCGAGGTAGGCCTCATAGCGCGTCGACGTTGCGTAGATCGTCCTATAGACGCCGAGTGGATCGTCGTAGCGAAGGCGAGACGCTGCCGCTGCGTGGATCGGTTCCCGGCGCGTCCATGCGTCCATATATCGCGAAACTCGGTAAACGTGTTTTGGGAGTACGGCCAGTTGGAGGGACCGATCGCCGCGCGAACTCATGTGGAGACGGCGCCCTTCTCAGGACCTCGGCAAGTGGCCGGTAGCGGCCGTGATATGATCGATTTCACGGCACGCGAAGTCTTTCAGTCATTTGCCGTCTGGGTTTGAGATATGCACAACGTGAGTCCTTGGGCAACTGGCGAGATTTGCGCGCACCCGTCTGGTATTCGCGAAAAGTCACGGCTTTGCTGGAAGCGCTCGCACCAGAGAGAAGTTCTCTTCAGAATCGGCCCTCGTAACACCGCAATCATGTAGAGCACGGACGAGCTCGGGGTCGTTCAGGTCTATTGCAATTGAGAAGTTATCTTTGAGCACTTGGCTCGGTTCGTCGTAAATCGCCCATCGGCGGATACTGCCGTCGAACAATCGTGAACGGTACGAAAGCCCGTCGTAGTGTTCACCAAAGCGAATCTCATACTCGTATAAATAACGCGAGATCTCCATCGTGACATTACGAAGAGCCTTCCTCAAATACGCGACAGTAAGTCGCTCTACACCCACCCTAGTGCTTGGGAGCTTTATACTAAGGATCGCAACGGTTGTCTCATCTGTCAGGTCTACAAAGTTCCCTTGTAGCGTTGCTTCGCCGATGTAGTGTTTCGATAGCCACGTCTTTACCGCATCGCTCGAGTGACCTGTGCCCGCTAGGTCGTCATCATTCTCTTCTATGATGCTCCCGAGATCAAGGCCAGGCCGCGGACGAAACGTCGCTAGAAGTGCAACATAGGCATCATACCGAGTTGATGCAGCGTAGATGGTGCCATATGACCCAAGGGGATCATCGTAACGAGAAGTTGATGGACTAAATCCGCGATCGGGCTGCTTCCGCTTCCATGCATCCTTAAATTTGCTAGCGCGGTAAACTTTGTCCGGGAGCTCGGCCAGTTGAAAGCTGTCGGTCATCGTGTCGAATCCCATAATGATGTAGTCGAGCTACCAGGGAAAATAAGACAGCAATGACATGTCAGAATGCAACAGATTGAGGCTCCCGAAATGTTTCCATTAGCGGGAGCCGGATAATACCGTGGGAAGCGATTGGACGTGTTGCCGCTATCTAATTGTCCACGAATTCCCTTGCGGCCGCGAGAATTGCTGATAACTCTTCCGTACCCCCTGCGGAGCGGATCAGGTCTGCCGGCGTCTGGTCGTCAAGTGCTGGGTTGAGACCTTGAAACCATGCTGCGATGACCTCTTCCTCGCCTTCATTTTGCAAGAAAACGGCAACCTGAAGTGCGACTTTGAGCTTTGATTGGGTCGCTGGATGGGGAAGCCTATCACCGTTCATCCATTGACGAACGGCACGAGTTTCGTTAACACCGCCGAGATAGGCGGTGAGTGGAGCGCCAATAAGGTTGACTAGCGATGCCACCACTGTAGGAAACGCTGACAAAGCCGCTCTGTGGCCCAGCTTTTGACTCTGAGCACGTTGTTGCTGCATTTCCGCTGTGTCGGACAGCACTTTGGAGTCGACAACCGCCGGCTGACCGGTTCCATGGCCTGTTTCGGTATATTCGACTGTCAGCGTGGAGCCGCTCGTGGCGCCAAATTCGCCTTGGCGCCGTTTTGGCGGCGGATCAAGTGTGCCTGCACCACCGTTGGTCGGCTTCTTCGGCATTAAAATCATCCTATTTAGGCGCGCAATGCGTGATGCCGCGATTGCTCGGCGTAGTGTGTTAGGTCGGTGGCGGTGTCGGCGGTTCACGCATTCGGTATCGACACTTCTCCGGCCCGACCCCATGCATATCCCCACTTTATAACGAGGAAAACACACGACGGATCACAGGGTTTCTTTAGAATCGGATGAGTGAGGTCCTTCATCTCGCCTCTGACAAGGCTATATCAAGGCTCCGTGCTTGGTATTTCAAGGGACTTACAGCCGGGATCCAGCCCGGCCCGGCAACTGAGGGTCTGATCTTCCCTGTAAGGTGAAAATCCGATTCCGTCCACGCCGGCGGATGCGGACGGAATCGGATTTCTCCAGAAATCGGGCTGCCATTTTACTTGCTGGCCCGCCTGACGGGTCGACTTAACTCGCCCGCCAGGCTCGAAATTTTTTGATGACCACGCTACGCCCTTTCTTGCTGTATGAGAAGGCTTCCGTGCTCTGAAAATGGGTGGCGGCTTCGTGATTGTTATGTGTTTTCGCTGTGATATAGCCTGCTCATATACTGTTTTTTACATGGTATTTGAAGAAAAGTCAAGAGACGTTGCTCTGGCCTGGAACGCCTTGAGGCGAAATCTTTCAAGCGCGAGCCGCAGGGGTTTAGAGACGCTCTCAGGTCTCGAGGCTCGTTAGAGTCCGAGATCAGCCGCGGGGTTATCGTCCCAGCGGGCGCCCTGGCGGATGTAGCGGCGAGCGATCTGCACGCTCTTCCAGCGCCCGTGGCGCATGATCGCGGCCTCCGAGCGGCCGGCCCGCGCGGCCGCCGTCGCGAACCCCGCCCGCAGCGAGTGCCCGGCGAAGTCGCCTTCAAGGCCCGCAGCGGCGGTGCGGGCCGCGACGATCTCGGCCAGCGCCCGATCCGACAAGGTCGACCCGAGGTTGCCGTGACGATCGATGCGGCGAAAGATGCGCCCGGCGCCGATCGCCGCCGCCTCGAGCCAACGCCGCAGCGTCCCGACCGGACACGTCGCTTCTTCTCCTCCAAACGGGACCGGCACGGTGGCGCCGGCGCCTTCGCGATCGGTTTTCGAGCGCCGGATCGTCAGCACGACCCCTTCGGGCTCGAAACTGAGGTCCGCGACCTCCAGCGCGACGAGCTCACTGCGGCGCAGCGCCGCCGTCCAGCCGACGAGCAGCAGCGCGCGATCGCGCAGCCCGCGCAGATCCGCGGGGATGGCCAGGACCACCGAGCGGAGCGCTTCGAGCTCGAGCGCGGTCTTCTGCGGCTGCGCCACACCGAGTTGGCGGCGGGTGCCGCGCACGACCGCCCGCACGACGTCGTGGTCGGTCGGCGTCAGATGATCGGTCGAGCGGTGGTACACGGCGACCGCCGCGAGCTTGCGCGCGATCGTCGCCGGCCGGCGGCCGCGCCGGGTAAGGTCCGCGACGTACAGCGCCACGGTCTCCGGTAGGGCCGGCAGCCGATCGCGCCCGATCCGGGCCACGAAGGTGCAGAAATCACGCCAGTCGGCGGCATAGGCGCGTTCGCTCGATGGCGCGCGGCTGGCCTCGGCAGCCGCCCGGGCGTCGGCGCGCAGCTGCTCGATCGCCGCCGCGGTGTCGGCGGTGAGCACCGCCAGCGGCGCTTCTTCTTCGTCTGAAGTGAAAATCCAACTCCACCGGCGTGCCTGGTGGCAGAGACCCTAGGCGGCGTGCGTAGTCAGAGCGACCTCGTAACCCATGCGTTCGAGTTGTTTGACGAGACGTCGTTGGTAGGCGTCTTTGTTCTGGCGTTCGATGAAGTAGTCGCCGCCCAATTCGTTATATGGCTGGCCACGTTGTAAGACGTGATAGGCGATCACGAGGATCGAATGCGCGACGGCGACGATGGCCTTCTTGTGTCCGTGGCGGCCTTTGATGCGTGCGTACTGAGCCGCAAGATAAGTGCCCTTGGTGTGGGCCGCGGCCTGCGCCGATTCGACCAACGCCACGCGCAGCCATTTGGAGCCCTTGCGCGTTTTGCCCGAAAATCGCTTGCCGGCCGACTCGTTGTTGCCGGGGCACATGGCCGCCCACGATGCCAAATTTCCAGACGATGGAAAGCGGCTCATGTCGGGGCCGATCTCGGACAAGATCACCTCGGCGTTACGGCGATCGACCCCGGGAATCGTATCCAGCAGGTCAATCGCTGCAGCAAAAGGGGCGATCATCTTGGCGACGTCGCCGCTGAGGCGTTCAATGGACTCATCGAGATATTCGATGTGAGCGAGCAGCTCGCTCACGAGGATCCGATGGGTCGGCGAAAACCAGCCCATGAGCGCTTCGCGCAAAGCGGGAAGCTTCTTGCGTAGGCGCCCGCGGGCAAGGTCGGCCAGAACGTCGGGATCATGCGTACCGGCGATGAGCCCTTGGAGCATATCGCGTCCAGAAACTCCCAGAATGTCAGTGGCAACACAAGACAGCTTGATCCCGGAGCCTTCAAGGGTCTTGTGCAGCCGTTGAGCCTCGCGCGAGCGCTCCTGAATGACCGTCTTGCGATAGCGAGTTACTTCACGCAATTCGCGAATCTCTTTGGGTGGCACGAAACTGGGACGAACCAGCCCGTGAGCGACGAGTTGCGCAATCCAGGCGGCGTCAGCGACGTCGGTCTTGCGGCCCGGGACGTTGCGCAAATGCTGCGCGTTGAGCAGCCAGCACTCGAACTCCGCCTCGAGCAGCGTGTAGACTGGCTTCCAGTAGACGCCGGTCGACTCCATTCCCACGAGCGTAACCGCGTAGCTCGCAAGCCAGTCATTGAGTTTGAGCAGATCGCTGACCGTCGTGCCGAAGCTCTGCGTGAAGGACAGCAATTCACCGTTCTCGTCAATGACACGAACGCACGCCACGACCGACGCTTTGTGAACGTCGAGCCCAGCGCAGCGACGAATGAGCGTTTCCACAAGGCACCTCCCCAAGCAAGCGTCGGAAACGTCGTCCAGAGGAGCCTCATCATGAAGAGTCTGAAGTTCGTGCTCGCAGCAACAGTTAAATGTGCCCGAGGCTCCCGCGTCCCACTAAGGCCGGACTCTTGGCACCAAATCGTAGACCGACGTCGCTGGACGACACCACAGATATTTTCATCCGCTTAAATGTGGCCCTCCTGGGCCATGCTCACTAAGAGCGGTTCGGCGGTGATCGCCATGCCATCCGCGGGTTCGACACGGGCCCTCATTCTGACTTCCGAGAAGTGAATGTTCTCGGAAGCCAGAGTCGCGCGCGAACAGCCATCAGAACGGAACCTGCGCAATGATTTCGGGACACATTTACGGGACACGCCGAGCCGCGTCGCGTCTGGCTTACCATACGAGTCCCGCAAAATGACGTTTTCGAGACTGAGGCGCTCAACGCTTGACCTCACGGGACGAGACCGACGTCAAACTTTGAAAACGTGAGCTGCCGCCAAAGCGTTGACTCAGCGCCCGTATAAACAAGGCTACCGTGTTTTTTAAGGGGCCTGTTCCGGTTCAAGCCGCTTCAGTTCGTGCAGATGAAAAGAATCCGCAGGGCACCCCTCTCGATTTTCTCGATGCGCAGCACTTTGAGGTCCGGGTCCTGGGGCACGACGTCGTCCCGCTCGACGGCGATTACTCGCCCTTTTGGTACCCTCCAAAGCATCTCGTCGTGATAGAGCAACCACATCTCGGGCGGAGCGCCCCTTTTATCGCGGGGAGCGTATTCAGCGCGACTAGCTAGTCGCGGCCGAAACCCGTACTCGACGACGACAAGAGATTCTCGATATGGTTTGCGGGTGCGCCGTACGCGTTTGAGCGGTATGACCCAGCCCATATCGATACTCTGATATCCGCTGAAATCGACTCCGACGCGGAGCGACACGGTGTCCTCGAGATCGCCGGCCAGCCATCTCTTCGTAAATTCCGGCCAAGGAATAACGTTTTCTCGATCGTCGGTCTCGATGAATGCAGGTCGCAAGGCTTTCGTTGCCGCCAACGACCATTTCAGTTCTAGTTCCGTCACGTCATCGTGAAGTCGCCAAAACTTCTCATCAGCGTAACCGTATTTCGTACGAATGGCGCAACGAAGCGCCGCTGAATACGCGACGTGATCTGTCCGGGCTGGGCGCGCGTGGCCGAGCCAATGTGATTTAGCGCGTCGTCTTGACTCGCGAGTAAGACCGGCGGCTTCGGCAAGGTCCGCGCTTCCGTTGATTCCTGCAGAAAGCGCAACCGATCGAAGACCTGACGCATAGCTCTTGACTTCGGGGGTGGACACCTTACCCCAATTTGACCTATGGAGCAGACATTACCCCACTGTCGAAGCCCACCAAAGCATCAGTCAGCGGCGCACCCGATAAGCGCGCTCAGCGCTTGCGGGTCCGCTCGGTGCGCTTTTGCGGTCGACGGCGCGCTGTACGTCTCGCGGCAATTCGCCGCGGCCTTCGCGATCGTCATTTGCCTGTAGGTTGCGCCGTCTGCGCGATGCACGACGTCCCGCTTGTCGCGCATCAAACCGGGCCCCAGAAAAAGCCGTCCATCTGCGCGAGGTCTTTCCCGGTCCAGGGAGGCGCCAATACAGGGCAATATCGACCTCGGAGCCCGAGCCATACCGCCGTGCCCGTAGTACAGGTCCGCGATTCACAGTGCCGTCGCGCGAGGCGACATTAACGTAAAGTCGACGCCGTGGTATGACCCGCGCCCGACGGGTGAGTAAACCAAGGTCCCGCGCACGGGCTAACGCAAAAGGTTGGCTGTGATGAGTAGACGAACGCCTGTCTTGGACCCGCCCGATGTCATGGCTTTTCTCGCCAGAGCCGTTTTGATCGGTGGCGGCGCGTTCGGCGCATATTATCACGCGTTTCCGATGGACGTTCGCCAAGACTGCAAGGCATCGCGCAAGATGGTGATTGGCTGCGTCGAAAGCATCGCGGTGCGGCGCGCGCGGTTTTCCAAAGTTGCTTTGGCTGAGCTGTCGCAGCGCTGGTAGCGGAACAAGGTCAGAACGGATTGCTGAAGCTCAAACCGCCGAGTCTTGGAAAGCGGCGAAGCCGACGTGATGCTCCGATTAGGAAAATACCGCTTGAGGACGTGCAGAGCATCGTCACGAACAGTTTCGATGTCGTAGACGAAGAACTGGCGCTTGGCTTTGAAATAACCGATGTGCAGGACGAAGTGGAGCGCCGTTTCGGGCAAGAGGGCATCGACGGCCGCGCGTTCGGACTCGCTCAGATCGAAGTACAGTCGACGCTCTTCGTCCGTGAACGACGGCAGCGTAGAGATCAGTGATCTCGCGGGCGCTCAAAATATCGAGGCGACGGGATTCCGACGGCGGCATGCGGTCCGGCTTTCGGGCTGATCTTGGCAGAGCGATCAAGCTTCCGCCAGCCAAGGCGGGATTACTTTTGACAAAACCCGCATTTTGTCAAAAGTCGCGACGCCGTGAACGCGCTTTTACGAGGGGTTTCGATGGGTCAACCGACCACGACCAAGGGGCGAAATGTCAAAAGTGTTCAGACCACGGACGCCCACGAGCGCGCCAAAGACTTCCTGAGCCCCACCGAAGTCGCCACGCTCCTCGACGCCCTCAAGCAAGGCCGGCACGGCATCCGCGACTATCTGCTGGGTCTCATGATGTTCCGACATGGCTTGCGCGTGAGCGAGGCGATCGGCATCCGCCGCAATGAGGTCGATCTGGAGCACTCCCGGTTGTGGGTCCGCCGGCTCAAGCACGGCTTGGACGTCGAACATCCCATCGCCGGCGACGAGTTGCGCACCATCAAACGCTACAGCGCGACTCGTTCAGACGCGCTCCCCTGGCTCTTCATCTCCGAACGCCGACAGCCGCTCACGCGGCAGAGCGTGAACTATCTCATCGCCGAAGCTGCCGTTCGCGCCGGATTGCCGCCGGTGCATCCGCACATGCTGCGCCACTCATGCGGATTCGCTCTCGCCAACCGCGGCTACGACTTGCGCTTAATCCAGGATTACCTCGGCCATCGCGACCCCAAGCACACCGTCCACTACACCCGCGTCGCAGCCGGACGGTTCGAGGGCTTCTGGCGGTAAGCAAGCTCGGAACTTTTCGAGGGGATGGGCAAAAATAGCCGATTGTGAAGCGCGGACCCGATGGCCGGTACTACACGATCCCCGTGGGCCGGCATCCGATCGTGGCCGAGATTTCAGCCAGTGGGGACCTCGGCCGCAGCGCTGTCGTTTACCGCGCCGAGGACCACGGTAAGGCGGTGAACGTCGTCGAGCCCATGTCGCCGGCGGATCTGCACTTGGCACATCAGAGCGGGAAGCTCGACGTGAGCGATGCGCACCGAGAGATAATCGATCGCGCGCTTCAGGCGCAGGCCAAAACCTTCGCACAAACGCCACGGCGCGCGGCCGGGGTCAAGCCCGAGCCGCCAAAACGGAGCCGCGGCATGAGTCGCTAATGAACCGGTCACATGATTAACCCGTGGCTGATTTGCGGGCTCGCGGTCGCGCTGCTAATAGTGCAAGTTATCGAGATATGGCCGGAATATCGCGGCTATCACGGGGTCAAGAAGGTAACGAAGCCGCTGACCCTCTTCGTCACACTAGTGGTTGCCATCGCATCAGCAACGAGCGGATACGTAAGCTATCAGCGTTCGTTGCCTAGGACTCTTACGAACATACAAGCGTACGTCGATCTCTTGAGTAAGACTCACGGGCTGACGGTTCAAGTGGTTGGAAGCGGCCTCGCAGGCTACAACGAAGCCTGCCGCCTCAAACATCAAATCGATGACATATTCAGCCGGGCACATTGGCAACGCTACTATGGCGAGTGCAACCGGCCGCCTTGGGATAGCGACAATCCGAAGACTGGTTCGCAGCTGATTATCGAGTATGATGAGAAAGCCGCTGGGGCAATGTTCGGTCTCGATTCTTTGCTGACGAAAGAAGCGTGGTACACATCTGCTAATAGCTACGCCTATCGCGTGAATCAAGACAAGATCATTGCCATGAGTAGCGTGTCGCCAGCTTACATGAAGAAAAGATTTGGAGACCCCACGCAGCTACCTCCGCTACAATTTCGGAAGCTGGTGGACTCACTCCAGAAAGCAGGGAGTCCTTACCCGGGAGACGACGCGATTCGCACGCCGGTCGAGTATCCCGTGGACTTGATAATACAGGTCTTTGATAAGCTGCCCTAGCAGGTTGCGGAAAAAGTCGCGTTTTTTGCTATGCGCCAGGGTTGGCAGCGGGTATAATGGAGGCAAGTCTCCTTAATTTTTTTGAGGTAGCGACCGATGCGGTCAGCGGATATTCAAGAA
>Ga0182013_10002156_pt1 | contig 26107 bp, 23 predicted proteins | sample 612S2MmetaG_FD_120487 | JGI IMG/M metagenome (GOLD analysis project Ga0182013, IMG submission 120487) | Permafrost microbial communities from Stordalen Mire, Sweden - 612S2M metaG | ecosystem: Environmental > Terrestrial > Soil > Wetlands > Permafrost | place: Sweden: Stordalen | collected...
GCATCGCGGTCGGTATGGCGACCAAGATCCCCCCGCACAACCTCGCCGAGGTGATCGACGCGACCTTGCATCTACTGGCCAATCCTGCGGCCACGTCCGACGATCTCATGGCGTACGTGAAGGGGCCAGACTTCCCGACCGGGGCGCAGATTCTTGGACGCCAGGGGATCCTCGACGCGTATCGCACGGGACGGGGATCAATCAAGATGCGCGCCGTGGCTGAGATCGAAGAGACCAGCAAAGACGTCCGCATCGTCGTGACCGAATTTCCCTACGAGGTGTCGGTTGAGTCGATCGAGGAGAAGATCTACGACCTCGTGAAGAACGGCGACGTCGACGGCATCTCGGCGGTACAGAACGACTCCGCCGGCCGCAAGGCTCGACTCGTGATCAAGTTGAAGCGCGACGCGAACGCGAACGTGGTGCTCAACAAGCTCTACAAGAACACGTCGCTTCAGACGACGTTCGCCGTGAACATGCTCGCCCTCGTCGACGGCGTGCCGCGCACACTCACCTTGGCGCAGGCACTGACGCACTACATCGCGCACCAAGTCGAAGTCGTAACGAGGCGCACGCAGTTCCGTTTGCGCAAGGCCGAGGCGCGAGCCCACATCGTCGAAGGTCTTCTCAAGGCCATCGACATGCTCGATCTCGTGATCGCGGCGATTCGCGGGTCTGATGACCGAGGGGCCGCGCGCATCGCGCTGATGGCCGCACCGTTCGAGTTCTCCGAGGAGCAGGCGAACCACATCTTGGACATGACGCTCGGTCGACTCACACGACTTGGCCGAAGTGAGCTCGAGGACGAAATGGCGAAGCTCCGTGAGACGATCGCCGAACTGCAGTCGATCCTGGCGAGCGACACCAAGCTTCGTGGCGTCATCTCTGATGAGATCACCGCCATTCGTGACAAGTACGCCAATCCTCGCGTCACGCAGATCGTGAACGATCCGGGCGAACTCGGGATGGAGGACCTCATCGACGATGAGGACATCGTCATCACGATGACCCAGGCCGGCTACGTGAAGTCGGTCGCCGCCGACGCCTTCCGCGTCCAGGGTCGCGGTGGTCGCGGGGTCCAGGGCGCGAAGTTGCGCGATGAGGACTTCGTCCAACAGATCGTGCACACGACGACGCACGCCTATCTGTTGTTGTTCTCGAACCGCGGACGGGTCTTTCGACTGCGGGGCCACGAGATCCCGATGAAGGAACGCACCGCGAAGGGCACGGCGATTGTCAACCTGCTCAACCTCCAACCCGGTGAGCTCATCCAGGCCATCGTCACGACGGACGACTTCCCGAAGGACAAGTTCCTCGTGTTCGCCACGGCGAACGGCACCGTCAAGAAGACCGCATTCAGTGAGTACGACAAATCGCGTCGTGAAGGCTGGATCGCCATCAATCTGCGTGAGGGCGATGAGGTCGTGCGCGTGGTCGCCACCACCGGCACGGAAGACCTCATGGTCGTCACGTACCGAGGCATGGCGATCCGATTCACGGAGGACGAAGTGCGAGAAGTCGGTCGCGATTCGATGGGGGTGCGAGGCATCAAGCTGCGCGGCGACGACAAGGCCATTTCGCTCGACGTTGTGCGTGAGGACGCCGACCTGTTCCTCGTCACCGACACGGGCTTTGGCAAGCGCGTGAAGATCGAGCGCTTCAATCGTCAGGGTCGAGGTGGCCAGGGTGTGCGCGCGATCAAACTGACCGCGGCGCGCGGTTTCGTGGTCGCGGCCTTCATGACCCGTCTGGACGACGAGGTCATGTTGGCATCGAGCGGGGGAGTGCTGATCCGCACCCCGGTGCGTGAAGTCTCCTCACAGGGCCGCGACGCCACGGGTGTGCGCGTCATGAACCTCGATGAGGGCCATTCGTTGGCGACGGCCGCGCTCGTACCGAGCGAAGAAGAGGACTAGGCGGCGCGGCGCGCCCAAGCCCGACGAAGCACGTCGACTATTTGATGGGCGCCCTGGGCGCCCACGACCATGAACTTGCCATCAAGGAGCAGGCAGGGCACGCCGGTGATGCCCAGTTCCTGCGCGGCGGCCTCATCCCCACGAACGTCGACGGCAAACGCGTCGCCCTCCCACAACTCGTCGACGTCGGTCACGCCGACGTCGCGAGCGAGTTCGCTCAGGCGCTCGTGACTGCTGATCAGTTCACCGTCGCAGAAGTAGGCGCGAAAGAGCCGTTCGCTGGCCGCGTCGCCGAGCCCCTGCGTCGAGGCGAGGGCAATGACGCGATGGGCATCGAACGTGTTCGTCGGCTGGGCGCTGGCGAGCGACCACTCCATACCGAGTTGGCGAGCCTCGCCCTCCATGCGAACGTGCATCTCTCGCACACTCGTGACGGGCATTGAATACTTGCGCGCGACGAGTTCCTCGAGCGACGCGTCGTAGTGGAGTTTGGCGGCCGGATCGAGCTCGAACGCACGGTGGCGTAACTCCACGTCGTCTCGATGCTCGAAGTGGGAGAGGGCCTCGGCAAGTTGTCGTGTGCCGAGGTAACAGAAGGGACAGACGACGTCGCTCCAGATGTCGATAACGAAGGGATCGCTCATGTCTAAATGTTCCCACAGGCCGTCGCGTCGGGCAGAATGTTTCGATGACCGCCCGCGAGATGAGTGCCGACGAGGCCGCGGCACTGTTTCGACCCCGTGACACCGCGGGCTTTGGCATCATCAGCGGGACGCCGATCGCAATGTTGCGAGCGCTCGGCAAGCGATCGGATTGGGAGGACCTCACCTTCAGCGGCGGGCTCTCGCTCGCACCGCCCGACGTCTTTCTCCGGCCCAACGTTCACTACCGCATCAGTTTCTACGGTGGCGTTGAACGCCAGCTGGCGCTTCAAGGCGCGGACGTGGCGCACGTCCCTTCGTTCTTTCGACACTACGGACTTCTGATTCAGCACCTGCAGGCGCGGGTCATGATGGCGCCGGTTTCGATGCCCGACGAACTCGGCCGGGTCAGCCTCTCGCTCTACAACGGGGCACACCGCGAGGAGTTGGTGCGTGCCGGCCGTGACCCCGAGCGACTCCTGATCGTCGAGGCGTCGCCGCACTTTCCGCGTACGCACGCCTTGGCCGGTCACGAGAACCATCTCGACTTGGACGACGTCGACGTCATCGTGTACACCGACGAGCAGCCCGTCGCCCTCGCCAAGGAGGCCGGTTCGCCCGAGGACTTGAAGATCGCCGAGTACGCGGCCGCCTACATCCCCGACGGCGCGACGCTCCAAACCGGCATCGGGGCGGTGCCCAACCTCGTGGCGCACGCTCTCAGCGAGGGTGAAGGGGGCGACTACGGCGTGCACTCCGAGATGTTCACCGACGGTCTCTTCGAGTTGATGGCCGCGGGCAAGGTCACGAACCAGAGGAAGACGATCAACCGAGGAGCGTCGGTGATCACCTTCGCGACGGGAAGCCGCGCGATGTACGACTTCATGGACGACAATCCCGACATTGGTGTGGCGCCGGTGTTCTACACCAACGACCCCCACGTCATCGCCCAGAACCACCGCATGGTCTCGATCAACTCGGCGCTGGAGGTCGACCTGCAGGGCCAGATCATTGCCGACACGATCGGGCCGCGGCAGTTCTCGGGCGTCGGCGGACATCAGGACTTCACCGAGGGAACGAGTCTCTCGCTCGAGCACGTCTCGTTGATCTGTCTCCAGTCGACCGCGACGGTCAACGGGGAACTGAAGAGCCGTATCATTGGACTCATGACCCCGAATTCGACCGTGACCTCCCCACGCCATTTGGCGGGCGTCATCGTGACCGAATACGGCTCGGCAGACCTGCGCGGACGAACCGTGAGGGAGCGCGCCGAACTGCTGACGAACATCGCCCACCCGCAGTTTCGAGACGAACTAACTGCAGCGGCTGAGTTGCTAGGGCGCTAAATGCTCATAGTTCGAGATTTAGGCATAGAGATCGGCGCTCGACGCATCCTCAACCCCGTCTCCTTCACGGTCGGTAACGCCGAGAAGGTGGGCATCGTCGGACGAAACGGTGCCGGCAAGTCAACGTTGATGTCCGTGCTGCTCGGTGAACATCCCGAACACCTGCGGATCGAAGGGACCGTGACCCACCAGGGCACGCTGAGCCACCTACCCCAGGAGCCGGTGCCCGGCGGGCTCGGCGTCGAACCGATTGGATTGAGTCACGTGCTGAGTGCGCGGGGCCTCGACCAGCTCGACGCCGATATGCAACACGCGCGCCACGAACTCGCCGCCGACCCGACCGATGAGACCATTCATCGCTTCACGGCCCTCGAAGAGGACTTCCGCGAACGCGGCGGTTACGAAGCCGAGTCCGAGGTGTCGAGATTGGCGGCCGGACTCGGACTGAAGGAGGATCTCCTCCTCGAAGACCTGAACTCGCTCTCGGGTGGTCAACGCCGCCGCGTCGACCTGATGCGCGTCCTCTACGAACAGCCCAACACGATGGTGCTCGACGAACCTACGAACCACCTCGACAAGGCGGCCAAGCGCTGGCTCTTCGAAGAGCTCGACCGCTTTCGCGGCACCGTGCTCGTCATCAGTCACGACCTGCCCCTCCTCGATAAGTCGATTGACCGCGTCCTCGCGCTGCGAGAAGGCCAGTTGCGTGAGTACAAGGGCAACTACTCCAAGTTCTTGAAACTCGAGGAGGAACGTCGCCTGAGCGAGGAGAAGCTCGCGGCCCATCAGGACGAGCAGATCGACCGGTTCTCCAAACTGGCCGACTCGATGCGTGGTCAGACCGAGAAGCGTGCGCGTCTCGCGAAGGTGCTCGACCGCAAGGTCGAGAAGCTCCAGGACAATCGCGTGGAAGTGACCAAGAAGGAACGCAAGGTCACCTTCAAACTTCCGATTCCTCCTCGCAGCGGCGATGTGCCGATGACCGTCGAGCACGTCGCCGTAAGTTACGGCGCACTCAAGGTCCTGCGTGACGTCAACTTCATCACGCGTCGTGGCGATCGAATCGTGATCGTCGGGCGCAACGGTGCGGGCAAGTCGTCGATGCTGCGTTGCCTCGCGGGCACCCAGAAAGTGCAGCAGGGACTGGTGAAGTTCGGCGCGAACGTGACGGTGGGCTACTTCGCCCAGGAGAACGAACAACTGGACTTCGACAAGACCGTCCTCGGCAACCTCGAAAACGCCACGGTCGTGACCGAGGTGCAGCGTCGATCACTGCTCGGCGCGTTCGGTCTGAAGGGCTCGGCCGCACACCAAATGCCGGGCACGCTGTCCGGTGGCGAACGCGCGAAGTTGGCGCTGGCGATCCTGGCGTCGAGTGACGCAAACCTGCTGCTCCTGGACGAACCCACGAACAACCTCGACCCAGCCAGTGTCGTGGCGTTGGGCGAGATGATGCACAAGTGGAAGGGCACGATTGTCGCGGTGAGCCACGAACGAGGTTTCGTCGAGACGCTCGAGCCGACGCACGCCGTTTTGTTGCCCGAGGAGTACTTCGACCTTTGGAACGATGACTACATGGACTTGATCGAACAGCGTTGACGATGGACCTGGTCGTCGGCACTCGACACCGGTCATCGCGTGGGAACATTCCGCATCACTCAAGAGTCATCAAGGTTAGGGTGCCCTATGCGTCACTTCGGGGTGCCCCGAATCAGTGGATTGGTCATGTCAGCAACCGTGAGCGACCATGTGCTTCTCACCTGAGGGCGACCTCATCGGCGGTCTCGTCGTCACCGCCATTGGCGTGGACGCCTGCCTGCACCTGCGCGCCCGGCCCGAATATCGGCTCATCGCGCCGTTCCCGATCCTCCTCGGGCTGCATCAAGTCGACGAGACCTTCGTGTGGTGGCAGCTGCAGGGCCACGTGCCCCACGGCGTCGGCGTCGTGGCCATGTGGATCTACCTGCTCTTCGCGTTCGTTGTCTTGCCGACGCTGGTGCCGACCATGGTCTTTCTCCTCGTACCGAGGGAGCGAAGAAAGGTCATCGCGCCATTTCTCGTCATGGGGATCGCGGTCTCGGCGCTGCTCCTCGAGACGATGCTGCGCGGGCATCCCTCGGCGAAGCTCGGTTCGTATCACGTGGCGTACACGATCGGTCTCCAACACGGCGTCATCATCATCGGCCTCTACATCGCCGCGACGTGTGGATCGATGCTCGCTTCAGGAATGCGTAACGTCGTGTGGTTTGGCGTCGTCAACCTAGTGGCGGTGATCGTCCTCGCGCGACTCTGCGCGAATGGCTTCGCCTCACTGTGGTGCTTCTACGCGGCGCTCGCGAGCGGCGCCATCGCGCTGCACCTGCGTCTCGCCAAGCCACGACGCGAACCGGTCTCGCTCACTCGCGCGACCGGCGCTACGTAGTCGCGAGTCGTTCCAGTAGTCGAGCCTTGATAGCGGGCCACTCTGAGGGCAGGACCGAGTACATCGCGGTGTCGCGCGTACGCTCCTCCTCGCCGTCAACCTGGGAAGGCTGCCAGCTGCGCAGCACTCCTTCGAACTGAGCGCCGATGCGCTCGATGGCCCGGCGCGATCGCTCATTGCGTGCGTCGGATTTGAGGTCGAGTCGCTGCACACCCCACTCATCGAAGGCGTGGCCCATCATCAGGAATTTCGCCTCGGTGTTGCACGGCGTTCGCTGCCACGGGGCCGCCAAGAATGTCCCACCGATCTCCGCCGCGTCGGGAAACGGTCGCTCCAGCCACCAGCGCAATAGGAGAAACCTCGTCATGCCGATGATCTCGCCCGTGTCGGCACGTCGCGTCACGAACGGCACAGCGGTCCGACCATCCTGATCGGCGAGCAACCTCCCAACGACGCTCTCCATCCCTTCGAGATTGTCCGGGATGAGCGACCACTTGAACGTCGCGCGATCACCAGAGGCCGCGCGCACCAGTCCGGCGACGTCGTCGAGCGTGAGTGGGGTCAGCGTCACGAAGCGCCCCGCGAGGGTGACGGCCAAGTCATTCATCCGTCAACACTAAGGCGCCACCGCGCTCACGGCGTGCGCGTACTGTTGAAGGTTCACCCAAGGTCACCGTTGACCTGGCGAGCCAGGGGAGGTCGCGTGCAGTACTTCACACGTCGCCACGGCGCCGCGTGCCGACTCTCTAAGGATGTGCCGTGTTCGTAGTCGAGTACATCGCGGGGATTTTGATTGTGCTCGTGACGGTCATCTCGGTGCTCTTCATCTTGGTGCTGCCGCGTCAGCCGGAGGGTCTCGAAAAGCTCACGGTGATCGTCAACAAGGCCGTGCACGCGACGTTCCTCAACTTCTCGCGCATCGCACGAACCTACGAGGGCAAGGACCAGATCCTGGCCCCGACGGCACCGGTCGCACTGATCGCGCAGCTCTTGTTCTGGGCATTCTCACTCGTCATGGGTTTCGCGCTCATGTTGATGCCGACGACCCACTCCTTCGGGCTCGCCTGCACCCAGGCGTTGACGTCGCTGTTCACGGTGGGATCGATTCACGCGGGCGGTATCGCGAACGTCGGGATCGACATCGCGGCGGGGGCCACCTGGGTGGTGATCGTCGCACTCCAGATCGCCTACCTTCCATCGCTCTACAGCGCCTTCAGTCGTCGAGAGGCACTCGTGACGATGCTCGAAAGCCGCGCCGGCGCGCCGGCGTGGGGCCCCGAGTTGCTCTCGCGCCATCAGCTCGTGGGCATCACCGACGCGCTGGGACAGCTCTACGCCGACTGGGAGCAGTGGGCGGCCGAGGTCACCGAGAGTCACACCACCTACCCCGTACTGCTGCTCTTTCGCTCACCCGAGCCGTGGCTGAACTGGATCATCGGCCTCCTCGCGGTGCTGGACGCCGGGGCCATGCAGTTGGCGCTGTCGCCCAGCACGGCACCGAGTTCCACTCGACTGTGCCTGCGCATGGGCTTCACCATGTTCAATCGGATCGCGGCCTCACTGGGCCAGGAGGTCGAAACCGATCCGGACCCCGACGGTGCCATCACGCTCGAGTTCGCCGAATTCGAGAGCGCGGTCCAACGTCTCGCCGACTACGGATTCCCGATGGAGCGCACGGCCGAAGAGGCCTGGCCGCACTTCAAGGGCTGGCGCATCAACTACGAGCACTCCGCCTACTTCATCGCCGACCACTTCACGGCGCCGCTCGCTCCGTGGTCGGGCACCCGTCGCCACCTTCGCGCCGGCGTAGTTGAGCCACTACGGCCGCCGCACCGCTCGCCGGGCGCCGCCAAGTTCGCCGCCGCGCGACCCGAGGTCGTCAACCCCGAGCGCACCACGAGACGATCGGCACGACGTAACCCTGAATGAAGCAAACCCCGCACGAACAGTGCGGGGTTTGCCTGTGGACTGACGTCTGAATGGATGAAGTCTGCGTCGGCTTCAGTCTTCAGACTGACTGTTGTTTGTTAATAGAGGATGGGTCCGCCGGGATTTATACCTCCTGATGACGAGATGGGCAGCTGGACGTAGGAGGGGTCAACGGCCAGCGTTGTCCAGGTCCCCGAGTACGTCGACCCATCGGAGTTGGTAACCGTTCCGGTGTAGGTGTAGAGCGGCAGCATCCACACCGACCCGTCGGTCAATGTGTAGGACGACAACGACGTGGACACCGAGTCGAGTGTGACGTCGACAATCGGCGGGCCCGACGGTGCGGTCGTCGTGGTGGCGTTGGAGGGGTCCGTGGTGGTCGTGTCAGAAGGGGGAGACGCGGGTGACGTCGACGGGGCACCGGAGTTCGAACCTGACGAGAGCGGTGCGCCGCTTCCCTGGTCGGACGTGCCACTCGACGTCTGTGCGAACTCGGCCTGCTGTTGGGCCTCGAGCACGCTCACGCCCGCCGCCGGGCTCTGCAGCGGGTAGTTGACCGAAGGCATGAGCGAGAAGGCCGGTCCGTCGGCCTCGATCACGTTGTTGTTCGAGTCGATCGTGATGTCAACCGTTTGATCGGTCAGCACGCCGTTGATGGTGACGCTGTAGCTCGCGGTCTCCTCGTTCGTCGTGACGTCGGGCTGGCCCGGGGTACTGGCCGTGATGGTCTGCGAGGAGTACTGGGGGTCAGTGACGGCGTAGCCGTAACCCAGCTGGGTGAGGTAGCCCTGGACGTCGGCGTCGATGGTCGAATTGCTGGGCATGACTGCCGTCGTACCGTCGGTGGTCGTGATCGACGTCGCACTTGACGCCGCGTTCGACGGTGCACTGTTGTAGTACCACTGGGGGACCCCGCCGTAGTTCTCGTAATCCAACGTGTCACCGGCGGTGTCGGTGACGGTCCAGTCGCTCCCGTCGTTGTTCGTGTCGACCGGTGTGCCAGCGACGTTGAAGATCGTGGCGAGTCGCGAGGCCTCCGACGATGGACTCGCCGGCAACGACAACTCGTAGGAGGGTGCGGACCCGGGGGTCGTGGCGAGGCCCGAACCGGCGGTGAAGTCAAACTCTTCGTAGATGCGCATGAGGCCACTCTTGGGCAGCGCCGCCGAACCGAAGCTCGACGGTGTGTGCGGGCTCGCCGACTTCGCGGCGCTCAAGGTGAGCACTTGAAGGGCCGGTCCGGCGCCATCGAGGACGGCGATGCCGCCGACGGTGAGGACGGCGGCCATCGTGACGGCGCTCGCCATCTTCAATTGGAAACTGCGCAACACGTGTCGGCGCGCGAGGGGTGCTCGAGCCTCGATTCGCGAGATCATCGCGTCGGCATTGGGGTGCTGGTACGACATTCCCGCCGCCGGATCGGCAGCGCGCAGCCGTTCGTCAAAATCACTCATCGGTTCTCCTTCGCCTTCATACCTAGTTCTTGTCGCGAACCGGTCAGAACTTTCAGATGACCTGCGTCGCGGCGAATCGCTCACGAAAACGGGCCTGGGCCCGGGATAATCGCACCGCGGCCGCGTTCGTCGTTATGTTCAGGGCGACGCCGAGGTCGTGGGTGTCGAGACCGTCCCAGGCGTTCAGCATCAAGACCTCGCGGTCGTCATCGTTGAGCGCAACGAGCGCGTCTCGCACGCCCGAATCCGCGATGACGAAGTCCTCCGCGGACGGCGCGTTCGCCGGTTCGGGGAGCGTTGACTCGAAATTCGTTCGCCGGTAGTAACTGCGCCGGGCGTTGCGTAGGACATTTCGGGCCACACCGATCATCCAGGGAAGTTCCGCCTCGAAGGGTACGTCGTCGAGCCTTCGCCACACGACGAACAGCGTCTCTTCGACGAGGTCGTCGAGGTCGGCCACGGTCAGGGGGTGCAGGCGCCGCCGCAGGTAATTGCCGACGGCCGGACTGTGTTCGTGCACGAGGCGACGAAAGCGATCATCTTGAGGTGAACCCATTACCTGCTTCTGTCCGACGGGACTTCCTTCTTACTACCGGAGAGAGAAATTACTCTCCGGTTCGGTGATGGCCCTGGCTCTAGGGCTTCGTCCGGACCAGCATGGCCTCTTGTTCACGGGTGAGCCACCACGAGGGAAGATCGCGGTCGCCCCACCACGCCACCACGTCGTCGACGCTGTCCTCAAGACTGCGCAACGTGAGTCCGGCCGCGAGCGCTTTCGCCGAGTTCAGGTCCATGACCGTCTCGTTGCGGGTGCCGGACCAGAGGGGGAAGCGCGAATCGAGGTGATGACTCGAGACGTGGCGAGCCGAAACCTCAACGAGTTTCGTCTCACTGGGCCCCACGTGATCGGCGATCTGTTGCATGACGTCGAAGAACGTCGGGGCCGGATACGGACCGCACACGTGGAAGGCCCCGAGCGTGGACTTGTCGGCGAGCCTGACGACGAACTCTCCGAGGTCGCGTGCATCGATGTACTGCAGGGCGTTATCGCGCGGTCCCGCGACCGCGACGTTCCCGCCGCGCTGTATTCGCGTCACCCAGTAGGGGAAGCGCATCGTGGCGTCGTGACTGCCAATGACGTAGGTCGGTCGCACCAACGTGAGTTGGTCACCGAAGTGCTCGCTCGCCGCCCTCTCACAGGCGGCCTTCAGGGGACCGTAGGTCTCGGCCGTAATCGGCGCGTCGGGCTCGCTCGGGGCGTCGCTCCAGAGTTCAGCCGTCTCCTCGGTCGCACCCGACAGCGCGGGGTCTTCATACGCGGAGACCGAGGAGATCTGAATGTGGTGGCCGCCGCGCTTCCCGAGGGCGTTCGCGAGCACTTCGACGTCGATCGGGCGATAGGCAATGGCGTCGACCGTGACGTCGAAGGAGAGGCCGTTGAGCGCCGACATGTCGCCCTGCCGGTCGCCAATCAGCCTCGTCACATCTGCGGGCAGATCGGTCTCGGTCTGGCCACGATTGATCACCGTGACGTCGTGTCCGCCGTCGAGAGCGGCGAACGCAATGGCCCGACCGACGAACGATGTGCCGCCAACAATGAGTATTCGCATTCGTCTCCTAACGCAACATCCGCAATGCTACGAGGAAGGAACTCGCGTTCCCGTGACCACGTTGGCGATGCTGAGCGGTCCATCAGGTGCTCGGCATCCTGCGCGCGCTCGCGCCGGGCACGCGGTGAAATACGTAGAGTTGACCAAGCCGCAACGTGGAAGGGCCGGTGATGGTCAGGTCAATCTTGCCCGAACGCTCCTCTGACGGTGGCTCGGCACGCCTCGAGGCCTTCAGTGACGCCATCCTCGCCATCGCGATCACGCTGCTCGTCATTGAGATCCGGATCCCCTCGACCAGTGGCGCGCACCTGGGAGCCGCCCTACGACACCTTTGGCCGTCGTACCTGGCTTACGGGCTCTCCTTCACCACGATTGGCTTCGTGTGGGTCGCGCATCACTCGATGTTCCGGCGCATCCGCGACGTGGACCGGCTGCTCTTGATCTTGAACCTCGGACTAATGCTCTGCGTGGCCTTCCTCCCGTTCTCGACCGCGGTCCTGGCGCGCTACTCATTCACGGAGTCGTCGGGTGCCGCGCCGGCCGCAGAGTTGTACAGCATCAACATGCTGGTGATCGGGCTCGCGTTCATGAGCCTGTGGGTCTATCTTTCGTTCCATCTGACACTCTTCGTCGGCGACGTCGACAAGAGGACTATCCAACACGCGGTGCTGCGCGCGGCCCCGCCTCCGATTCTGTACGCGCTCACCGCGGCGCTGGCCTTCGTGAACGCGAAGGTCTGTTACGTGCTGTGGGTGCTCGCCACGCTCTACGTCGCCGTTGGTCCGGCCGCGCGAAAGATTCCCGTGTGGGCTGAAGCCGCCAGTGAAACGGTGGGCGAAGCGAACTAGCCGGCTTCTCGGTGCGGCGACTAGAACAGGTGGCGTTCGCTGGCCCAGTGCGACAACTGGTATCGGCTGGAGAGCTGTAACTTGCGCAGCACCGAGGACACATGACTCTCAACCGTCTTGGTCGAGATCTCGAGTTCTTTCGCGATGTCCTTGTAGGAATAGCCACGGGCAATAAGTCGCAGCACTTGTCGCTCGCGAGCGGTGAGTTGGTCGAGTTCGGGGTCGACGACTGCCACGTTGGCCTGGTCGGGGGTGTCGGCGGTGAAGGCATCGAGCACGAAACCGGCGAGCCGCGGAGAGAAGACCACGTCGCCCGCGGCGATGCGATAGATCGCGTCGATCAATTCGGGCCCGGAGATGTTCTTGGTCACGTAGCCGCGCGCGCCGGCGCGTATAACGCTGATGACGTCGCCCGCGGCATCCGACACCGAGAGGGCCAAGAATTTCACCGAGGAGTCGACTTCGCAGACCCCACGCAGCACGGCTTGGCCGCCACCGTCGGGCATATGCACGTCGAGCAGCACAACGTCGGGGCTGCGCTCCAGGATTATCTCAATGGCGGCCCCGACTTCGTCGGCCTCGCCAATGATGTCCACCGAGCCGGCGATCTCCGCGCGGATGCCCGAACGAATCAACTCGTGATCGTCGACGAGGAAGACCCGTGGCTTGTTTGAGATGGTCATGTGCTTCGCGGCATGACGAGTTGCACTTCGGTGCCCGAGCCCACTGAGGTGGTGATCAACGATTCGCCCCCGTATTGGGCCATTCGTTGTCTGATCGAAAGGGCGATGCCCTGTCGATCGGCCGGGATGGCGTCGCTGTCGAAGCCGACGCCACGGTCGCGGACGAAGAGGGAGACGGACCTGGGCTCCACCTCGGTGAAGATCGAGATGCTCGAAGCTCCGGACCACTTGGCGGCATTGATGGCGGCTTCGCGACCAGCGGCGACGAGCGCGAGGACTCTCTCGTCGGGCACGCAGTCCCCGACGGTGACCAGTTCGACCTTGACCCCGTAGTCATTCTCCACGTCATGCTCGATCGCGCCCACGAGGCCGACGAAGGACGTCGACGAATTGGCGATCGTCTCGGGACTGAAGAGCCACTGGCGAAGCTCACGCTCTTGGTTGCGTGCGAGGCGCGTGACGTCGCCGCCGTTCGCGGCGGCGCGCTCGATGAGTGTCAAGGTCTGCAGCACCGAGTCGTGGAGGTGAGCGACCATTGCCGCGCGTTCCTCCGCGCGCACCCGCTCACGTCGCTCGCTCGTGAGTTCGCGAACGTTTTGCAGCCACCATGGGGCGAGGAGGACGAGGACGCCAAGGATCAAGATCAAGGTGCCAAAGAGCGCGGGGCCGGCCGACCCCCAGACGCCACCAATGTGCTTAATGGTGTGCAGTCCCGCGTAAATGAGCGCAATCGCGGCGATGACACGAAGCGCTACGCCCTTTCGATTCTTCGATGACGCACCGCCGATGACTGGCGCGGAGTTGATGAACTCCTGAATATGGGTGCGCTCGTCGTTGGAGGCGCCTCGCCACACCGCGAAGCCCCCGAAGGCACTCAGTAGCAAGGGCCAATCGAATCCGTGCGTGACGTCGACACCCGTCGTCTCGAGGGCGATCAGCAAGAGGAGCGTGAAGATGAACGCCACGAGGACGAACTGCGCCTCGCGTCGGTTGAGGAAGATTCGCTGAATGATCGACGAATCCTCGCCGGAGCGCGTAAGGACGACCCAAAAGGTCATATAGAGCAGGACGCCCAATCCAAAGACGAGCGTCAGCAGGCAGAAGATCAAGCGGACGTAGCGCTCCTTGATGCCCAGTCTCGTAGCGAAGCCACCACAGACCCCGCCCACGATGCAGTTGTCACGACCGCGGCGAAGCGGTCGCTGGGGGGTGCCGACGATCGCGTGACTCGAGGTTGTTACGGACATGCGATCCTCCATTCCGTGGCGAAGCCGTCGCAGCGTTACTTGGATTCTTGCACCTTCGTTCGCGGTTGTATCTAAGGGGAAACCCTGAGCGATGCAGCCCTCTGAACCCGCCCCTGAGGGTTCATCCCCATAGTCCTTGATCAGCGGGGCCCGTACATTTGAGTCATGGACGAAGAACACGAGCAGGTCACTGACGGCGCCATTGCGAGTGAACCGGTCGCGCCAACGCCAACGCGATTACGCCGAAGTACCAAACGACGGATGGTCGGTGGCGTCGCCGGCGGCATAGGCGAGCGCTTCGACATCGACGCCAACATCGTTCGCGTCGTGTTCGTGGTCCTCACCGTTCTCTACGGGCTGGGTGCCGCGATCTATCTCGCCATGTGGGTACTGATCCCACGGGACGCAGGGCCGTCCGGCGGCGACGTCGATGAGGCCGACGCGCCCCCCGCGTCGAACCTGCGGTTACTGCGCTACGTGCTGCTGGCTGGCGTCGTCGTCGTCGCGGTCATCGTGCTCACGACGCTTGGCGGCGCGCCGCGCGTGGGGAACGGCTTCGGAGTTCTCTGGCTGATTTTCCTAGTGGTGCTGGCGATCCTCTCCCTACGCTCGTCGGCGCGCCAGCACCTTCTGCTTCGATTCATCGCGCTGGTCTTCTTGACCGGCATGACGATCTTCATCCTCCTGGCTGGAGCGTTCCTCGGTTTCCTCGCGTCGACAGGCGTGCCCATGCATGGCGGGAGCGGCGCACGTGTGGACCAACCAACGACCCTCGCACAGGTACAACGAACCTACGAAACCGAGTTCGGCAACATGACGGTCGACTTGCGCCAAGTGCAGTTCACCCCTTCCGCAGCGTCGGTCACGGCGAGCGTTGCCGTGGGCATCCTCAACGTGGACATCCCCGCGAACGCGATCGTCTACTTGAAGACGCACATCGGTGCCGGCAATATCACGTACTACGGTCGTAACGGCTACCAGAGTGAGCCTTTCACCGCCGTGCCCTCGTCCTTGAAAACCGCCGAGGAGCAGAGACGAGCACCGCATCTCGTCCTCAACCTCCAGGTCGGTGTAGGTCAAATCAATCTGCAACGCGGTTACCCGAGCTACATCCCGTACCAGTGATGCCCGTGGGCTGAGTTTTGTAACGGCGTGGACCGGTTGCCAGTCCCGATTTCTTCTGTCAGACTCGCCTCAACCGGCAAGAGGAGACAAAATGATCGATGCGAGTTTCTTAGCCTTCGACGACAACGTGACACTGCAGTTCGATCGCGTCGTCGCGACGGCACCGATGGAACTCTGGGCCGCGCTCACCGAGCCGGAGGAGCTGGCCAAGTGGCTCGCCAATGCCGAGTTTGACGCCAGTGTCGGTGGTGCCGTGCACCTCGTGTGGCCGGGGAGCGGCGAGATGCGTGGGACGGTCCAGGAGTGCAATGTGCCATCACTTCTGGAATACACCTGGGATGAATCTGACGGATCGTCACTGGTTCGTTGGGAAGTGGCGTCATCGGGTGATGGTCAGTCCACGCTTCGCCTGGTCCACTCCGGCGCGTCCAAGGATGGCGCCGCCGGCTTTGGAGCAGGTTGGCAGAGCCACCTCGAGGCGCTCGACGTAGTGATGAGCGGTGGAACCTCGGATCAGGCACAACGCGACGCACGCTACGAAGAGCTGCACTCGGCCTATCTCGAAGCGGTCGCTGAGCTCTAGCGTCGCGTGGTCATAGACGTTCCCCTGTCGTCACCCGCGACTAAGAATGAACCGATGACGACCATCGCAGCCAACACGATTGGCGAGGCGTGGCTGAACGTCGCACGAACGATCCTCAGCGATGGCGATCGTTCCACGTACGACGGGCTTCGCATCCACGAACTGTTGATGGTGAACCTCATCGTTGCGTCGCCGCACCCTTCTGATGAGATCATCGAGCGCTACGCCGACTTCGACCGCCTCGCCTGGATGCACGCGAACTTCACCGATCACACCGTCGTACCCGAACTGGGCGACGCCGACAGTTACGCGACGCGCCTGTACGACTACGGCCGCACCGGCCTCGATCAGGTGCACTGGGTGGTCGAACGTCTGCGCGCAGACCCGACGTGTCGCTCTGCAACGATCACGACCTTCCAGCCGCTGAGCGACACGTCCTACATACCGTGCATCAGTCTCCTGGACTTCTTTCTCGTGAACGAAGAGCTGCGTCTCGTGGTCTACGCCCACAGCATTGACTTCGGGGCGAAGGGTTATGCCAATTTGGTCGAGCTCGCGTCAATCCAACACGAGGTCGGAAAGGAACTGGTGGTCGACGTCGGATCCCTCACGATGATCGTGAAATCTGCGCACATCTACGACGGCGAACTCGCGTACATGACGAGCGTCCTCGAACGTGGCGCTGTGACTTAACCGGCGTCGCGCGCAGCCTTCAGGGCGTTCGTCCACCAGAGCAGATCGTTGATGAGCATCTCGAGGCGCGCGTCCAACGGTGCGAAGACCTCGAGGTCGAACTCCTCGGCCGTCATGGCGGGGAACATGACGTCCGGCAGGATGTGGACCGCGTGACGCAGTGGCGCCATCTCGAATTCAATGCAAACGAGACGGAGTTGTTCGATGGCCCGCGCCGCTCCCACGCCACCGTATCCAACGAACGAGACGGGCTTGCGGTTGAGTTCAACGAACACGTAGTCCAACGCGTTCTTTAGTGACGCCGGATAGCCGTGGTTGTATTCGCTCGTGAGCACGATGTAGCCATCGGCAGCGTCGAGGGCTTGACCGAGGCGACCAACCTCTTCGCTTGGATAGTCGCGACGCGTTCTGGCCGGTGACAGCGCGAGGTTGAACAGCGCCAGCGGGTGATCGCGCATGTCCAACACCTCGATGTCGACGTCGTCGCGCGTCGAGAGGCGGTCGAGCAACCACGCGAGTGGCTTGTCGGCGAATCGTGTCGGGCGCGTCGATCCGACGATTATCTGCAAACGGGGCTTCATTGGCTACAGCCCGGGGAAGACGATTCGAAGGCTCTCGAGGTGCTCGGACTCGGCCGCCGCCGGCGTGTGCGCGGCGTCGAGACGACCGTAGAGGAGTCGGACGAAGGACTCGGCCGGCATCTCAATGTGGTGGGGATCGTCGGACTGTTCGCCCTCTTCGAGCGTTACGCTCTCCGCCCCCAGCGTCAAGACCAGCTCGCGCTGTGGTTCCGTCGTGCGGATTCGAAGGACATCACCCGATCCCGTGGTCTTGGAGGTGAACTTGATGACCAGTTCAAGGTTGTCCACCATGAACGACACGGCATCGCGTTGCAGCGTGGCGCTCTTGTCGAAGGCCTCTTCGATGTCCCAGACGTGCAGCACGTGCTCGTTCAGTCGCAGGCCTATGGCGGCCGTGAAGTCGAGGACCAGTGGACCGAGATTGAAGGTGAAGACCTCACGCTCCTCAGGCGTGATGTCAAGGATCCGTTCAAGGAACGCCTGATCGGCGACGAGTGCGTCGGTCACCTGGGCGTGCGGGGTCTTGTCGTTCCAGACGTCCCACACCGACTGATTGAACTCCGGCGGCGTCTCCTTGCCCGCGACGACGTCCTCGAAACGACGCTTCATGATGACGGCTCCCGAGCCGAGATGCGACATCGTGTCGGCGACCGTCCACTCGGTCGGGTGTGCTGAAGCGACGTACTGACTCTCGTCGAGTCCTTCGATCAAGGCGCGCAAGTACGCGACCGAGGACTCGAGGGCGTCCAGTGGGTGGTTCATGGGGGCTTCCTTCGTCGTCGAGAGAACTTGGTCTCTAGGGTTCCACTACGACTGTACGGTCGAGGTCCTTCACATCGTTCACTCCGGTGAGACCGAGCGTGACGGACATCTCCGAGGCGAAAATACGGAGAATGTGGTCGACACCGCGCTCACCGCGCGCGGCGACCGCGTAGGCCCACGGCCGGCCAATCAGACACGCTCGCGCCCCGAGCGACAGGGCTTTGACCACGTCGAGACCGCTGCGAATCCCGCCGTCCATCAACACCTCGCACTGGTCGCCCACCGCTTCAGCGATAGCCGGGAGGGAGCGGATGGTGGAGGGAACGTCGTCGAGTTGGCGTCCACCGTGGTTGGAGACGATCACGGCGTCGGCGCCGCGCGCGACCGCCTCCTTTGCGTCATCGGGATCGAGGATCCCCTTCAGGGCAATCTTCCCGCTCCAGTGGCTGCGCAGCCATTCGATGTCGTCCCACGTCACGCTGGGGTCGAACTGGCTCGCGACCCAGGCCTGGAAGTCGCCGGGCACCTTCGCGTCCGGCAGGGCCTTCTCCAGGTTGCCGAACGTGAGTGGCTTGCCACCGAGCGCCACGTCACGCAGCCACGAAGTGTGGGCGAACAAGTCGACACCCCTACGCAGTCGCTTCGACCGGGGAATTCGACCACTGATGCCGTTTCGTCCGTCGCGGTAGCGCTGGCCGACCACGGCCAGATCGACCGTCAGAATCAGTGTCGTGCAGCCGGCCGCCCGTGCGCGGACCATCAGGTCCTCCGCGTAGCTGCGGTCCTTCATCACGTACAACTGGAACCAGACGGGACGCTTCACCGCCGCGGCCACCTCCTCGATGCCGCAGATCGACAGGGTTGACTCGCAAAAGGGGATGCCGGCGCGTTCGGCGGCCCGCGCCGCTTGGACTTCGGCCCGTCGCGCGAGCATCCCGCCGAATCCCACGGGCGCGAGGATCACCGGCATGGCGATCTCTTCGCCGAGCACCGTCGTGGCGAGGCGACGTTCGCTCACGTCACGCAGGACTCGCTGGCGGAACTGGATGTGGTGGAGGTCCTCTCTATTCGCGTTGAGTGTCGATTCACCGAAGGCGCCGCCATCGACGTAATCGAAGATCTGACGGGGCAGCTTCCGACGAGCGAGTTCGCGGTAGTCATCGATCGAGGCTGGCGCGAGATTCAGGCTGTGGTCACGGGGATTCTGGGGCACAACGTATTATGCAGCACTCGCCAGCAATGGTCCCGACGATGGTTGACGACGTCGCGTTGAGCGACCATGCTCGTGGGATGTTCGAGACCGACGACGAGCTGGACGATCTGGACGCCCTCTTAACGAAATCCTTCGCCGGCGCCGGAGCGCACCTCACCGAGATCATCACTGGGGATCGAAGGTTGTCGGCGCGAGATCTCGTTCGATATCTCGAGGGAACCCGGCACTTCGTGGTGGCGACGGTGACGAGGGCAGGGGAACCACGCTGTTCAGCGGTTGACGGGCTGTTCTTACATGGTCGCTTGTGGTTCACGACAAGTGGCGACGCCGTAAAGGCGAAACATCTCGAACAACGATCGACGCTCAGCGCGGCGCACGTCATGGGCGACGACGTAGGCGTGTTCATCCACGGCCACGCCCGCGTGGTGCACGGCGGACCGGGCGAAGCGGACGCCTTTCGTCACTACTGGACCGAGCTCTACGACGCGTCGCCGGAGGACTGGGTAGCAACGCCCCAAGACGCCCGTTACGTCGAAGTGCTCGCGACCTCGATCTTCACGTACGCCTTCAATCGCGAGCGATTCGAGGCAATGATGAACGAGGTCGCGCGCCCGAGCGGCGATGGTTCACAGTCCTGAATTGCGGAGTCAACGCCGGATATCCTGTGGCGAAGGTTTGGCCAAGGGGGATTAAGGTGGCACGTAAATTTGCGGCAGAGTTACTCGGCACGGCGCTGCTCGTCTTCTTCGCAGTGGGCGTGGCGACTCTCTCGTTCGGCTTCAAGGCCGACGGGACGAGTTTCATCGCCGGGGTGGTGGCGACCGCACTCGCCTTCGGATTGACGTTGCTCGCCCTCGCGCACGTGCTTGGCCCGATCTCGGGTTGTCACGTCAATCCGGCGGTCACGCTGGGAGCACTTCTCGCCGGACGGATCTCGCTTCGCGACGCGGTCAGCTACTGGATCGCACAGTTCATCGGCGGCTTCCTCGGGGCACTCGCCCTTTGGGGGATGCTCGCGACCTCACCTCTCTATAGTCGCGCGTCGACGGGACTCGGTACCGATGGGTGGGGCGCGTCGAGTTTCATCCATATCGGGGCCGGTGGCGCCTTCATCGCCGAGGTCGTCTTGACGTTCCTCTTCGTCTTCGTCATCCTCGGCGTGACCAGCAAGACCGCCAATCCCTCGACCGCCGGCATCGTGATTGGTCTCACGTTGACGGTGGTGCACTTGATCGGCATCCCATTAACGGGCACCTCGGTGAACCCCGCGCGAAGCCTCGGGCCGGCGCTGATCATTGGCCACACGGCGCTCGCGCAGGTGTGGCTCTTCATCGTGGCACCTCTGGTGGGCGGGGCCCTCGCAGCGCTCGCGCACCGGACACTCTTTTCGAGCAAAGAGGCGTCACCCATTGGCTTTAGCCCAGCCCAGAGCTGAGAGCCGGAACGGCGCCCACTCCGTCGTTGCGGGCTGGAAGGATGGCGGGCGATGAAAGTCCTCTTCTGCTCAACCGGTCTGGCCGGGCATTTCAACCCCCTGGTGCCACTCATTGACGCCGCACGTGCGCGCGGTGATCAAGTGCTGGTCGTCGTCCCTCCGAGCCTCGTCAGCGTGGTGCAGGAACTAGGCCTCTCACACCTCGAGAGCGAACCACCGGATCCGACGCAGTCGAAGGAACTCTGGAAACGGGCCGCCCGAGTTCCCCATCGCGAGGCGACGAAGCTCCTCGATGGCGAGTTCTTCGGTCGTTTGACCACGGCCGCGATGCTGCCCGCGGTTGCGTCGGCCTGCGATTCGTTCAAGCCCGACGTGATTCTGCGCGAACCCTGCGCGTACGCCGGTGCCGTGGTGGGGGTGCGTCGGAGCATTCCTCACGCCCAGGTCGCGATCTCGACGGCGCAGACCGAGTGGAGTGTGATCGATCTCGTGGCCCCGATCCTCGACGACTTCGAGTCCGGAATGCGAGAGGTGCTGCGTTCGACGCACTACATCTCGCGGTTCCCCTCGAGCCTCGACCCGTCGCCGTTCCCCAATACGCTTCGATACCGCGAAGAGGAGAACCACGACGACGCGTGGCGCGACGCCCCGTGGGCCACGACCACGATGCCGCTCCTCTACGTCACCCTCGGCTCGATCACTGGGAGTCTCGACACGGCCGCGCCGGCCTTTCGCCGGGCGCTGGAGGCCGTCGAGGGCCTCGGCGTCCAGGTTCTGCTCACCACCGGACACGGTTTTGACCGAAAATTACTGGGTCCTCTGCCCGAGGACGTCTACGTCGAGCCCTGGGTGCCCCAAGAACAGGTGTTCCCCCACGCCACGGCGGTCCTCTGCCACGGTGGGTCGGGCACCACCTACGGCGCGCTCGCTGCGGCCCTCCCCATCGTCTTCGTCCCGATGTTCGCCGACCAGCGAACCAACGCTCGCCTCATTGCGGTCGCCGGCGCTGGCATCGTCGTCGACGTCGGCCGCAAATCGGAACCGGGATTCCGCACGATCGAGGTCGAGGACGTTCCTCGGATTCGACGCGCCGTCACCGAGATACTCGCGCAGCGGATCTTTCGCGACAGTGCCCAGCGCATCGCCAACGAGATTCGAGGAACGGGTTCAGCACAGGACTGCCTTCATGAGTTGGAGAAACTCACGCACTAGGTGGCGACCGCGTCGAACGCATAGCGTCACCAGTTTCGTAACTCAAAACCAGCGTTGGCGAGTGCGCCCACAAAAATTGTCGCTTTCACAATTTCTCTGCCAGAAAAGTAGAAAGAGGCCCTGAGAACCCAGTGTTTTAAGGGCATTTGGTGACCATGCACCCAAAAAAGGTGTTTTCCCCTAAAATGGTGTTTCCTCCGCGCTCAAACAAAGTGGCGGACAGCGTGCTTCGTGCACCAGGAGGACGTGCGTCGCGGACCGTTGGTCCAATGCGGCGCAACGAAAGACCGATGACACGGTCGCTCAAACCAAACAGGCGAGGAAACCATAATGCTCGAAACGCGATATCGATTGAAACGCGTCCCGACGACGTCCCGGCATCTCTATCGAACGGTGGCGCTCATGCTGGTCGTGTCAGTCTTCGGATTGGCGGCGCCCGCGCCGGCGGCCGTGCCCAAGCGGCACTTGGAACCAACGCACGTGCGTGTGGTCGCCGCGGCGGTCGTCCCGCGAAAGGCGCCCCGCGCCCGGGTCATCCCGATCGATGATGAGCTCCTCTCCTTCACCAACGCGCCCACGCCGACGCAGAGTTATGTCGCGACCCTGATCCACACTGATTTCCCGCCCGCCGCCTGGCACGACGCGGAGATCGTGGCTTGGTGCGAGTCCAAGTTCCGACCGACCGACATTGGTTTCGACAGCAACGGAACCCACGACCGGGGCGTCTTTCAGCTCAACGACGGCGGCACCGAGCAGTACCTGCTCACGATGCTGGGCCACAACCCCAACGACCTGGGCCTCGCCCTCAACCCGGTGATCAACGTCCGCCTGGCTGCCCTTCTCTACTCTCGCGACGGCTGGGGTCCGTGGTCCTGTGCGGCGGACATCCCCGCGTAACACCGCTGGCTTCAGGGGCGCATCGGCAGTCTTCGTCTCGTGGCGAGGGCGGTGACCTCTGGTTGGTCACGTACGTGGATGTAGCCGGTCGGTTGGTTGATCGGCACCCAACCGTTACTCGTGTAGCCGTTGACGCCGCCGGCGTAGTTGTCCGACACCAGGAACACGGTCTCGTTCGTCCAGTCGATCTGCGCGACGTAGGCCACGTGGCCCATCGCTCCACCTTCGTACCAGGCAATCGATCCCACTGCGGGCGTGTGGTTCGTCTCGGCGGCCAAGGTCCGGCCCCACTGATCGGCGTAGCCCCAGGAGTGACCGGGGTTCGCCAGTCCGTTGTGCGCGAGCATCCACGCGGCGTAGAGCGTGCAGTTGTGCGGCGGCGTCCCGATGCCGCCCTTCGTGTCCGCGCCGTAGTACTGCGCCGCCCAGTTGTCGTTCATCGTCGTGGCGTTGTAGCCGTCGAGCACGCACGAGTACGCCGCGCTCTTGCAGGCGTAGTACGAATTCGCGTGGGCGCTCACGGGTGTTGCGACGTCGAGCGAGATGAGTAACACGAGTAGGGACGTCACAACGAAGGCCAAACGAGTGATTCGGACTCGTGGGGCGCGCAAACCATGAGTGATGACCATATGATCCCCTCGACTGACCGCTCCGGAGAACGTAACAGAGGTAACTTTGCCCATCAAATTGGAGTCGAATCCCTAGTAATTACGGGAATTCGCGCGTGAGAGTGCCTCCGAGCCGTTCACAATTCGCTGACTACGTGAATTCGGCGCATTTCGTGCCGTCGTGGCCGCCGCTCGAGAGTGCAGTTAGAGATCGAAGTGCTTGTTGGGGCGCACCGCGATGTCGGTCACGTCGACCGAACTCGGCACGCTCAACAGGTACAGCACGGCGTCGGCGATGTCGTCGGGTTTGATGATGAACTCGCCCAACAGGGCCTGAGCGCCGTCGAGGATCTCGTCGGGCAGTCGCTTACCCTTCTTAATGTCGTGTTGGATGCCGGACATCGCGACCCAACACCCATCATTGGGAGAGCTCGTCTGTGATGGTGTAGTTCGACGGATCAAATCCCAGGGTGGAGAAATCGATCGCGCCACCTGAGTCCCAACCCACGGGGTACAGCGAGAAATTGTCGTACTGGGTGAAGAGTTGGGTGGAGGATCCGACCGGCATCTCTAACAGCGACACGCTGTCGAGGTACCAAGGACCGCTCGGTGCGTTGGCAGGCAACGTGACGGTGACGTCGTAGGTGCACGTGCCAGCCGTCGCGTCGCACGACGCGGGCGAGGCCGCTTGACCCATCTGCTCGTTGGTCCCCTGGGTGTTGCCGTTGATGATCCACACGACGACGTTGCTCATGGACGACGCGGCGTCCTGGGTTGTTTGGAACTGGAAGGTCACCGAGGCCGACGACTGTGAGGTGTCCACCGTGGTTGGGCTGACACCAAAGGTTCCGCCGCTCGCGGCCGCCACGATCGCCGGTCCTGTAAGAAGCGGCGTGGAGTTCGTGACTTCGATTCCGTCGTTGTCACCTGTGTAGCTCAAGGTGTTCGCCAGTGTGTTCGAGAAATTTGGACCCAGGTATTGGACGTAGTTGCCCGCTGCGTCTTGCACCCAGACCTCCTGCAGCACGTAGTCGCCCGGCACGGTGCCCTCCGGGACGGTCATGGTCGCGCTGTAGACGCCGTCGGTCGAATTGCCGGACACCAGGTTCGCAGGCTGCAGTTGCGTCTGGAGTGCAACGCCGGACGATGCCTGTAGCCAATTCAAGGTCGCTGAGGCGATGCCGGACAGGTCATCAGTCAACTCCACCGTCACGTCGATCGTTTGGCTCTGCGACGTGACGTCAACCACGGACGACGAGAGCACCAACGCGCCGGGTGTTCCCGACGCAGCCATGGCCGGCGGCGTCGTGTCACTGACGCCGACGTTGGTTGCCGAGGGCGAGCTCGACGGGTCCGACCCGAAGTAACCCAGGCCCGACAGGGCGAAGTCGAACGAGTCGGTGGAGTACCCGGGTGAGAGATAGTTGACGTAGTTCCCCGCGTGGTCCTCTAGACCGACCTGGCTCACGAACCACTGCGGTCCCGTGTACTGGGGCACCGTGATGGTGGCCTGCCAGACACCGTCGTTCGTGTTGCCGCTGATCATCGAAGCCACCGTGCCAATGGACGTGCCACCGAACTTGTCGACCATGTAGACCTGGGACGAGGCGGCGCCCGACAGGTCATCGGTGACGCTGAACGTGACCGTTAACTGTGTGGGCCCGGTGGAACCATCGAACGTGGCGGGCGAGACGGTCATCTGCTGTGATGATCCGAAACCGGTCAGGATCGGCGCGGTGTTGTCAAAGCCCACGAGGATCGCGGTCGATGCCGACGTCGACTGATTGAGAGCGTTGTCGCCGCTCGCGGTGACGTCGTAATCGCCCGACACGGTGAGCGATGAAGGAACGGGCACCGAAGTGGTGAAGTCACCCTCGGCGTCAGTGGTCACGGTTTCGGCCATCGTGTCCCTTGGTGAGGACGCCCATCCGGTACTCGATCGTGGCGCATCCAGCGCGGGATCGCGCTCTTGAACTGAAGCACCGAGCCCGGAAGTGAGGCTGAAGGCGATCGTTACGTCGGAGTCAGCGGCGAAGCCTGATCCACTGCCGGGCACTGTCGCCCCCGGAGGGGCCCAACCGCGCGATAGGACGAGCGACGCAGCGTTGGCCGCGTGCGGGCTCGCGGACTGCGTCGCCGCGGGTCCCGTACCAACCGCGTTCACGGCGGCTACCGACACCGTGTAGGAGGTGCCGTCAGTGAGGCCAGTGATCGTGCACGAACCGCCCGACGAAGGCGTGGGATCGACGATCGAAGGGCAAGGGATCGCCGGGCCGCTTGCCGGCGTGGCCGACACGTTGTAGCCGGTGATCGGTGAGCCGCCGTTGGACCCGCCAGTCCAGGCGAGGGCGACCGAGCCATCACCTACGCTGACCGTCGTGAAAACCGGTCGATCGGGTACCGACGCGGTCAGGGTCGTCGACGTCGTCTGCGTCGCCGCGGGTCCGGTACCGACCGCGTTTACGGCGGCCACCGACACCGTGTAGGAGGTGCCGTGCGTGAGGCCAGTGATCGTGCACGAACCGCCGGACGTCGGTGCGGGATCGACCATCGAGAGACAGGGCATCGCCGGGCCGCTCGCCGGCGTGGCCGAGACAACGTAGCCGGTGATGGGTGAACCGCCGTTGGAGCCGGCCGTCCAGATGAGCGACAAGGAGGAGTTGGAGGGCGTCAACGAGACGATGCTCGATGCGCCCGGTATCGAGGCGTTCGAAGAGACGGATGAGGTCGACGACGTCTGCGTCGCCGCCGGTCCGGTGCCGACCGCGTTTACAGCGGCCACCGACACCGTGTAGGTGGTGCCATCAGTGAGGCCAGTGATCGTGCACGAGCCACCTGACGTCGGTGCGGGATCGACCATCGAGAGACAGGGCATCGCCGGGCCGCTCGCCGGCGTGGCCGA
>Ga0182013_10002158_pt1 | contig 26084 bp, 20 predicted proteins | sample 612S2MmetaG_FD_120487 | JGI IMG/M metagenome (GOLD analysis project Ga0182013, IMG submission 120487) | Permafrost microbial communities from Stordalen Mire, Sweden - 612S2M metaG | ecosystem: Environmental > Terrestrial > Soil > Wetlands > Permafrost | place: Sweden: Stordalen | collected...
ATCGTACCTTTTCCCTCATGACCGGTTCCTTTCCGCTTGTGGCTCTGAACTGTGCGTCCTTCTGAACTCACAGCTTAACCCACGAACAGCGCATCGGCGCCGGTCACTCCATGTTGACTGTTTTGCCCGGTCTGCAATACGACCTTTAATCAGCTGGTCGTTCTGCACAAAGTGCCTGAAGGATTCAAGATCGACAAGTACCTGGCGGGCATGGTGGAGAATCACAACCACAAAGCGTATCAGGCCGCCAAGGCGCAGGCTCAGACTGACGATGGCGGCGCTGCGCAGGCCGAAGGCACCCGGTAAAATCATCTCTATATGCATTCAACCGACCCCGTCGTCGAGGCTGTTTTGACCGCCGCTGAAAGGCAGAACGCACCCGTCAACTCTGCCGACCTGACGCGGACGTCGAACCCGGCATCGGAGAGAAAGCTGAAGATTCTCATACTCTTCTCTCATGTTTGGCGCGGAGGAAGAGCGGGGGGCGCTGAGACGCACGCTCTTCAACTGATGAAGGAACTGAGCCTGCGAGGCCATCAAATCACCTTCGTTGCGTCAAGCGGGCATACTGGGCAGGAAACCATGCCACCAGGCGCGACGGCTGAATACAGATTGCCCTTTCAAAGCCTGAACCCATTCGACAAACTGACAGCTTACCGGCGATTGAAGGAGATCGTCTTACGGCACGAAATCGACATTGTTCACGCTCATCATCGGACCGGCGGCTACTATGCCGAGGCGATCTTTCGGCGTGCGGGCGTGCCTTGTGTCGTCACGGTTCACGACATCTGGCTCAGCGCGCCTTTCAAGTCGATGCACGGCAAAATCTTCCACAGGCTGATCGCCGTCAGCGGATTTACCAAGCGGGGCTTGGTGGAGAAGTTTGGCGTTTCCGCAGATCGGGTGCGGGTCATAAACAATGGCGTTGATCCGGAACGATTTGAAAATGCGAGCAACGAAGATGCGGCGCGGTTTCGTGAAAACTTTGGCATTGGCGCCGAGGTCGTGTTCAGCCTGGTGGCGCGAGTCATCAAAGCGAAGGGGCACTTTGACGTGGTCGAGGCGCTGCGACTGCTTCCGGCTGGATTAAATTTGAAGTGCCTGATTGTGGGAGAGGGCAACGACAAAAAGAAGCTGCAGGATCTGGTTGCGCGCTACGGCCTCGGCGAGAAAGTTGTATTTTGCGGATTTCAAGCCAATATCCCGGCGCTGATGAAAGCATCCGATGTGATTCTGCTTCCTTCGCACCGGGAATCGTTCCCAGTCGCCGTTCTAGAGGGAATGTTTTCCGGCAAGCCGCTGCTGGTGTCCGCAGCCGGCGGAACAATTGAAGCTATAACGAATGACAGCGAAGGGATTGTGTTTCCGGTGAGAGACGCTTCAGCGCTCGCCAAAGGAATCGAACTGCTGGCGGGCGATCCGGCGCTGCGGCGCCGCCTGGGTGAGGAAGCTCGACGCAAGGCGTATCGCCAATTTCGATTGAGCAAGATGATCGATGACACCGAAGCCTACTACCGGGAGATTGTGTCGGCTTCTCTTCACTGCGACCAATTGCCCAGCCCGTCCCGGTAAGATTATCTTTGTATGCATTCAACCGAGCCCAACCCCGCCACCAACGAATCTCCCGAGTCCAATCTTGACGGCAGCCGCTTTATCCGCGCTTGCCTGCGCCAGCCCGTAGACCGCACGCCGGTGTGGTTTCTTCGCCAGGCAGGGCGTTACATGCAGGAGTACCGCGAGGTTCGAAAACACCATACGCTGGTGGGAATCTGCAAGCAGCCGGAGATTGCCGCCGAGGTCACCATCACCGCGGCAGAGAAACTGGGCGTGGACGCGGCCATCATCTTCGCCGACCTGCTGTTGCCGCTGGAGCCGATGGGTCTGGACTTCGAGTTTCAGGCCGGCGAAGGGCCGGTGGTGCATCGTCCTGTGCGGACCGCCGAGGACGTGGCAGCTCTGCGCACCGACCGCGCCGAGGATCTTGGCTACGTGGCGCGGGCAATCGAAAAGGTGGCCGCGCATTTTCGAAACAGGCTGGGCATTATCGGCTTCTGCGGCGCGCCTTACACGCTGGCCAGCTACATGATCGAGGGAGGCGGCTCGCGCAATTACATTCACACCAAGCAGATGATGTACTCGGACACGGCTACGTGGCGCTTGCTGCTGGACAAGATCGTGGTGGTGCTGACGGAGTATTGCCGCCTTCAAGTGGCTTCGGGCGCTGATGTGATTCAGATTTTCGATAGCTGGGTAGGCTCGCTGGGGCTGGCCGACTATCGCGACTACGCCTTCGAGGCCTCGCAGCGACTTGTTCGTTCAGTCCAGCAGATGGGCGTGCCGGTAATTTATTTTGGCGTAGAAACTGCGGGCCTGCTGACGCAAATGGCCGCGACGGGCGCGGACGTAATCGGCCTGGACTGGCGGCAGCCGCTCGATGAAGGCTGGCGCGCCGTGGGCCACGGCCACGCGGTACAGGGCAACCTGGACCCCATCACGCTTTTTGCGCCGCTGGAGGTTTTGGAACAGCGTGTGAAGGAAGTTTTGCGCGCCGCAAATGGACGTCCCGGCCACATCTTCAACCTTGGCCACGGAATTGTTCCGACGACGCCGGTGGAGAACGTGCAAGCCGTCGTCCGCATGGTGAAGGAGTTTCGGTTGGAGAAGGCGCATGGGTAAACAGGCTGTCCTTCTGCTTGCGCACGGCACGCCCGAGACTGTCGAGCAGATTCCCGAGTACCTGCGCAACGTGGTCGGAGGCAGGCCGCTGCCGCAACACGTTGTCGAAGAGATACAGCGGCGCTACACGCTCATCGGCCACAGCCCTCTGACGGAAATTACGCTGGAGCAAGGCCGGCTGGTGGAGACGGAGCTGGCCGCCGCGGGTGAGCGGATTCCGGTTTACGTTGCCATGAGGAATTGGCGTCCCTATATTCCTGACGTGATCAAAAAGATGCGTGCCGACGGGGTGGAAGAAGCCGCGGTTCTCTGCCTTGCGCCGTATAACTCGCGCACCAGCGTGGGCCTCTATCGGAGGGCAGTCGAGGCTGAGTCAACGGGTCTGCGTATCGACTTCACCGAAGGATGGGCGCAGCATCCGCTACTGATTGAAGCCTTTGCCGAGCGGTTGAGCCCCGCGTTTGCTCGCCTCAGCGCGGAAGCGGGCGCACCGGTTCCGGTTTTGTTTACTGCGCACAGCGTCCCCACGCGGACCATTCAGGCTTCTGAAGGCCAGGCTGCCGACCCCTACGTTGATGAGGCCAGGCGCACTGCAGCCTTGGTTGCCGAGCGCGTGCCGGAAATCCAGCAGTGGTGGTTTGCTTTTCAGAGCCAGGGAGCGAGCGGCGGCGAGTGGATTGGACCCTCGGTGGAGGAGACGATGGAAACCATCGCGGCGTCGGGTGCGCGGACGCTTCTGTTGCAGCCTATTGGCTTTCTCTGCGATCACGTCGAGATTCTCTACGACGTGGACATTCTGTTCCGCGAGTTTGCGGCGAAGCTGAATCTCCGGCTGGAGCGGCCGGAGTCGCTGAATGCTTCAGTGACACTCGCAAAGGCGGTTGCAGATCTGGTGCGGCAAGGGCTGGCGCGTCTCAACGGCCATTGAAACGCTTGCTGGGATCCTTAAAGTGGATTCTCTCGTTAACCGGGCTAAGACAGAGTTGATGCAGGGCTGGCTCCTATGAGCCGTGCGCAGGCGCCCTACCGCTGATGCGCGACAGGGGAATTACCAGAAGTATGCGGCCTCAATTTTAGGCGAGCCGGGTTTTTCGTCAATAATCTGCGTGCTCAAAACAATTTCCATATTCTTTTTGTCCCCAGCGGCCTGTGCGGCGCGCTGCAACAAGGCCAGATCGCTGGGGTCAGTCAGGAACTCCCCGGCAACGATCGTGCCGCCGCGGCTGATTCCCGCGACGATGACGGTTGGCTTTCCGGTATTGGTGTCGGTGAAGCGAGCCAGAATCGCGTAGTCACGGTAGTCATGGGTTGCCATCTGCAAGGATCTGTCAACCACCCAACCGGTCTGCCTCGGATTCGTGCTATCGACAATCTCATGCCTCGTCATATCGGCATTATTCGCAAAGTGGAATCGCAGAGAATTTGTCAGCCGCAGCGTCCAGGCATTATCGAAGGCGCCGATAAAGACAGTCGGCCCCTTGCGCAAGTCATCAAGGTCTGTTGCGCCTTCGCTCTTTATGGTGTACTGTTTGCCGCTCGACTGAAGGATACTGGCAACCTTGACGATTGCGTACACATCATCCATCACAACCGCTGTAAGATTGTCGGTTAACACAACCTGGCGGGTGGGCTCGGCCGCGTCGCGAAGAGAGAGGCTCGAATACTGAAGTTGGTCAGCAGTGCAGAGCAACACCGGCTCATTTGTTTTCAGAATCGGTCCCCAGAAGAAATCCAGCGCGGAGCGGTGCATGGATTGCCAAAGGAAGACCGAACCTGCCGAGAGGATCGCAACGCAGACGCATGTGATCGCCAGCACGAAATGAGAATGACGGCGAGAGAGCGCGGCGCCGGCAACCAACTGGGCATCAGTGATCGCGAGAGCTTCCTCTGCTTCCAGATCCATCAACTTCACAACCGGATCATCGGCGCCTTTAGGCCAATGGAATTTCGGAATATAGGAGCCTGAGGGCAGGGCAATGCGCATCTCGTTCACATGCGCGGGGTCCTGATAGTACTGCGCAACGCGTTTGCGAATCTCGGCCGCCGTGACGCGAACGATGGGGTCGGAAGCAGTGTCGTAGTCGGCGTCTCTGCCGAATATTTCGATGCCCAGAGTCCGTTCCTTTATATCGTCTTGGTGCCCGGCCAGGGTCTGTTCGGTCACAAAGCGCAGAAATGTAGGAAACCGCTTGCTGTGACTGAAAAAGGGATTCTCCAGGAGCCGGGCTAACTGCTCACGGATCGAAGCTTTCTCCGCTTCGGTCAGCGTTGCGTGTGCATGGCCCTGCGTTGCTACCGACATTACAGGTCTCCGGATGGTCGAAATGATTATACAGCGGCTTTAGCGCTCCGTTCATTTCCTTAACAAATAACTTGTATATGTATGAAAACAAAAAACATGATGAACTCTTTACCTGTTAAGAGCGATTTGTTTGCAGTAAAGACCCTGACCATCCATTCCGTAAGGACCTTAACAGGCCATCTTCGCCGCCGTTACAACTGGTCTGCTTTAAAAACTCCGATCTCCAGGTATTCAAAAGGCATGAAGGTCATGCCGATTGTGCCTTGTTTGACGGGGAACAACATGATGGAGGCTTCAAATTGAACACAAGCAGTAGCAGGAGACAAGGGTTTCTGTTGTATTGGGCTGGCATAGCGACACTGATTGCCATTCTGGTATGCGGCACACCCCAGATCAACGCGCAAATCGCAACAACGACTGCGACCCTCTCCGGAGTCGTAACAGACGCCACGGGCGCATTGGTGCCTAAAGCAACGGTGGCTCTGGCCAGTTCAGAAAAGGGCATCACTCGCACCTACTCGACGGACGACGGAGGCCGGTACTCTTTCAATCAACTTCCGCCAGCCGCCTATACCCTGACGATTAAAGCAAAGGGCTTCAAGGCGTATCAACAGACAGGAATCGTCCTCGAAGTTGCCGAAACCGGCGTGCAGAACGTGACTCTGACGGTCGGCAGCGAGGCCACATCGATCACTGTGACCTCCGATGTCGCCCTGCTGAACACAGAAAACGCAAACGTGGCGGCAGACGTTGACGCTAAGCAGATCGTTGAGATGCCGCTGAATGTGCGCAACATCTACGGCCTGGCCTCCCTCAACTCTTCCGTACAAAACTCGTCTGAAACGCAGCAGCTCCGTGGCGGCGGCAGCGGCATCACCGACACCGCGGATCAGGACATCTCGTTCATGAACTTCGCCGGCGGCTTCTTTGGAACCACTGGCTTCCTGCTCGACGGCTCGTGGGATACCGATACTGAGTGGTTCGGGATCATCTTTGTTCCCAACGTGGACGCCGTTCAGGAATTCAAAATCCAGAACAACTCGTTTACAGCTCAGTATGGATGGAGCTCGGGCAACGTAGTCAACGTGGTAACCAAGGCGGGAACCAATTCCTTCCACGGCTCAGCGTTCGAGTTCTATTCCGGCAAAAACATGAATGCCTTTCAATACAACCAGAAGCCCGGCAGCTGCGTAGGCACCGGCGGCGAAAATATTTGTGCTTTTACCCGCAACCAGTTTGGCGGAACCGCCGGCGGCCCGCTCTACATCCCCGGCCTCTACAAGCAGCGGGAGAAGACCTTCCTTTTCGGCGTCTATGAGAAATTCAAGGCGAACACCCCGTCCCCGGTGAGCTTCACCGTACCTGACACCAAAATGCTCGGCGGCGACTACTCCGAGCAGTTGACGACCACGGTAGCCGGCGTGGACATCCTCGGCCGTAACATCTATAACGGCGCGATTTACGATCCACACAGCGCTCATTATGTGACCGCGGGAACTGCGGACACCGCGAGCGCGGCAAACCCGTATGGAACCGGCCTCGTTCCAACCGCAACAGGGTGGGTTCGCAATCCCGTTCCGGGCAACATCCTGAGCAATATCGCTGGCTTCACGCCAGATCCGCTTGGCGCCAAGCTGCTCAGCTTCTATCCGACCGCACAAACTCCAGGCTTTGTGGCCAACAACCTTGTCCTGGCAGCATCAGCACCCACGACTTCGCAAGAGTGGGGAATCAGGGTTGATCAGAATTTCAACGACAACCTCAGAGGCTACTTCCGTTACTCCTACAAGCAGGAGACAAAGGTCAGCGAAGCCGATAACTGGGGCACCGACCCGGCAGGCCCAGGCAACACAGTTCCCAACAACCGCTGGGGCATGTGGGCAGGGCTCACCAAAGTCTTCAGCCCCAGCTTCACCATGAACATCACCTCGGGCGTTCAGATTTGGCATGAAGACTTCAGCAATCAGTCGTTCGGCTACAACCCGAATACTGGTCTCGGGCTTCCGGCGTATGCAGCGGCACATGCTCCACTGTTTCCGGCAGTCGCCGTCGGTGGAGGCTTCTCTCCTCTGGGACCCGCCCCAAACAGCCCACAGGCGAACACCAACCACGGGCCCATCGGCACGGTGGCTGTTGACCTCATCAAGCTGAAGGGAAAGAACACCGTGAACTTCGGGTTCATGGGCGTGGAGCAAGTTCTAAGCCAGTCGAACTACTACCCGGTCTCAATGCAGTACAACCAGAACTTCTCTGCCGGCCCGAATCCCTTGGGTGTAACGCCTAACACAGGCAACGCGGTGGCGGAAATGCTGGTCGGCACCATTAGCGCCGCAAGCGTTCAAACGGCTTTCGACCCCTATGTATCGAACCATCTTCTGGGCTGGTATGTTCAGGACGACTGGAGACCAAACTCCAAACTCACTTTGAATCTCGGCATCCGTTATGAGATTCAAACTCCTTTCACAGCGCGCCATAACACAGGCTCGATCTTCGATCCAACCATCACCAACCCCGTCAGCTCCATGACCGGGGTACCGGTGCTGGGCGCTCTCCAGTTCCTGGGCACGGGCGGCAGCCGGTACTTCTACAACACGAACTTCGACAACATTGCGCCTCGCCTGGGCTTCTCGTATCAGGCGATGCCGAAGGCAGTTATCCACGGCGGATACGGAATCTTCTATCCGGAATCTCTTACCAGCTCCGGCGGGGCAGATGTGGACGGTTTCTCCGCGACAACCAACGCCGACGTGAGCCTGGACAACAACATACTGCCCAATCCGGGCATCACCGCCAGCAATCCCTGGGGCGGCAACTACGCGCAGGTTACCGGAAGCGCCAATGGCGAATTTCAACAGCTTGGCAATGGCGTAGGCAGTGGCTTCAGGAGCCGTCGTTCACCTTATATTCAACAGTGGATGCTGGGTGTGGAGTATGGTTTCACGCCGAACGATCAACTGGAACTGAACTACATCGGGAACCGCGGCATTCGCATGGTCGGTGCCCCCTACAACAACCAGTTGAATCCGACAAACCTGTCGAAGGGTGAGAGTTACCTCGGCGCGGTATCGGCTACCCAGCCCTACCAGGCTGCGCTGACGCAACTGGCGGCAACGGGAAAGATGTCGTATGGCAATTGCAATCTGAATAACGGAGGAGCAACGAACGCGCAATTGCTCTTGCCCTTCCCGCAGTATTGCAGCGTAGGCCAAACCGATGCGCCCATTGGCCAGTCTCTCTACAACGCATTGCAGGCCACCTACAACCATCGCGTCGCCAAGGGGCTTACAGCGTTGGTCTCTTACACCTTCTCGAAGTTCCTGGACAACGTCGAGGGCAACAACGCATGGTCGTACAACTCGCCGGGCTACTCGGCCGGCACTATTGCCAACAACTACAACATGGCTGCTGAAAAGAGCGTGGACGCAGGCGATGTTCCGCAGGCGCTGGTGGCCAGCTACACCTATCAACTCCCCATCGGACGCGGCAAAGCAATCGGTTCAGGCATGAGCCGGGTTGCAGACGCCATCGTCGGCGGATGGCAACTCAACCAAATCATCTCCTTCAAGCAAGGAACTCCAATCAAAGTCAACTCCGGCAGCGGAGCATGGAACTCGTTCGGCGGCAATCCGAGGCCGGATCTGATCGGGAATCCCAAGCTGTCAAAGCCCACAGCAGCCGCATGGGTCAACGCAGCAGCCTTCGCAACTCCGACGACCGTTGGCGATTTCGGCAATACTCCTCGCTACTTCGGAAATGTTCGCGGACCTCGCTATCAGAACTGGGATTCCGTTCTCGAGAAGAATTGGTTGTTCAAATCGAGCATGAAAGCACAGTTCCGTCTGGAGACCTTCAACACCTTCAACCACACAAGCCTCTACGCGCCGAGCAATACCACGATCGGCACCCCGGGCTTTGGATCAATCACAAACGCATTCGAAAGCAGAATTGTTCAGTGGGCCGGAAAGTTCTACTGGTAAACCACACGTGAACAATTGCACCAAATTGTTGTTGCTGGTCCTGCTGGTCAAGCCTGTATCTGGGCTTGGCCAGCAGCAACCGGCCCTAACCTTCGACTCGCTCGTGGCCGCGGCCCAAGAGGCTCAGGCCACGAATGACTATGCTGCGGCTGCAAACGCCTACAAACAAGCTGTAAGGATTCGTGCTGATATGCCAGAGCTATGGGCCAATCTCGGATTGATGCAGCAGGAGACCGGCGATATCTCTTCAGCTATTCTCAGCTTTCAACATGCCAACCAGCTCAACCCGTCTCTATATGTTCCCAATTTATTCCTTGGAATGGATTATCAGCGCACCGGTAAAGCGCTGAAGGCTATTCCATTTCTCATCAAAGCGGAGAGGCTCAACAAAACTGATCCGCAAGCGCCGCTTGCGCTTGGGCGCGCCTATTACGCCGATCACAAATTCACGCTTGCGGCGCAGGAATTTGCGCGCGCAACAACGCTCGACCCCAAGCTGGGCGCCGCCTGGTTTTCCCTGGGGATTTCATGCCTGAACCAAGTGGAAGCGGACGCTCGCGAGATGTCAGTGGAAGCGAAAGATTCTCCATTTGCCGGGGCGCTCTATGCAGAGTCGTTGGAGAAACAGGCAAGATTCGGCGAGGCTGCAACCCTGTATCGGAGTCTGCTTGCGACCCAGCCTCAACCTCCGTGTCTTCATTCGGAGTTAGGCTTTACGCTCCTCCGGCACCGCGATCTGCAAGGCGCCGCGGCCGAGTTTGCCGCCGAGCGCGCGGCTCATCCGGAATGCGGCCAGGCGCTTCTCGGCCAGGCGCGCATGTCGATCGACAGCGGAGACAATGAGCAGGCGATCAAACTACTCCAGGAGTTATGGGGTCGCGATCATGGCTTTGTGCAGTCCACTGCCGCCATCCTTTTGGATGGCCTGTCCAATGAAAGAGCTACAGCGGTTACCGTATATTTCTCCCGGCAGAACACAGTAATCCCGGATGATTTGCGAAGCGCTCTTTTGGCGGCTTTCGAAGGCAGCGGGCAGGCTTCGGGCGATAACTTCGGACGGCGAGACTCGGGCGCGCAGAGTAAGACAGTGCCGGCTCCCGCGGTGCGCCATACCGCGGAAGAGTTTTATGCTGCCGGAGAGTTTGCCAAGTGCGCGCAGCGGCTGGACGCTGCTCTCGATGCAAAGCGCGCGGACAAACTCCGGCTGCTTGCCGAGTGCTCATTTTTTGCCGGAGACAACGCGCGGGCCTTCAGCGCGGCGGCGGCTCTAGAGACGCTACAGCCTCATTCAGCCGAAGCTCTATATTGGTCGATTCAAGCCGACGAGCGGCTCGCGCTCCAATCCCTTGCGCGATTCCAGCAACTGGAATCGAACTCCGCCAGGAGCCATGTACTTCTCGGCGACATCTACCACCAGCTTGAGCGGGATGATGAGGCGGAGACGGAATACCAGAAAGCTCTCACTCTCGAACCCGGCAATCCGGCGGCCATGCTCGGGTTGGCCTCGGCATACCTGAACAACAACACTGAGCAAGCAATGGAGACCGCGCGGTTGGCTTTGGTGCGCAGTCCGGACGATCCAGAACTGAACCTTATTATGGCGGAGACGCTGGTGAGTAAAAACCAGTTTGCGGAGGCCGAGCCGTTCCTCACGAAGAGCCTTGGCGCGAAGCCGCAGATGCTTGGTAAGGTGCATGCCCTGCTCGGTAAAGTCTATGCGGAAACCAGCAGAACGCAAGAAGCGATCGATCAATTGAAGATGGGTGTCTCAAACGACGAAAACGGATCCATTCATTATCTGCTTGCGCGGCTTTACCACAAGATTGGAGACAGCAAGAACGCGGCCGCGGCACTCGAGCAGATGAAATCGATTAAGCAACAGCGCCACAACCGGGGAGTGAAGCTGGTCGAGGATCCCGACCTTTCACAGTTGGAGTCCCCGTCAGGCGGGGCGCCTCCGCAATAACAAGAACAAGTTTCTACCTACTTTCACGAACACAGCACAGAAACAAATTTCTATTCAGGAGTTATCATGCGTTTGCACCGCTCGTTTGCTTCGACAATTCATATCATTCTCGCTTTTCTGTCATGCCGCGCATCTTCAATAGCCTGGCCGGAACAACGCGTGGGAGCGTGATGAACGTGGATGCTCCTTCATTTAATGCGTTTGGCGTTTGGTCTTGATTGCGGGATGAAAAACAGGGGAAGAGGACGGAATGAATTTTGACGGGGCAGTCTTTGATATGGACGGCGTAATCACCAAGACGGCTGTAGTCCACTCATCGGCTTGGAAAGACACCTTTGACGAATATCTGCACAGTAGAGAGGCGGAACGCAAGGAGCCTTTCAGCGAATTCACACCTGACGACTATCTAACGTTTGTAGACGGCCGGCCCAGATACAAAGGGGTGGAGTCTTTTCTGCTTTCAAGAGGAATCGTTATTCCTTACGGCGGCCCAAATGACGAGCCGGAAACAGAGACTGTTTGTGGACTGGGAAATCGGAAAAACGATTTATTCAACGCGAAACTTGAAAACGAGGGCGTACCCGTCTTCGAATCCACCGTACAACTTGTTAAGCAATTACTTCTCAACGGAATCAGGGTTGGCGTCGCTACATCGAGTAAAAACTGCGCCCGTGTTCTTGAAAAGGCAGGTATTGCCGATCTATTTGAAACGCGAGTGGACGGTGTGCTTTCAGCGGTACTGGGACTGCATGGGAAACCTGAGCCTGACATATTCACCAAAGCCTGTGACAACCTGGGAGTTAAGTATTCTCGAGCCATGATCGTGGAAGACGCGATATCGGGAGTCCAGGCAGGAGCCAAAGGTCGCTTTGGACTGACATTGGGCGTTGCCCGAGAGAACAACGCCGACGAATTGCGGCGCAATGGCGCCGACTTAATAGTTACCGACTTATCGGAAATATCTCTCGATGAAATTGATAACTGGTTTAAAAGCAAGGGCGAGAATGCAGGCAGCACGTGTTCAGAAGTCCTACGCACGAGGAATGTATGAAAAAAAGGCCCTTACTTAACTTTTGGCAGCTATGGAATATGAGTTTCGGGTATGTGGGAATCCAATTTGGATTCGCTCTGCAAAACGCCAATATCAGCCGAATATTCGAGACGCTTGGCGCGAAGGTGGAAAATATTCCTATCCTATGGATTGCCGCGCCCGTCTCAGGACTGCTTCTTCAGCCAATTATCGGCCACATGAGCGACAAGACCTGGAGTGGGCTGGGCCGACGCAAGCCGTACTTTCTGGTTGGCGCAATTCTTTCGTCCCTGGCGCTGTTGGTGATGCCCAATTCGCCCACGCTGTGGGTTGCCGCAGGAATGTTGTGGATGATGGATGCATCAATCAATATAACCATGCAGCCATTTCGAGCGTTCATCGGCGATATGCTTCCCGATGAGCAGCGAACTCAGGGGTTCGCAGTGCAGACATTTTTCATCGGGACCAGTTCTGTCGTTGCTTCAATGGCGCCTTATCTGTTCACAAAGTGGTTACACATCGCCAATACGGCGCCTCCGGGTCAAGTTCCTCCTTCGGTGAAGTGGTCGTTCTATGTTGGCGGAATTGCTTTCCTGCTTACAGTTTTGTGGACAGTTTTCAAAGTCAAGGAGTATTCCCCGGAGGAACAAGAGCAGTTCGATGCGTCCGCAACCGGCGTCGTGGGAGGAGCGGAACTGGAAAACATGCTGAATGCTCGCCAATGTTATCGGCAAGGCGCGGCTCTGTTAGTATTCGGGGCGGTCTTCACTTTTCTCGTGAAGTCTCTCGCATGGTATCAGGGTCTCTATATTTTGTCGTTAGGGATGGCATTCTACGGCGTCCTACAACTCGTTGCCGGCAAGCGATCAACGAAAAACAAGTCCGGCGGACTGATCGAAATTATTTATGATTTGCAAAACATGCCGAAAACCATGAGGCAACTAGCGCTCGTAACAATGCTGACATGGTTTGCCATGTTTTCGATGTTTATCTATTCCACTTCGGCTGTGACCAGTTTCCATTTTGGAAGCACTAGCGTAACATCGGACGTGTATAACAACGGCGCTAACTGGGTTGGGGTACTTATGGCCGTGTACAACGGCGTCGCGGCTGTGGTGGCGTTTCTGCTTCCCGTTTTAGCTCGAAAAGCTGGCCGGGTATCAACCCACGTTGTTTGTTTGATCATCGGCGGCCTGGGGCTGATGTCTATGTACGTATTCAAGGACCCCAGTATGTTGCTGATCTCCATGACTGCAGTGGGCATCGCGTGGGCCAGTTTGCTGACGATGCCATACGCGATTCTCAGCAGCGCTGTTCCTCATAAGAAAATGGGCGTTTACATGGGAATATTTAATCTGTTTGTGGTCATTCCGCAGATACTTGCCGCGGCGATCCTGGGTCTGCTAGTTCACACCATTTTCCATGGTCAGGCCATCTATGCAATCGTACTGGGTGGCACGTCGATGGTTGTATCCGGGTTTTTGATGATTTTTGTCAAAGACAGTGTTCAAGAGTCAAACGATGAAAGCAAAAACAGCGTCATAGGCACGGTACAGATATGAAAGATACTTGGAAAGTAACCAGTGGAAAATTTACAAACGACAAAGAGAGTATCATGCGCAATGGCAACATCTATCAGATTGCGAATGGATACATGGGTTACCGGGGAACACTAGACGAGTTCGGTCCGGAGGAGTTAGTCGGCATCACTCTGGCAGGCATTTTCGACAAGGTCGGGGATGCATGGCGGGAACCAGTCAACGCACCGAATGGCGGATTCACCCAGATCTCTCTCGACGGAAAGCCGTTATCTGCCCTAGTGACAACGATAGAGAAGCATCGACAGTCACTGAATTTGCAAAATGCGATGTTTGAAAGAGAAACGGACTACAAGTTAGATAACAAAACACTGCGTATCCGATCCAGTCGATTTTTGAGCGCCGACAAACCGAATTTAGGCGTAATCAAGTTCAGCGTCAGATGCGATAAAGCCGCTCAGATCAGGATCAGCACCGGAATCGATTGCAATATCTGGGATTTAAATGGACCGCACTTGCTGCGTTTCAGCGCCGAAAAGTGTGGGGATGCGCTAGTGGTGGGCGCCGTGACAAACGAATCTGCAAAAAAGGTGGCGGTGGCGGAAGCTGTTGATCTCACTTTTGGAAAGGAAACTCACAAGACTCTAGGGAGCCGGAATCTCAGGATTATCGAACTTTCGGCGGATGCGGAGAAGATCTATACATTTTACAAATACTTTGCAGTGTATACAGAGCATGATCGGACCAAGAAGTCCGTTATAGATTCCGCGATTAACACCGTCACAAATGCCAAGGCGCTCGGCTATGAGGCTTGCCTGAAAAACCACGACGCGCGATGGACCGAGAAGTGGGCCTCTTGCGATGTAGTTATCGATGGTGACGATGAAGCTCAGCGGGCATTGCGTTACAGCATTTTCCAGCTTCTAATTGCTGCCCCGACTGATGGAAGCCAAAATTCCATTCCCGCCCGATCCCTGTCTGGCCAAGTGTACAAAGGCGCCATTTTCTGGGATACAGAAATGTTTATGTTTCCGTTCTTTCTTCACACATATCCGGGAAAGGCGGTCGAGTTACTTCGGTACCGAATTAAGACACTAGACGGCGCGCGCCGCAAGGCGCGTACCGAAGGACCGGGCTTCCGGGGCGCGTTCTATGCTTGGGAAAGTCAAGATACCGGTGACGATGCCTGCACCTACTTCAACATTGGCGACCCACTGACGAACCGACCGTTGCGCACCTACTTCAGAGACAAGCAGGTTCATATAAGCGGCGATGTCGCCATTGCTATGTGGGAATACTTCAGGCTAACCGGCGACGATACTGTGTTGCTGGAAGGAGGAGCCGAGGTCATATTGGAGTGCGCGCGGTTTTATTACTCATATGCATACTTCAAGAAAGACAAGAATCGCTATGAAATGCTTGATGTCATTGGACCGGATGAGTATCACGAGCAGGTGAACAACAACGCGTTTACCAGTATGGTTGTCAAAGCAACATTCGAAATCGCCAACTCGGCTGTGAAATACATGGCCCGAAGGCACCCGGATGAATTAAAGAGTTTGGTTAGAAAAATCAAAATCGAGCATGAGCTGCCTTTCTTCGCTGAGGCGGCAAAGTCGCTCTATGTACCCGCTCCGGATCGGAAATCCGGACTTATTGAACAGTTCGATGGATATTTTAAGTTGGAAGATACCACCATCGAAAAACTGAGAGCGAAGAAGCTCCATCCCGATGAGTATCTTGGCGCAGGTCAGGGCCTTGCAGTACCGACCAAAGTGATAAAGCAAGCAGATGTGGTTTTGATGCTGAATTTGTTCAAAGATCGGTATTCGGTCGAGGTAAAGAAAGCGAACTGGGAATACTACGAGCCTCGCACCGAGCATGGATCAAGTCTCAGCGCCTGCGCGTATGCCATGGTTGCGGCGGAGTTCGGCAATTTGGCTTTTGCCTACAAGTATTTTCTGAAGACGGCTAAAATCGACATTGAAGCCAAATACAATGTGCATGTGGGGACCATCTTTATGGGAGGCTCGCATCCGGCCGCGAATGGCGGTGCGTGGATGACAGCGGTGTTTGGATTTGGCGGATTAAGGGCCGATGAAAAGCAAGTAGCGATCAATCCGAGGCTCTACAAAACGTGGAAAAAGTTGCAGTTCAACCTGGCGTACAAGGGAGACAGGTTCAACATCAAGATATTGAATGACTTTGTCGAGGTGGTCGCTGCTCCGACCAACAGGAGAAAGCGTACCTTTGTGGTCACCGGACAATCCGCTGTTTGTGCGCCTGGCAAATGCGTCTCAGTGAAATGCTCTAAAAAGGACGCTTAGTTGCGTCTAATTGAAGTGTTCCGTTCGCCAGAATGATGCGGCTGCTGGACCGAGTCAAGCGTAGGGGAATTTCGTACGACTTCGTAAATCCGTCAATGTTTTGGTAAGTTATGGATACCTAAAAATGAGGTTGCATATGAATCGGAGAGACTTTCTTGTTGCAGGAGTCGCAGTATCAGGCGCCACCCTGCTGGGTGGCCTATCAGAACCGTGTTTTGCGGAGGATCACCAGAGGCAGCCGGACCTCAGTTTCAGCGCCGGTCGCGCGGGAATTGGAGCGGATATTCCGTGGAAAACGTACCACGCAGAGGATATGAAGACAACCGGGACTGTGATTGGTCCAAGGTATGGCCCATATCTCATCGAAATGGAATCGTCGAAACAGCAATATGTGAAGCTGACTGCTGCCGGGGAGTATGTCGAGTTTACCGTACATGCGCCCGCAAATGCGATGGTAGTGCGCTATTGCCTTCCGGATTCAGAAGACGGAAACGGGATTGACTCAACATTCAATCTTTATCTCAATGGAGAATTGCTGAGACAGGTTCCTGTCACATCGAAGTATACATGGCGTTATGGAAACTACCCGTTCTCGAACGACCCCAAAGATGGCAGCCCGCGGAACTTTTATGACGAAGTTCGCCTGAAGGAACTGGCATTGGCGAAGGGGGATGTTATTCGCCTGCAAAAGCCCGAGGGTGGTGCACCATATTTCATCGTCGATCTTGTCGACCTGGAGAACATTGCCCGACCAATGCTGCAACCGTCCAATTCGCTTTCGGTGAGTGCGTTCGGCGCGGATGGAAAAGGTCAAGCCGACGATACAGAAGCTTTGCGGAAGTGCATCGCGGAGGCGGCTAAGCAGGGTAGGACAGTGTGGATTCCAGCCGGCGATTACAAACTAACCGGCGATATTACTCTTCCTTCGAATGTGACCGTGCAGGGTGCAGGAATGTGGCACACGACATTTGTTGGCGATGAGGAACTCTATGTTCATCCCGACCGCAGGCTGAGGTTCAAGCTCGCCGGAAACAACAGCCACCTCGCCGATTTCGCGTTGCTGGGAAGAGTAAAGAAACGCGATGACAACGAACAGAACGACGGAATCTTTGGAGCCCACGGGACGAATTGCACGGTGTCCCGGCTATGGGTGGAACACACCAAGGTGGGGATGTGGTTCTATGTCTGCAACAACATAGTCATTGAAGGCTGCCGTATTCGCAACACGCTCGCGGACGGAATCAACTTCTGCGTCGATGTGCACAATTCCGTGGTTCAGAATTGCACGACTCGCAACACCGGTGACGATTGCTTTGCGATGTGGCCGACTGCGTCCGATCAGAGCTTCACACAGGAAACGCCACTGCCGGGAAATAATGTATTTCGCCACTGTACAGGTCAGTCGCCATTCCTTGCCAACGGCGGGGCTATCTATGGCGGGGCAAACAACCGGATTGAGGATTGCCTTTTTACAGACATCAGCTCCGGCTGCGGGATCCTGATCAGTTCGACGTTTCCAACTTCCGACGAGAGTCTGAAGATTGACAACAACTTCAGCGGCATTACTGCTGTGCGGAACTGCGATCTGATTCGATGCGGCGGCCTTGACCAATCGAACTGGCGTGCCGCCTTCCAGCTTTGCGTGGATCGACGCAGTATTTCAGGTTTGAGGATCAACAACATTCTGATCAGAGACAGCCTATCGGATGGGTTCAGTGTCGTGTCACCGGGGAGAAGAGGCCAGGTGACGCTTTCCGATGTTCTGCTTGAGAATATTGCGATTCCGAATTGTGGAATTGGAGTGAAAGGGCGACACGGCTTGTGGGTTCGCGAGGACGCATCCGGCAGCCTGAGGATTGCTGATTCGAAGATCGTTGATATCAAAATTGATTCGGCGACCTTTACCTTGACGACGGCAAAAGGGCCGATGTCGAATTGAAATAACAGAAGAATGTTGAGGCAGCCTGATCACTCCCGTTCATCAAGGCTCTTGAGATCGATTCCCAACTGCTGGCACTTCTTGTAGAGGTGGCTGCGTTCGAGTCCAAGGGCCTTGGCGGTTTGGGTGATATGGCGGTTATGCCGCTCTAGTTCTTTGAGCACCTGCGCCCTTTCGAATGCCAAAACCCGCTCTGCCAGCGGACCCGAGACGTTTGGATCTCCATTGCTGGCCGCTTGATGCGAAGAGTGAGCGGCGGGCAAAGCGAGGTAAACAGCCTCAACATCGACCACGGTTCCGGCCAGAAGCAAGAGCCGTTCGACGACATTGCGCAGTTTCCGAATATTGCCCGGCCATGCGTACTGCTTGAGTGTCTCGATCGCCTCATCGCCAAAGGGTACGGGCTTCCAACCGTTCTGCGCGCTGACCTGGCGCGCAAAGTGTTCGACCAGCGCGGGCAGATCTTCCGGACGCTGACGCAGCGGTGGCAACTCCAATGGAAAGACAACGACGCGATGGTAGAGATCGCGCCGGAATAGGTCGGAAGCGACCAACTGCTCAAGGTTACGATGCGTGGCCACAACTACGCGCACATCCACTGTTGTGGGCTTGGCAGCGCCGATGCGCTCGACCTCGCCCTCTTCGAGCACGCGCAACAGCTTGGCCTGCATGGCAGGCGGCATATCGCCGATCTCGTCGAGAAAGAGAGTGCCGCGATGGGCCTGCTCGAATTTGCCCGTGTGGCCCTGGGCCGCGCCGGTAAACGATCCTTTCTCGTGGCCAAAGAGCTCGCTCTCGATGAGCTCGGCGGGAACGGCCGCGCAGTTGAGCGTGACGAACGGTCCTGTTGCACGATTGCTCTTTTCATGCAGCGTTCGCGCCACCAGCTCTTTGCCGGTACCGGTCTCACCGTAAATACATACGCGTATTTCACTGGCGGCTACGCGCTCAATCTGTGCCATCACACGGCGCATGGTTTCGCCGGTAAAGACCAGCGTGTGCTTGCCCTCGCGGGTGCGTAGATCCTGATTTTCGTTTTCCAGACGTGTCAGCTTTAGCGCGTTCTCAACTGTCACCAGCAGCTTTTCAGTGGAAAGCGGCTTCTCGAGAAAGTCCAGCGCGCCCAGCCGCGTGGCGCGCACGGCCATCTCGATATGCGCCTGCCCGCTCATCATCACCACAGGGGCGGCAACGCCGAAAGCCTTCAGATCTTCGAGCAGCGAGAGTCCGTCGCGGCGAGGCATGACCACATCACTGAGTATCAAATCGAAGGGCTGCGTGCGGGCGAGTTCGAGCGCGCGCGCAGCGTTGTCGCAGACGACAGCCTCGTGACCGGCAAGGCGGAAGGCGCGCGAGAGCGAAGCGAGTGTATTGGCCGGAGAAGCCGATCCATCCGGTTCATGACCGCCAAGTCACATCAAGAACCAGACTCCCATGGTTGGCACCGGAAAGACTTATCGACGATTAATTGGAGACCTCAGCTAACACCTGATATCCGATCACCTTGCATCGGAAGGGTTCTACGGAACCTTCACCATGTCGGTTTTGAAGACCTTGTTGGCCGGGACTACCAACTCGTCTCGTTCATAGCCGTCCTTACTCAGAAAAATGTGAACGGTCGTTGGCTCCGGCTGCGGAAGCTGGATCGCGCACGTGCCGTCGCTGCCCGTGAAAGCTCGGTTCATTTTGCCCTGACCGATCTTCACGTCCACCTCGACGCCTGCGACAGGCACTCCGGTGACCCGGTCGGTGACCTCTGCGCTGAATTGCCATGGTGGAGGAGGACGAAGAGCGAACCACAGCGCCAAACCGGCCAGGCATGCCAGCAGCACGTCGATCACCGCCCAGAGTTTGCGTCTGCGCCCGAGCGTCGAGCCCAGCGCGCGCTTGAGTTGAGCCGCGGCTTGTGCGGCGTCTGGGGTTGTGATGCCCTGAACTTCAAGCATGGCCGGCAGAGGTGTCTTATCCAGCAGCCAGGGCAAGATTGGTTTATGCAGCGCCTCGGCGCGCGAATACTCGAATGTAATGTAATCGGAGTCGCGCGTGTGCTCTGACCAGCACAGCACCAGCGTGCGCGAGCCGCTGATCGACCGCTCCAGACGACGCTTCCACTCTTCGCCAGGATCGATCGACTGCACGTCGAAAAACACGCGATATCCCATGCGGCGCAGTTCGTCGCGCAATGGCGCCACCCGCTCCGTGTCTGTTCGCGAGTAGCTGAGGAATACGTCATATCTAGCTTCGAACATAGCAGTCATTATTGCAAAATTGGCTCAAGTTGACGCAAGGCCGAGGACATGCCGGAACTGTCGCCGTTCTGGAGGGAGGTGAAGAGTGCAATCCAGGAAGCGCGGCCCGTGGCAAAAACAGAAGAGTTAAGAAGGACGTGATTCAACCCGGAAACGGTCCAGGCTCCGGCCGTTATGCCAGTGACCTTGGCAAGCAACGCCTTCTCAGTTGTTTGGGCTGCGCTCTTGTTTGCCGAACCCCACTCGCAGGCAAGTTGCATGGAATCCCGGCCGATGACAATCGACTCACTCAAAGTCTCATTCTTCGCGCTTGCGATCTGCGCCAGGCACTCGTCAAACCTTCCTGCCGCAAGGTTAGCCTCGGCTAAATTCAATCCTATTTCGGCCCATTCCTGGGGATGCTCGGCCTTGGTGTAAAGCTCACGCGCGCTATTGAATGCCTGCACCGCCTGATCGAGCACGACGGCTGCCCTGTTTCCATTAGCCAGTTCACCCTCCTGCAGGAGGCCGGTCCCAAGGGAACATTGCGTCTTGACCCAATCCTGCGGTGTGCCCGCTTTCGTGTAGACCTCAAGCGCACTCTTCAAGGCCTGCGCCGCCTGGTCGAGTAAGGCAAGAGCCTTGTCATCATTCGCGAGCATGCCTTCGGTCGTCAGCACATCGCCCAGGTTAAATTGCGCCGTAGCCCAGGCCTGAGGCGCATCGCCTTTCGTGTTCACCTCAATTTCACTCCGATAGGCCTGCGCCGCCTGATTTAACAAGTCAATCGCCTTGTCCCCGCTCGCGCGCTTCCCCTCATAGGCCAAAGCCATGCCGAGGTTGTCTTGCGCTATTGCCCAATTCTGGGGCGCACCGGCTATTGTGTACACCTCAAGAGCGCTCCGATAAGCTTGTGCGGACTGATCGAGCAGCGCGATCGCCTTGTCACCATTTGCGCGCTCCGCCTCCCCATAGAGCGCAATGCCAAGGTTGATTTGCTTCTGGGCCCAGTCCTGAGGTGCGTCGGCCTTGGTGTAGACCTCAAGCAAGCTCCGATTTGCCTGCACCAGCTGATCGAACAAGGCGATCGCCTTGTCGCCGCTGCTGCGATTGGCTTCGTCGGAGAGTGCCATGACGAGGTCATTTTGAACCGAAAGCCAGTTGTCTGGATCGTCGGCCTTGGTGTAGACCTCGAGAGAACTTTGGAACGCCTGCACCGCCTGGCCGATCAGGGGAATTGCTTTGTCGTCACTAGCGCCCTGTGCCTCCACGTAGAGTGCACGACCGTAGAGCGCGAGACCCAGGTAACACTCTGAATTGGCCCAGCTCTTGGGATCATCGCTTTTCGTGAAGACCTCTAGCGCGCTTCTTTCCGCCTGCTCCGACTGATTCAGCAGAGCGGTCGCCTTCTCGCCGGTGGCGCGTTGCGCCTCCTCGTAGAGTGCAATGCCGAGATTATTTTGTGTTGGGGCCCATGACTTTGGCTGGTCGGCTTTGGTATATGCCTCAATCGCGCTCCTGTAAGCCTGCACAGCCTGGTCCAGCAATGCAATTGCCTTGTCGCCGTCGGCTTGCTTGGACTCATCGTGCAAAGCGTCGGCGAGGCCGTATTGCGTCTCCGCCCAGTTCTGAGGTGCGTCGGCTTTGGTATAGATTTCAAGCGCGGCCATATCAGCTTGCGCCGCCTGATCGAACAAGGCTCTCGCCTTTTCCCCGCTGCTACGGTTGCCCTCTTCTGTCAGGACAGTGCCAAGGGTTCCCTGCCACGCGGCCCAATCCTTGGGCGCATCGGCCTTCGTGTAGACCTCGAGCGCACTGCGGATAGCTTGCGCCGCCTGATCCATCAAGTCGATCGCCTTGTCGCCGCTGGCGTAAAGGCCCTCCAGAGTCAGAGTGGCGCCAAGGGCTGCCTGCGTGCGGGCCCACTCTTTGGGTGCATCGGTTTTCGTATAGACCTCAAGCGCGGCCCGATCGCCTTGCGCTGCTTGATCGAACAGAGCGCTCCTCTTGTCCCCGGCGCTGCTGCGGCCCTCTTCTATCAAGGCAGGGCCGAGGGCTGCCTGCGCCAAGGCCCAGTCCTTGGGCGTATCGGTTTTCGTGAAGACCTCGAGCGCATTCTGACCGGCCCGGACGGCCTGATCGAGCAGCGCCGTCGCCTCGTCTCCATGGGCGTGCTTTGCCTCATCTTTGAGCGCGATCCCGATGAGAATTTGCGTCATGGCCCAATCTTGGGGTGCATCGGCCTTCGTGAAGACCTCTAGCGCATTCTGATAGGCATGTACTGACTGATTCAGGAAGCTAACTGCCATGTCAGCGCTGGCGTGCTCGCTCTCTGACTCGAAGTCACCGCCGAGGAACTCTTGTGTCGCAGCCCACGCCTTGGGTTGATCCGCTTTGGTGATAAGCTCAAGCGTACCTTGAAAGGCCTGCACAGCCTGGGCGAGAGGGGCTGCCGCGTCGTCCCCATCGGAGCGCTCGCTCTCACATGTCAGCGCTGCGCCAAGGCCAAATTGTGCTGCTGCAGCCCTTTTGTGATTCCCTAATGCGGAATACTCGCGCGCAAGCGACTTGAAGCTGTCCACAGATTGGGCCAGCAGCGTGGAACCCTGGCCGGCAGAGGAGTTGTGACCCTCCACCATGCGCCCATTCGCCGTATCGAAAACCGCGCGAATCCAGAGTTCGTGGAAACCCTTGTCGTCAGGGTGTTTCTTGTATTCGGCTTGTGCCGTGGCTTCGGCTTTTCGAGCGTCTGTGTGGCTTCGTGGTACTGCCTGTTCAGCTGATCCGCTCCGGCCGCCTGCTCGCTGTCCTCAAGGCATTTGCTCAGCGAATTCCGACCCTTTTCGACGAGTGCCTCGTGCGCCTCCTGCGCGGCTTTCATTTGCTCCTGCAGAGCCTTCATCTTCACCTGGAAGGCCTGCTCTTCCGCGTCATCCGCACCAATCTGCTGCCGGTCTGCATCGCCCGCTTGATTGAAGAGTTGCGCGGCAGCACCATAGTGCTTGAGCGCCAGTTCCGCCAGGGCCTTCTGTTCGAGTGTGGCCTGCCCTGATTGCTTCTGAATCCCTTCGGCCCACTGCTGCACCTGCTCATCAGCTTTGGCAGAGGAGAAGCCATTGGCCTGTGCCCAATCGGCAACCGCAGTGCCGAGATCCGGCTGCTGGCTCTGCGCTGTCCCGTTCTGCTTTAACGCTGCAACCTGCTTCTGCAGGCTGTTCACCTGAAGCAACGTCCGGTGCAGCATGGCCTCGATCTGCATCGGACCCAGCAACGCGGCCGAGCCTTTGGGCAGCAAGCTGATTGTGATAGTTGTCGGCAGCGCGGTCAGCTGGCCGTCGGCCGGTTGATAAATCACCAGATTGGAGGCGCCGCCGATCTCAAGGCGCAGGCCCCCGCGCTGGGCCACATCTTCCGACACATCCAGCCACGCCTGCCCGTTGTGGTTGGTTACATCGCGCGATTCGGTGACGCGCACCGAGCCGTCAAGATAGCTGAGTGAAATGCGGACGGTGGGGACGGGTTGGGCAGGCTGCAGGCCTGCATTGACAACGACCGCTGAAACGGTCTTCTGGGCCGGAGCCTTTTGCGCAACGGCCACGCTCGCTGCACAGCTAAGGCAAAACAGCAGAACCGCCAACAAAACCCGAGGTTTCATGCGGACCTCCATCGCTACCGGGCCCATGGGTCGTGGATCAAAAGCTTTGTTGACAGGGATTAAATCTGAAGCTCAGGCCGCAGTCACTCGCGAAGATCTGGCCGGCAGACCAAGCCCCGTTCAGGGCTACCCAGCCGAAGCGGTATCACGCTGTGATTGCACGGCGCCCTCATTCGCGGCCCGCCTGTCGCATTTTGTGCGCTCTACCGCAACGATTGAATGAGTTTTTCAAGTCGAGTACCGGACGGCGTGGATGAACCAGCAATGCAGAAGGGGCAGCCGAAACCACGGAAGACTCAGCTCCCAGGAAGCGAACGCTGGTTTCGGTTCGCAACTTGCGGATTCTTGTTGTTGTCAGTCAATTGTCTTGAACTGCGAAAGAAAGCGCAGTAACATGCAATGCATGTCTGTTACCCCGGAACAGCAGCTAAAGGGCTTTGTCGCCAAATTTGAGCCCGCTATGGGTAAGCTGATTCGCGAATGCAGATCCGTAATGCGCAAGCGGTTCCCGGCAGCAAACGAATTAGTGTATGACAACTATAACTTCTTCGTGATCGGCTATTGCACAACAGAGCGACCCTCAGATTGCGTAGTCTCGCTTGCGGCAAACGCCAAAGGACTAGGTCTCAACTTCTACAGCGGTGCCACGCTACCTGATCCGCACGGTATCTTGCAAGGCGGGGGGAATCAGAATCGATTCGTAAAACTCGATAGCGTAGCCGCTTTAAGCAGGCCGGCGGTTCGGGAATTGCTTGATGCCGCCGAGGCTCAGGCTGACCCTCCCTTCGTCACAAAGGGTCTTGGCAAGTTGATTATTCGATCGATATCCGAAAAACAGCGACCACGAAGGTGACCGAGTACGGAGTGTTTCGCTATTCGTGATTCTCGATTTCCGGCTCTTCTTCTGCGCTCCTGGCTTCGCGCCCTCTTCCGCCAGACCCGCGGTGAAGAGGTGATCGCGGAGGCCAAAAGTCTCGACGCTCTCAACCAGGGGGGTGACGAAATGCAGGCCTGGATAGAGCGTGCCCGGCAGTGTGCCGCTAAACTGGCTCACCCGCACGCCGCCCATTCCGCTGGGCACCACCACGATGCTCGTTGCCACGAGAAGCGGCAGACAAGCCACCAACACGAGAGCTGCCGGACCGCGCCACTCAATTTCTTTCGGTTCATCCGGAATCTCTTCTCCTCCGGCCTTGCGGCACGCCATTTGAATGCGCAGCCAGAGTCCATACAGTGGAATTGCCACAGCGGTAGCCAGCAGCAGCACTCCCGCAACCGTCAATAACAGCTTCAATGCGATCATCGTCCTTCTCCTTCTTTGTGATTGTGCTCAGTTAGTCTGCATCCCATCGACGAAGACCTGTCGCTGTGGACCGCGCATCTGCACCCCATCGACGAAGACCTGTCGATGGGGACCCCGCATCTTCTGGCTTCCGGTCGTGGAGCAAGCAGCAGCCGGACCAGTCCTCCAAAGGTCAACTCCTCGAAGAGCAACCCCGCTGCAACCGGCAGCAGCACTGCTCCCATTCCGTTCATTGTTTCGTTGAGCAGATTCATCTTCGAGCCTCCTTACCGCGCCGCGATCATGACTTGATTCGCCTGCTGAGTGTCAGCAACGTCAGGCGCCTGCGCCGTTACGACTGCCGGCGCTTCCGCCGGCGTGGCCATGGCCATCAAAACCGGCTCTGCAGGGGCGGCCGGCTTCTCGCCGTCGCCAAATAGCTGCACCGTCTCCTCGTTGCGCTTCCCAACCAACTCCACTTCGTCGCCGACTGACACCAACTCGTAGAACTCTTCCAGGTCTTTCCTGGCCATGCGGATGCATCCATGCGAGACGGGTTTGCCGATGGAGTTGGGTTCATTGGTTCCGTGGATTCCGTAGCCGGGAATGCTGAGGCCCATCCAGCGCGTGCCTACCGGATTGCCCGTTCCCGGAAGGACAGTCTTGCCATTGTGGTGATAAGTCGGATTAGCGACGCGCCGCGCGATGGTGAAGCTCCCCACCGGGCTGGGCGTCGAAGGTTTGCCTACCGCAACGCTGTAGACCTTCTTGACCTGCCCGTTCTCAACCAGCGCCAATTTGCGGTCCTGTAGGCTCACAACGATTACGCGTTGAACCTTGTTCTGCTGCACGGCGGGCTGCGGCTTTGCTGCCTTTTGCGCCATCGCCTGTACCGCCATCACAATCGCCGCCACTGCCACCATCGCCAACTTGCTGAGCATCAGAGCTTTCATCGCATCCCCCGATTTCGTTTTCAAATTGCCTGCGCCCAGACAAAGTGCAAGCGATTCTCCAAACGCTATCGATTGAAAACAAAGATGTTATGGGCAGGATTGGCGACGAGGAACGTGTCAGCTCACACACGCCGTGTACAAGGTGACACGAACGTGGACACAAAGGCTGCGATCGCTGTCAATTGGGAAGCTACAAAAGAATTGGCCTACC
>Ga0182013_10002160_pt1 | contig 26066 bp, 16 predicted proteins | sample 612S2MmetaG_FD_120487 | JGI IMG/M metagenome (GOLD analysis project Ga0182013, IMG submission 120487) | Permafrost microbial communities from Stordalen Mire, Sweden - 612S2M metaG | ecosystem: Environmental > Terrestrial > Soil > Wetlands > Permafrost | place: Sweden: Stordalen | collected...
CGCGGCCGCTGCCCCCCCCTCATCCTTCAATTTGCCGTCCACGGGAAGAAACCACGCCTCGGAAACTCATTCACCCATTCAGCGCGAAGGAAGCGCGAGCTAAATCAGAGGTTCCCTAAGAGTGACGTGTTTTGCCTGAGAGGGATTGTCTTAAGAGTATCTGATGTCGCTTAGGCCCGTTGACAACGATACAGTGTTCTCCTGCAAGATAACCGGAAGGACTGTTCTGTTCGGATGGTTTGTAAGTGTCTGGATTGGCGACCTTGGCGAGCGTCTACGCGATAATTACATCCTTTCTGCGGATACGATGTGGCCAAGGTGGAAATCTGCGACGTGCTGTTCTGCCATCCACGCGCAGCCTGTGGGTAACTCCAGCATGCTGCCTGTTGGCAAACTCTCTAAAAAAACCTCGCAGAATCTCTTGATTTCTGCGCTATACAGAATGAAGCACTCTGATGGCAAGGCGGCTTCGGGCCCGATGTATGGGATTTTCGACTCACACTGATTCGAAACTGGAGAAAGCAAATGATCAAGCGTGGAACAATCGTCAAAGACACCAGCACCGGTCCCGGCCTACTCGCCGTCGACGGGAATCAGTACCCCTACACACTTCATCGTATGTGGAAATCGAGCATTCCGCCTCGCGTCGGAATGCATGTCGATGTGACCTTCAGCCAGGAGGTCGGAATCGAGTCCGTCGTCGCTGTTACAGACATCGAGCTCGTCCGGGATCAAACAGATGTTGCTCCTCGTCGCGGCACGGCCCTGGCGAGGAACGTAAGAGCCAAAGTTGGTGTCCCGAACCTGTTGGCCTGGGTGTCCCTGGTGATTGGGTGGTTCTTCTTATCTTGCGTTCAAATCAGGATTGATGGCCTCGGCTTCATACCCACCGCCAACGTGGGTATCACATTTTGGCAACTTCTCAGCCATTTGGGAACACTGGAGTCCATTGCCAGTTTCAACCCCAATTCTTCCGGGAACTCGGTCCTTTCGTTGCTTGGAATCGTGGCGCTGGCCAGTCCGTTCGTCCACTATGTCTGGCGAGACCGGCGCGCCAGCCTCGCTGGCTTTCTTCCACTGCTGCTTATGGTGATTGTGACACTGACGGCCCTGAACAGCATCAACAACGCTGCCCGTACCGCAAACGCGCTTCTTGGTAGCGACTTTGGCAGCGGTATGGAAAGTGCAGCACTCAAGATGGTTCACATCGGCATCGGCGCATGGCTTTCCCTTCTCGCTGGCATTTGGTTTGGTTACAACGCCCTCAGGGAGTTCTTTGTTTCCAAAGCCTGAGTCTCATTACCCCAGCGTTTGCACCTATTCCAGCCGTTGCGTTGTCCGAAGGCTCTCGTCTGATACGATCTTCACGAGATTATTGAAGGCGTTCAGAGCAGTCTCCCATCGCTGGCGATCAGCGGAGCCTGCTCCCGAAGCGCAACCTCGTTTGTGCCGCGCGGCCACTCCAAGACAAACCTTGTTTTGCACGAGAACTTCCTTGACTGTTCGAGACACAGATCGACAGGGCAATCGCATTTGAAATTCAGTTGAACCACGGTTGGTACTTCCCGTGACCATTAGGAAGCTTGAGGTTTCTTGCAGGAGGATTTCATGTCCCGCAAAGAGACCCTGGAGCAGTTTGGTTCCTGTTGGGAAAGGCTTGAGGACCCGCGCAGCGGCAATACCGCGTTGCATGACTTTCATGAGCTGCTGATGATTGCTTTATGTTGCGTGCTCTGCGGTAGTCAGGGTGCAGTGGACATGGCTGTGTTTGCCGAGGCCAAGGAGCCTTTTCTGCGCAGTTTTCTCTCCCTGGCCAACGGGCTTCCGAGTCATGACACCTTCAGCCGTCTGTTTCGCAATCTCGATCCGGATCAGTTTCGCGATTCTTTTCAGCGGTTTATGGCGCAGTTTTCCGCGCAGTTGCAAGGCGTGGTGGCCATCGACGGCAAGGTGTTGCGTCGTTCGTTTGATCGGGCCAGCGGCAAGACGGCCCTGCACATGGTCTCGGCCTGGGGCTCGGAGCAACGGATGGTGTTGGCGCAGGTGGCTACCGATGCCAAGTCCAACGAGATTACGGCAGTGCCCAAGCTGCTCAAGCTGCTGAGCCTCAAAGGCACGATCGTGACCGCCGATGCACTCAACTGCCAGCGCGCCATCGCCGAGCAAATCGTCGAGCAGAAGGGCGACTACGCGTTGGCACTGAAAGGCAATCAAGGCACGCTGTTTGACGACGCAGTTTTGCTTCTCGATGATCCGGAGTTGAAAACGAGCACCGCTGAGCCTGTTGTCGAAGCCGATCACGGACGCATCGAGACGCGCACGGCGACGGTGTCAACCGAGATCGACTGGTTGCAAAAACAGCACCAATGGCCGGGCCTGAAGGCCATCGGCAAAGTGGTTCGAAGGCGCGAGACGGCGGAGAAAACCACGACCGAAACTGCCTACTACCTGCTCAGTCGAGTCCTGTCGCCGGGGCGGTTCAACGAAGTTGCCCGCCAACACTGGAGCGTAGAAAACAGCTTGCACTGGCGGCTGGATATGGTCATGAACGAGGATCAGGATCGGACGCGAATGGGGCACGGCCCGCATAATCTGGCCGTGCTCAGACACATGGTCCTCAACGCCATGCAGAAAGAGGGATCCAAGGGCTCCCTGCGCGGCAAGTTCAAACGCGCCGGCTGGGACGATGGCTTCCTCTACCGGCTACTGGAGCTATTTTGAAATGCGATTGCCCTGCACAGATCGAGTGGGTAGTTATTAAGAAGGAAATATAGATTAGAATTCATCAGTTATTCATAATTGATATGGCAGCGCATTGAGGCTCCGAAGTCATTGATAAAAAAGCACAGAGGGCAGGCATAACCGTACAGACAGAGTCCTTTCGGGAAATTACGCTAAGTGTTCGAAAATCTTACCCTTGCAGTCACCAACCGGGTTGCGGTAGTTTGAACTGGATCAGCAAACTCAGCTTTTTGCACCGGCCTCCTCCAACTGAGTAGACGCTGCCATCAAGATTGACCAAATCACTGCCTCAATTGGGCGGGGTGGAAGGGTGTTGTCCCTTCCCGAATCGGCGGCGATCTTGGCGCACTTGGCGCGTCACCTAGCGGTTCGATGGCTTCAAAGAAGCCCTTTCACGCTTTGCGCCAAATGGAGGTGATCTCTTTTCGGTAATCGGCATAGAGAGATCCGCACAGAAACCATTCTTCTTTTCGCTAATGAAGGTAGAATCGTAGGTTTTGAACCAAGAGGGGGAAATGCAATGCGTAGGATCGGCAATTCAATGCGAATCAGGCGGATATGTGCCGCGGCGCTGTTTGGCTCGGTGCTTTGCGGCGGCACGGCGATTGCCGCCACCCAGAAACCAGCGGCGAAGTCAACGCCGGCAGCAAAACCCGCGAACAACACCGCCAGACCGGCAACCGGAACCAAGGCCGTTCGAAACCCTAGTCGTCCGTCGCCCGCTGAACTGAAGACGCCGGGGGCGCATCCGCTGCGAGACGGTGGAGTTATTAAGACCGACGCAAAGGGTTTTCAGCGCGGGTTTGACAAGACCGGGCATATCCGGACCCTAGAGGCGCCCGGCATAAGGGCGCACTTCAACGCAAATGGCCGTCCACAATCCTTTCATGTGGAGCGCAACGGATTCTCGCAGACGCTTCATCGTGGACCCGGCGGCGTCCGCGTCGTAGAGGGAGTACATCCGGCGATGGGTGGCGGCGCGGTCAGGGTGGTCGGCTACGGTCCGCATCGCGGATTCGTTGAACGTCCAATTTACGGACGGTATGGGTATATGCGCCGTAGTTATCTAGTTGGTGGGCGTCCCTATGCTGTTGTCTACCGTGGCTATCGCTACCACGGCTTGTATTTCTATCGGCCCGTTCCAGCGCTGATTTACGCTCCAGGATATTACGGATGGGCGGTGAGTCCGTGGGCCGCGCCGGCCTCTATCCAGGCGGGATTCGTCAGCCAGCCCTGGTACGGCGCATACGGGGAAACATTTGCTCCGTATCCCGTATATGCCAGTCCAGACCAGTGGATGACGGATCAGATGCTCTCAAGCAACATGCAGCAGGCTTATGATGTAAGCCGAGATACCCAGGGGCCAGATTTATCCGGCTATCCGCCTGCAGTGCCACCGCAGATTTCACCCGAGTTGAAGCAGCAGATCGACGACCAGGTGAAATTGGAAGTAGCGGAGATGGGTAAGGCCGCTTCGGGTGGACCTGCCACTCTGGCTCCCCCCGCCACACCTAGTGAGCCCGACGAAGTGCCAGATGCGCTTAGGCCCGGTCACATCGCGTTTCGCGTAGTGATGCCACTGAGCGTCGAGGCGGATGGCGAGTCCTGCGATCTGAATACCGACGACTGGATTCTTCGTACTGGGGATTTGCAGCCGGACGGGACCGTTCCAGTGAAGGTTGCGACCAGCCGTCCGGACGAATGTGGTGCAGGATCGACTACAAACGTGTCGCTGAATGACTTGATGACAATGCAAAACGAGCAGGACCAGCAGGTAATGGCTGTCCTAAAAATGGCTGCTGACACCATGGGCAAGAGCGGGATGCCCGCAGGTCCCGCCGGTGGTAGCGGAGCGACCCCGTTTCCTGGCGGGACGAGTTCGCCGGATACGGATGTTGCAACAACCCTCCAGAAGGAGCAGGGGGAGGCCGCTTCAACCGAGAATGAGGTTGTAGCAACCTCGACCGCAGGGGGATTGTAGCCTCGCCGATGCTGTCCTGTGCCGGGCAGAGTGCGCAATGCCGATCTTCACTCTGCCTGAGCTTTTTGAGCGGCCATTTTATCGAAAACGAAGTTCCTTTGGGGGAGGTTATGGATTCCTGGAGTCGTGTATTTTGTCTAAAGTTCGCAGCCGCGGCCATGCTGGCCTGGATATTAATCGGGACCGTTGAGCCGGGGGGCGGCAATGCGGCTTTCGCACAAGCTCAGCAGAGCAGGAAGTCCGGAGGCGATCAGATTATCACTACGCCGCCAACTGCGATATCGCTGCGTGACCAGCTTCGCGAAGTCTTGAATACATCGAGCTACACCGGCAGTTTCAAGGAACTGGGCAGCCACGTTGTGATGAGTAAGGTGGGGACTGTTTATACCGTGAGACGTTCTAATGTCCTAGCTTCAACTTATTTCACAAAGGACAAGTATGTCGGCGTAAGGGTCTTGAATGAAGAAGGAGACGATGGACATTATTACGCGTTCACAAAGTACTGCCACAACGATTCGGCGGTTACTTTTCCGGAAGTCACTCTTGCTCCGCTCCCCGAAGGCTGCCGACGCAGTCTGATTATGGGGAAGTCCGGATTCATCAAAGCTGGCAAGAAGGTGTTGATCACGGACCTGGAAATTGTGCCGGACCAGGATATGGTCAGTTTTGTACTCATGGAGTATCACTTGGATGAAAGTGGCCAGGTGGATGCGCGATTTGCAAGCGGTGTAAGGGCCCTGTTCCCGCATGGATTTCTTGCTACTGCGGACGCGGGCGGAATTGCCGCGGCACTCAAACCCTTGCTGGCGCCGGTAAACGATCCCGTCTTCGCGCACGCGCAGGCGTTTCTGCCCGACGCACCATTGCCTTCGTATACTCTCGAGGATCAACTGAATGCAATGTTCAAGCCGCTTCGGTACCATCTTACGGATGGGTCGATCGAGCCAGACAACGTGCTCAAAGTGAAAGCCGCGCGGTTTCTTCGAGCTACTAATATGTATTCAGCACTCCTTTGCTCACCCACGTTTGAGGACAGCAAGATGCAGAGAGAGAACTTTCTGTGCAAAGGGTTAAGCGCGGGAGAGCCGGACGGATCACACTACACCTATATTAAGCCCGAAGATGAACTGGAAGTCGCCGCTATCAAGGTGGAGACGAAGAAAGACAAGGATGTGATCCGCCTGGAGGTGAACGACTTCTCGCAGCAAAATGGCCTCGATCCGCCCAAGCTATCCGATTTGATCGATATAGAGGTCAATGGCGAGCAAGTAGACTATACATCGAATCTCGACCAGACCGGATTTCACACCGCGATCCTTTTTCAGTATCCAAAAGGATCTCTGGAACATGACGGTGCCAAACGAGTGGCCGACGATATCGGAGCCATCTTCAAAGTCGAGAAAGCTGCCTCATCGTCTTCTTTAGCTGTGGTTTCAACACCGCCGCCGATGAATACAGTCCCGTACAGCGGGGCGGTGAGCGGCCCCCAGCCGCTTGAAGACCAGTTGAAGACCTTTTACACGCTAACTCAGGTGCGCGATGACTCGACTATCGTGTCTCGCGGGTCAGTTCTCAGCGTGGCGAGGGACAAAGTTCTGTTGGGCACGCCAGCGGCCAAGACCACGGTGTGCGCCGCAACCGTTACTGACGGAACACCAAAGCCCCCTGCGTCCGCCTGCCTGGCGCCGCTTAAACTTTCGATTGCAAAACACGAATCGACGTTTTTGCCGGCAGGGCAGAAACTCGACCTGGTTGGCGTATCGGTGAACACATCCAAAGAGACTGTAGCTTTAACCCTGGTCGACGACTCAGGCTCCAAGGCGAAGTATCGCACCGCAATCAACTTCGTGTTTCCGCAAGGCTACCTGGAAGGATCGGATGCGGGACAAGTGGGTGAGGCGGTCAACGGAGTGTTGCCTTTGTTCGACCAGACCGGTACATCGCAACCGATCATGTCTCCAGTTTTGGCATCTGCCCCAACTGCGCCCCGGACTCGCTCCACATCGGCACCGGCGTCAGCGACAGATCCAGCCGGCCAACCAAAGACGGTTAGTTTAGGCATGTCCGAAGTGGAAGTGCAGGGAGCACTCGGCGCTCCGAATAAGGTGGTGGATCTGGGGGTTAAGAAGATCCTTGTGTACAGTGACCTGAAAGTAACGCTTATGAACGGAAAGGTCAGCGATGTGCAGTGACATCGAACCTGGCTTGCAAATCGGCCGCGAGCTGATTTCTGCCGGCGAGCAATGGAGTTCGGTGCAGGTCGGGCTCCTCGGCTGCCAAGTGGAGCGCAAGGGAGGCTGTGCGTCATGATCGGACAGCAAATCGAGAACTATCTAATTCTGGCGCTGCTGGGTAAGGGCGGGATGGGAGAGGTGTGGAAGGCGCTCGACGTTAACCTTGAGCGGGTTGTTGCACTCAAAGTCATTACTGCTGGGCTTACCGGCAACGCAGAACTTGTTGCCCGTTTCCGCATCGAAGCGCGGGTTCAAGCAGCATTGAATCACCCCAACATCGCGACTATGTATGCATTTCTCGTATGGGATGGCAAGGCGGTGATGGTGATGGAATATGTCGAGGGCGAGACAATCAAGGATTTGATCACGTCTCGCGGCGCCCTTCCACCACAATCAGCCATTAACCTCAGCAAGCAGGTCCTCCTCGGAGTCGAAGCGGCGCATCGGCAGGGAATCGTCCATCGCGATCTCAAACCCGCTAACCTGATGCTGAACAAGGCAGGCATCGTCAAAGTGATGGACTTCGGCATCGCCAAGATGCAGGATGGTGCGAGACTGACTCGCACCAATACTGCCATCGGAACTTTCTGCTATATGTCTCCGGAACAGATTCGAGGCCAGGCAGTCGATGGTCGATCCGATGTTTATTCCATGGGAGTGACGCTCTATGAAATGTTGACGGGGAAAGTCCCATTCGACTTCGACTCCGATTTCGAGATTCAGTCCGCCCATGTCAACACACTTCCCGCGCATCCAACGGAACACAATCCGAACATCCCGGATGCTGTTGCAGCGGTGGTGATGCGGGCTCTGGAGAAGAATCCGAGTGATCGATTCGCCAATGCGGGGGAGTTCATCAGAGCGCTGCCAGATTTGAGCCAAGTGGTGCCTGATCCTACACCTTGTCCCCGAGCAAGCACGGTGATAGAGCCGATCACTCGGTCGCCGGACTCAAGAGCGAGTGGCGCGGGCAAGGCAACGGAGTATCAGCCGGAAACATCTACAGGTGCCCGTCCACCTGTCGCTCCCTCCCCGCCGCCAGTCCAGGATTTCGAGATCGCCGCTGGACAAGCCGGACAAAATCCTCGTAAACGAAATAGGAATCTCGGCGTTCTTGCCGGAATCTTGGCCGTTGCCGCTGCGCTTGGACTGGCGTGGCAATTCTTTGCACCACACCCTGTGGTTAAGGTTGCGACTGATAAAACCGTTCAGCCCTCATGCCCACAGGGCTCGGAAAGAAATTCCGGCGGAGTCTGCGTTTCAACGGAGTCACCGTCATGCCCGGCGGGCACTTTGAAGGACTCCAGCGGAGCCTGCGTGAAGGAGGTTCCGGCCAAACCCTGTCCGGGTGGCACGATCAGAGCTATAGGCGGAAGTTGTGTTCTTCAGCCCCCGGCTTTACCGGAATGCGCTTCGGGCGAGGTGAGGAACTCGAGCGGCGTTTGTGCGATTCCGCCTCCACCCCCGCCTTCACCTTGTCCCAGCGGTACTGCAAGAACCACTCCGAACGGCACCTGCTCTGAGCTTGGCAGCGGAGGCGCCATTAGCGGGAAATGGCAAGGGACCTACTTTGACGCGCGAAACCAGCAGACCGCCTCGGTGGAGCTGCAACTCGACGAAGATGTCCCAAGTTCTGCGGGGCCGGATAACATCTCCGGGACAATGATCTACGCTGTTGCCGGCGAGGGCCTTGGTAAGTGTTCTGTGCGCGGGAGTGCGTACGATGCCCAAAATCGGCGATTGAAACTTGTCTATTCGGGATGCGTGAGAAATTTAAGCGGGAACCTCCCGGCCTACTTCAACACTCCCACTTTGTTCAGCGATGTGAGTCCAAGTGCAACCATGATTTCAAAAGGGCATGTCTACGGCCAAACTGTAACCGCAGTGCTGGCCCGGACGAAATGATCTGTCTTCGCCGTGCATTGCCCGCTTCGCCAATGTTCATTGAATGGTTGCGGATCACGAAGATGGCTGAGGTGGTACGGAATGATTGACATCGAAGATATGCATCGCAATCTGTCTTGAAAATGCGATAACTGCCCTCTTTTTGAGCAGGCCGGAGGAATTGATGCAAACAGGTCAGCGCGTCGGACAATACGTTCTCATCGAGAAGTTGGGTGACGGTGGCATGGGCGAGGTTTGGAAGGCGGAACATACCCGAATGTTCCGGACCGACGCTATTAAGATTCTCCGGGAAAGCGCATCGGCACGGCCCGAGGGAGCCGAGCGGTTTCTTAACGAAGCACGCCTGCAAAGTCGGCTTCATCACCCCAATATCGTTGCGGTTCACGACACATTCGAAGACAATGGCGTGACCTGCATGGCCATGCAGTTTGTGGATGGAGAAAGCCTGGAGCAGCGGCTCAGGCGGCAGCAACCTCGGCAGATGGAGTTGCCGCAGGTGCTCAATATTTCGATCGATGTTCTGGCGGCGCTTGAATACGCGCATTGGTTTCCAGAAGGCGCAGTTGTCCACCGTGATGTGAAGCCATCGAATATCTTGATCGATCGGTCGGGACGGGCACTGTTGACCGACTTTGGAATTGCTTTTGCTCTGAACGGCAATCGGATGACGCGAGAGGGGACGACACTCGGAACGGTCTTCTATATGAGCCCCGAGCAGATTCAGGACCCTCGCAAGGTGGACGCACGTAGCGACATTTATAGCTTCGGTTGCGTGTTGTACGAGCTGCTCGCAGGGCGTCCACCGTTTGGCGCTGAGACAGACACCGATTACACCATTAAGGCGCTCCATGTGAAGGAGACGCCAACTCCTCTTCGGAAGTGGAACACCAATGTTCCTTTCGATCTTGAGTGGATCGTGTACAAGGCGTTGAACAAAGAGCCCCAAATGCGGTTTGCCAGTTGCGCAGATATGGGGTGCGCTTTACGGGATGCCTTCGCCGCGCTGAAACAGGGCGCAAATTCTCAATCGGGCACGCAGCGGGAAGCAATGCCCGTGTTGCCGTCGGCTGAGGCGACGAGCAATGCTCCGAGTTCCGGCGGTAGGACACCGGGCGGCGCGGGTGGAGGGAACGGCGAACTGGTTGTTTACAACGGAGGGGAAATCATTTCTCCGCCCCATGAGCGAAGTGGCCCGCCAAGCGGAGCGAAAAAGAAGAAGAGCGGCTTATGGATTGGTCTTGTTTTGGCTCTGGTTGGGCTTCTTACGGTTGCCTTCGTGATGAGCAAGTTGTTTTTGAAGCCATCCGAGGAGACTATTTTGGTGATGCGCGGTTCCACCTCCGTCGGGGACGTGTTGGCTCCGAAGATCGCCGAGGCATTTCTGCACGATCAGATGAAGGCCGAGAAGACGGGCTCCTATATCGCTGGCAAGGACAATGAGGGACATGTCACGGTGCATGTCTGGGGACAGGTTCCAGGCAAGTCCACGAGGCAGGTAATTGAGATCTTCGCAAAAGGGTCGGGCGATGCTTTCGCATGTCTTGCCGCGGAGCCCGGTCCGGATCACTGCGACCTAGGCATGTCTTCGAGACCGTTCAACCTCCAAGACCGCAAGAAGTACCCGGCCCTGGCGAATGTTGGCGGTCCGGCCTACGAGCACGTGATCGCGCTGGACGGAATCGCAGTCATCGTCAATCCATCAAATCAGGTGACGAAGCTGTCGATGCAACAGTTGAAGGACATCTATACCGGTCGGATTACGAACTGGAACCAGGTCGGCGGAGCGGACGCGGCGATCGATCTATATGGGCGCGACAAGGAGTCAGGCACCGCCGCGATGTTCACAGAGATTGTGCTGGGCAAGGAGCCACAGACAGTTCCGTCGAACCACGAAATCAAGGACAGCGATGCAATTGTGGATGCTGTAATGGGTTCAGGTTCGGCGATCGGATATGTTTCCTCGCCGCTCGTCAAGCGGGCAAAGTCACTCGCGATTTCCGATGGGTCGGGAGCGGCGTTGCGGCCAACCGAACTCGCAATCGTGACGGAAGATTATCCGATTGGCAGACGCCTCTTTCTTTATCAAACCAATTTGGATCGTGATTCCTTTGCCTCGTCTTTCGTGTCTTTTGCGGTGAATGCGCCGGGGCAGGCAGTTGTCGGGCAGGCTCAGTATGTTGGATTGACACCCAAGAGCTTCCCGGTACTCGACATGCCCGCTGACGCACCTTCCGACTATCGGGAGATTGCTTCGAAATACAACAAATTAGGTCTGAGCTTTCGGTTCGCAAGCGGACAAGCTGGTCTGGGAGCCATGGCCGGAGACCAACTGGACAATCTCGCAATGGATAATGTTGCACGCCTGGAGACCTACCTCGCCCAGCACAAGGAGGCGGCCGGCAATTTTCTTCTGGTCGGCTTTACGGACAATGTTGGTGCAGCGGAGTACAACAAGACCCTGGCGACAAATAGAGCGAAGAGTGTCGCGGAAAGATTAGAAGGAGATGATTTCAAGGTTTTGCCGGACCATGTATATTCTTTTGGAGCCCAATTGCCGATCGCCTCGAACGAGACGCCGACGGGAAAGGGCAGAAACCGAAGAGTTGAGGTCTGGGTACCCAAGGGATTGGATTGATTGCGCCGGAAGGATTGCATTTGGAAGGTCTATTCACGCCGATGAGCGAACAAACCACAAACCATCAGATTACCCGGTTGTTGCACGAATCCGCCAACGGCAATAGCGAGTCTACAGCTACGCTGATGCGATTGGTGTACCAGGAACTGCATCGACTCGCCGCGCACTACATGCGCAAAGAGAGTCCGGGCCATCTGTTACAGCCGACCGCACTCGTCAGCGAGATGTATGTGCGCTTGTTCGGCCCTGGCACAATGCCACAGATTAATAATCGCGGACACTTCTTCGCCTTGGCCGCAACCCAGATGCGAAGGGTCCTCGTAGACCATGCGCGCCATCAGAAGAAGGGCGGCGGAGCGATCCTCGTACCCGAGACCGAAGCCCTGCTGGTTGCAGGTTCGCGCCCTGCGGACTTAGTGGCTCTCGACGACGCCTTGAAGGAGCTTGCGGAGGTAGATCAGGAGGCGGCCGAGGTTGTGGAACTGCGATTCTTTGGTGGCTACACGGACAAGGAAACGGCAGAAATCCTTGGCAAGAACTTCGCCAAAGTCCGTCGCGACTGGGAGTTTGCCCGCGCGTGGCTCTATGACCGCCTCGGGGCAGAATAAGACAGTGGTTTATTGATGTGTCGTCGGGAGTGAATTCACTTGTCGCTCAAGATCGCTTTCTAACTCCCTTACCGCGTCGGTGTTCAATGATGTTTCTGGAAGCTGGCTGAGAAGAGCAAACGCCTTTTTGCAGGTAGCAAGCGATCCATCAACATCTTTGAGACTGGCTTGATCGTCGCTCCACTGGGCCTGGGCTACATTGAGGTAGGTTCTGCCCACGTCAGTTGCCAAAGCTGGCTTCTGGTGTATTAAGGGAGCAACCTGATCTAGCCAGTTAAGATCGCGATTCAATATGCTCTCTTTTTCACGTCGCGAGGCGAGAGGGTTTGTCAAGATCTGCGGAAATGTTGCTTTGTAGTTCTGCCCTATCTCCTGCACTCTCTGCTGAACTCTGGCGAATCCTTGGGGTGTTCCTATTCCGGAAACAAGGCTGGTTGGAGTCTCACCTTGCGTCATCCTTGCGGTAAGTTCGTGGAGACGCAATTCGTCCCATCCCAGCCATGTCAGTGCTGCCAAAAGCACTATCGCCGCGGCCATACGACTGCTGTTGCGCTTGACAAACCGGGAAATGACATAGAGTCTTGCGCCCTTGCGGGCAAGAATCGGGCGCTCAGCTTGAAATTCTTCAATGTCGTGAGCAAACTCCGCCACAGAACCGTAGCGAGCCTCTGGCTCCCCCCGCAAAGCCATCATCAGAATGCTGTCTAAATCGCCTCTCAGTCGTTTGCGAAGCTCGGGGACTGCTTCTTTAGTCTGAAGAGATGCCCTTAAACCGAGTGATGTGCTTGGTTTGCGCACATCGTCGCGAGTGATTGCTCGAATGGAAGCAGGGACGGAGTGTTCTGCTGCATCGTGTGGACGCAGGCCCGTTAAGAGCTCATACAGAATCGCGCCCAAAGAGTAAATGTCGCTAGCGGGACCAGTCGGTTTGTTATCGAGTTGCTCAGGACTGGCGTATCCCGGACTGGCAATAGCGACACTCGTTGCGAACGCTTGGGATCCTGCGTCCAACAATTTTGCAATGCCGAAGTCCAAGAGCTTGACGGTGCCGCCGCTTGTGACGAGCATGTTAGCCGGCTTGAGGTCGCGGTGGATCACACGGTTCTCATGCAGGTACTGTACGGCCGTGCATGCCTGTCGAAATAGATTGAGCCGCTGGTTGAGTCCTGCTTTGCGCTCGTTGCAGAATACGTCGATCGGCTTGCCTTCAATGTAGTCCATCACGAAGTAGGGAAGGCCATTGGGGGTGGACCCGCCGTCGATGATTCTTGCGATGTTGGGATGATCGAGTTGGGCGAGAATCTGCCTCTCGCGACGGAATCGTTCGATTTTATCGGGTGTCCTATACTCAGGGCGCATGATCTTTAGAGCAGCAACCCGTCTATATACATCATCGGCCCGCACTGCTCGATAAACGACACCCATGCCTCCTTCGCCGATCTGGCGATCGACAAGATACGCCCCAAGGCGAGTTCCTTGAAACAGACTGAAATCGTATCGGTCCACCAAGGGATTATCCAGGAACTTCTCGCTGGAACGGGAGGCTCTGAGCAGACGCAGTACAGATTCCTCAAGTTCGGAGTCGCCACCCGCCTCCCTCTGAACGAATTCCGCCTGGGCCTCGCGCGGCATAGATGCAACAGCATCGAATAGAGCGCGGACTCGCCGGTGCTGGTCCGTATTCATGGATTCCCCCGCGAAATCTTGACGAGATTACAGACTACATTATGGATTAGCGGATTGTGGTCGGCATTCTGCTCACGATAATTGAAATGTCTTGGCACAATTGTCCGAAGAATGCGCAAATTCGGGTTGGAATTACGCTGATTAAGGCTAAGGAGAACATTGTGCGCATTTCTCGAATCTGTTTGGTCGCAACGGCTGGTCTTGGTTTGTCATTCTCGATGTTTGCGCAGCCAGCAACTCCGGCCGCACTCCCACCGGCATCAGTGAAGATCGAGTCCATAAGCCTGCAGAGCGTGCAGCCAGACCGAATCGAGTTGCTAGCGAGGTTGGGTCTGATCCCGGAGCGATCACTGAAAGTGCAGGTCCTTAGTTTTTCGGCTATGAGAGTAAACGACATGCCGGTGTACGTTAGCCCGATGGACGGCGAATTTGCGATGAAAAAAGGGGAATACTTCAGGCTTCCGGATGTGCGGATTACGATCTATTACCGGGATATTGCTTCAGTTGAACCCGTGCGGCGAGTTGTTGAGCAGCACAAGGTGACAATCTCCGGCGAAATTACCGCGAAGATGGATGCAAATCCACTTGAAGAGATTGCAATGCACTCCCTCCATCCCAGAATTGTGCTCCCATTCACCAAGGAGATTCCAGTTCTGGTTCCGGGCGGCGAACCTGCTGGAAGGGCCGCAATGGCTGTCCTCGATCTGGCCGCTCAAGCTGGTCCCGCCGCCGCGAAACTTCTTGGCACCGTTTATCCCGGACAGGACGCAGCGTGGCGGAATGATTTGGCAAACGAGCAGATGAAGCACCTCGTCTTAATTCGCACGAACTACATGATCGTGGACGATACGGCGAGCTACCCACTTCATTTCGAACAACTGGGCTTCTGGATAGGGCCCACGACCGTGATCGTGCCGGAAGAGGCGATCAAGCCCTGGGAGTTCGACCCTGATTCTCAGGCGCAATTGTCCGGAAATCATGCCAAAATCGATAAGGGCAGCATCTCGATCACGGCAGAACCCCTGGTCGCTGCGGAAAGGGTGGGTATCGATGGTGGCACCTCCGCCGGAATAGTTCCGTGGAGCCTTAGTCAGGGAGATTTCCATGTCGAAGTCGAAGGTAAGGCTGAGAAAGAGCATGTCGCATATACGGCGAAGATCACCTCGCTTGAAGTGCGACAGCGCTCATCGGTGAACAACTACGCGTTGCTGCGCTTCCGCGATGGTTTTACCGGTTCACCGCTGAAGCTTGCAGACTCGGCAGGCAGTACCTGGGACCACTTGGCAGTTTTCCGTTTGGTGCGTCACGAAGCTGGCAGCGACCCGCGAACCGAGGTAGTGCTTCTTCCAGGCACAAGCGATGGCAAGCAGATTCGGTTGGGACAGCAGATTGATGACTCCGCGTTCGGCTCTCCGGTATTTACGGAGGACGGTGGCGTTGCAATGGTGCAAGACGAGAACTTAGCGGTCTTCCTGTCGTCGATCAAGCAACTTGAAGAAAACCAAAAATAGCTGTCTGGAGGGAAGTGCGAGATCACCACCGAACCCGCACTGATGGCAACAATCCAGCAGTTGGTAGCATCAGTGGTCGTCGCGGTACTTGAGCGATAGCATGACTCCGGTCACAAAGGTCAGGAACATGGCACTCAGAGCTGTCAGGCAACGTGGCAGGCCGCTGCGGTCGGACTCGTCGGGGTTCTTATCCGCATCCATCGGAAGGACCGGAAACGATTTTTCGGCCAAGTCTCCCAAATCGGTTTGTTGTCGCTTTGCGTCGCACGGGACGCTCATGAATCCGCGAACATTTCGCTGTTTGGCCTCCTCGGTGAGGTTTGCTTCATAGGCCCACCGGGTAGGAACAAGATTGCTCGCCCATACCGCGGGAGATGCCATATTGTGCAGAGGTTGGATTCCTCCACCGAGTCCAATCATCGGCAGAAGCACGATGGGCAGGAGCGCAATCGCGCTCTCGGTTGTCTTGCAGAACGGGGCCGACGAGATCAATAGACCGATGGCGGCCCCAACCAGCGAAACCAGCCAAAGGACGAGCGTAAATACCCAAAATCTTCCGTATAAGTTGCAGGATATATAGACGATGCTCAACATGAGAAGACATTGAAACAGGCATATTCCATTGAGCACGAAGAGCTTCGAGAAGACATAGGACGTCAGGCGCAGGCACACCATGCGCTCCCTTTGATAGATCAACCACTCGCCAACCACGTCGCGTATAGCATTGTTGCATCCGAACCAAACGGCGGCTACCACCATTAAAAAGTGGATACCGCCCACCAGAGGTATTTGGGTGGCGAATGTGTCCTTGTCTATCAGAGAAGCCTTGCCGGACGCCTTTGAAAGCCCACTAAAAACGCCCGAAATGAGCAATGCAAAGATTGGCGCCTGCAAGAACGAGATCCACGTCTGGCTCTTGTCGCGAAAACGGATCTTGAAGTTGCGATTGGTTAGCGTTAGCCACTGAGTAAAGCCTACGCTGGTTCCGCTTCGATCAGTTGGCTTTAGCAAATCCCGCGACGGATTTTTCCCTGCGCGGTCTTGCACAAACTGCTTGTAGTACTTGCTCGGTTTGTAGCGTGCAATCCAGCTTGCGGTGGTGTTGTTCGGGTCTGGCTTGGCCTTGTCTTGCAGTAGGGTATCCATCAGAATCTCCGGCCCAATGTTAGGGTTAACCGGCTTACTTGATGTCTCTCCCTTGCTTGCAACAAACTGAATCGCATCGGGATAGGCGGGGCCGTAAAAAACCATTGCACCCGGTTTTTCTGGGTCCCGAGATAACATAATCAGATTGTCGAACTCACGATAGGCTCCAAGGCTTGGCGCATGAATGGTCGCGACGATCGTCTTGCCACCCTCGCGAGCCAGTCTCTTCAGGAGCCGCACTACCTTGTCGGCGTCGGCCGACGAAAGTCCTGAAGTGGGCTCGTCCAGGTACAGAACAGGCGGACCGCATATCAGTTCCAGGGCGATATTAACCCGTTTCCGCTGACCGCCGCTGAGGACTTTGTTTTCCGGAGAGCCGATAATGTCGTTGAGCTTGTCGGAGAGATCGAGGTCGTACGCCACTTTTTCAACCTCGACCTTGATTTCCTCGTGAGTAAGTGGAGTTCTAAGACGTGCCGCATATGAGAGCGCCTCGCGGACAGTGAGACGCTCGTGCACAATATCATCCTGGGGAACGTAACCAATCTGTTGGCTATATTCATCGGGATATAGATAAAGGCTTCTGCCGTTGTAGAAAACGGCCCCCTGCGACGGTGGCGTATAGCCGTTCAGAGCTTTGAGCAGTGTTGTCTTGCCTGCGCCCGAGGTGCCCATCAACGCAACTAGTTCGCCCGCGTACACGGTGAAGGACACCGGTGAGAGGATCGTCTTATCGCCCTTAAGGACGGCAACATCGCGCGCCTCGACTGTGTATCCCAAATCGTGGCGTTTGGCTAACTCTCCGCTCGGAAGTAGTTCAAAGCGAAAACTGCCGAGGCCGATTTGCTGCTCTAGTTCAACCCGTGTTACCTGGGTGATGCGCTTGCCTTCCACGAAGGTCCCGTTACGCGAATTAAGGTCCTCGACGAAAACACCACCCGGCGTCCGGGTGATTCGTGCGTGATGCCACGAAATCATGGGGTAGTCGAGTGGGTGGTCGCACTGGGGGTCGCGACCGATCACCATTGAGTCACCCTTCAGCTTTACTTTTTGGAAATTTGCCTCACCGATAACGGTTGGACGGACTGTCGAGAACTTCGACAATAGCGCCGACGCCGACAACTTGTATGATCCCAGGAAAACTTCATCATCGGCGCCCAGTAGCGTCGGTTGTGTGATCCTTCTATCAATACGATTGATCGACGTACCGTTCAGCGAATTTGTGTCCTCAATGAAGTACCGCCCATCTCGCATCTCGACCCGGGCATGGTGGCTAGAAACGATCGGGAGGTCCACTCTGAAATCGTTTCCCTCAGCGCGGCCTATGGTGATGCTCTTGCGAGGAACGCTAGCGGAAAAAACTGGCGCGCGACCGGGCGCTAGGTCAATCCTTTCCCATGGGAACGGGATACTGCTAGCGAGCGTGATCAGCTCAGAGCGAGTCACGGCCGCCCCATCAAACGGAGTTAGCCGGGCACCGTTCACCCAAGTTCCATTCTTCGAGTTCAGGTCGATCAGAACGAGTCCGCTTTCCGTCTTCGAAAGGCGGCAGTGCATACCTGATACGACAGGGTCTGAAATTCTGATATCGCAGGCCTCGGCACTGCCAATCAACCAGGACGATCGCGCTTCTGGAGAGACCTTGGGCATGGGAACTTGCTCCTAGAAAGACTTAACCTGAGTTAAATCAATCTGCTGGGTTCGCTGGATATCTGTATTCTATTTTAGAAGACAACCCTCAAGGGAGCAGAAAATTGTCGTTCAGGTGGGAAATCTCACACCATTGCAGTACGCGCAGAATTGGCAGTAAATCGCGCTATTACCAGTATGGGGCGTTCCATCGACAGCAGACACGATTCTGTTCAAGGAATTCGCTTGTTCGATTCGGCTAGGAAAGAGAGTCATCGATGACACAGTTGTCCCGCTGCTCGTTCACGCGACGGAAATTCATCCGTGGTTCGGCCTTGGCCATTCCCGCGATGGCAGTTTCGGGTACGCTGCTGTCGTCTTGGTCTTCCGCCGAAGAGCCGCATCCAGTCAGAATGCCATTCAACGACCTGAGCGACGAAGATGAAGTTGCGCTCGGCGATATTATCGCGGCCAACCTTGATAAGCAACTGCAGGTCGTCAATGGCCCGCTGATTGACTCCTATTTAGGGGGCATTGTCGGGAAACTTGCCAAGGCTTCCCAGCGCCCGAACCTGCCCTACCGATGCAAGTTGGTCAACACGGATGAAATCAATGCATATTCGATCGCTGGAGGGCGGATTTATCTTAATCGGGGTTTGGTGGAATTTGTTACACGGGAGGACCAGTTGGTGGCGACACTCGCCCATGAAATCGGGCATGTCGTGGGCCGCCACTCTGCAAACCAAATTATGTTGACCTTTCGAGCGCGAAAGGCGTACGAATTAGTGAAGAACAACATTCCTCAGCACAGCAAGATGATCGACGAAGTCATCGAGAAGCTCGGCGGCGCCGTCGCGCTGCTGGCACTGCTTCATTACAGCCGTGAGAACGAACGCGAAGCCGACAAGCTGGGCTTCTACGAGATGTTGCGGGCTGGCTATGCCCCATCCGGTTTTCTCAGCTTGTTTGAGATGTTGGCTGCCTTGGAGAAGCAATCGGGCGGTACGACTGTACCTCTTCTGCTCGATCATCCGCCAGCCGAAGATCGAGCGGAGGCCATCCGCCAGGAACTAACCGAAGTGACGATCCCAAAGGGTGCGGTCGCCGACAGTCTCTCCTTTCATGCTTTTCGCTTGGCGATGAACCTCCTTCCCGCCCCTCCAAAATCTGAGAGCGAGAAACAATGATGGATCAACTATTTAGAGGCCGCTTTGCAATTGAGTCTCAGAGGCAGCAAATCATTTATAGCGCCCGAGGTCGTTCGTTTCTTCCAGGCTTCGGATTGCTTGTGCTGTTCCTTTGCGCGGTCCAGTCAGCCCAGGGTCAGCTCCATGTCGGTCCGGTTTATTCCAATTCCGATCCGAAGAGCGATGCCGCTTTCCCTCGCATCAGGGTTGTCATTTCAGCGCCTGCACCGCAGCAGATGGCGCTCCAGCCCGCCGACCTCACCCTAACCGAGGACGGTGCTGCGGGCGGCCATGCCAGGGAGATCCGAAGCTTCGAGAGCACTGGCTACCCGTTAGCTGCGGCAGTCGCCATTGACGTGAGCGGAAGCATGGCGGGCAAGCCGATCAAGATCGTCCGGGACTCCCTTTATAAATTCGTCTCTGACGCACGCCCAAAGGACAAAGTGGGAGTGCTTACCATTGCCGACGACGCAATTTGGGACGTTCCATTCGACGCCGATCGCGCGACCCTGAAGGGCCGCCTTCAAAACATTAGTAATCGCGGCAAATTGACGCGGCTGTATGATGGACTGCTGACTGCAATTGGCACCTTCGATCCTTCCTTGCCCGCGCGCCGCGAGTTGACAGTGATTTCAGATGGTCATGATGAGGGATCGAAGTCTCGTCTTCAGGATGTCATCGAGATGGCGCGCGCACGTGGTATTGCGGTGGACACTGTCGGCCTGACCCGCTCGTCGCCGATTTATCTTCAAACCCTAATGTCTCTGGCTGCGGAAACCGGCGGTGTATTTCGCCAGGTGCACAGCGATCAGGAGTTGCAAGCCCTAATCGAAAACGGCATTGTTAGTCTGAAGGCAACTCCAGTCGCTACGTTCGAAGTCCTTCATATCCCTCCCGACGGTAAGCGTCATCGAATCGGCATTCGCTTGAAGAGCGTTCCGGCCAGCGCCAGTGAAGTCAGCTTTCAGGCCCCTGACCACGCTGCCAAACCGATCCGCTACTTCATTGATCACCTACCTAACTGGGCCTATGCCGTCTTAGCGAGCGTGTGTGTCGGACTGATTGCGCTGGTGGTGGTCGTCTTTAGACGCTTTGGCAAAGGCGTCAAGCCAATTCCCGATCAGGCCTACTACTATCCACCTCCGACCTCCGCGTTTCCTGCGGAAACGGCAAAAAGTCACGCAGCGATCACACCGCCGCTCGGTTCCCTCACTTCTGAGGCTGCCGAAGCAAACCGTGGCTCGGAGTCCGGTCCCCTTTATTCCTCAGGAGTTGCGCCATCAGCACAAAATGCGTCGAAAAAGACGCAATTGGCCGGCATCTTCCAGAAATCCGGGCAATCCATCGCGAAGTTGGAGGTCGTCGCCGGCGCAATGTTTGGCCAGTCATTCGACGTTCCGGGCGGCAACTTCTGGATTGGCGCAGCGAAAAATAACGATCTCGAAATCCCTGACGATGCAACTGTCTCTTCGCGTCATGCGTGTCTCCTGTTTGAGGATCCAATCCTGATCCTCGTAGACAATGAGTCGACCAACGGTACACGAGTCAACGGAGAGATGCTGCGCGGTGTCCGCCGTCCGCTGCGTTCCGGCGATCAGATACAGATTGGCCGGACCCTTTTCCGTGTTATCTCTAAGGCTGAAGGAATCTGAGTTCGCTTGGCGACGCGTGCCCGCCAAGCGACGTTTATCGGGCATAGAAAGGATCAAACGATGGCGACTAACCAACCCGATCTGGCTCTTGGAGTCGGAGTGCGGACGGAGCAAGGCCGACGCGACGACAACCAGGACAAGATGACCGCGTTCTCCACTCCCACGGGAATGTTTTACGTTGTCGCGGACGGCATGGGAGGCCACCGTGGTGGCGCAGAGGCTTCGCGCAGGGTTGTAGACGGATATCAGACCCACCTCAATTCCTTCCTCGACGGCACGAACCTCTCAGAAGTTCTTCAACAAGCAACCTCCTTAACTAACGCCGAAATTCTTGCCGAAAGCCAATCGGGAGATCCTGCGGTAGCCGGAATGGGTTCCACTGTGGTGATGGCTTTGCTAAAATCCACGCCGACGAATATCGAGATGATGACCGCCCATATCGGCGATAGTCGCGCCTACCTCCTGCGCAGCGGGCAACTGTACCGATTAACCCGAGATCACTCGGCCGTTCAGCGCATGGTGGACGAACAGTTGATTACTCCTGAAATGGCCCGTACTCACCCAGATCTCAATATTCTCACCCGCGCCATCGGAAAGCAGCCCGACGTCGCCATCGAAGTCGGTGAAATGTTCGAACTGTATCCAGGCGATACAGTGTTACTTTGTACTGACGGGTTATGGGGACCCCTCTCCGATGAGCTGATCGCACAGGAGTTAGTTGCTGAGCGGAGCGCCCAGCAGACTGCCGACGCACTTGTCCAACTGGCACTGGACGCTGGAAGTGACGACAACATTACACTACAGATACTTAAGATCGAGAGCCGGAATAACCACTTGCGGTCATACCCCCCGCCAGTTACTGCACTTGACTTCCCTTCTCATGCTTCCCAGAACGGAGGCACGCAGCCGGGCCCAGCGCTGAGCGACGCATCCCGGTTAGCTCCACTTGCAGGTGCATCATCAGTTGGCTATGTGGCGAAGAAACGACCCTTGCTTCACTATGCTGTTGCAGCGGTGCTTTGCCTCTGCCTAGCTGGTGCAGCTTGGTTTTCTGTTAGGCATTTTCGAATTCAATGGCCACCGACTAAACAGAAGGATCAGTCCAAGGACATGCAATTCAAATGTGGCCCGAACGAGGAAATGACTCCATCCGGGAAATGCAAACCGAAGAGTGGTTTGAGCCCCGCGCAGCTACAGGAAAACCATGAAGGAGGGACAACTGTTTCTCCTGTTCAATCTCGTGCGGGGAGTAGCTCAGGCAGCATTGACGCAAATACCAATGGGAGAGTTTCACGCGTGAATGGTGGCGAGAGAGCTCCCGTCACACGAACCAACAGGCAGGCACCGTCGACGCGCCCAGTCAAACCGTCACTCGCAAACCCTGCGGTGCTGCCTCCAGAACCAAATCCAGACACTGTCACTCCGCCTCGCCCGCCGACACAAGATTTTCACGATTAGTACGGCTCTAAATCACACTCCAATGAGGTCGAAAGAATTCGCCTAATGAAAGTTGAGTGGTCCAGCGACTGCTGTGCGGTGCCAAAAAGGAAACGATGAAAGCCTGTTTGAAGTGCCAAGAACCGAATCCAGAAGCAGCAAGAACCTGCGAGCTGTGCGGATTACCTTTCGACCCCAATGCAGAGGCCATCGTGCCCAATTGTCTCGCTGGCGTTCATATAATAGACCCTGCATGGCCAATTTGCTACTACTGTCATGAAATAGAAAGAAGAACGAGAGGAATGCGGTACGACAGGCGAGGGTCGGAAGACGGCGCAATCCAATGCCCCACATGCCTTCTGCCGAATGTGTTTCTCAATTTGCGTGATAAAGGGATTCGTCCAGATAATTGTCAATACTGTAAATGGCCCATGCGCCGCTCGTGCCCTGTATGCGGCTTGCAGATTGGACCAACCTGGACTGAATGTCCCTTTTGCAAAATGATTGAGATGCGTGCTGCTTTACCGGCATATTCGGGTCTTAGCGCGAAGCGCTTGGTCCAATGCCCATCCGGCAAGCATTTGGTGGACCCCGCCTGGCCGATTTGCTATTTCTGCAATAGCGAAGACCCATTCGCGCAGGGACGGGCACATTCAAACCGAAAATTCACCCTTATCGAACCCTGCTCTAAGTGTTTCATTTATCACGGCTCCAACGGTGGACGAACATGTGAGGAATGCGGCTATAACTCTGAAAGATTGGGCTACAAAGGGATCCTTTGTCCTGCCAAATGGCACCAAATGGGGTCAACATGGGCGCTCTGTCCCTTTTGTGAATTAGAGAAAAAGAGGAGAGAGACGTCTGTGAAAAGCTGTTCGCACTGTCCCGCGAGCAGTCCTGAGGAAGCAACAAACTGCGACCATTGCGGTAAAGTTTTCAGTTCCACCAAACTGTGCCCTGCCGGCAAGCATCAGATGAACCCCGCATGGGAGGTCTGCGTCTTCTGCAAGAAATTGAAGACCTGTCCCCAATGCTATAACGGAAATAATCCGGAAGATGCCAACGAGTGCAATGAGTGCGGCAGCAGTTTCGATCAAGTTAACCAATACATGCCGCGTTGCCCGAGCGGCAAACACCGGATGGACCCGAGTTGGACAGAGTGCGCCTTTTGCAAAGCGGAAGGAATTCCGGCCGAGGTTTCTGATAAGCTGATGCGGTCTTCAGCACCTTGCTTGGTACCTCAAAAAGCAACGAGGAAAACAATAACTTGCTTGAAATGCTCGCATGTGAGCCCATGGGGTACACCTCGATGCCAAGAATGCGGGCAGCACTTCACACATGATGAATCGGATGTAGTCCTTCCCAATTGTCCTGCAGGCAAGCATGTGATGGATATTGCCTGGCCGATCTGCTACTTCTGCTATGAAGAGGAGGTGAAGGCGGGAGTTCGGAAGAATGCATCGAAGATCATTACCGGAACCACACAAACCTGTTCCAACTGCCTCATGCAAGTCTCTTATGGAGCAGAGCTATGCGAGGTGTGCGGGGGAAGTGTCAATGGGAAATGGAGTCATACGCTTCAACATTGCCAAGCTGGACACCGGATGCATCCCACATGGAAGGTTTGCCCATTTTGCAAATTGGATGCGCAAAGACTAAGAGGCTCCAGGCTTCAAAGGCTATTCTGTCCCAACTGTTCTAGCCCCGACATCAGTGCAGATGCCACTCATTGTCAGCAGTGCGGAATTGTCTTTGACCTTTCGACGAGTTTGGAAAGTCGGACGTGTCCGACCGGCAGACATCAGATGGACCAAAGTTGGACTGTCTGCGCCTTCTGCAAAGCCGAGGGAATATTGGATCGAGTGTCTACTCAAACAAAGGAGACCACCATTTCCGCCCCATCTGCACCCCTACGGAACACGGTTCTCACGAAAAGTTGCTATAAATGCTCCCATGAGAACCCCATATCGGCTAGACGTTGCGAGCGGTGTGGTGAGCCTTTTACTTTCATCGGCGCAATCGACGAATCACGCGCGGGTCTGTCGTCTGATCATCACAGTTGTCCATCTGGCAAGCATTTGATGGACCCTTCTTGGACCGAGTGCGCCTTCTGCAAAGCCGAAGGAAAGAGAACGATGATCCAATCGGTTGTACTCGGCAACGCTGGGACGTACAAATACTGCGCAAGGTGCCGTAAACCTTTCCCGGCCTCATCGGAAAAATGCGGTCAGTGCGGCCTGCCTTTCGATTTGACTCCCGCGATGGTTGAGAAATACTCTCGCCTTTGTCCCGCAGGCAGACACCCGTGGGGCCCGGATTCGCACACTTGCGGCTTCTGCGAATTGGAGAGTGTTGGCATCCTCATCAACCCTTGCCCTGCGGGCAAACATTCGTGGCTGAATCCTACATGGACTCGCTGTGCCCTGTGTGAAGATGAACAATCCACCATGGAACTTCTCAATTCCTACAAAGGACCAATCCAATGAAGACATGCCCTCAGTGCTACAACGGAGATAACCCAGACGAAGCAACGGAGTGCCGGCAGTGCCACTTCACATTTGATCGCACAGCAGACCTCTATCACCGTCCTTGCCCGAGCGGCAAGCATCAGATGGATCCAACTTGGACAGTCTGCGCCTTTTGTAAAGCTGAAGGAATCGGCTCAGAGTCTGCCTCTGGCAGAAAGAAGACCATCGACGAAAACTCCGCTCCCCAAGGTAATCGAGGAACGAAGATCGATCCAGACTTACCCGATCTCCACAGTCAATCTTCTGCTTCCAGTAACCGAGCCTCCGGCCAATCGAACGCGCCACATGGCAGTCAGAAATCCGAAGTGAAAAAGACGGTCTTCGGTGCACCTGTCGCAGGTGTGGCATCGGCAGATGGAGGCAAGCCCAAGATCGTCGGCGTTCTTGCAACCTTCACATGGAAGGCGGACGGACAGGTCTTCATGCTGCGGGAGGGCCGGAACAAGATCGGCCGTTCGCCAGATTGCGACATCGTTATAGAACAGGACAACTCTCTCTCGGCATGGAACACTTCCATCGCTTACCGTAGCGGCACGTTCGTTATCATTGCCAAGGACGCCATGAATGGCACGTTTGTCGATTCAGTAGAGGTCATGCCCGAATCGTCCGCGCCATTGCCAAACTACTCCACGATCCGCGCCGGTTCTACCACTTTCAAATTCGTTGCGCTCGATCCTGGGCCAACTCCAGCTGCGGTCTAGCATTTGCACTTGCGAACCGATTTGCGAAAACGCTCATCGGTTCGCAAGTGCCAGAATCGGATAAGCTGAAACGAAGTCTGATGTGGAGATAGTAAAAACTCCGTCCGGCTCCGGATGGTCGGCCCAGGGATTGCGAACTGTAACCATATCAGTTTGCATATTGTAGGCCAGTACCGTGTAGGCATGATTGCCAACAAACCAATCTTGGCTTTCCCCGTGCGAGTGAACGCGAAGCTGGATCGTGCCATCTAGTCTGTCTGCGGAGATTGCGACCATCGGAAGCCCCTGTTGCTGCATCACCTTCAGATCAGCACGGGCCTGTTCACTAGTCTGTAGATTGACTGAGTGCGCGGGTGAATAGAAGGCTTCCATCACACGGGTCGGTAGGCCACCCTGGCCCACTGAGCGATAGGCGCCAAACAGTTCACCGTTTTGATGGACCTTATTGGACAGTACCTCGAAGAACCCCTGCTCATCCAGAAAA
>Ga0182013_10002161_pt1 | contig 26053 bp, 26 predicted proteins | sample 612S2MmetaG_FD_120487 | JGI IMG/M metagenome (GOLD analysis project Ga0182013, IMG submission 120487) | Permafrost microbial communities from Stordalen Mire, Sweden - 612S2M metaG | ecosystem: Environmental > Terrestrial > Soil > Wetlands > Permafrost | place: Sweden: Stordalen | collected...
ATCCTTGTCCTCAATCTTTTTAATAAAATAAGGTTTACTGTAAGTGCCAAGGTTTGCAAAGCAGGTATAAGCGCCCACCATTTCGTACAAAGAGATATCTGCAGTGCCTAAGCAAAGTGAAGGCACCGGATCTAAGGGGCTTTCAATTTCGCAGCGCCTGGCAAAATCAACCAGCAAAGTAGGGTCGCCAATTTCGCACATAATGCGGCTGGTTATCCGGTTATCGGAATATGCAAGGCCGTCTTTCATGGGCACCATCTGGCCTTCTTCAAACTTGCCGCTGCCTTCGGGGTTCCAGCTGGCATCTATGCCGGCGCACTGCGGTGCCAGGTAAGGTATCATTGTGCAGGGCTCGTAATTTCTTTCAAGTGCTAAGCCGTATAGGAATGGTTTCATGGTTGAACCCACCTGGCGCTTGGTGCTTTTTTTGGCGTGGTCTAACTGAAAGTAGCGGATGTTGGGCCCGCCAATCCATGCTTTTATTTCACCGGTCTTGGCATCGCAGGCTATAAAACCTACTTGAATGATTTGCATAAAATACCGTAAAGAATCAAGCGGGCTCATTACGGTATCTACACTGGCAGCCTTATTGCCATGCCACGAAAAAATGGTCATCGGTATTTTTGTAGCAAAGGCTTCTTTTATTTCTTCTTCAGTTTTGCCATCGGCCTTCATGCTTTGATACCGGTCTGTTTCGTGTATCATTCTGTTCAGCAAATCAGGCTTTGCTTTTGAGCCGAACTTCCAGGGGTCTTTACCGTGCCAGTCTTTAAAGTATTGGTCTTGTAACTGCGATAAATGTTCAGCCATGGCATCTTCTGCATCACGTTGCATACGCGAGTCGATGGTGGTAAACACCTTTAACCCGTCTTCATAAATATTCCATTTGGTGCCATCGGGTTTGGGGTTCTTATCGCACCAGTTTTGTAATTCCTGTCTCAGGTTTTCGCGCATGTAGGTGGCCAGGCCCGTCCGGTAGTCGGGGTTATGATAATTCAGCTTTATCTTTTTTTGTTTCAGCGAGTCGCACTGTGTTTTGGTAATAAAACCGGCTTCGCTCATCCGGTCTAAAACCAGGTTCCGGCGCACCATGGCGCGTTCAGGATACCGTTTTGGGTTTAGTCTTGAAGGGGCGTTAACAATTGCTACCAATAAAGCGGCTTCCTCAGGTTTCAGGTCAATCGGGTCTTTATAAAAATAGGTGAAAGAGGCAGTTTTAATGCCATACGAAAGCGAACCGAATTCAACCGTGTTGTAGTAGATGTTTATCAGTTCTTCTTTGGTAAATGTTCTTTCAAGTCGTGCAGCTAATACCCATTCTTTTATTTTCTGGCCAATGCGCTGAAACCTGCTGGCATGTGCAAAGTCCTGGTGGAAAAGGTTTTTGGCCAGCTGTTGTGTTAAGGTGCTGCCGCCGCCTTCGTCGCGTCGTAAAATCCCGGTCATAACAATGGCGCGGAACAGGCCTTTGAGGTCTATGCCACTATGCTCGTAAAAGCGCTTGTCTTCGGTAGCTACCAGTCCTTTTACCAGGTAAGGAGAAAGCTCATCGTATGATATTTCAATCCGGTTCTCGGTATAGTAGCTACCCAACACCTCATAATCGGATGAATAGATACTGGTTGAAACCGAGTTGTTGGGGTTTTGGATAGCATCAAGGTCCGGTAACTTACCCAGCAGGCCATAATTGACGCCCACAAAAAACAACACAATCAATAAAATAAACGACCACAATGCAATTTGCACCCATTTAAATACCGACCAGAAATCTTTGGGGTTAAACCGTTTTGCCATTGTTGTTTAAAAGCGGCTGTCATTGCGAAGCCAATTCCCGTAAAAAATAAAAAGTATTGCCACAGCCTTTTTTCTAAAATTTATTATTTGAAAAGGCTTCGCAATGACAGTTTAATTAAAGCGAAAATACCTTTCAGAACAACAGATAAACGCTTTTGTGCCAAAATCATTATAACAAAAACGGGGTATTGAGTAGTAGAGAAGACAATTTATTTTTTGAATTTCGCCTGCACCGTTAGCTCCAGCGTATTGTAAAAGTCTTCCCCGTATTTGCGAATCAACGGCTCTTTCAGAAACTTGTAAACCGGCACTTTTAAGGCTTTACCGTTTCTGCAGGCCGCCTTGCAAATATTCCAGCGCTCGTAGTTAACGGCGTCGTAGTGCTTGTATTTGGTTATCCGGATAGGGTAAAGATGGCACGAGATTGGTTTTTTCCAATCAATCATACCTGCGCGGTAGGCTTTTTCAATGGCGCAGATAACTATACCTTTTTCATCGTGTGCCAGCCAGGCGCAGCCCTTGCTTTTTTCCATTAGCGGGGTGCAGTATTCTTTTGCTTCTTTTACATAAACGTATTTGCCGTGCTTCTCAATGGTATTGATACCGTCTTCGGTTAGCAGGGGCTTAACGATTTCGTATATTTTATCCAGAATGGGCAACTCGTCTTTATCAAGTGGAGCGCCAAAATCGCCTTCAATGCAGCAGGCGCCTTTGCAGGCATTCAGGTCGCAAACAAATTGTTCTTCAACTACGTCGTCGCTAATGGTTTTATCGTCTATTACTATCATGAAATTATAATTGCAGGAATTAGTTTGTCAATACGCCAATCAAAGTTGCTAATAAAACTGATTTTTCAACAGAAAATTAATGCGAAGTATGGAGTTCGGTTATTTTTGAATCTCAATACAGGCCTCTCCCGGTGGGCACTTCGTGCGACCACCCTCTCCATCGCAAGCGATAGAGAGGCCAACGGTGATAAGGCGAATTTGCCCTCTCTATTCGAAGAATGGAGAGGGTCGACCAGCGAAGCGTAGTCGGGGAGAGGCTTGTATTGAAGCTAAACGTGAAACAATGAAAAAAGCAATTCAGGCCCTCGTCCTTTTATTAATCGCCAGCCAGGCGCAGGCCCAGTATAAATCACTGCTCTGGAAGATTTCGGGCAATGGCCTTAAAGACACCTCATACTTATATGGCACCATGCATACAGCCGATGCGCGGATTATAAGCCTGAGCCAGCGTGCCCGGCCATATTTTGATGCCTCGAAAGTATATGCCATGGAGATAGACCCTGATGGCGAAAAGAATATGATGGGCCTGATGGGTAAAATGATGATGGGCAAGGGCAATAGCCTGCAGAAAATGATACCCGCCAAAGAGTATGGTTACCTGGATTCTATATGCACTGCCCAGATTGGTTTCCCGATGTCGATGTTTGACAATGTTGCGCCGGTTATAGTAATGACCATTTTTGAGGGGGTTAGTATGGGGCTCGATCAAACGGCATTAAACGGAAATACCCCGGTGCTCGACCTTTATTTGCATGATGAAGCCAAGAAGGCGAAGAAGAAAATAATCGGTATTGAAACGGCAGCAGAACAGTTAAGTGCATTGGGTACGTTGTCTTTTCAGGAGCAGGCGGATATGCTTACGCAGGAAGTGGATTCATTCCAGGTAAATAAAAACAGCGGTCAGGAAGTGCTGAAATATTATTTAGACCAGGACCTGGATAGTCTTTCGGTTAATGACGATGATGCAAAAAAGGATGCGAAGTTCTATAAAGCGTTGGTCCTGGACCGGAATGAACGCATGGCCAACCGGATAGGCGAATTCATTAAAAAGCAACCTACTTTTATTGCTATCGGTGCATTGCACTTACCCGGAGATGCCGGTGTTATTGGCTTACTCCGAAAAAAAGGTTTTACGGTTGAGCCGGTGCTGTAGAGCGGGGACCTAAAGGTTTCATTCGTTTGGCGGGTCTATACCCGGTTCAGAAGGGCCTGAAAGGGGTGGGGGTGGTTTCCACTTTTTTTATTACCCGATTGATTATCAAGCTATTATTTTCTCAAGACCCCTTTCCCGGAAACCACCCATCCTTTCCAAGCGGGTGTACGACAAATTGACGCGACACATAAAAACTGTCCTTGTTTGCACCGGGCTCGCCCCTTCCGTCCCCTAAAGGGGAAACCAACGCAGAACAGCCAAATATAGCCTCAACGACAGTCCGTGTATTTGGCTTTGGTTTCCCCTTTAGGGGACGGAAGGGGCGGCTGTTGGGATTGCGACAATTTGTCATACACCCTTCCAACCTGCAGTCTGTTTTTCTCTAGAAAGAAGTTTAAACTAACCTGCCGGTGAACGTTATTGCTGTTAAGAAAAAAAGGTTTTACGGTTGAACCGGTAATCTGATAAAGCCTCCAGGAAAAATGCGAGGATGATAATATCAGCAATGATAAAATACATCTTCATATTTGAGAATACAGGCATGCTGATGTGCACCGGAAAACTATAAGAAACCTGAACATTGCTATTGGCAAGATAAATTACGCAGGCTGCCAGCACCGCAATGCACGGTAGCGCAAACATCAGCAGCGGTTTAATTGAAAGTTTTACCGGAGCAGCGGCAGCCGGCGCCATTGAAACGGATGCCATTACCTTATCGGTAAACGATGCTGAGGGTTTAAGCAGGGTATCGGCCTTTAATGATTTATGCAACGCAGAGATTTCCTGAAATAAATCCGCAGTGGTTTTATCGCTTGCTATTTCCTGCGCTACTTCTTTCCGGCCGGCCTCATCGAGGGTTCCGTCCAGGTATTTCCAAATTTGCTCGTCGGTTATCATAATCAGTATTTAAAATTAGCGGTTCATCCAATCAACTCCATTTTTAAAGGCCCTTCCCCGAAAGTCCTTCCCCGCAGAGTCTCCCCTTTCCGGCTTTGCGGAATGGGGGACTCTGCGGCTGGCTAGGACTGTCCTAACATAAAGACCATAAAACGGACTCCTATCCAATCAACTCCATTTTTTCGCGCAGCTTTTTACGTGAGCGGAACAGGCGCACTTTGGCAGCGTTTGCTTCAATATTCAATATCTGTGCTATTTCATCTAAACTCTGTTCAGATAAATAGAACAGGGTTATAATTGTTGCCTCTTCCGGGTCAAGCATGTTTATCGCTTTATTCAAATCTTCTTTAGTGAAACTTTGTTCTGCCTCATTTAAAACTGCCGCACCTGAATAAAAATCTGTTGTTGTGTCAATCTGTTTAAACTCCTCTTTACGGCCCCTTATTTTGGTAAGCGCAGTATTATGTGCTATCCGGTATAACCAGCTTGAAAATTTAGAATCGCCCTTAAAGTTCCCCAGGCTGTTATATACCTTCATAAATACATCCTGCGCCACTTCTTCTGCCTCCTCGCGCTTATTGGTTATCCTGAACGCGATGGTAAAAACCAGGTTTTGATAGCGCTCAACAAGTATTCTGAAAGAAGCCTTATCACCGGTTAATATCCGGCTTACAAGTAGGTTGTCAGTTACCTGGTTTGGCATGTTCACATATATTAGACTACACGTAAGGTAAGCAGGTTACCGGAAAACTTTTTTTATTTTTTCTGTAACCTGGGTTTAAATGTGTGGGTCTTAAACTTGTAAGCAAATTATTTTAAAACAAAAAAAACTAAAGTTATGGTAGGCATGGAAATGATAGAAACAAGATTAGAAGGCATTTTGGGTGTTATGATACCTATAGTTGCCATAATTGGCGGGTTAAGCCTGGCGTTTGCAATGGCTTATTTAAAAAGCAAGGAACGAATGGAAATGATTAACCGCGGTATGGATGTATCTAAAATGGAATTTCCGAAAAGAAGGAGGAGCCCGCTCCGTTCGGCATTTACCGCGCTGGGCGTGGGTTTGGGACTATTGGTGGCCTATGTTTTAGACCGCACGGTTTTAAGTGGTGGGGACAACGTGGTGATATATTTTGGATGCGTGTTTTTATTTATCGGGTTGGGCCGCGTTTTGAGCCACCTGCTGGAGAAGAATGAACCGAATCAGACAGAAGGGATTCTGTAGTTCCGGTGATATTTAATTTCTTTAGGTGGTTTTCATGATATATTCAGGTAAGTGCTGCAATTTTGGCGGCACTTACATATCTATGAGAAAAATATTAGTTGTGGCACTGCTGCTTTCCTGCACGGTCACCTTTGCCCAAAAGCACAAAACCGAAAATGTAATTCTTGTAACGTTTGACGGCTATCGCTGGCAGGACCTGTTTACCGGCGCCGATAAGGTACTGATAAACGATACCAAACAGGTTAAAGACACCGCTAAAACAAAGGGCCTGTATTGGGCCGCTACCCCACAGGAAAGAAGAACCCGGCTGATGCCTTTTTTCTGGAGCACGATTGTCAAACAAGGCATACTGATAGGTAACCGCCACCTGGGTAGCCAAATGAGCCTTACCAATTTGTATAAATTCTCTTTCCCGGGCTATAACGAGATTTTTACAGGGCATAAGGATATCCGCATCAACAGCAACAATTATGGCGATAACCCCAACAAAAACATCTTTGACTTTTTAGCCGGGCAGAAAGAGTTTGAACATAAACTGGTGGCCATTGCCAACTGGGATGCCTTTCCGAAAATTATAAATGCCCATAGAAACGAGGTGCCCGTGTATGTGAACTTTAAATGCTCAAACACCGGTGCAAGTTGTGGTGGGGTAAATTATGAAACATGGGAAACCAGCTGCCCTCCGCCTGATCCATGGGCGATGGTGGATACCATCACTTATCACTTTGCCAAAGAGTATATACACCGTAACCACCCGCGCTTTGCTTTTATCGGCTTTGATGAAACAGACCATTATGGGCATGAGGGACAGTATGATGCCTACCTTGCTACCGCCAACATGCTCGATAACTATATGAAGGACCTGTGGGACATGATTCAAACTGACCCACAGTATAAAGATAAAACCACCCTGATTATTACCTGCGACCATGGCCGTGGTCATGCCGGTAAAAAATTCTGGCATCATCACGGGCCGCTGGTACGCGATGCCCACCAGGTTTGGATGGCGGTTATAGGGCCGGATACACCGGCAAAGGGAGAACTCTCAAAAGGTAAACATTACTATACCAATCAGATTGCGGCTACTATTGCAAAGTTTTTTGGGTTGAATTATACAACAGACCATTCGGTTGGGAAGGCGATTGATGTGGTAATGCAATAAACAATCGTTTCAGGCGGTTTTTTTGTTTTGTTAGGAAGGATTAAATTTGCGATATTAAATATAGGCTTATGCACGGGGTATATGTAAAGACAAAATCGCGCAAAGAATCTGAATGGCTTCTCTCGCTGATCAAGAGAATGCAGCTTGAAGGACGGGTGGCAACAATTGAGGAAATTGAAGACGAGGGAATGGTTAATGCCATTAAGGAAGGTGAAACCGGCAAATATGTAAATACCAAAAATTTTGTTGCCAAATTGCGTAAGAAATGAAGGTATTGGTTGACCGGAGTTTTGAGAAAGACATTGCTGGTGTCAGCAATCAGAAATTACTTGCAAGGCTTGCGGATGTAATTGAGCACATAGAAAGTTGCAACACCATTGCAGAAATTCCAAATTTGAAGAAATTAAAAGGGGCAAGTGATTGCTTCAGAATACGAATAGGGGATTATAGAATTGGTTTGAGGGTAAACGCGAATGAAATAAAACTTATTCGGTTTCTTCTTCGCAAGGATATCTATAAGAAATTTCCTTAGGCTGTTTGTGCGTACTATCTATTATGCTTCCGGCAGGTTCCCCGCAAAACTTTGTAAGGTTCCGTTTGTTTATACGACAAACAAGAAAAACAATCATGCAACTTAAATCTGTTTTTCCGACCATTATACTTGCCGCCCTGATGCTTACCGCATGCGCGCAGAAGAGTGCTGATTCTAAAGCAAAACAAAAATCTAAAAATCCGGCTATGAGCGAGAATGCAAAATTGGATACTATTACCCTGGCAGGGGGCTGTTTTTGGTGTGTAGAAGCTATTTATCAGAGATTAAACGGAGTTATTTCTGTTACCTCAGGCTATGCCGGCGGCCACGTTAAAAACCCGGCCTACCGCGAGGTATGCAACGGAACTACCGGCCATGCCGAAGCCGTGCAGATTGTGTATGATGCAAACGTAGTTTCGCTGGCAGAGATATTTAAAGTGTTCTTTAAGGTACACGACCCCACCACACTTAACCGCCAGGGAAATGACGAGGGAACACAATACCGCTCGGCTATTTTCTTTCATAATGCAGACCAGCTTAAAGTCGCGGTAGAGGTAAAAACAGGGTTGGATAAAAGCGGTGCCTTTAATGCTCCTATTGTTACCGAAATTACGCCTTTCACCAATTTTTATAAGGCGGAAGATTACCACCAGGATTATTACAACCAAAATAAGTACACCAACAGTTACTGCCAGTTTGTTATTGTACCTAAGATTGAAAAGTTTGAATCGTATTTTAAGGATGAGCTGAGGAAATAAGGCTGAATCAGCGTTTTAGTCATATTCCGGCAATTTTTTACATCTTTGGTGAACTGATATGGACATGGAGAAGCTCGTTAAGCTGGGAGACAAGTCCTTTCGCCTGTATAAGAGCGAGAGCGAAATTCTGGCATTGGTGCGGGCTGTAGCCCAACTGATTAATGCTGACTATATTGGCAGAAGGCCATTGATAGTGCCCGTATTGAATGGCTCATTTATGTTTGCCGCAGATTTGCTGAAGGAGCTTAAACTCGATTGTGAACTATCGTTTGTAAAGGTGGTTTCATATCACGGTACCCAATCAAATAACAACGCAACTACGCTTATTGGGCTAAACCAAAACATAGAAGGCCGGCACGTTATAATTGTTGAAGATATTGTTGATTCGGGGCATACCCTTTCAAAGATTTTACCGCAACTGCAGTTGCAAAACCCGGCATCGCTTAAAGTAGCGGCCTTGCTTACCAAGCCCCTTGCTTTGCGGGCCGATGTAAAAGTTGATTATGTGGGTATTGAAATTCCAAACGATTTTATAGTTGGCTACGGCCTGGATTACAACGGACTTGGCCGCAACCTGCGCGATATTTACCAGGTAATTGAAGAGGAATAGTAATTAGTATTGAGTATAAAATATTTAGACTGAATCAGAATATAAGGTAATGTGGGTGCATATCAAATTGTCCCTATCCCGCAGAAATTCCGGTTGGCGGGGACGCCAAACCGGGAGTCCTCGTGGTTTGGCGTCCCCGCCAACCACTTGTCTATCGAACGACAATTTGATATGCACCCGGTGATGTTTGTATTAATCTTTATACCTTATACTTGCTACTTTATACCCGCATTTCATGAGTAAAAACATAATCATTATTGGCGGAGGGGCAGCGGGGTTTTTTGCAGCCATTGCCTGTGCCGGAGCTCATCCTGATTATCATATCTCTATTCTTGAACGTTCACCTAATTTATTATCCAAGGTAAAAATAAGCGGTGGTGGCAGGTGTAATGTTACCCATGCCTGTTTTGAGCCAAGGCAGTTGGTAAAATATTATCCCCGGGGTGAAAAGCAATTGCTGGGACCGTTTACCCGGTTTAACCCCTCTAATACGGTTGATTGGTTTCAAAGCCGGGGTGTTGAATTAAAGACAGAGGACGATGGCAGGATGTTTCCTGTTACCGATAATTCGCAAACCATCATCAACTGTTTTTTAAATGAGGTAAAGCGCCTTGGCGTTGAAGTAAAAACACAATTAGGTGTTGAGGAATTGCTTCCACCTGTGGGTGGAAGCACTCAATGGAAAGTTATCACCACGGTCGGCAGCGCTATATTGGCGGATGCAGTTATTGTTGCCGGTGGTTCATCGGCCAGGATATGGAATATGGTGGAAAGACTTGGGTTGCGAATTGTGCCACCTGTGCCTTCGTTGTTTACATTCAATATCAACGATGCGCGCATAAAAGGGCTTGAAGGGTTGTCGGTTGAAAACGCTGCCGTATCGGTGGTTGATACTAAGTTAAAAACTGAGGGGCCATTGCTGATTACGCATTGGGGCATGAGCGGGCCGGGTATTTTGCGGCTTTCGGCATGGGGGGCACGAATACTTGCAGAAAAAAATCATCAGTTTGAAATTGAAGTTAACTGGGCCGGTAAGCAAACTTACCAGGAGGTGCTGGAAGATATTAAACAGGTGAAGCGGCGGCACGCTAAAAAAATGGTAACCGGTAATCCTTTATTTAATATTCCCCGGCGTTTGTGGGAGCGGCTTTCGGGTTTGGTTACTGCCAATAAGCCTTTGTTTAACTATGCCGATCTATCGAATAAGCAAATTGAACAACTGGCGCACCTGGTGGCCATGTGCCGGTTTGCGGTTACAGGTAAATCAACCTTTAAAGATGAATTTGTTACCGCCGGAGGTGTGGAGCTGGATGAGATAGATTTTAAAACAATGCAAAGCAAAAAATTACCGGGGCTTTACTTTGCCGGAGAGGTATTAAACATTGATGCCATAACCGGAGGCTTTAATTTTCAATGTGCCTGGACTACCGGTTGGATTGCCGGAAATTCTGTCTAAGGATATTTTTGTGTTTGGAATTTGTTGTAAGTCAATTAATTTTTGTAATTTTCAGAGTGAAAAGGCAGCAACTTGGTTTTATTATTGACAGGTTGACAAACTCAATTCTGAATACAATTTCAGGAGATAGTTTTCAGACGGAAGTTTCTCATTTTACCTTGGCGGACGCGAAACACATTACCAGAAAAAATGGTTGGAACTTTAATTGGAAATCTGAGTTAAATGATGACAAAAAGGAAGTTTATAAACTTAGCATAGCTAATAATCTTGATATTATTCAAGGTCTTTTGAGCATATCACTTGAAGAGGATCATATTTTCATGAATTTAGTTGAAAGTGCTCCTTTCAATATTGGTAAGAACAAACTTTATGAAGGAGTAGCGGGTAATCTTGTAGCACATGCCTGTAAAATATCCTTTCAACACGGATTTGACGGATTTGTTGCCTTTACTGCTAAAACCAGATTAATTGACCACTACGAAAAAACATTAGGAGCATATCACTTTGGTGGGCACCGAATGATTATTTCAACACGGCCGGCAAAAGTATTGGTAGAAAAATATTTTAAAACGTAACTTAGTATGGGATACATAAAGGAACCTAAAGGGGTAGATTTTATAATAGAGAGCAAGCCTTTAACAGATGAGGAGCGGAAAGGGATTAGTGAATATATTCGCTCCTATAAGGCAAAAAAGGCTAAGGTTGCCGGGGAAAAGAAGAAGAAAAAAAGGGTATATACGCCGGCTTAAAATTCTTTGAGAGCAACAGCAGCAATTTGAATCATATCTCCGGCAACATGCACCCCCGGATGGATTGCCGGAACGTCTGTATAAGCCAACGGCAACATAAACCAGAAGGTACTGCCTTCGCCTTCGATGCTTTCTACGCCCATATCGCCACCGTGCAGGTCAACTATTTTTTTGCAGATGGCCAGGCCTACACCGGTGCCCTCGTATTCTCTTTTGCTGTGTAGTCTTTTAAAAGCTTTAAAGATGGTGTCGAAATATTGAGCAGGTATGCCAATTCCGTTGTCTTGTACATAGTAGCGCACAAAGTTGGCCCCCTTGGTGCAGCCAATAGTTATTTTCAGATTGCGCTCAGGGCTGCGGTATTTAATAGCGTTTGATAGCAGGTTTTCGAACAATTGTGCAAGCATGGCGGTGTCTCCCTTAACCGGTACCATACTGGTTAAATGTATATCGCAATCGCTTTCGTAAATAGATTTGGCCAGGCGGCTGCGTACCATGCTTATTATGCCGGTCATATTTACATCCTCCTGTTTTTTCTCAGCCTCATTTAATTTTGAATAGGTGAGTATGTCGTCTATTAATAATTCCATTTGACGGGTGCCGGAGGTAACGTATTGTATGTATTCTTCAATTTCATGGTCATCCAGGCCCTGTTTGTGCAGTTCCTTTTTTATAAGCGTAACAAAGCCTGATATGGTGCGCAGCGGTTCCTTTAAATCGTGTGATACGATGTAGGCAAATTCGCGCAGGCTGTTGTTCGAGCTTTGAAGTGCGTGGGTGCGCAGCTCAACCATTTTTTCCAGCTCTTCGTTCTGCAACTTAAAACGTTCGGCGTATTCCGTATTCTGCTGCAGCAGGGCCTCCATATAAGAAAGCAGCCATGTGCAGGTAGCCGCTATAATTACCATGCCAATTGAAATTGCAAAGAAATGCTCTAAGGTATAAGCGCCCATATTGGGTATAGTATGTATCTGGTGGTAAATTATTGCGGCGTGTATAAACAGGAGTATTTCAAATGCCACCGCATACCACAGTACGTATTTCTTTTCGCGGAAAAAAGAGAGGATGATAAAATAAACACCCAGTAATGCGGTAAAATTGATGTAAAGCCTGTAGCGGATAGAGGGGTCGGTACTTTGGCTGTCAAGCAGGAAAGACTCCAGGGCTATGCTTATCATAATGGAGCAGGCCATGAAGTGGCCCGAAGCATTTGTTTTTTTTGCTTAAAAAAGATGAGCGATAGGGTAAGTCCGGTTAGCGCTATTAAGTTGGCGGTTAAATACACCGGCCCCAGGTGCAGGTATATTTGCGAAACCGTGGTTATGGTAATAAAAAGAAGTGTAGATAAAATGATGTAGAAGAGATAAGTTGCCTTGCGCCTTTCAAAATAACTGGCGTTACTAAAACCGGTTAAAAAGAAATTATTAATAGTTTTTCTCATACGATGGATAACGAAAAGGGCCTGTTTAAAACTTTCGTTATTTTATACGACAAAAACGCAATTATGTTTTATTGCGCCTGCTTTCCCTGCTTTTTAAGGTTTGCCAGTTCAAATGAATAAGCTACATAATACAGGGCCCCGATTTCGGGCGAACCAACGGCTTCAATATGCCTGTTGTTATATACGTTTGAGCCTCCGATACGGAAAGTGGAATATGCACTTGGCACCTCGTAATAGATCTGAAGGTCGAGCGTATGATAGCTGGGCACAATGCCGTTGGCAAACGGGCTTTCCCACTGGTATGCAGTTAACCATTTCCAGTTAGCTGAAAAACCGAGGCCCTTCCATACTTTGCGGGCATTTAAGCCTATGTTTATTTTGTGCCGGGGGGTGTTAAAGCCAGACAAGACCGTAAGTTGGTTATTGCTGATGTTATTATCGTTCAGGTCGGCATAGGTGTAGTTGATATAAGGAGTAATGCCCCTGCCTGCATAGTATGAAATGCTGGCATCGGCGCCCCAGGATGGAACGGCGCCTGGAGAGTTAACCCAGGTTTGCAGCGGTTGGTAGTAACCGGCAATAATATTATCGGCCGGGTTTCCGGCGGTGTGTGTGGCGTCATAAGGCGATACCACGCGGGTAAAGCCAATAAAGTTTGTATAAATGCCGTAATAGCCGGTAAGGTCAATTAATAAACGGTTGCTGATTTCGCTGCGGTAACCGAATTCGAAAGAGGTAAGGTGCTCGGGTTTTATGGGCGCCAGGTTGATGGGCACCAGGGCTGCCTCAGCAGCAGCAGAATTACTGCCGGTTTGGGTTTCGCCCAGAATGTTGAGGGCATTGGTAACCGAGTTTTGGGTGTACACGTTGTTGAGGCCATTGAGGTTGCCTATTAGTTTTATGGTGCCTATATCCAGGTATAAATACTGGTCTTGCAGTGTCGGGTCGCGGAAAGCGGAGGTTGCTGAAAACCTGAACGTGTGTGTGCTGTGTTTGGCTTTGTAGGTATACACCAGTGAGCCGCGGGGCGATACCTGTGCATTAAAGTTGGAGTTTTTATCGGCGCGTATAGAGCCGATAATTTTGAAGGCATCGTTGAATAACCTTTTGGTTGCCTGCAGGTAGGCGCCTACCTCACTAACCCTTATTTTTTCGCTGGCAGTATCCTGCAAAATGGTTCCTTCTGAATTAGGAAGATACAGGCGGTACGATGCACCGGTTATAATGTCAATCCATTGCACAAAATCCCAGTTGTATTGTCCTTCAACATGCACCAGGGCTGAGCGGTCGTAAAACTGTGCGCCGGTTAAAGAGTTCTTATCGTGCAGGATTTTATTGAGTGTATCATTAAAGGCTGCGGTGCCCGGTACCAGCCACGCAGACTGTGCTGCCCTGGTACCCACGTTACGTGCGCTATCAAGCACCCACTCTTTTTGGCCTGAGGTAAAACAGGTGGCGCAATTTGCAAAACCGCCTACCAGGCTTTGTATGGTATTAAAATATGCGTTTGTAAAGGCTGAAACATAGGCGGGTACCGCATCTGCTGAAACATAAGCCCCGGCAAGGGCAATGTTATACGAGCCGCCTGCATTTTCGGTTGAAGTGTAAGCCCTTACAAAAAAGTTTTTCCCTTTTATCTGAACGGTAGGCTGGTTGAAAATGAAGTCCTTTATCTGGTAGCGTGTTGTGGCCTGGTAAACCGCTGTTCCGAAACCGAAGCGGTAAACCGCCGAAATTTCTACGTCATTTTTTAATTTGTAATACAGCCCGGTTGAGAATTTAATGTTTTGTGCGTTGTTATCGGCTAGCTGGCCCTCCATATATCCGGGGGCCTGCACGTGCAGAAAACCAGTGCGCGACTCAGAAGGATCAAAATTATTGGCCGCCGGGTTAAACGCCAGCCAGCCGGTTAACGCGGCGTAGGTATTATGCTGGGCCGTAGTAACAGGGCAGGTAGGGCAATATGGGGCATTAGCCTCCTGTTGTATGGCAGAGGCCACGTTTACATCGGCCGAAATATTACCGTAGCGGTTCAGCGAATCGTTGGTAGCCGGCCAATCAGTCATTTGGGTATACTCGCCTGTAAATTTAAAGGCCCATCGGTTGTCTTTACCAAAAGTGGTGGCGTAACGCATCTGTACATCAAAATAAGGGCCGGGTATGGAGGTTCCCCCACCTTTTACCTGCACAGAAAGGCCCTGAAAGTCGTAAGGGCTCTTGGTACTCATAGAGATAAGTCCCTGCATGGCATTGGCGCCATATAAAGCAGAAGCGGGGCCGGATACTACTTCCACGCTTTGCAGGTCAAGGTCGTTTGAGCCAACCATGTTGCCGATAGGGAAGTTAAGCCCCGGAGATTCATTATCAACCCCGTCAATAAATTGTTTGGTTCTCAGGGAGCGGGTGTCACCAAAACCGCGCAGGTTTACTACTTTAAAAAATGCTGAGGTGGTAACCATATCCACGCCCTTGAAATTAGCTATGCTCTGATAGAAATCGCCGGAAGCCGCCGATTTTATTTCATTGGCTGTCATTTTTTCTATTTCGGCGGGCGCCTCAATGATTGATTCCGATACACGAGAGGAGGTAACTACTACTTCTTTGCCTGGTATATCTGCCGTTTCAAGCTTTACGTTGATGGTATTGCCAGTGCTGATAGCCACATCCTGGGCTATATAACCTACGTAAGACACGGTCAGCGTTTTAGCATCAGGGGCCACAGTAAGTTTAAAATTGCCCAGCGAGTCGGTAACCGTGCCGGTGGTGGTGCCTTTAACTAATACCGTGGCACCGGCCAGGCCTTCTTTGGTGGCCAGGTCTGTTATTTTTCCGTTAATTGTTTTGTTTTGGGCAAACAACGCTGTTGCAAACAGGCTGAAAAAAAAGAGAGGTAAAAGTTGTTTCATCTGCCGGGGTTTGATAATTACTCGACTAAGAAGCTGTTTAAAATTAAAGAAAAAAATACCTGTTAACACAAACCTGCCTGCCGGTAGGCAGGGCACACAAAGGTTAATACAAACCTGCCTACCGGTAGGCAGGGAGCACCAAAAATATATTCCTTTGTGGCCTTTGTATTGGTATTTTCCTTCGTGCTCTTTGTGTTAAATTGCATTTGGATTTATTTTAAACAGCTTCTAAGGGGTAATCCGAAGGTAAGAAAAAAAATAGTTGACGGAAATTTTCGTTATAAAATGTAAAGGGGTGCAGCCTTATATCGCAATTTACAGTCTTCTAATAGCTTGGCAACTTTAAATGTATTTCTCATTTTCGCCGTATGGCAATAAAGATTTTAGTCACCGGCGGCACCTTTGACAAGGAATATGATGAAATAGCCGGAAAGCTGTATTTTAAACATACGCACGTGCCGGAGATATTGCAGTTGGGAAGGAGTAACCTGGCGATTGATATTTGCCCGCTGATGATGATAGATAGCCTTGAAATGACAGCGGCAGACCGAAACCTGATAGTACAGCATTGCAGGGATTGTGCAGAGGAAATGATAGTGGTTACCCATGGCACGGATACTATGGAGATAACTGCACAGGAGCTGGGCAGGGCAAAGCTGAATAAAACGATTGTACTAACGGGTGCTATGGTGCCTTATAAATTTGGCAGTTCAGACGGGTTATTTAACCTGGGCAGTGCGCTGGCCTTTGTTCAATCGCTTGGCAAAGGTGTTTATGTAGCCATGAACGGGCGCTGTTTTGATTGGGATAATGTAAAGAAGAACAGGGCATCGGGCATTTTTGAGGAGGTTGCCCAAGGTATTGATTAACAGAACAGAGCGGTATTTTTTAAAAAACGTTTTTAAAATTGATTTCTTTTTTATCTTCGGCTGTCAGAAAATTAATAGAGAATGAAGAAACTATCGGGAATTGTGGTTTTAGCGGTGCTTCTGGTGCTTGCTGCCTGTAATAAGGATAAAATGTTTAGTAAGGACCTAACAGGTACCTGGCACATTTACAAATATTTGTATAAGAATGTTGATGAAACGAGTCAGTTTTTGAGTATAACCGATACGTCCTATTATGGTTATACTATTACTTTTACGTCGGGCGGCCAGTATACTGAAAAGCACATTTCGTATATAACGCCGGTTACTATCAATGGGAATACTTATAACGACACTATATTCAACCCGCACAGTGGCACCTGGGCTTTTGCCAATAATTACAATAACCTTGTGCTATCAGATTCTGTGCAGGTTCTTAATGCTGTTGATACGACTTTGGTATATATACCCAGGCAAAGGACCTATACCATTTTTGACCTGACCGGTGCAAGCGTACAGCTGGATACGGATACTACCCAGTTCTACTTAGCAAAAAATATGTAGTTTTTACAAAAGCCTAAAAATAATATCTGTGAAAAAATCACTCTTAGTTCTCCTCGTTTTGGTTGTTACACTTTGTGCCTGTAACCGTAAAGAATTTGTAAAGAAACTGGAAGGCACGTGGAAGGCCAATAAGTACATTATACATAACAGCGGAAACAGCAATACCGTTGATATGACCTCCGGTTTTAAGGATTCTACCAATGTAGGCTATCAATTAGTTATCAGTAGTAATAATACCTATAACGAAACTTACAAAACTTATACCTTTGTGCCGGGTTTTATTATACAAGCTCCGGATACGCTCTGGACGAACACAGCTGATACTGCATGGACTGCAATTAAACGTGATACTATCCGATTTGTGGATACGACCGTTACTCCTTATGCCGGTACCGGTACCTGGGCGCTGATAAACAGCGAAGAAGACCTTGAACTGCTGGGTGGCGGAAGCGATACCACGGTAAGGATGTTCAACATCCTGTCGCTTACCAAAAAGGATTTGAACATACAAAACGGATTTAAGGAGTACGACCTTACGCATTAAGCTGAAGTTAAACTATAAACTTAAAGCGCTTATATACCGGCTGGTGTATAAGCGTTTTGATTTTTGTGTTGTAGGTAATGTTGTATTAGGTTTTATCGCAGGGCGATAACATATTTATAGCCCAATGCACAAAAGGAGGGTTCGATGCCAGAGGCATCGTATAAAAACTACCGGTTATGTCAGGTTTCCCTTTATGCGACACCGCTGGTGTCGGGGAACATTACCGCGTTCGTGGCTATAAATATATGATGCCGCTGGCATCTATACGAAAGCAGATTGGTCTTATTTCCCAACCACTAAAGTTTGCCCCGGATGAAGCGCTGTATTATCGAGATTGTTGAGCGCGCGTAATTGTTGCACCGTTGTATTAAATTTTTTGGCGATGGAATAGAGGGTATCGCTGGGTTCAACTTTGTATTGTGAACTGTAAGTTTGTTTAGCTATTATGGGTACGCTGTTATCGGTGCTTGCACTTGCTGTTAAAGAGGGGGTGCTGCTGTTACCTGAGGCCTGGGATTTCAGAAAGTCGCTGTACGCCATTGTTTTTGGCGGACCAGGACGCTTTTCCTGCAGGTAGAGGGTTTCTCCTGCAAGTGGCTGGTCGTTCAGGGCCATGGCATTTTTTTGATACAACTCTTTTAATTTGACGCCCAGTTTTTGGGAGATGTGGTGCATGCTTTCGCCGGGCTGAACTACATATATTGGGTCGCCGCCTTTGGCTCTTTTGGTTTGTAAAAATATGTTTTCGCCGTCTTTAAATTTATCGCCTTCATTTATATCGTTGAAAGCGAGTACTTGTGCATATTGTATCTGGTAATTATAGGCTATGGCAAGCGGGTCAATAGTTCCTTCGGCTTTTATCGCTTTGCTGCCGTTTACTATAAATTCTTTTTTGGTGGCATCTTCATGTACCGTTACAAAAGCGGTGCTGGTTGCTTTGGTAAATGGTGTGTGTTTTGCTTCTGGCGCCGGCGAGCTTTTGGCTGGCGTTACTACTACTGTGGTTTGGGGCGCTTCGGCTTTGGCCTGCACCGGTTGGTCTGTGGTGAGCAGGGGTTGCATTTGTTTTTCCTTTTCAGCTACCATAGCCAATCCCTGCTGGTCGAATGAGGAGAGGTTATAGTCTTCTATAGTCTTTATCAGTATTTCGGCGTACTTGGGATTGGTGGCATATCCGCATAATTTCAGGCCGTGTGCCCAGGCTTTATAGTCCGTGATAGGTAGCTGAAATAATTCGGCATAACGGGAGCGGGTAACCAGGAAATCCGAGTGGTCGGCGTATGAATCTTCGGCGTGGTCGTAAACGCGAAAACACTCGTTAGGTGCATCGTCGTTTTGGTAGAACTTTTTTCCATCCCATTCATCTTTGCACTTAATGCCGAAGTGGTTATTGGCTTCGGCAGATAGTTTGCTTTTGCCATAGCTGCTTTCGTGCAGGCCTTGCGCCAGGGTAATGCTGGCGGGTATTTTACAGCGCACCATTTCTTCCAAAGCAATGCTCTTATATTTTTCAATATAATTTGCAATGTCCTGTTTCATCTGGCCGCATGCTGTTTGCAGCAGAAGAAACAGGCAGCTTATGGTGATTATTGGTTTCATGGTATTACACAGTATTTGCCAATATCGAAAATATGGCACATAGCTGTATAATGTAACGGAGGATGTTTACCTAATGTTGTGCGTTAGCGCAACATCGTAGCTTTTTTTGTGCAAAACAAGGTTTGAAAAGGCGGCAAGCTGATTTTTTATGGTGATTATGATTTCTGGAAGTAATACCGGAATACCTTTTTCGCACGGAGGTGGAATACAGAGTAAACAGCCGGGAAAAACGTGCGATATTTACTTTTATAATTATGGTTTTTGCCTTCAATCATAATCATCATAAAAAATCAGCGTCTCCTGTATTGTAAAACTCAAAGCTTGCGTGCAATATTCAAACCATCGCGCAGCGGTAAAATGTAGTTTTCTACGCGCGTATCGGCGGCCACTTTTTTGTTGTATTCATCAATGGCGGTGGTGTCTTTGTCTTTTTTTTCGGCCAGTACTTTTCCGCTCCATAAAACGTTATCGGCTATGATATAGCCACCGGTGCGTACTTTGTCAAAAACCAGGTCGTAGTAGGTGCTGTAATTTATTTTGTCGGCGTCAATAAAAACAAGGTCGAAGGGTTCATCAAGCGTTGGAATAATCTGGCGGGCATCGCCAATCAGTTGTTTTACTTTTTTGGAAAACCCGGCTTTGTTAATGTATTTTTCAACCATGGGCTGTAGTTCTTCATTAATATCGATGGTGTACAAAAGCCCATCGTCCGGTAAACCATTTGCCAGGCACATGCCGGAGTAACCGGTGAAGGTGCCGATTTCCAAAATTCTTTTCGGGTGCAGCATCCGGCTCAGCATTTCAAGAAACTGCCCCTGCAAATGGCCCGATAGCATGTTGGGCATTTGCACTTTTACATAGGTTTCGCGGTTAAGCTCTTTTAATACTGCCTCTTCGGGCGATGAGTGCTGCTCAATGTACTGTTCTATTTCGGAGGAGATGAGGTGCATGGTAATGGATTAAAATGAAACGAACGGGTTGATTTTAAAGTGTTTGTTTATGGTGCAAATACATGAAATATGCAATTTCCCGGCCTCATCCCTCTGCCTTCGGCATCTCCCTTCTCCATCAGGAAACAAAGCTGCGCATTGTAACCTGATAGAGATGGGAGAACCATACAATATAGTGCGCCAGACAGAAATCTAATTCATAACTCACATTAAAATACTTTTTGATTTTTTAATTCATTCATAATAATCTTGAACCAGAATGAATATTTTTCGGGGCTATGCTCCAGGTCTTTTTCAAGTTCTGCCGGTTGTATCCATTTAATAGCGGAAATCTCATTTTTATTAAACTCGAAAGTATCGTTGTAGGTTCCGGTAAAAACAGTGTCGTATTCGTGCTCGGTCAGGCCACTTGGTTGGTCGTATGCTTTATAGATAAAGTGGAAGGCTTCGGTAAGGGGGGTTTTAAATCCAAGCTCCTCAAACAATCTGCGTTCGGCGGCCTCTTTAAATGTTTCGCCTTTGCGTGGGTGGCTGCAGCAGGTATTGCTCCAGATACCGGCCCAGTGGTATTTTTTAAGGCCGCGTTGCTGTATCAGCATTTCTCCCCGGGCATTAAATATAATTACGCTGATGGCGCGGTGCAATAATCCTTGTTGGTGGGCATCCAGTTTTTCGAGGTAGCCTGATACTTCATTGTTCTCATTTACCAAAACAACTTCCTCCTGTTTATTCAAATCTTCCATGTGTGCGTTTATTTGTCATTAATGTCCGGCGACTTAAACCATCCCGAATACATAATATAATTATTGCTAATTCGTTGAATCATCCTGGTAAACTTTTCCTGGTCAACTGATTTAATCCTTTTAGCGGGTATGCCACCGTAAATAGAACCAGGTTCCACGATGGTATTTTCCAAAACGATGGCGCCGGCGGCTATAATGCTGTTCTCTCCTATTACGGCGTGGTCCATTACAATGGCGCCCATACCTATTAAAACATTGTTATGTATAGTGCAGCCATGCACTATGGCCCGGTGGCCTATGGATACATTGTCGCCAATGGTTACGGAAGCTTTTTGATAAGTGCAATGCAGGATGGCGCCATCCTGTATGTTCACTTTGTTACCAATACGGATTGTGTTCACATCTCCACGTACAACAGCAGTAAACCAAACGCTGCAATCGTTACCCATTTCAACATCACCAACCACGGTGCTGTTTTCTGCCAAAAAGCAATTTGCTCCAAATTTAGGGTGTATGCCGTGAACAGGAATTACCAGTGCCATGATGCAAGGATACGTGCTATTTTTTGCAAAGCAAAGAGGAGTATTTGGTATTGAGTATAAAGTATTGAGACTTGAGGATTGGTTCATCGGAGAAAACTTATCGGAAAGGGTGTTTGCCTTTGTCTAAATACTCTATACTTAATACTGTATTCACAGCCGTACTTCTATATCCAAATCCCAGCCCCCTTTAAGGTTATAGGTATCTTTAAATGTGATGATTCGCTCAGGTTGTATTTTTTCTTTAAAGTTACCAGTGTCCCATACGCCGTTATTATTGGCATCGTCAATGGCAATTATTTTGTACGTTCCTGCCGGAACGTTCTCTATCAGTAATTTTTTTTCTGTTTCATTACCGATATGAATTTCGGCAATCAGGGCATCGGTGCTTGCATCAAGGATTTTTACTATGTAATTTTTTTCGGGGTGCGGGGATTTTAGAATTACGTTCAGGTTTCCGTAATTGTCTTTGCTGGTTGTTTTGAACTTGTATTTAAAGGCGGTGTTCCACGTGCCGAATAAATCCTGGAAGGCCGAGTCCGGAACATCGAGAGTATAGTTGGTGTTCTCGGTTTTCGGGAAATCGAAAACCAGAGCCTGTTTACCGGGCGAGTCAATACTGAATTTAACAGGCAGGTCTTTTTTAACAGAATCCTCGAATAAATGAAAGGCCTTAGCGGAGTTTATTCCTGTGATAGGATAGGTGAAAGAAATTTTAAGCGGTTTAAACAGCTCTTGAGTATTAATTATTTCTTTGCTGGATGCTGCTGATGCGCCTTTATTTAATTGAAAATCAGGGGTTAATGCGTATTTACGATTTCGTATTATTGAATCAGCAGTAATATTTTGTAATGTGATTCTCACGCTGTCTTTCAGGGTATCATTTGCCACGAGGAACAATTTGGCCCTTTTCTCGGAATATGCTGAATACCAATAGTTTATAGTGTCTTTGGTGGCATTGAAATAGTAAAAATCTTTATCTGTGCTGATATTTGACTCGAGCGTAAGTGATTTCAGTGGCTGCGAAAAGTATAATTGCACAAATCCTGGCTTCATGGCCTTTTCGCCCATAAAACTTAGCTTGCCATGTCGTTCTTCAAATAAACGGAGCTCCACTGTTTTAGGTAAAGTGTCTCTTAGGTCCAAAATTGTATCGCTGAAAGCTATCAATTCGTTAGGTTGGTTATACAGGTAATCGTAATTCTGATCTTTTAACCCGAATATTCGGTACTGGCCGGCTTTGATATTATTGATTTTAAAATTTCCCGTCTTATCGGTTTTGGCAAAATAATAGGGCTTTGATTTTCTGATTGCGTTGATGGAATCAACCGGGTAAAGTGAAGCAATCACTCCATCTGCAGGGGTGTTATCTTTGGCCAATATTATTTTTCCACTCACTTTTTGCGAATCGATAAAGGCACCGGTAGAGAAAACGTAGGTAATATTGTTGAGGATGTTGCCTTCGTTTAAGTCCTTAATATCTTCTGCAAAATTGATGGTGTAAGTGGTACTGTCGCGTAAATGGCTTTTGAATTTGATGGTTAATGTTTTACCGGATACCTTATAATCGGGTTTTTTATCAAGCGGAGGGGATATTAAAGTTTGCGCAAAACCGGTTGCTTTAATGAATTCATCGAAGGTAATGTCGATTTTGGTGGCTGTAAAATGGAGGCTTTTATTGGGCGGTGACATCTTTTTTACCTTGGGTGGAGTAGTATCTTTCTTTCCTCCTTCCGGATTTTTCTCATTGGCGCAGTTGCTGAATGTTATGGCAAATAGCAATACCATCACCCAATTCAGGGTAGCAATAATCTTCAAAAGATCCTTTCTTTTTCTCACGAACGTGCTTTAGCGGCCCATGTGGACCAGTAATACTGACATATCAGCAGGTGAAACTCCGCTTATTCTGCTTGCCTGACCCAGTGAAGTGGGTTTTATCTTCGCTAGTTTTTGCCTGGCTTCAATAGATAGGGACTTCAGATTTGAATAATCGAAGTCTGTTTCCAGTTTAATATTCTCCATCTTACCCATACGCTCAACCAGTTCGACCTCCTTTTGTATATAGCTGGCATATTTCAGTTCTATTTCGGCCGATTCCACTACGTCTTTGCTGTATTTATCCAGCATAGTTTTTAACTCGGGTAATGCTTTTTGCAGTAAAGGAAGATCTACGTGTGGCCTGGCAAGCAGCCTATCGAGCTTAATTTTTTGGTTTATTTCGGCGCTCCCTACTTCAATCAGTGCACTATTAATTGTATCAGGGCTAACCGGGTAGTTGGAAATGAACTCCCCTATTGCCTTGATGGCTTCCTTTTTTGCCCTAACGTTTTGCAAGCGTTGATTATCTGCAAGGCCAATTTGATGGCCAATTTCGGTTAATCTCAGGTCGGCATTGTCCTGGCGCAGCAGTATTCTATACTCTGCCCTGCTGGTAAACATGCGGTAAGGTTCCTCGGTTCCTTTGTTTATCAGGTCGTCAATCAGCACTCCTATGTAAGCATCTGACCTACCCAATACTACCGGTGCTTCTTCTTTTGCGGCCCTGTGTGCATTAATTCCTGCCATTAATCCCTGGCAGGCGGCTTCTTCATAGCCGGTGGTACCATTTATTTGCCCGGCAAAGAACAGGTTTTTCACCAGCTTGGTCTCCAGGCTTTGGGTTAGCTGCATGGGTGGGAAATAGTCGTATTCAATGGCATAGCCCGGGCGGAACATCTTCATGTTCTCAAAGCCGGGCACTTCTTTCAGGGCTTTATATTGTACGTCTTCAGGCAAGGAGGTTGAGAAACCGTTAACGTATATCTCTACGGTGCTCCATCCTTCAGGCTCAACAAATAACTGGTGCCTGTCTTTATCAGCAAAACGGTCTATTTTATCTTCTACTGAGGGGCAATAACGGGGGCCTAACCCCTTAATTCTACCCGAAAACATGGGGGATTTATCAAAGCCCGTCCTTAGCAGGTCATGCACTTTTTGGTTGGTATAGGTCATCCAGCAGTTGCGTTGAACGAGTTTATTAGCTGGGTTTTTAAAAGGATTTACTCCCTCCTTGAAGGAGAATCCGGTTACATCTTCATCGCCGTCCTGCCTTTCCATCCTGGTATAGTCCAAACTCCGGCCGTCTATACGGGGTGGGGTGCCTGTTTTCATCCGGCCTGATTCAAATCCGAGAGTGACTAGTTGTTCGGTGATTCCATGGGCGGCCTTCTCTCCTGCCCTGCCCCCACCAAAGTTCTTCTCGCCAATATGAATCAGTCCATTTAAAAAAGTACCATTGGTAAGCACTACAGATTTGGCTGGGATTTCGATACCCATGCCTGTTTTAATACCACAAACGCGGCCATCTTTTACCAGCAAACCCCCTACCATATCCTGCCAGAAATCTACATTGGGGGTTTGTTCAAGCATGTTTCTCCATTCAGCGGCAAATAACATGCGGTCGTTTTGTGTCCTTGGACTCCACATAGCCGGGCCTTTAGACCTGTTGAGCATGCGAAACTGTATCATGCTTTTGTCTGAAACAATGCCTGAGTAACCTCCCAGCGCATCAATCTCCCGCACTATTTGTCCTTTGGCAATTCCACCCATGGCGGGGTTACAACTCATTTGGGCAATGGTTTGCATGTTCATGGTTACCAGCAAAACGCTGCTGCCCATATTGGCTGCGGCCGCCGCTGCTTCGCAACCGGCGTGGCCGGCGCCTACTACTATTACATCGTATTCTTTAAACACTTCTTGGTTTTAGAGCGCAAAGATAACTACTCTGCGTATTAAAAATTGTTTTGGCTTATCGCACTATAACACCTGTTAAGCTTGGGGTTTAAAATTGTTCCACGTGGCACAATCAAATTGCCTCCTAAATTCAGAAATGCAGGGCAGACACATGGGTCTGCCCCTACAAGAAATTGTTCCACGTGGCACATTTGGGAGCGTCCAGTTTTGACTTTATGCCATGTTCCACGTGGCACATTTTATCTTGGTTCGTGGTTCGGCTTCGCTCACCATGACAACAAGGGCCATTCTTCTTCAATTTCAGTACATCTATTTGATTGTCATTTAGTTATGCGGAAAAACAGCTCGACTAATTCTCCCGGTGTACTATTTGGTTTAAATGCCCTTTAATGTTGTTTTAAACCTGCGCAGCCACTCGTTTTCTTTGTTGCGCATGGTTTCTTTGTCGACTATGGTCTTGTCCTTATAGCCCATTAAATGCAATACACCATGAAAAATAACACGGTGCAATTCGTCTAAAAACTCTGTTTTGAATTTTTCGGCGTTGTCTTTCACCCGGTCTATGCTGATGTATATCTCTGCTTCGATTTCCTTTTCAGTTTCACTGAGAGGGAAGGTGATTATATCGGTGTAATAATCATGTTCTAAAAACTGCCGGTTCATGTTCAACAGATATTCATCGCTGCAGAAAATGTAAGTGATATGCAGTTTCTTTTTTGCTTCCTTCAATCCCTGGGCTGCAATAAATTTTTTGAGGGCAGCCTTTTGGAGCGGCGGCAGTTTGATGTCGATGGTATGGAGGGTGATGGGCATATTATTGTTTTCTCGCTAATCGTTTTATTTCACTTGGCCAGTGGTTCGGCTTCGCTGCCAATGACATGTATTTAAACTGCCTGATAATCAACCAGTTTAAATTGGTGTTGGCAATGATATACAATGTTACACAAAATAAATTTGGTATTGTGTAAATTACTACTTATCTTTGAGCCATAATTCAAGGATATGATAGACACAATAATTTCATTCAAAAGCATTTTCGACCTGC
>Ga0182013_10002164_pt1 | contig 26045 bp, 26 predicted proteins | sample 612S2MmetaG_FD_120487 | JGI IMG/M metagenome (GOLD analysis project Ga0182013, IMG submission 120487) | Permafrost microbial communities from Stordalen Mire, Sweden - 612S2M metaG | ecosystem: Environmental > Terrestrial > Soil > Wetlands > Permafrost | place: Sweden: Stordalen | collected...
CCGAAACCCGCAAGCTGGTCGAGGAATATGAGCAGCAGTACGCGGACGGCCTGATCACCCGCGGCGAAAAGTACAACAAGGTCGTCGACGCCTGGGCCAAGTCCACCGACCGCGTGGCCGACGAGATGATGGCCGAGATCTCCACCAAGAAGTATGGCCCCGACGGCCGCGAGTTGGAGATCAACTCCATCTATATGATGGCCCACTCCGGCGCCCGGGGCTCTCAGGCCCAGATGAAGCAGCTTGGCGGGATGCGCGGCCTGATGGCCAAGCCCTCGGGCGAGATCATCGAGACGCCGATCATCTCCAACTTCAAGGAAGGCCTGACCGTGCTGGAGTACTTCAACTCCACCCACGGCGCCCGTAAGGGTCTGGCCGACACCGCCTTGAAGACGGCGAACTCCGGCTACCTGACCCGCCGCTTGGTCGACGTGGCGCAGGACAGCATCATCACCGAGGAAGACTGCGGCACCACCCGCGGCATTACCCTGCGGGCGGTGGTGGAGGGCGGCGACGTGCTGGTCTCCCTGGGTCTGCGCATCCTTGGCCGCGTAACGGCCGAGGACGTTAAGGACCCCAACGGCGAAGTCGTCATGCCGGCCGACACCTATCTGGATGAGTTCCTGGTCGAACAGATCGAAAGAGCCGGCGTGCAGTCGGTGAAGGTCCGCTCGGTTCTGGTGTGCGACGCCAATCCCGGCGTCTGCGCTACTTGCTATGGGCGTGACTTGGCGCGCGGCACCACGGTGAACATCGGCGAAGCGGTGGGCGTTATCGCCGCCCAGTCGATCGGCGAGCCGGGCACCCAGCTCACCATGCGCACCTTCCACATCGGCGGCGCGGCCCAGGTCGCCGAGCAGTCGTTCTTCGAAGCGACCAACGACGGGATGTTCTCCATCACCGGCGGCGCCAGCGTGACCGGCTCGGACGGCGCTCTGATTGTCATGAGCCGCAACTTGCAGGTGGCCATCCAGGTCGATGGCAAGGACCGCGAGACCTACAAGCCGCCCTACGGCTCGCGCCTGCGCTTCAAGCACGGCGATATGGTCAAGCGCGGCCAGCGCCTGGCCGAATGGGACCCGTACACCACCCCGATCATTACGGAAGTGGGCGGCAAGGTGAAGCTGGAAGACCTGGTCGACGGCCTGTCCGTGCGCGAGGAAGCCGACGAAGCCACCGGCATCTCCAACCGCGTGGTGGCCGACTGGCGCGCTTCGCCGCGCGGCTCGGATCTGCGTCCGGCCATGGCGGTTCTGGGCGACGACGGCGGCTACAAGCGCCTGGCCAATGGCGGCGACGCCCGTTACCTGCTGCCCGTTGGAGCGATCCTCTCGGTCAGCGACGGCGACGTGGTGAAACCCGGCGAGGTGATGGCCCGCCTGCCGACCGAAAGCGCCAAGACGCGCGACATCACCGGCGGTCTGCCGCGGGTGGCCGAACTGTTCGAGGCGCGTCGGCCGAAGGACTGCGCGGTCATCGCGGAAATGGACGGCAAGGTGGAGTTCGGGCGGGACTACAAGAACAAGCGCCGTATCAAGATCACCCCGGAACCCGTCGATGGCGAACAGGGCGAAGCGGTCGAGTTCCTGATCCCCAAGGGCAAGCACATCTCCGTCCACGATGGGGACAGCATCCGCAAGGGCGAATACATCATCGACGGCAATCCCGATCCGCACGACATCCTGCGCATCCAGGGCATCGAGGCGCTGGCTGACTTCCTGGTCAATGAGATCCAGGAGGTCTATCGCCTGCAGGGCGTGCCGATCAACGATAAGCACATCGAGGTGATCGTTCGCCAGATGCTGCAGAAGGTGGAAGTCCTCGAGCCGGGCGACACCGGCTTGATCCGCGGCGACCACCTCGACAAGCCCGAACTGGAAGAAGAAAACCGCAAGGCGGAAGCCCGCGGCGGCCGTCCGGCCCTGGTCCAGCCGGTGCTGCTCGGCATTACCAAGGCGTCGCTGCAGACCCGCAGCTTCATCTCGGCGGCCTCGTTCCAGGAAACGACTCGCGTGCTCACCGACGCTTCGGTGCACGGCAAGGTCGACACCCTGGAAGGGCTGAAGGAAAACGTGATCGTCGGCCGGCTGATCCCGGCAGGCACCGGCTCTTACCTGCGTGGCCTGCAACGCGTCGCCGCCAAGCGTGACGAACAACTGGCCCAGCAGCGCGAGCAGGCCATGGAGGCTCTCCCCGAGGAGATCGCCGTGGAAGCCGAGGCGGCCGTCGACGCCTGAGGCTATCGCCAAGTCTAGCTAGCGGAACGGCCCGGGAGCGATCCCGGGCCGTTTTCGTTTGTGCGCGGCGGACGGCGGCGCTCACCACCGTGGGCTAAGCTTTCGCCTCAGTCCTCAGCTGACATGGACGTTTTCCCCGCCATCGCCAATCGCACCGGGGCCCAGCCGAGGCGATGCTCCGGGCACGGACCAAGTTGGCGTAGGGCCTGCACATGGACCTCGGCATGGTAGCCCTTGTGCGCGGCGAAGCCGTAGCCGGGGTAGCGCCCATCCAACTCAACCATCAGTCGGTCCCGCGCGGTCTTGGCCAGGATGGAGGCCGCGGCGATGGAGCAGGACAGGCCGTCGCCGCCAACAACAGTCTTGACCGTGCAGGGCAGGGGAAAGGCGTAATTGCCGTCCACCAGGGCGATGGCGGGCGTTACGGACAGGGCCTGCAACGCTCGGCGCATGGCCAGGCCCGTGGCATGCAGGATGTTCAGCTCGCCGATCTCGGCGACGGAAGCGAAACCCACGGCCCAGGCCACGGCGCTGGCCTTGATCTCGACCTCCAGCATCTCGCGCTGCTTATGGCTCAACTTCTTGGAATCGTTCAGGCCAACGGGAACCTTGTCGGGGTGCAGGATGACCGCGCCGGCCGACACTGGCCCGGCCCAGGGCCCCCGGCCGGCTTCATCCACGCCGCACACCGGGCCGTGGCCGCAGGCGGTTTCCAGCATCATGTCCGGACCGGCCTTGCTCAAGGGCGCTCACCCAGCCCGCGCACCGGTTCATGGCGAAAGCAGCCCGTCAGATGGTCGTTGACCATGCCGGTGGCCTGCATGAAGGCGTAAACGATCACCGGGCCGCAGAATTTGAAGCCTTTGGCTTTGAGCGCCTTGGCCATGTCCGCCGCCACAGGTGTCTGGGCCGGGACCTGGCTGATGTGCTCGAAGCGGTTCTGGATCGGATTTCCGTCCACGAAGGCCCACAGGAACCGGGAGAAATCCTCGCCGCGCTCGCGCATGTTCAAATAGATTCTAGCGCCTCCAATGGCGGCGTCGATCTTGGCGTTGGAACGCACGATGCCGGCATCGGCCATCAGACGCGCGCGATCTTCATCGCCGTAGCGGGCGACCTTGTCCGGATCGAAGTTGTCGAAGGCGGCGCGAAACGCCTCGCGCTTTTTCAGGATGGTGATCCACGATAACCCCGCCTGGAATCCATCCAGCACCAGCTTCTCCCACAGGGCCCGGCTGTCGCGCTCGGGCACGCCCCATTCGGTATCGTGGTAGGCCTCATAGATGGCGGTTCCCACCAGGCCGCCCCATCCGCAGCGAATCGGCTCTGTGCTCATGCCCTAATCTGGCTCCTCCATGCCCGGGCCGGGAAGGGCTCCCTCGGGCCACCAGGGCGGAATGTCTAGCGTCGCCGCACGACCGTCCACCGTCAATCGGCCGCCTAAGGCCCGGTCCAGCCGCAACAGGGCCATGGCGCGTCCGTCCTGACCCGACAGCACCTCGCCCGCCCGCAGTTCGCCGGCCATCACGGGCGATCCGTAGGCCGGGGCGGGGCCATCGAAGGCGATCGGCGCCATCCGCGTCTTGACCGCGCTGCGCCGCTTCATGCGGGAAGTGGTCTCCTGGCCGATGTAGCAGCCCTTATGGAAATCGATGGCGTTCAGCAGGTCGAAATTGGCCTCCAGCGGGAAGGTCTTGTCCGGGACGCAGTCCAGTCCCGGATCGGGCACGCCCAGACTGAGGGCGCGGGCGCGATAGGCTGCTTCGTCCTTGATGGTCGCGCCGGCCGGCGGCTGCACGCCGTAGCTGCGCCACCCCAGCGCTTCCAGACGCGGATCGGCGATCCAGTCCGGACCCGGCCGCTCGCCCTCGGCGCTCCACACCGCGCCGTCCGCTGGCTCGATCTCGATCTTGGCGCGCAGACGGTAGAGTTTAAGGCGCTGGATCAGGCTTTCGCGACGCTCGGCCAGCACGTCCAGCAGGGCGCCGTCCGCTTGGGCCAGGACGATAAGGTCGAATAGCAGCTTGCCCTGGGGGGTCAGTAGCAGGGCCGCCCGCGCCTGGCCGGGCTCCAGCTCGCCGACGGCGTTGCTGAGCAGATTGTCCAGGAAGGGCCGCCAATCCCCCCGCACGGCGACAAGGGCGCGGCTGGTCAGAGGGTGGAACACGGTCAGGCTCATGGCTGCGTTGTCTTGTGGAGCTTGGGTGAAGCCGAACAACGCCCTATAGAGGGGCGGATGACGGCCAAGGGCTTTCCCATCCTGTACATTAGTTCGTCGCGCATCGGCGACGCCGTGTTGGCTTCAGGCCTGCTCAAGCGGCTGCACGACGAAATCCCCAACGCTCGTTTCACCATCGCCGCCGGTCCGCCTTCCGCGCCCCTGTACCGCGATGTGCCGAACCTTGACCAGATCATCGTGTTCGAGAAATCCAAGGCCGGGGGACATTGGTTCAAGCTGTGGGCCCAGGTTCGCGCCCGTCGCTGGGGTCTGGTCCTGGATCGTCGCGGATCCTCCATCGCCAGTTTTCTCAGCGCCAAGCGGCGCGCGGTGCACCGTCGGGCAGGCGAGCGCGAGCCCGTGCACAAGGTGATCGAGGCGGCGCGTCTGCTCAAGCTGACCGAGGATCCGCCTCCGCCCTTCCTGTTCACCAGCGAAAGCACCGAGGCTAAGGCTGCAGCCTTACTGGGCGAAGGCGGCCCGATCCTGGCTCTAGGACCGGCGGCCAATTGGGTCGGCAAAACCTGGCCAGTGGAGCGATTCGCGCTGACAGCCGTGCAACTGATGGAGAAGGGAGCCCCCTTCGAGCATGGTCGGCTTCTGATCCTGGGCGGGCCGGATGATTGGCGCGCCGCCGAACCTTTGCGCCGTTCCCTGCCGCGAGATCGCTGGATCGATCTGACCGGTCAGGCCGATCTTTTGACCGCCTATGCGGCCTTGAAGCGGGCCCGACTCTATATCGGCAACGATTCGGGTCTCATGCATCTGGCGGCGGCGGCAGGCATACCGACCATTGGCCTGTTCGGACCCTCTGATGAGCGGTTGTACGGGCCCTGGGGGGCCAAGACGCGGGTGGTGCGCGGTCCGCGAAGCTTCACCCAGATTCAGGTTGTCGACCCCACGCTCAGCCAACCCGTATGCCATATGCTGGACCTGCCGGTTCGCAGCGTCGTCGAAGCGGCCAAGGCCTTGTTCGCCGAAACCGAGCCGAAAACGGAGGGGGCTGCGACGGTCAAGGCCAAGTCGACCCGCTCGAAGTCCGCCTAGAGCCGGATGGCTTCTCTCGAAGTCTGAATCCGGCTCTACATATTTGAATCTAGAGCACGATTCAGCGTTTAGGCGATTCCGCCTAAACCCATCGCGCTCTAAGGCGTCACGCCGCTCCGGCGAAACGCCAGGGCAGGGTTTCCCCGGCATGGAAAGGTTTCACGGCTAACTCGCCTTCGCCGAAGGCTTGCGGAGGATGGCTCGGCGCACGGTCCAGCGCCACGTGACCCTCGTTGAGCGGCAGGCCATAGAAGCGCGGGCCGTGTTCCGAAGCGAACGCCTCCAGTTTGTCCAAGGCGCCGTCCTCTTCGAAGCTCGTCGCATAGCTTTCCAGTGCGAAGGGCGCGTTGAACAGGCCCGCACAACCGCAGGCCGCCTCCTTGCGGCCTATGGCGTGAGGCGCGGAGTCCGTGCCGAGGAAAATCTTGGGCGAACCGGAGGCAACCGCCTTGCGCAGGGCCAGCCGGTGCTTCTCGCGCTTGGCCACGGGCAGGCAGTAGAAGTGGGGGCGGATGCCGCCCTCGAACATGGCGTTGCGGTTGATGCGCAGGTGATGGGGCGTGACCGTGGCGGCGATATTGGGTCCGCTTTCCAGCACGAAGGCGACGGCCTCGGCGGTGGTGATATGCTCGAACACCACCTTCAGGTCCGGAAAGGTCCGGGCGATCTTGGAGAACACGCGCTCAATGAACACCGCTTCGCGGTCGAAGATGTCGATGTCTCGGTCAGCTACCTCGCCGTGAACCAGGAGCGGCATGCCGATGACCTGCATTCTATCCAGCACAGAGGCGATGTTGGTTACGTCCGTGACGCCATGTTCAGAGTTGGTTGTGGCATGGGCGGGGTACAGCTTGCAGGCGGTCAGCACCCCCTCGGCGAAGCCACGCGCGATGTCGGCCGGATCGGTCTGGTCGGTCAGATAGGCGGTCATCAGCGGCTGAAAGGTCGCGTCGGCCGGCAGCGCCGCCAGGATGCGCTCGCGATAGGCCGCTGCGCGCGCGGTCGTGTTCACCGGAGGCTGCAGGTTGGGCATGACGATGGCGCGCCCGAACTGGCGGGCAGTGTGTCCAACCACGGCCTTGAGCATGTCGCCGTCGCGCAGGTGCACATGCCAATCGTCGGGGCGGCGGATGACGAGGCGGTCGGAGGCGGGCGGGCTGGGCATGGCGCGGACACTAGAGCGCACGCCTGAAAAGTGGAACCCGGCATCGCGCGGCGTTCCCCGTCCGGTATCTTGAGAGACATGAAAAAGGCCCGCCGGCAGCGACGCCGGCGAGCCTATGTTACAGAACCGTCCCTTACTTGCCGAGGGTGCAGGCCCGGCTGGTGCCGGCCGCTTCCTTGCAGGTGAACACGTTCGCCACGGCCTCGATGGTCGCGGGCGAATAGGCCACGATCAGGCCGCCACCCTCGCCGCAGGCCACTTCGACGAAGTCTTCGCCATTCTGGCTGCGCACGCCGTCGATATAGCGGGCGTTGTTCACGGTGCAGGTCTTGCCTTTGGATTTGATCTCAGCAGCCAAGTCCGCATAGGTCGCTGTCGTCGGCGCCAGCTTGCAGGACGGCAGGCCATAGGCTTGCGCGCGCAGGCAGTTCACCACCACCGGATCGCCGCCCGAGCCAGTGGGCAGCAGGCTCCATACCGAGCCAGGGTGCTCGGCGCAGGACAGTTCGACCACTTCGCGCTTGGTCGAGCCGGTTTCGAGGCCCAGACTCTGATACTTGGTTACGGTGCAGTGGTATCCGATCTGCTTGGCTTGCTGGGTATAGAGACCCGCCTCGGCGGTCCGAGCGACGTCGATATTGGTCAAGGTGCAGCCATCCCCGAGCTTTTGCGCATTGGCGCAAGCAGTGATGTCCTTCACCGTCCCACTGTTGTTGGCCCGGAACATGTAGCCGGACTTGCCGTCGGCGCAGGAGATTTCATAGTAATGCCAGCCATCGACGGTGGCCAGGACCCAACGGGCCGCGGAGATCTGGCAGGCTGCCGGATTACTCGGCTTTGCCAGCGCGATGATTTGTTCCTGCACCTCGGCGTCGCTGGTCAAGGCGCACTTGGCGCCGAACAAGGCGCCTTCGGCGCAGCCCACGACCGTCAAGGTCTTCTGGGAGCCGGGCTGGGGGGTCATCATCAGATAGCCGCGGCCGTCGGTGCAGCGCGCTTCGTACATGTTGACGAGGTCCGTGGCGCTGCCGCCCAGATAACGGCCGCCCGCAATGCTGCAAGGCGCGACGCCGCCTTGAGCCACGAGCGGGGCCAGGCCTGCGGCGGGGTTGGCGTTGCCGGGTAGAATGCAAAGTTCCCCGGGCTTGCCGCCCTTGGCCACGGCTTCGTCGGACTCGGTCTTGAGCACCAGGCAGTCGTAGGCCTGCGGCGCCTGACCCTGAAGTGAGACGAGGAAATAGCCCATGGAGTCCTTGCAGGCGACCTCATAGATCTTGCTCGGAACGTTCTTGCCATCGATCTTGGCCGTGCCCGTTCCGAAGTAATAGGCGTCGGTGAGATCACAGGGACGGCCTGTGGTTTGAAGAATGGCCGGCGCCTCCTTCATGCCCTGAGCGTGGTGTCCCGGGTCGATGGTTGGCGCGGCGGGGGTTGGCGCGGCGGTGGCCACGCCATAGCCGGCGAAGACCATCATCACGGCGGCGATAAAGCCGATCCGCAAATCTCTCATGACTATAGCTCCTGGTCGTATTCCTTTTGCGGCCATAAGCCTGCGGTTTTCGCATGGGTCAAGATTGACGCGAGCTTGCGACCGGTGTTGCGTGCGGCGCGACGCCCCAGGAGGGTGGCGCCCTTCGCGTCATGTTCGCCCGGGATCTTGCAAATGTTGCGATTGACGGGCTGGCGTCCCCGCCCTATGGCCGCCTCAGATTGGACCGTTTTCGGGCAATCACCTTTCATTTGGTCGATGAATCCCCAGTCAGCATCCATGTCCGTGTCCAGTCTTCCCGCCGACCTCACCTTCACGATCGCCCGGGAGCGGCCGCAGGACGCCGATCACGTGCAGGCCCTGGTCGAGCGGGCGTTCGGGCCTGGGCGCTTCGTCAAGGCAGCCGAGCGCCTGCGTGAGGACAATGCGCCCGACCTTAACCTGTCCTTCGTGGCTTGGGCCGGCGGCGAGGCGGTGGGCTGTGTGCGCGTGTGGCCAATCCTGATTGGCGATCAACCAGCGCTCCTGCTGGGCCCCTTTGCGGTGGATGACGCCTGGCGCAGCCGCGGGCTTGGCGGGGAATTGATCGAGCGGGCGTGTCATGCTGCGCGCGACCAAGGGCGCGCCGGGATTTTACTGGTCGGCGACGAGCCCTATTTTCGCAGGTTCGGCTTCGTAGCTTCCGGACAGGTGATCCTGCCCGGACCGGTCAACCCCGAGCGGGTTTTGTGGTTGAATCTCTCGGACGCCCCTTTGCCGTCCGGCACGGCCCGCGCGCCGTCCCTGAAGCGGTAGGCCGGCTGAAGGCGAAGCGCGTTAGCCGGGCAATGGGCGGCGCCTGGTTGCTGTAGCGACCATTGCGGGCTTCCCAAGGCTCGGCCGGTCGCTTACCTCTGGCGCATGGCCAACAGCCGCGCTCACGATCAGGTCCTTTTCCCATGGGCTTTTCCTGCGCCGGACGGCGAGGCGTTACGTGGGTTGATCTGCGAACGAGTCGATCCGCTCGAGCAGCCGGCCGACAGGCGGGTGTTCACCTCGGATGCGGACCTGAACCCAGACGTGGTCTGGCCGGCCTTGGTCGACGGCTATCAGCCTGCCGCGGTTCTGATAGGCTTGGCCCAGCGCGCCGAAGGCCTGAGTGTGATCCTTACGCGCAGAGCCGACACCCTGCGCCGCCACGCCGGACAGATCGCCTTTCCTGGGGGGCGCAGTGAGCCGGGAGAGGCGTCCTGGCGGACGGCCCTGCGTGAGGCGCACGAAGAGATCGGGCTGCAAGCGGAGCAGGTGGAGCTCGTGGGTTTATCCACGCCCTTCCGCCTCCAGACCGGATACGATGTCACGCCCGTGGTTGGCTTCGTGGACTCCCGTTTTGAACCGAACGCAGATCCGACCGAGGTGGCCGAGGTATTTGAGGCGCCGTTTATGTTTCTTATGAACCCGGCCAACCGGGTGCGGCGCCTGCGCGAACAGCCGGAGCCGCCACGCTGGCATTACGCCATCACCTGGGGCGATCGTGTGATCTGGGGCGCCACGGCGGCCATGCTCATAGCATTGCACGACCGGCTATGGGGACCTGCCGGTGACTGACGTCTCCATCCCGCCCCAACCCTGGATGGGCGCCTCCGCCACGCGGGCGGTGATGACGGCGCTGGAGGCTGCCGGCGGCTCCGATTGCGCCCGCTTTGTAGGCGGTTGCGTGCGCAATGCCCTGCTGGGCCGTCCGGTGGACGATATCGATATCGCCACCACCTTGACGCCGGACCAGGTGATGCAGGCGCTTACGGACGCTGGCGTGCGCTGGGCGCCCACGGGGGTGGAGCATGGCACCGTCACCGCTATCGCAGAAGGCCTGCCCTATGAGATCACGACTCTCCGCCGCGACGTTTCCACCGATGGGCGACGGGCCGTGGTCGCCTTCAGCCAGGACTGGGCCGAGGATGCGCGTCGGCGCGACTTCCGTCTGAACGCCCTATACATGGACGGCGAAGGTCGGGTGTTCGATCCGCTGGGTCACGGCGTATCGGACGCGAAGGCGGGACGCATCGTGTTCGTCGGCGATCCGATAACGCGTATCCGCGAGGATTATCTGCGGATATTGCGCTTCTTCCGGTTCCAAGCGTGGTACGGCCGCGGCGAGCCCGATCCGGCCGCTGTGGCTGCGTGCAAGGCGCTCAAAGGCATGCTCTCGGGACGTTCGGCTGAACGCACGTCCAAGGAACTGCTCAAGCTTCTAGCCGCTGAAGACCCGCGCGCTGCAGTGGCTCTGATGCGCGATACCGGCGTGCTGGCGGCCATCCTGCCCGAGGCCGCGCCGGAGCGCTTCAACGCCCTGGTCGAGATAGAGACCGGCAAGCTTTATGAAAACGATCCGGAACTGCGCCTGGCCGCCCTTCTGCCCCAGGACGCGGGTGAGGCCATACGTGTCGCCGAGCGCCTGCGTCTGTCCAACGCTCAGCGCGACCGCTTGGCCGCCGCCCTGGCGTCGGAACCGCGCATCGTGGCGTGGCTCAGCCCCAGAGCGGTGCGCAGAGCCGTTTACCGGCTGGGCGTGCGCGCGACGCACGACCGGATCAAGCTGGCCTGGGCCGCAGCGCCTCAAGCCAAGCTAGCGGGACAATGGCGCAAGCTACTGGCCCTGGCCGAGAGCTGGAGCCCGCCCGAATTCCCGCTGACCGGCGACGACGTCATTGCCGCGGGGCTGCCCAAGGGGCCGCTGGTGGGCCGCGCGCTCAAGGAGGTGGAGGATTGGTGGGTGGACGAGGACTTCCCCATCGATCGCACGCTCGCCCTGGCGCAACTGAAACGCGTAACGCTGGGCCTCGGCGAGGCCTAGGAGTCCGATGGCTTCATCTGGAAGCGTGAACCACGCTCTCGCGTTTGAATCTGGAGCACGATTCAACGTTTAGGCGATTCCGCCTGAACCCACAGTGCTCCAGAAAATTGTTCCTCACGGAGTTTTGACGGGGGTCGCGTATTCATAGCGCGCTATCGCGATCCATAGCCCTTTATAGCCAGCGACGACGCGCCCGGCTATCCGGGGCGCCACGGCTTGAGGTTGTGGAGCCGATAAAGCGTTGATGTATTTCATGTCGCGTATGTGGGCGTGGCTAGCCTAAAGGAATTTGCATGACCGCTAAAGCTCGAGGCCGCTGGCTGTTTGTCGGGGTCGCTTCCGTTTCGGCTGTCGCACTCCTGGCGGGATTCCAGGCTGCGCCGGACGAACGGCCCCCTTTATCGGACGCCGCAGTCTCTGGCGCACCGCAAGCGCCCCCCGTCAGGCTTCCGGTCAGCGTGATGGACGCCGCCAGCGTCTATGTCGTTTACGTGGACCGGGCGGCCGGCATCAGCCCCGCCTTTACCGACGGGGCCTCGATCCAGACCAGCCTGCGCAGCGCGGAAGCCTATGAGTCCAAGCAGATGCAGCGGGGCATCGCCGCCTATGCGGCCATCGTCGCCCTGCAGGAGCCCACCTTCGTCGCCTCGGTGCGTCAGTTCGGCGTTGATCCGACCCAACGCGCCCAGGTGGCCGCAGCCCTGATAGCGGATCCTCGTTACGCCGAGTCTTTCACCGGCGCTGACCGCGCGGCCGGCCTGATCGTCGCCGCCCTTACCGAACAAGGTCAACGGGTGTTGGACACCGGCAAAAAGGTCAAGCAAGAGGCCTACGATGTCCAGCACCAGCAGTGGTCCAAGGGCTTTGTGCCCGACCGGGATGGGCGGCTAGCCCTGGCCAAAAGCCTGTCCGAGACGCCCTTGACGCCGGACGCGGATGCCGAGGCGCGCATGGTGCAGGCCTCCACCGGCGCTACGCCGCTCCTGGTGTCGGGAGGGCCTGACTCCGGGCCCTATACGTCCCTGGTGGACCGCGCCCTGGCGGTGGCGGCCATAGCCGCCCTGGGCGCTGGCTCGGAAGACAATAACGAGCAGATCAACGCCGTTTTGACCGACCCGGATGAGGACGTTTGTCTGCACGACGCCAAGCTCAACCTCTATCAATGCCTGGCCGTGGCCAAGCCGCACTATGAGGACGTGTTCTGCATGGGCCAGCATATCCTCATGGACACCGGTTCCTGCATCATCAAGGGCGTGACGCCCCGCCCGGTCGCGCCGCCGGTGCTGATCGCCGCCGCCGACACCAAGCCCGAACCGGTGAAGAAGGCCAAGGGCGGGCACAGGAGGAAGCATTCTGTGCACTCATAGCGGGGCGCCGATTTTAGCCTTCATCGGCCCAGTTGCGGGCGCCGGCTTTAGCGTGTAAACAGCCGCACCCTATTTATCCGGTCTGCGACCGACGCCGCGCGGCATATGGCGCGGCGGTTTCGTTTTGAGGCAATGGCTATGGCCGAGATCGTTTTGAACGTGGAAGTCCGCGACGGCGTGGGTACGGGCGCTTCGCGCGCCGCCCGGCGCGAGGGCAAGGTGCCCGGCGTCCTGTACGGCGGCCCCCTCGGGCCGGTGGCCATAGCGGCGCCCATCAATGAGTTCCGCAAGGCGCTCTATTCGGGCAAGCTTCTGGGCCACATGGTGACCCTGCGTCACGGCGGTGAGGACCAGGCGGTGATCGCCAAGGACATCCAGTTCCATCCGGTGTCCGATGTGCCGGTGCACTTCGACCTGTACCGCGTGGACGAACACCAGCTGATCAAGATCGCGGTGCCGGTGCACTTCAAGAATCAGGAAGCCTCGCCCGGTCTGAAGCGTGGCGGCGCCCTGAACATCGCCCTGCATGAGGTGCAGCTATTGGCTCCGGCCGATTCCATCCCCGAAGAGCTGGTGGTCGATCTCACTGGCCTGGACGTGGGCGACTCGGTTCGTACGGTGGATCTGAAGTTGCCGGCTGGGGTGCAGGTGGCTCCGCACGACCGCGACGCGACCGTGGCGAGCATCGCCAACTCCTCGGCCATGACTTCGGATGAAGCCGCCGAGAGCGCACCGGCCGAGGCCTAGGCCCGGTCGGCTGGGCCTGGAGCTCGGCCATGCTGATTCTCGTGGGGCTGGGCAATCCCGGCGCCAAGTACGCGCACAACCGACACAACATCGGCTTCATGGCGATGGACGCCATCTCGCGCCGGTGGGACTTCGGGCCGGAGCGGACGGCGTTTCAAGGGCTGCTGCGCGCCGGCGCCATTCAGACCCCGGCGGGCCCGGTCAAGACCATCCTGCTCAAGCCGCAGACCTTCATGAATGACAGCGGGCGCTCGGTGGGCGAGGCGTTGCGGTTCTACAAGGTCGAGCCGGAGAATCTCGTGGTGTTCTACGACGAACTGGACTTGGCCCCCGGACGCTTCCGCATGAAGGCGGGCGGCGGGGCGGCGGGGCACAACGGCATCCGCTCGATCATCGCCCATGTGGGGCCTTATTTCCGGCGGGCGCGCATGGGCATCGGCCATCCCGGGCACAAGGACAAGGTCATGGGCCACGTGCTGTCTGATTTCCATAAGGTCGACCAGGATTGGCTCGCGGCCCTGTGCGCGGCCTGCGCCGACGCCCTGCCCATCCTGGCGGCCGGCGAGGACGAGCGCTATCAAGGCGAGGTGATGCGCCTGGCGCCGGCGGAGAAACTGGACGCGCGCAAGGCGGGAAAGGCGGCCTCGGAATGAGCTTGTCCCTGTTGGGCCTGTCCCTGATCTTCTCCATCGGCCTGTGCGTGCATGCGGTGCGGACGGGCCAGAACTATTTCTGGCTGTGGATCATCCTGCTGTTCCAGCCACTCGGGGGCATCGTCTATCTGATCGCCATCGTCGCGCCCTCGTTCATGGGCGGACCGACCGCGCGCAAGGCCGGCGCGGCTGCGCGGGCAACCTTGGACCCCACGCGTGACTATCGGCAAGCCCGCGAGGCGGCGGAGCTGACGCCGACCGTGCACAACCGCATGCGCCTGGCCGAGGCGGCGGGCGAGCTGGGCCGCTGGGATGAGGCGGAAGCGCAATACCGCACGGCGGCGCAGGGCGTGCACGCGGAAGACACCGCCCTGATGGCCGGCTTGGCCAAGGCCCTGGTCGAACTCGGCCGCTACGAGGACGCGCTGCCGATCCTGCAGAAGCTGGGTCAGGCGGGCGATCCCGGCCACACGCCGCAACTGGGTCTGCTGTTCGCCCGCACCTATGAGGGGCTGGGCAGGATGACCGATGCTGACCGCTATTACAGCACGGCCGGCATGCGCGTGCCGGGCCTGGAGGGCCTGGGCCGCTACGCCGCCTTCCTGGCCCGCAACGGGCGGGGCGAGGAGGCGCGGGCGATGCTGGCCGACATCGACCAGCGCCTGTCGCGCACCAACCCCCGCTTCCAGAAGGAAGGCCGCATGTGGCGCGACCTCGCTGCGGGGGCTCTTGGGCAGGCGCGGTAGTATTCATCTCGCCAATTGCCCGCCGCGCCGTCATAAGACCGCGTCACCAAACGCTTCGAGGACCTGATGGCGCTGAAAGTCGCGATCGTCGGCCTGCCCAATGTGGGCAAGTCCACTCTGTTCAACGCCCTGACCCAGACGGCGCAGGCCCAGGCGGCCAACTATCCGTTCTGCACCATTGAGCCCAATATCGGCGACGTGGCCGTGCCGGAGCCGCGTTTGGAGGCCCTGGCCAAGATCGCCGGCTCCAAGGAGATCATCCCCGCGCGGATCAATTTCGTGGACGTGGCGGGCCTGGTGCGCGGGGCCTCCAAGGGCGAGGGGCTGGGCAACCAGTTCCTGGCCAATATCCGTGACTGCGACGCCGTGGCCTTTGTGGCGCGCTGCTTCGAGGACGATGACGTCACCCACGTGGAAGGCCGCATCGATCCCCTGTCGGATCTCGACATCATCGATACCGAGCTCATGTTGGCCGACCTGGAGAGCTTGGAAAAACGCATTCCGGCCCTGGAAAAGAAGGCCAAGGCCGGCGGCGACAAGGAAGCGGCTCTGACGCTGAAGCTTGTCAACCTGGCGCTGGTTCAGCTTAACGCCGGCAAGCCCGCCCGCGCCACGCAGGTGAGCAAGGAGGACGACAAGGCTTGGCGCATGCTGCAGCTCATCACCTCCAAGCCGGCTCTGTACGTTTGTAACGTGGACGAGGGCTCGGCAGCCGATGGCAACGCCTTGTCCGCGCAGGTGGTCGCCCGCGCGGCGCGGGACAAGGCTGACGCGGTGGTCATTTCCGCCAAAATCGAGAGCGAAATCGCCCTGTTGGATGCGGCGGAGCGCGGCGAGTTCCTGGAGACCCTCGGGCTGGAGGAGCCGGGCCTCAACCGTCTGATCCATCATGCCTACCATCTGCTCGGCCAGCAGACCTATTTCACCGTCGGGCCCAAGGAGGCGCGCGCCTGGACCATCGCGGCGGGCGTCACCGCCCCCCAGGCGGCCGGGGTGATCCACACCGATTTCGAGAAGGGCTTTATCCGCGCCGAAACCATCGCCTATGCGGACTATATTCGCCTAAACGGCGAGTCCGGCGCACGCGATGCGGGCAAGATGCGCCTGGAAGGCAAGGAGTATGTGGTGCAGGACGGCGACGTCATGCACTTCCGGTTCAACACCTGACGGCGGGAGAATGCTGTGAAGTTGAAGAGCAAGGCTGACGGTTTTGAGTTCGAGGCCTATCATGTGGAGCCCGCCGACGCCCGGCGCGGCGGCCTGGTGCTGATCCAGGAAATCTTCGGCGTGACGCCCGGCATTAAACGCCTGGCGGACGGCTTCGCGGAAGCGGGCTACGAGGTGCTGGCGCCGCACATGTTCGACCGCTGCGAGCCAGGCTACAGCGTGGAGCGCCGTCCGGAAGCCTTCGCTAAAGGCGTCGAATACCTGCAGAAGGTCGGTTTTGAGCGGGCCTTGGGCGACGTGCAGGCCTGTATCGACGCGCTCGAGCCTCCGGTGTTCATGACCGGGTTCTGTTACGGCGGCTCGCTATCTTGGCTGGCGGCCTCGCGTTGCACCGGCCTGACTGCGGCGGCGGCCTATTATGGCGGCTCGATCAAGGACTTCCTCGCCGACACGCCTAAGATTCCGATCATCCTGCATTTCGGCAAGCGCGATACGCACATTACCGAAGAGCACCGGGCCGCCATCGCCGACGCCCATCCGGATGTGCCGATCTATCTGTATGACGCCGACCATGGCTTCTATTCGGACGACCGTCCGGACTATCGGGTCGAGCCGGCGGCGCTCAGCAAGCTGCGCACCCTGCAGCTTTTCCACCAGGCCGCCAGCGGCAAGGTGGAGGTCTGACATCACGCCCGGGGTGGCTCTCGGTCCTTCGATGGTCCGGCTCGGGCCGCAAGCGTCAAAAGTCGCCCCTCCGCTAAGGCGCGCCAGAGTTCCGGCGCGCCATAAGCCTAATGTCCAGGGAAGGCGATCAGCGAGGTTACGGGCACGTTCAGGGCGCTCAAGCGCTCTGCGCCGCCCAGATCAGGCAGGTCGATGACGAAGCCTGCCGCCACCACCTGGCCGCCACCGCGGCGCAGAAGCTCTACCCCGGCGATGGCGGTGCCGCCTGTGGCGATCAGGTCGTCCACCAGCATGATGCGTTCGCCAGCCTTGCAGGCGTCCTTGTGCATCTCCAGGCAGTCCATGCCGTATTCCAACGCGTATTCCACCGCGTAGGTGTGGTGCGGGAGCTTGCCCCGCTTGCGCAGGGGGATGAACCCGGCGCCCAGCTGGTGAGCGACGGCCCCGCCGAGAATGAAGCCGCGCGCTTCCAATCCCGCCACCTTGGTTATGCCCAGGGCCTTGAAGGGCGCCGTCAGCTGATCGACCGCGCTGCGGAACGCCTCGGCGTCGCCCAGGAGTGTGGTGATGTCGCGGAATAATATGCCCGGCTTGGGATAGTCCGGAATGGTGCGAACGGCGGCGCTGAGGTCCATGGGGGCAAGGGTTCCTTTCGGGCGCGAGCTTAGCGGCCAACGCGATAGGTTCAAACAAAAAGGCCCGCCGGAGGGCGGGCCTTTCGCTTGGCATCGATCGGCCTTAGTGGTCGATCTTGCTCCAGATTTGCCGGTAGCTGGCGTAGAGCACGCCGGCGAAGATGAAGAGGTAGATCAGCACGGCGAAGCCGGTCTGCTTGCGCTCTTCCTGGTGCGGTTCGGCCGCCCAGGCCAGGAAGGCCGCCACGTCCCACGCTTCCTCGCTGACGGTGGCCTTGGTCCCGTCGTCGAAGGCGACCAGGTTGGGTTTCAGCGGCGGCGGCATGGAGATGGTGCCGCCAGGCGGGACCTGGTTGGCGGCGCCATTCCAGAAACTGGTCAGATCGCCCGCGAAGTACGGGTTGTAGTACTTGCCTGGAGCGACGGTCAGGCCCGCAGGCGGCGCCGTAAAGCCGGTCAGCACCGAATAGATGTAGCTGGGACCGCCTTCACGAGCCTTGGCCATCAAAGACAGATCGGGCGGCGCCGACCCGCCGTTGGCCGCCTTGGCGGCGTATTCGTTGGCGAAGGGCGCCTTGAAGTGATCGGACGGGGTCGCCGGCCGGGTGATCGCTTCGCCGGTGTCGGTATCGATGTCCGGCACCATGAAGTCCTTGGCGATGGCCTTGGCGTAGGGGCTCTCGTTCGGGTTGACGCCTTCCTTGTAAAACGGCCCGCCCTTGTCCGCGAGGTTGCGGTAGGACAGCAGGTTCATCGAGTGACAGGTCGAGCAGACGTCGTGGTAGACCTTGTAGCCCCGCTGAAGCTGGGCCTGGTCGAACTTGCCGAAGGGCCCCTCGAAACTCCAGGACACCTCTTTCAACGGCGCCTGGGTGGTCGCGGCCAGGGCGCCGGGGGCCAGAGCAGCCCCCAGAGCCAATCCGACGAACGCTGCGATTAAGGTCGTTTTGCGCAGCATCGGGCTCAACCCTTCTTTTCGGCTTCGGCGGTCGCACCCTTGGGCAGGGCGGGACCTTTGAGTACAGGCTCGGAGATGGATTCCGGAACGGGCAGTGGCTTTTCAGTCCAGCTCAGGAAGAACAGGATCACATAGAAGCCGAAATAGTAGAGTCCCAGGATACGCGACAGCCAAGTGTAGCTGTTCAGGTTGGAGTCGATAAAGGTGAAGCCCGCGAGGTTCGCGAAGATTTTGTCGTCAGGCTCATGCGAACCGCACAATCCAAGCAGGAGGCAATCGACGATGAAGATCAGGAAGAACAGCCGCGCCGTTGGGCGATAGCGCATCGAGCGCGTCTTGGAACGATCGATCCACGGCAGCACGAACAGTACCCCCACCGCGCCGAACATACACAGCACGCCGGTCAGTTTGTCAGGCACAGCGCGCAAGATCGCGTAGAACGGTAGGAAGTACCATTCGGGCACGATGTGCGCCGGCGTCACCAGCGGGTTGGCCGGCACATAGTTGTCCGGGTGGCCCAGGGCGTCGGGCATGTAGAACACGAAGCTGGCGAAGAGGATGAGGAACACCACCATCGCGAACCCGTCCTTCACCGTGTAGTACGGGTGGAAGGGCACGGTGTCCGCCTTGGATTTCACCTCGACGCCGCGCGGGTTGTTGTTGCCCGGCACGTGCAGCGCCCAGATGTGCAGCACCACCACGCCGGCGATCATGAACGGCAGCAGGTAGTGCAGCGAGAAGAAGCGGTTCAGGGTGGGGTTATCCACCGCGAATCCGCCCCACAGCCAGGTGGTGATCGACTTGCCCACGATGGGCAGGGCGCCGAACAGATTGGTTATCACCACCGCGCCGAAGTAGGACATCTGGCCCCAGGGCAGCACATAGCCCATGAAGGCGGTGGCCATCATCAACAGATAGATGATGCAGCCCAAGATCCACAGCACCTCGCGCGGCGGCTTGAACGAGCCGTAGTAGATGCCGCGGAACATGTGGATATAGACCGCCAGGAAAAACATCGAGGCGCCGTTGGCGTGGATATAGCGGATCATCCAGCCGTGGTTCACGTCGCGCATGATGTGCTCGACGCTGTTGAAGGCCAGGCTGCCGCCGGGGGCCGCTAGGCCGCTGGGCACGTAGTGCATGGCCAGAACCACTCCGGTGGCGATCTGGATGCCCAGGCATAGGGCCAGAATGCCGCCGAAGGTCCACCAATAGTTCAAGTTCTTGGGGGTGGGGAAGTCGACGAAGCTGTCCCAGCCTAGCCGAATGATCGGCAGGCGCGAATCCAGCCAGCGGGTGAAGCCGGTCTTCGGCTTGTAAGTTGAGTGTCCGCTCATGATCAGCCGATCTTGATCTTGGTGTCGGAGGTGAAGGCGTAGTTGGGCATAAGGAGATTGAGCGGCGCCGGGCCCTTACGGATGCGGCCCGCGGTGTCATAGACCGAGCCGTGGCAGGGGCAGAGCCAGCCGCCGTAGTCGCCCAGGCCGAAGTTGGGCACGCAGCCCAAATGAGTGCAGACCCCCACCAGGATCAGGTACTGGGCCTTGCCGGGCTTGTGACGCGAAGCGTCGGTGGCCGGATCCTTCATCGGGGCGTTGTCGTCCTTGACCGCCTCGGCGATTTCTTTGGGCGTGCGGTAGCGCACGAACACGGGCTTGCCCTGCCACTTGACCACGACCTGCTGGCCCAAGCTCACCTTGGACAGGTCGAACTCGATGGACGCAAGGGCCAGGACATCGGCCGATGGATTCATCTCATCGATCAGCGGCCAGGCGAAAACGGCGACGCCGCCGACCGCGGCCGTCGCGGCGGCGATATGAATAAAATCGCGACGGTTCGGATCGTCCGCGCCATGCTCGGTCGGGGGATATGATTCAACGACGGTGTTCGCCACCTCAGATCACCTCTGGTTGGATGCGCTTCCGAAATCGGCGCGCGCGCTTAATGACGGTCTCGACCTGCAAAGGCCTATCTGCGAAAAGCCACCCCGAAGGACAGGCTTGTGGGAACTCGCGGTTCTCTCGCAATACGAACTCCCCCCTGTTAGCGCTATCCACCGAGCGTCTATGAGTGATCGCTTAGAATGCGTTTGGCCCTTTTTCAACCGGACATTCCGCAAAACCTCGGCGCGGCCATCCGATTGTGCGCGTGCCTGGCTGTTTCGCTCGAAGTGATTGAGCCCTGCGCCTTCCCGCTTTCGGACAAATCGCTCAAGCGCGCGGCCCTCGATTATGGCGAAAGGACGCAGGTACGCGTGCATCCGTCGTGGAGCGCATTCCATGCGTCCCCGGAACGCAAAGAGGGAAGACTGATTCTCTTCACGACCCGGAGCGCCCGACCCTACAACAGTTTCGCCTTCGAACCGGGGGATACTCTGCTGTTTGGTCAAGAAAGCGCCGGCGCGCCGGCCGCAGTGCATGACGCTGCCGATGCCAGGCTTTACATTCCGATGGCGCCGGATCCAAATTTGCGCTCGCTCAATGTTGTGACGGCGGCGGCGATGGCTTTAGGAGAAGCGCTAGGCCGCACGGGCGGCTTCTCCGCCTAAGGACGCCAATATGTCTTTTTCTTCCTCAGCCGCAGACCAGGTGATTGATCTGGACCAACGCCCGGACCGCGCGCGCGCCTGGTTCGAATCACTGCGCGATCAGATCTGCGCCGCGTTCGAGGGGCTGGAAGACGAAGCGTCGCCGGCTATTTACGAAGGCGAGGCGGGCCGTTTTGTGCGCACGCCCTGGACGCGCGACGGCGGGGGAGGGGGCGTCATGGCCCTCATGCGCGGACGTCTGTTCGAAAAAGTGGGCGTACATGTCTCCACCGTGCGCGGCATGTTCACGCCGGAATTCGCCAAGTCCATTCCGGGCGCCGAGGCCGACGGGCGCTTTTTGGCCACCGGCATCAGCCTTATCGCTCACCTGCGCTCGCCTCGCGTACCCGCCGTGCACATGAACACCCGCTTTATCCGCACCAGCGAAGACTGGTTTGGCGGCGGCGCCGATCTGACCCCTCTGCTTGAGGTCCAGCGGCATCAGGATTTCCCCGACGCCGTGGCCTTCCACGCCGCCATGAAACGCGCCTGCGACGCCCACGACGCGGACTGGTACGCCCGCTTCAAGGCGTGGTGCGACGAGTACTTCTTCCTGCCCCACCGGGATGAGCCGCGCGGGATCGGCGGCATTTTCTACGATCGTCACAATTCGGGGGATTTCGAGCGCGACTTCGCCTTCACCCAGGACGTGGGCAAGGCCTTCCTGGAGGTCTACCCCGCCATCGTGAGGGGCCGGATGAACGAAACCTGGACTGAAGCCGAGCGCGAGGAACAACTGATCCGGCGGGGCCGATATGTGGAATTCAACCTGCTCTACGACCGCGGCACGACCTTCGGCCTGAAGACCGGCGGCAACGTGGAGTCGATCCTCTCGTCCATGCCGCCCGTGGTGAAGTGGCCGTGAGTTGATCGAAACCCGCTTCTGCGAGTTCGGTTAGCGATCACGCCACGGGTGATCCCACTCTCGCCACGGGCGCGGCGGCGGGGGAGGGGGCGGGGGAGGTGGAACGTATCCAGCCATCTGCTTGATGTCGCTGATCGGCGCAGGCGCTCCGGGAGCACCGCAATTATGCTCCTTTTGAGTGAACCAGCGGATGTCGTGGAAGCGGCCGTCGTTGTGGAGGGCGGTGTCGAGGGCCGTCAGCATTCCGGTGAACACGGGACCTGGCCCCTTGCCTGCGAGGTACCGGATCCATTCGGGGTTGCCATCCTTGATGATGACAATGACCTCGTCGAGGGGAGTCACCTGCATCCAGATCGCCTTGCGATCAAGCCTGGCGTCCAACTCCCATCCGCGCTCCTGCACGTCGATGGTTCCGGTAACTTGCCAGCCTAACGTCTGGAGTAGCTCCGCCACCATCAGGACGTGCACCCGTCCAGGCCATTCGGTGAAGTTGTGCCCATCCTCGGTCTCGACCCCGTCGTCGGCAAGGTCGGAGCGGAAGGTGACCCAGGAGCGCACGGTCATGGTTTGCGTTCCCGATGCGCGACGTTGGCCGCGCCGGCGACACCGCCGGTCGTCCCACCCACCGTTCGCTTCAGCGCCGTCGGAGCGCCACGCACGACCTGGACCAAGGGGTGATCCTTTTTCAATCCGAGCTTCTTGCCGCTCCAGTGCTGTCCGACGCGGTCGGGCAGTCGTGCGCCATGGAACTTCGGATCGACCTGATAATGCAACTCGTGCATGTCGCCCCGGCTGATGCCGCGCGGTTTGAGCACGTTGAATGGGCTGTCGCTAAGCATCTTTGGAAGTTTTATCCCCAAAACGCCGCGCTGCGGGAAGTAGTGATGGCCCATGCCGACGTAAGGCTCGGCCAGGTTTTGCGCCATCCGCGCGCTCATCCCTTGAGCCATCCGCTGGGCCACCTGCTCCTCGGCGGAAAGAACCGGGCCGGCCATGGATTCTGGCGACAGCCCCGCCGTCACTGCGTCGAAGACGACTTCGCCCTGGTTCTTGCCGATATTGAACCTGCGCCGCATTTCATCTGTGACCGTCGGCGCGACCGGCGTGGCGAACGGATTGAGCGCGACGTTGGCGCGCGACGCCCCCGCCTTGATCGACCGGATCGGATGACGCGCCGCAGCCCAGCCTTGGTGGACTGCGCTATCGGCGGTCTGGGCCAGAGGAAGCCAAGGCGGCTGGCCGCCATGCCGCAATCCGTACGTGGGATCGATGAGGTTCTCGGCGAACTGCATGGCTCCGACCGCACCTTGAGCCAGGTGCGCCCCGCCAAGGGCTAATCCGACCATCTCGCCCGCCGTGTCCGCCATCGAGCCGGCGGCGGCCTTCACGGCGGCGCTATGGTTGAGGCCGGAGACGCCGACGGGTCTTGAGGGCGACGCCGACGCCAATCGCTTAGCGCGCACGTCGGCATTGCGCCGCTTTATCCAGGTCTTTGTGTCGTCCATGCCCCTTGCCCCACCACGAAGCCCTCTGTTTCATAACAACGAGGCCTGTGAGCCGCAAGAACAAAAAGGGAACTATCGATCTAATGCGCAGCCGTCGGGCGAGCAGCGGTCTCCAGGAATGCCCTGATCCAGCCGCCAACGCGGGCGCAATCGTTGGGCCGGCCGAGGGAGGCGATCGCGGCGTCGGCTTGATCCTGCGGCAGGCGCGAGCCGCGGCGGAGGGACAGAAGCGCCTTGGCGTAGTCCGCCTCGAACTCCGGATGCCCCTGGAAGGAGATGGCGCGTTGGTCGCGGTAAGCTAGGCCGGCGAACGGGGTGAAGGCGCTGGATGCCATAACCTCGGCCTGCGGCGGGCGGACCACCACCTGGTCCTGGTGCGAGGCGGGAATGGAAAAGCCCGGCGCTCCTTCCGTCCAGGACTGCGCCTTCGTCACCCGATAGTCGTGCAGGCCCACACCCCAGCCCTTGGGTGAGCGCACAACCTTGCCGCCGAAGGCCTCGGCCATCACCTGGTGGCCGAAGCATATCCCCACCAGCGCCGTTTTGCCCTTGGCCGCCTGCAGGAAGGCCTTCAGCTCACCGATCCAGGGCAAGGGATCGTACACCCCCGCCGGCGAGCCGGTGATCAGATAGGCGTCGTAGTCCTCGGGCGCGCCTGGCCATTGGCGGCGCTGCACGTCGAACCGGGCGAGGGGCCCCAGATCGAGCAGGCGCTCCAACATGTCGGGATAGCGTCCGTATGCCCGGTCCAGGTCCCCCGGCGGGGCGCCTGTCTCAAGCACTGCCAACTTCATCAGTCGAACAGCTTGGAGACGGATTCCTCGTTGGCGATGCGCCGAATCGCTTCGCCCATCAGCGGTGCGACGCTGACGATGCGCACCCGTGGACAATTGCGCACGTGGTCGGGCGCCTCGATGGAATCGGTAATCACCAACTCCTTCAGCGCTGATCCGGACACACGATCCACCGCCGCGCCCGAAAGCACGCCGTGGGTGACATAGGCGGACACCTCCTGGGCGCCCTGGTCGATCAGGGCCTTGGCGGCGTTGCACAAGGTGCCGGCGGAATCGACGATGTCGTCGAACAGAATGCAGCTTCGACCTTGCACCTCGCCAATGATGTTCATGACTTCGCTTTCGCCGGGGCCCGAACGCCGCTTGTCGACGATGGCCAGGTCGGCGTTCAGCCGGTTGGCCAGGGCCCGGGCGCGCACCACGCCGCCCACGTCGGGCGACACGATCATCAGGTCCTTGGACTTGCGGTAATGACTGTTGATGTCGTCGGCTAGGACGGGTGTGGCGAGCAGGTTGTCGGTCGGGATGTCAAAAAAGCCTTGGATCTGGCCGGCATGCAGATCCATGGTTAGGACCCGGTCGGCGCCCGCGCGGGTGATCAGGTTAGCCACCAGTTTGGCCGAAATGGGCGTGCGTCCCCCGGTCTTGCGGTCCTGGCGGGCGTAACCGAAGTAAGGCATCACGGCGGTGATGCGCTTGGCGGAGGCCCGCGATAGGGCGTCCACACAGATCAGCAACTCCATGAGATTGTCGTTGGACGGGTAGGACGTCGACTGAACGACAAACACATCCTCCCCACGGACGTTCTCATCGATGGCGACGAACACCTCGTTGTCAGCGAAGCGGCGAACTTGGGCGCGGGTAAGCGGCGTGTCCAGATGATCGGCGATCGCTTCAGCCAGGGTGCGGTTGGAGTTGCCGGCGAGCAGCTTCATCTGGGCCTCTCTGAGTCTTCGCCCGGCTTCTAGCAGGGGCGATGCGGCGGCACAAAGCCTGCGGCGTGGTCATGCAACGAAGCTTCAGCGGTGTGGCCTATGCGCAGCGCTTGAGGCCATAACTCAGACAAGGACGATGGCGGACAGCAGCCGGCCGTAATCAGGTTCACCCCGCAGGACGGCGCGCCGATTTGAGAAGAACAGCGCTTCTTCCGCGCATGTATCGCGTCCGATCCATTCGGCCTGGGTCACGCCGGCTTCACCCAGCCGGTGCAGCACGAAGGCGGGCAGGTCGAACTGGCGTTTGTCCGCGCTGTGGCCGGGTGAGAAGAACCGCTCGTAACTCGCCGAACGGGCTGCGAACCGGTCCTGGAACTCCAGGCCGACCTCGTAGGACGCCGGCGCGATACAAGGACCCACGGCGGCGACGATGCGCTCGCGCCTTGCGCCCTTGGCCTCCATGGCGGCCACGGCGGCTTCCACCACGCCATCCAGCGCGCCGCGCCAGCCGGCGTGGGCGGCGGCCACGATCTTGGCCTGCCCGTCCGCCAAAAGGACCGGCGCGCAGTCCGCCGATAGAGCGCCGCAGGCAAGACTTGGGCTGGCCGTGATGATCGCATCGGCCTGGGGTCTTTCCGCCCAAGGCGCTTCGACCGTCACTGCGCGCGCCGAGTGGACTTGATAGGCGATCAGCAGGGCCTCGGGGACCACGCCCATGGCCGCCGCGGCCCGGGCCCGATTGCGCGTCACCGCCTCGGGGTCATCCTTCGAGCCCGGTCCCACGTTAAGGCTGGCGTAGATGCCCGTGGATTCGCCGCCGCGCCGACTGAAGAAGCCGTGGCGCACCCCCGCCACCTCATTCAGCAGCGGCGACCTGAAAATGGCGAGATGGCCCATCAAGGCTCCTCGAAGCCCGGGAGAATATCGAGCGAGGGCGCATAGATGCCCAGCACCTTGAACAAGGCTCCCATGTGCTCGGGCGCCGTCAGGCGCGCAAGCTGCCTTTGCACGATTTCTGCGCGGTCAGGCCGCGCTATGGCCAAGGCGTGTGCGCGCTGATGGATGCCGAGCCGGTCCAAAAACACGGCTTGGTTCAGGATTGGGGTGGTTCGGGCGCCCGCGCCGCGCGCCGCGGCCGCGACCGCAGGGAAATCGGCGTGGATGGTCAAGTCAGCGCCGGCTTCGAGCGGCGAGACCCTGCGGTGGCGCTTGAGCGCCTGCAACGTGTCGCCGAACCCCGCTTCGGCCCGGCCATAGTCCACCAGCAGGGCGGCGCCGCCCTGCCGTACAAGGCGGCCCGCGAGCGTCGCGGCGAAGGACTCCTGCGCCGCCGACGCCTCCAATATCTGGCCGGGTTCGGCTTGCGGCGCCGTGGCGACAGGCGGGCAGGGCGCCAAACCGAAAGTCAGGGCG
>Ga0182013_10002166_pt1 | contig 26040 bp, 27 predicted proteins | sample 612S2MmetaG_FD_120487 | JGI IMG/M metagenome (GOLD analysis project Ga0182013, IMG submission 120487) | Permafrost microbial communities from Stordalen Mire, Sweden - 612S2M metaG | ecosystem: Environmental > Terrestrial > Soil > Wetlands > Permafrost | place: Sweden: Stordalen | collected...
GGTCGGGCTCGGCGAGACCCACGAGGAGCTGGTCGACACGTTCGGCCTGCTGCGTGAGGCGGGTGTCTCGGTGCTCACCGTCGGCCAGTACCTGCGTCCCTCCGAGCGGCATCTGCCGGTCGTGCGCTACTGGCATCCCGATGAGTTCGCCGAGCTCGAGCGTGCCGCCTATGCACTCGGATTCGCCCATGTCGCCTCTGGCCCGCTGGTGCGCTCCTCCTACCACGCCGACCTGCACGTGCCCCAGCAGCTGGCCGGCGACGGGCCGCGCGCCGCGGCCTGAGCGTGTTCCCGGTCAAGGACGACATCCCGACCGCCTACGCGGCTGCGCTCGCCGCTCTGCTGGCGACCGCGGCGGTGGGCCTGGGCCTCGCGGGACTCGGGCCGGCCTCGCCGCTCGCGCTCGCGCTGCTCGCGATCGGCGCGGCCTTGTTCGGCCCGGCGCTCGTCGGGAACCTGCCGGCGCTCGCGGCGGTGCTGATCCTCGTGCCCGGCGCTTTCGGCGCGCTCTCGGGCGACCCGCGCACCGCACTCGGCGCCGCCTGCGGCGCGCTCGTCGCCGGGCACCTCGTGCTGTTCCCCCGGGCGCGGATCCTCTCGCTTGCGCTCGTGCCGTTCTATTTCACGCTCGTCGCCGTGCCGGCCGCGGTGTGGGCCGCGATCTGGTTCGCCGCCACGGCGCTCGCCTGGCCTGCGGGCCTGACGGCGCTGGCCGGGGGCGCACTGGCCGCGGTGGTCGTCTGCTGCGCGACGCGCTCGCTGCGCCGCGGCCGCGCGGTCGGCTACCGATGAAGCGCGGCGGCCCGGTGCTCGTGGTGCTCGCCGTGTTCATCGCCGCACTCGCGGCCCTGACTGTGATCACGATCGCCCGCGAAGGCCTCTCGCTTGCCGGGATCGTCGGGATCGCCGTCGTGCTGTTCCTGGCCATCGGTGTGATCGGGGCCGCCGCGACGCCGCCGCAGTGAGCGCGCGCCGCGCAGCACCGATCGTCGCCGCGGGCGCCGTACTGATCGCCCTCCTCATCGCCCTCGCACTGCCTGCGGGCCGCTCCGAAGGCGGTCACGGCGCAATCCTGAAATCACGCCGCGCCGCCGCCTACACGCTCACGCCCGCCGCCCGGCCGGCGCCGGCGGTACCGCTCGCACGCCTGCCGCGCGCCGGACTGCTGTTCGACGTGCGCAGCGGGGCGGTGCTCTGGGAACACGATCCACTGCGGCACCTGAGGATCGCAAGCCTGACGAAGATGATGACCGCGCTGATCGTCGCCGAACGCACCACCGAAAGGGAAGCGGTGCCGATCGTCGCGTCGGCGCTGCACGTCGGCGGGTCGCGGCTGGGCTTCCTGCCCGTCGGCCGCACGCTGCCGGTGCGCACGCTGCTCTACGCGATGCTGCTGCCGTCGGCCAACGACGCCGCAAACGAGCTCGCCGTCCACGTCGCCGGCTCGATCCCGGCGTTCGTCGCGCTGATGAACGAACGCGCGCAACGCTGGGGTCTGGAGTGCACCCGCTATGCGGCGCCGTCGGGCTTCTTCAACCAGGGCAACTATTCGTGCCCGCACGACCTCGCGCTGCTCGCCGTGCGCATCCTGCACACTCCCCGACTGGCGCGAATCGTGCGCACGGCCCGGATCACCCTGCGCTTTCCCCCGCCGGAGCACACGATTGAACTCGTGAACAACAACCCGCTGCTCGTCTACCGCTATCCGGGGACAATCGGCGTCAAGACCGGCTACACGGAAGAAGCCGGCATCTGCCTGGTCGCCGCGGTGCGGCGCCACGGCGTGACGCTCGGCGTGGTGCTGCTGCATTCGCCGGCGATCGGCGAACAGGCCCGCAAGCTGTTTGACTGGGCCTACACGCAGGTCTACCGCCAGCGGCCCGTCCCTGCGCCACCGGCGCCGCCGGGCTTCTAGCGCCCGACGCCGGCGCCCGCGAATGGTTAGCGTTCGCGGCGCTGAACAGCCCCCAGAGTCGAGAAAGGAGCACACCCAGTGGATCTCGACGACACACCCGAGCAGGCCGCCTACCGCGCCAAGGTACGCAGCTGGATCGAAGAGCACCGCGACGAGGCACCCGTGCTGCGCGGCGAGAACGCGCTCACCGACGAGGATGAGATCGTCACCGCCCGCCGCGCGTGGCAGGGCCGGCTGGCCGAAGCGGGCCTCGCAGGCGCCACCTGGCCGAAGGAGTTCGGCGGACAGGGCCTCGGCCCGATCGAGCAGGTGATCGTGACCCAGGAGATCGCCGAGGCCGGGATTCCCGGGATCCTCGACGCGATCGGCGTCGGGATGCTCGGGCCGACGATCATCGCCCACGGCTCCGACGAGCAGAAGTCGAAATACCTCGCGCCGCTGCTGCACGGCGACGAGGTCTGGTGCCAGCTCTTCTCCGAGCCGGCAGCCGGCTCGGACCTCGCTGCGGTCCAGACCCGCGCGGTCCAACAGGACGACGGCAGCTGGCGTCTGACGGGCCAGAAGGTCTGGACGACGAACGCCCAGTTCTCCTCCTACGGGCTGCTGCTCGCCCGGACCGACGCCGATGTGCCCAAGCACAAGGGCCTGACGATGTTCATCGTCCCGATGGACGCCGAGGGCGTGACGATCCGCGGGCTGCGCCAGATCTCCGGCGAGGCCGAGTTCAACGAGGTCTTCTTCGACGACGTCAAGCTGCCGGCCGACGCGGTCGTCGGCGGCGTCGGCAATGGCTGGGGCACCGCCCTGACGACGCTGATGTACGAGCGCGTGACGATCGGCCTCGGCGGCGAGGGCTTCGGCTACAGCGCCGACCGCTTCCGTGAGGTGATCGCCGCCGATCCGGTGGCGCGCGAGGACCACGAGGTGCGCCATGTGCTCGGCGAGCTGTCGGCCGAGCTTCTCGGCGTGCGCTTCACGGGCTACCGCACGCTCACGGAGCTCCAACGCGGGCAGATCCCCGGGCCCGAGGCGGGCCTGGCGAAGGTCACGATCGTCAGCTGCGCGATCCGCGCCGGCGACCTGATCGCCGACGTGCTCGGCCCCGAGGCACTCGAGGCCGGCAGCGAGTGGGCCTACATGATCTCGTTCCTGCCAGGCCTGAAGTCGGCCGGCGGGACCGAAGAGATCCTGCGCAACACGGTCGGCGAGCGGGTGCTCGGGCTGCCGCCCGCGCCGCGCCTGGACAAGGGCATCCCGTTCTCCGAGCTGCGCACCAAGGAAGGAGCCGGAGCATGAACCTCGCACTCTCAGACGAGCAGGAGTTCCTGCGTGAGGCCGCCCGCGGCGCGCTCTCGCGTTTTGCGACGGTCGAAGCCGCCCGTGAGGCCCTCGAGCAGGGCCCGGACGCGCTGCCCGACCTGTGGTCGGTCGCCCAGGAGGCCGGCTGGACCGGCCTGCTGATCGACGAGGAGCACGGCGGCGCCGAGCTCGAGGCGTTCGACGCGATGCTGGTGCTCGCCGAGTGCGGCCGCGTGCTCGCCGGCGTGCCGCTGCTCGGGCACCTGCCCGCGACGGCGCTGCTCGCATCGTCGGACGAGGCGCCGTACCTGGCGGAGCTGGCGGCCGGCGAGAAGCGGGCCTGCTACCTGCCGGCCTGTCCGCCGAGCGACCTGGACGCAAGCTGGACCGTCGACCCCGAGAGCGGCGCGGGCCGCTCGCCCGCACCGTCGGCCGCACCCGCCGGGGACGGCCTGGAGATCAGCGGGCGGCTGCACTTCGTGCCCGATGCGCCCGGGGCCGACCTGTACGTCGGCGTCGCCGACCTCGACGGCGAGGCCGTCGGCTTCGCGGTCGAGGCCGCGCAGGTCACGGTCACCGCGGTGCCCGGCTACGACGCGACACGCCGGCTCGGCCACGTCTCGCTCGCGGGAGCCAAGGCGACGCGCCTGTCGGCAGACGCGGCGGCGCTCGCGGGTGCCTGGCACCTCACGCAGGCGCTGATCGCAGCCGAGTCCGTCGGGACCGTGGAAACGGCCCTCGACGTCTCTGTCGAGTACGCGAAGGAGCGCCACACGTTCGGGCGCGCGATCGGCTCCTACCAGGCCGTCAAGCACAGCCTGACCGAGGTGCTGCGTCAGCTCGAGCTCAGCCGCTCGCTGCTGTACTACGCGGGCTGGGCCCGCGAGGGCAACCCGGAGGAGTTCCCGCTCGCCGCGAACGCGGCCCGCTCGATGGCCGGTCGGGCGCTCGACACCGCCGCACGGACGATGATCTCCGTGCACGGCGGGATCGGCGCGACGTGGGAGCACGACGCGCCGCTGTACTTCCGCCGCGCGCAGCTCACGCGACGGCTCGTCGGCGGCACGAACCTCGCGACCGACAGGGTCGCGGGCTCACTGATCGAGCAGGCGGCCTGAGCAGTGCTCGGGGCGGCGGCTCAGCCGCCGCCCCGAAGCGAGCCTACGCTTCGTCTTCGACGGTCACTTTTTCGGCCGTCATCGAGTATTCGCCACCGAGTTCGTACTTTTTCGGGCAGCCTTCGGCTTCGCCGACGAACTTGTGCTGGGCGAGTTTCTGTTTCTTGAACGTAACGACAGTCGCCGTGCGTCCTTTGCCGGCTGGGAAGGTCCCGGCAAGTTTTTTGGCCGTGTAGACGCAGACCTTGTCGTCGGGCGGCCAGCCGGTCACTTCGAAAATGTATTCGCCCTCTTCGCGTGAGGGAGTGAAAGTTGCTTTGCCGCTCGACTTGAAGGTCCCGGTGATGCCGTAGTTGTTGTTGAGCCTGAACCCCAGCTTTTGCGTGCCGCCGCAAGGGCCTTCGCTCGGCGCTGCGATGTTGCCGTAGGCGCTGAACGCATAGACCGCGTCGAGATCGCTCGTCAGCCCGTTCGAGCCGAGTTCGCCGCGAAGTTCGCTGCTCACGCATTCGACGGTGTCCGTCGGCGAGGCCAGCGTCAGGTTGCTGGAGCTCAGCGTGATGAAGGCCCCTTTGGCGAGCGGCGAGCCGCCTGCGTAGAAGGTCAGCGGCGTTGCCCCCTGCGCGCTCGCGGTGAGCGCGGCAGATACGGCAACCGCGGCGGCGAGCGTCAGAAGGACGCCCCGAATCCTTTGCATGATGACCCCTCCGATCGTTTTTCTGGGGCCATGCTCGCCTGCCTCAGCGCGGGTGTCAATGCCCGCGTCTTGTGTGTGGCGGATCAGGCCGGCGAACCGGCGCGCTTCTTGGCGAGTGAGTCGAGCAGCTCGTCGAACGAGCCGGCGAATTTTTCGACGCCCTCGCGCTCGAGCGTGGCTGTTACGTCGTCGTAGTCGATGCCCGCCTGTGCGAGCTCGTCGAGCAGCGCGTGGGCCTCGTCGAGGTCGTCGGTCAGGCGCGGCGCGACGACGCCATGGTCGGCGAACGCCTCGATCGTCGCGAGCGGCATGGTGTTGACGGTTTCCGGCCCGATCAGCTCCTCGACGTACAGGACGTCGCGGAAATCGGGGTTCTTCGTCGACGTTGAAGCCCAGAGCAGGCGCTGCGGGTGTGCGCCGCGCGCCTCGAGCGCCTCCCAGCGCGGACCGGTGAACGTCCAGAGGAAGTACTCGTAGGCCAGACGGGCGTTGGCGATCGCGAGCTTGCCGGCGAGCTCTGCTGGAGCGCCGCGCTCGCTGATCCGGCGGTCGGCCTCGGTGTCGATCCGCGAGACGAAGAACGAAGCGACCGAGGCAACCTTCGACAGGTCTCCACCCTTGGCAGCGAAGCGCTCGAGGCCGCGGATGTAGGACTCGGCGACCGCCGCATAGCGCTGCAGCGAGAAGATCAGCGTGACGTTGATCGAGTGGCCCGTGGCGATCACGTCCTCGACGGCCGCGAGGCCTGGGAGCGTCGCTGGAATCTTGACCATCAGGTTCGGCCGGTCGACCGCTTCGTGCAGGCCCATCGCTGCGTGGTAGGTCGGCATCGTCTCGTAGGCCAGGTGCGGGTCGACCTCGAGCGAGACGAACCCGTCGCGCCCTTCGGTGCGGTCGTAGACCGGGCGGAAGAGTTCGAGCGCGTCGGTGATGTCCTGCTTGGCCATCGTCCAGAACACGTCGCCGTCGGCCTCGCCCGAGAGTTCCGCGAGCTGCGCGTCGTAGGCGTCGCCCTCGCTCATCGCCTGCTGGAAGATCGTCGGGTTCGACGTCACGCCGACGACCGAACGCTCGGCGATCAGTTTCGCGAGCGAGCCGTCCTTGATCGACTCGCGTGAGACGAAGTCGACCCAGACGCTCTGGCCGAGCGCGCTGAGCTCTGCGAGCCGGTCGGTCATCCCTCCTCCTGTCCGCGCCGCGCGAGCAGCGCGCGCGCCCGGGCCTGGATGTTTGCCGCCGAGAAGCCGTACTCGTCGAGGACCGTCGCGCCGGGCGCCGAGGAGCCGAAGCGATCGACGCCGAGCACGTCGCCGTGGTCGCCGACCCAGCGCCACCAGCTGACGCTCGCCCCGGGCTCCACGGCGAGCCGCGCAGCGACGCTCGGCGCAATGATCGCCTCGCGTTCGGCCGGGCTCATCGCCTCGAGCTGGTCCATGCAGGGGACCGAGACCACACGCACACCGACGCCGTCCTGCGCCAGCGCACGGCCCGCCTCAAGCGTCGGGGCGAGCTCGGCGCCGGTCGCGAGCAAGACGAGCTCGAGCGGCGCCCCCGACTCCCACAGGACGTAGGCGCCGCGCTCGGCCTCGGCGGCGTCGGCGAGGTCGCTGCGGTCGAGCACCGGCATGTTCTGGCGCGAGAGCAGAAGCGCGACCGGCCCGTCGGCGCGTTCGATCGCGGCACGCCAGCAGGCGGCGACCTCGTTCGGATCGCCCGGGCGCATCACCCAGAGGTTCGGTATCGCCCGCAGTGAGGCGTAGTGCTCGATCGGCTGGTGGGTCGGGCCGTCCTCACCGACGGCGATCGAGTCGTGGGTCCAGATCCACAACACCGGCAGGCGCATCAGCGCCGAGAGGCGCACCGCGCCGCGCATGTAGTCCGAGAAGATCAGGAAGGTCGAGCCGTACGGCTTGACGATGCCGCCGTGCGCGGCCAGCCCGTTGACGATCGCGCCCATGCCGTGCTCGCGGATCCCGAACGGGATGTTGCGGCCGCTGTGGACCGGCGAGAACTCACCGCCGCCGGTGAACGCCGTCTTCGTCGACTCGACGAGGTCGGCCGCTCCGCCGATCATCGTCGGCAGGTACGGCGCGATGGCGTCCATCACCTTGCGCGAGGCCGCACGGCCGGCGAGCTTTTCCCCGGGCTCGAAGGTCGGGATCGCCTCGCGCCAGCCGTCGGCGGGCCGCCCGCTGGCCGCCCGGTCCCACTCGGCGGCGAGGTCGGGCTCGGCGGCGCGCCAGGCATCGAAGCGCTCGGTCCACGCGGCGTGCAGCTCGGCGCCCTTGGCGGTGATCGACATGTGCTCGTAGACATCCGGGTCGACCGCGAAGTGCGCGTCGGGATCCATGTCCATCTCGATCTTGGTGGCCCGCACTTCCTCCTCGCCGAGCGGCGCGCCGTGGGCCGCCGCCGTGTCGACGGCGTGCGGCGCGGGATAGGCGATCCGGGAGCGCAGGATGATCATCGTCGGGCGGTCGCGCTCTTCGCGCCCAGCGGCGAGCGCCTCGGCGATCGCGTCGACATCCTCGGAGTTGTCGACGTGCCGGACGTGCCAGCCGCAGGCCCGCAGCCGGGCAGCGTGATCCTCGCCGTCGAAGGACAACGCGGTCGAGCCGTCGATCGTGATCCTGTTGTCGTCGTAGATCGCGATCAGCTTGCCGAGCCGCATGTGCCCGGCGATCGTCAAAGCTTCCTGGCTGATCCCCTCCATCATGTCCCCGTCGGAGCAGATCGCGTACGTGTGGTGGTCGACTGGCCGGCTGCCGGGCCGGTTGTAGCGCTCGGCGAGGTAGCGCTCGGCCATCGCCATGCCGACGGCGTTCGAGATGCCCTGCCCGAGCGGACCTGTCGTTATCTCGACTCCGGGCGTGTGCGAGCGCTCGGGATGCCCCGGTGTTCTGGACTCCCACTGACGGAACTGCTCGAGATCCTCGAGCGAGAGGTCGAACCCGGTCAGGTGAAGCAGTGAGTACTGCAGGATGCAGGCGTGCCCCGCCGAGAGCACGAAGCGGTCGCGGCCGGGCCAGTGAGGGTCCGCCGGGTCGACGCGCAGGACGTCGCGGTATAGGACGTAGCCGAGCGGCGCTAGCGCCATCGCGGTGCCGGGGTGGCCGGCGTTGGCCTTCTGCACCGCGTCCATAGCCAGCGCCCTGATCGTGTCGATCGAGCGCTCTCGAACCCCAGTCGCGACGCTCACGTCTGTCTGCTCGCGGTGTGGTGGCTCGCTGTCACGGCTCGGATGCTAGCCCGAATCGGAGCTAGAGTCCTCGTCTATGCCCGAGCAGTTCTGCAACGTGGGGCGCGGGATTGAGCTGTGCTGGGACGGGTTTGGCGACCCGGACCGCCCGACGCTCCTGCTGATCATGGGTCTGGCCACCCAGATGATCGCCTGGCAGGAGGATTTCTGCGAACGGCTCGCCGAGCGCGGCTTCTACGTGATGCGCTTCGACAACCGAGACATCGGTCGCTCGACGCACATCGACGGCCCCGTACCTTCGATCCCGCAGCTCGCGCTGCGCCCGCGGGCTGCCGCGTCCTACACGCTGGCGACGATGGCCGGCGACACCGCGGCGCTGCTGCGCAAACTCGATCGCGCACCGGCGCACGTCGTCGGCGCGTCGATGGGCGGGATGATCGCCCAGACGCTCGCCGCGCTGCACCCCGAGTACGTCACGTCGCTGGTCTCGATCATGTCCAACACGGGCAGCCGCTGGTCCGGGCGGCCCACGCCGACGCTCCTGCCGATGTTCCTCCAGCGCCCTTCGGGGGGCCGCGATGCGTACATCGACCGCATCGAGACGCTCTTCGGCACGATCGGCTCGAGCGGGCTGCCGCGCGACCCGGAAGACATCCGGCGCCTCGCGGCAGCCAGCTACGACCGCGACCACGATCCGGCCGGACCCCAGCGCCAGCTCGCGGCGATCCTCGCTTCGGGCGACCGCACCGCCGAGCTGAAGACGATCGACGTTCCGACGCTCGTGATCCACGGCGACGCCGACCCGCTCGTCGCGCTCTCCGGCGGACGAGCCACGGCACGCGCGATCCCCGGCGCGCGACTGATGATCGTGCCGCGCATGGGACACGACCTGCCGCGCGTGATCTGGCCGCAGGTGATCGACGCGATCGTCGACAACGCACGACTGGCAGAACAGCGCCAGCCGGTCTCCGCGGCCTAGCCCGCGACGACGGTGAAGAAGTCCCGGGTATACGGGACGAGGAATTCGCCGGCGATGCCGTACTGGCCGGCCATCAGCGGCACCGGAGCGATTCCTGCCGCGGGGTGCAGGAACACGTAGCCCGCTACCCAGTCCGGGTTGATGTCGAGCTCGATCGCGCGCTCGGAGCCGGCGGCGATCTGCGCGGCGGCGATCTGCGCCGGTACGGCGCCCGGGCTAGCGGCCCAGATCAGGTCGCCGCGGGCGTCGATTCCGAGCGACGAGCGGGCCACCGATTCGCCACCGATCGTCGCGCCCCAGCAGCTCACGACGCAGCCGGAGATGTTCGCCGCGGGTGCGCCGCGGTCGACGAGCAGGGTCTGGTTCTGGAGCACCGAGTAGACCGTGAACCGCCGTGAGGGAACGTCGATGCCCCACGCGCCGATGTCGCTGATGCCATTGGTGTACGTCACGACCGAGGCCAGACCCGCGCGAAGCGGATCGGCCACATGGCCTCCGGCGGCGAAGCCGGTGTCCTTGTAGGAGAGCCGGAATGCCCCGTTGAACGCCGCGATGATCCGTCGGCGCTCGCTGGGTTCGACCTTGTCGCCGAACCGCCAGCCTTCGGGGCCGCCGTCACTCGAGCCGGCATGCAGGTCCAGGTGGGCGTAGCGCTGGTCGATCCGCATCAGCGTCACGCCTTCGCGCTCGGCCACCCAGACGGATGGGTAGCCGCGCGTCCAGGCGACGGTCTGCCAGCGCAACCCGAGCGGCCCGGGCGCCCGCGTGATCAGCGCCGGCGGCAGCGGCAGGTGCCGGACCGGCTGCGCCGAACGCACCGTGGTTCGAGTCGTGCCCTGCGCGCCCGATCCCCCGCAGGCTCCGAGCACACACGCGACGAGCGCTGTCGCCAGGCCCGCCGCGATCCGCGGGGTCCGGCCCCGTGAAGTCCGGTTTGCCATTCGCCCGGCGATGGTAGGCGCCCGGGCAGCGCAGCACTCCTAGTAGCCTCGCCGCCGTGGTCGACAGGCGCCGGCGCGTACAGGTGATCGTGATGCTGCTGATCGTCGTCGCGGCGTTGCTCGTCATCCTGCTCACACGGCACCCGGCGGAACCGGCGCCCGCGCCGCCGCCCAAGGCCAGTCACCCGACCACCGCGGTCCGGCGCCCGAAGCCGGCCAGGCCACGCCGCGTGGTCGACCTCGGCGAAGCCGAAGGCCATCTGCCGCAGACCCAAACGGTGCCCTCGTCGACAAGTGCGCGTTTCCGTTCGCAGATGGCTTCGCTCTGGGATGCGGTCGTCAGGAACGATGCACGTCTCGGCCGCCCGGCGTTCTTTCCGCGCAGCGCCTACGAACAGCTCAAGGCAATCCCGAACGCAGGCGGCGACTGGGAAAACCGGCTGTTCGGCGATTTTGCGCTCGACGTCGCCGCGGCGCACGAACTAGTGGCCGGCGATCCGGCGAGCGCGAAGCTCGTGGAAGTGCATGTCGTCGACAGCTACGCCCACTGGATCGCCCCGGGCGTCTGCGCCAACTCGATCGGCTACTACGAGATGCCCAACGCCCGCGTCGTCTACGACTACCGGGGCGGCGAGCACTCCTTCGGCATCGCGTCGATGATCTCCTGGCGCGGGGTCTGGTACGTCGTGCACCTCGGCGCGATCCTGCGCGAAACGTCGGGGGGCGTCGTCGACGAAGCCGCGTCCGGCCCCGGGACGTCCGCCTACTCGGGGACCTGCTAGCCGCCTTCTCGGGCGCGCTCGGCCAGCCGGCGCATCCCGGCCTGCCAGCGTTCGGGGTCCGCCGCCTTCATCTGCATGTAACGCGCGACCTCGGGGTGCGGCAGGATCAGGAACCGCTCGTCGCGGATCCCGTCGAGCACGATCCGGGCGACGTCCGACGGTTCGAGCACCTCGTTCGAGGTCAGCGCAGCGGCACTCGCGGGGTCCTCGAGCGCCGCCTCGAACATCGCGGTCCGCACGCCCTGGGGACAGATGCACGACACGCGCACGCCCTTGCCGCCGTATTCGATCGCCAGCCACTCGGCGAGCGCGACCGCGGCGTGCTTGGTGACGCTGTAGATCAGCGCCGAGACCTGCGTCAGCAGGCCCGCAGCCGACGCCGTGTTGACCAGGTACCCCTCGCCGCGCGCGAGCATCTCGGGGAGCAGCAGCCGGGAAGCCCATACGTGGGCCATCACGTTCACGTCCCAGCCGAGCTGCCATGAGTCGTCGGGGCTCTCGGGACCGCCGGCGGCGCCAGGCACGCCTGCGTTGGAGACGAAGATGTCGATCGGACCCGCGGCCTCGCGCGCCTGGTCGACCAGCGAGCGCACTCCCGCCTCGGTCGACACGTCGGCGTCGATCGCAAGCGCGCCGCTGCGCGCGAGCACGTCAGCGGCGGAGGCGGTCTGGAGGTCCGAGAGCACGACGCTGCGCGCCCCCGCGGCGGCGAACGCCTCGACGAGGGCGCGTCCGATGCCGCCGGCGCCGCCGGTGACGACGACGTGCTTGCCCTGGACCTCCATCCGCGGCACCTTACCGGCGGGGCGCCGTCGGGCACGCCGTGAGGCGCGGGCTATAGGCTCCGGCGGTGCGCGCAGTCACCTTCCAGGCGCCGGGCGTGATCGAGGTCAGCGACGTCGCCGAGCCCGAGCTGCTCGACGCGACCGATGCGATCGTGCGCGTCGAGGCGAGCGGCATCTGCGGCTCTGACCTGCACATCTTCCACGGTCGCGTGCGGATCGAGCCGGGGTTCACGATCGGCCACGAGTACGTCGGGACGGTCGTCGCCGTCGGCGACAGGGTCAAACGTGTAGCGGTCGGTGAGCGTGTTCTGGGTTGCTTTCAGACGGCCTGTGGCGAGTGCTGGTTCTGCCGCCGCGCGCTGTTCAACCGCTGCGAACACTCGCGCACCTTCGGCCACGGCGCGACGCTCGGCGCGCTGCCGGGCACGCAGGCCGAGCTGGCGCTGATTCCCAACGCCGACCTGACACTGCGCCCGGTACCCGAGGAAATGAGTCCCGAGGTGGCGCTGTTCGCCGGCGACGTCATGGGCACGGGTTTCCACGCGGCTGCCGCGGGGGGCGTGCAGGGTGGCGAGACCGTCTGTGTCCTGGGGCTCGGGCCGGTCGGCCTGTGCGCGGTCCAGGCGGCGCGCGCGCTCGGCGCGGCGCGCGTGGTCGCCGTCGACACTGTTCCCGAGCGCCTCGCGCTGGCTGCGCAGTTCGGCGCGCAGGCCGTCCACCTGACCGAGGAAGACCCGAAGGCCGCTGTCCGCGCGGCGAGCGAAGGCCGCGGCGCGGACCTCACGATCGACGCGGTCGGCGATCCGCGCGCGCTCGAGTCGGCGATCCGCCTGACGCGTGAAGCCGGCAGGATCCAGTGCGTCGGGGTCTACGCCGAGCGCGCCGAGGTTCACATGGGACTGCTGTGGCTGAAGGCGATCACGCTGCGCGGCGGACACGCCAACGTGATCGCCCACGTCGATGCGGTGCTCGCACTGATGAACTCCGGGCAACTGGATCCCGCGCCGCTCGTCACGCATCACATGCGCCTTGACGAGGCCGCCGAGGCCTACGCGCTCTACGACGCGCGTGAAGCACTGAAGATCGTCCTGACGCCCTAGCGGCCGGCGCCGACAAGGGCCTGTCCGAGCACGCCCCGCGGGGCGCGGCGGGGATACCGCGTTACTAACTGGATAAAGTCCATCGACTTTATGAGGATTGTGCTAGCGTGCCGCAAACCGTGCTGGCCGGCAACGCCGCGGTCGGCGCGGATCCCCCACATCAAACACCCCACGAGGAGACAAAAGTGCAGCTACGACTCACATCCCGCAACTGGCTCCTGGCGCTGCTCGGCGGACTGTTCGCCGCGTTCGCGCTGGCTGCCGCGCCGGCCGCTCACGCCCAGGCTGGGCTCGAGCCGCCCCCGGTCTCGATCCTCAGCCCGAACGGCGCCGTCGTCGGCAACAGCAGTGACAGCATCTTCATCACCCCCACCGGCGACACCGCCAACTACGCCAACGGCCCGGAGATCCTCAACGCCAACGGCTCGATCAACTGGTTCCACCCGATCCCGAGCGGCCAGACCGCCGCGGACTTCCGCACCCAGACGTACAGGAGCAAACCGATCCTGACCTGGTGGCAGGGCACGGGCCTGGGCAGCCTGTCCGACGGCACCGACTACATCTACAACGACCGCTACAAGCAGATCGCGGCCCTCAAAGCAGGCAACGGCCTGACGACCGACGGCCACGAGTTCCTGATCACGCCGTGGAACACGGCGCTGGTGCTCTCGTACACCACGGCGACGGAGGACCTGACCTCGATCGGCGGTGCGCCGAACCAGGAGGTCATCAACGGGGTCGTACAGGAGCTGGCGATCCCGTCGGGCAAGGTGCTCTTCCAGTGGAACAGCGCCGACCACGTGCCGTTCTCCGACAGCTACCAGCCGCTGCCGGCCTCGCCGGGCACGCCGTGGGACTGGTTCCACATCAACGCCGTGCACCTCGACACCGACGGCAACCTCCTGATCGACGCCCGTGACACGTGGACGACCTACAAGGTCAACCTCAAGAACGGCAACATCATCTGGCGACTCGGCGGCAAGGAGAGCTCGTTCCAGGTGCAGGCGGGCCCGGGCCAGTCGCTCAACAATGCCGGCCAGCTCTTCGCCTGGCAGCACGACCCGGAGGCGATCGGCAACAACGAGTACACCGTGTTCGACAACGAGTCGGCGGGGATCGCGCAGTTCCCGACGAGCCGGGTCGACACCATCCAGCTGAACCAGAGCACGCACGTCGCGACGCTGGTCTCCTCGATCGACCAACCCGAGGGACTCGTCGCAGCGTCTCAGGGCAACGCGCAGACCGCAGACAACGGCGACCTGTTCGTCGGCTGGGGTGCGTTGCCCTACTTCTCGGAGTTCAGCCCGACCGGCCAACTGGTGTTCAACGCAGCCTTCCCCCAGGGCGTGAACACCTACCGGGCCTACCTGCTCCCCTGGGGGCAGGGCAGCTGAGCCCGGCACGGCGCCGGCGTCCCGCCGTGAGGCGGGGCGCCGCGCGCCCTCAGGCCCAACCGACGGCGCGCTCGACGGCTGCCCGCCAGCGAGCGCCCTCGCGCTCGCGCCACGCGGCGTCGGCGGCGGGCTCGAAGCACCCGCCGTCGCCCTCGCGCGCGAACTGCGCGTCGTAGACGCCGGCGACCGCACCGGCGATCAGCGCGGCACCCAGGGCTGTCGCTTCGCGCTCGGCGCCGCGGCGAACCGGGACGCCCAGCACGTCGGCCTGGATCTGCAGCAGCAGGTCATCGACGGTCATCCCACCGTCGACGCGCAGCTCCGCGCAGGGGGTGCCGGTCGCCGCGACGGCGCCGTCGAGCACATCGCGAACCTGCCAGGCGACGCCCTCGAGCGTGGCGCGGGCGAGGTGCCCGGCGTTCGCGAACGCGGTCAGCCCGACGATCGTGCCGCGCGCGTCGCTTCGCCAGTGGGGAGCGAACAGCCCGGAGAAGGCAGGCACGAAATAGACGCCGCCGTTGTCCGGGACCGAGGCGGCGAGCTGCTCGACGTCGTCCGCCTGCGCGATCAAGCCGAGACCGTCGCGCAGCCAGCGCACGGCCGAGCCGGCGTCGGCAATCGACCCCTCCAGCGCGAACGCCGCCGGCTCGCCCTCGAGCGTCGCCGCGGCGGTCGCGAGCAGCGCGCGGTCGTGAATCACCTCGCGGCCCGAGTGCTGCAACAGAAAGGCCCCCGTGCCGTACGTGCACTTGGCCTCTCCCGCGCGCCGGCAGTCCTGGCCCCACAGAGCGGCCTGCTGGTCGCCGACGAGCGCGCAGACAGCAACGCCGGTCAGTGGCCCCTCAGCGACCGTTCCGTAGCGGGCGCCCGACGCGCGAATCCGGGGCAGCATCGCCTCCGGGATGCCCATCAGCTCGAGCGCCGGCCGATGCCAGGCGCCGCTGCGCAGGTCCATCAGCAGCGTCCGCGACGCGTTCGTCAGGTCGGTCGCGTGCACGCCCGACTGCGTCCCCCCGGTCAGGCACCAAAGCAGCCAGCAGTCGATCGTGCCGCAGAGCAGTTCGCCGGCGGCGGCGCGCGCGGCGAGTCCCTCGTTCTCGATCAGCCAGGTCAGCTTCGGTCCCGAGAAGTAGGTCGACAGCGGCAGGCCGGTCTGCTCGCGCAGGACATCGGGGCCGGCGTCGTCCGCCAGGCGCTCGATCAGCGCCGCGGTGCGCGTGTCCTGCCAGACGATCGCGTTGTGCACCGGCTGGCCGGTCTCGCGGTCCCAGATGACCACCGTCTCGCGCTGGTTCGTGATCCCGAGCGCGGCGACCTCGCGCGCCTTGGCACCCGCCTGCGCGAGCGCGGCAGCGGCAACCGAATGCGTGCGGGCAACGATTTCGCGGGGATCGTGCTCGACGAGCCCGGGTGCCGGATGATGCTGGCGGTGCTCCTCCTGCGCCGCGGCGACGGCCCTGCCGTGCTCGTCGAAGAGCACGAGGCGTGTACTTCCGGTTCCCTGGTCGAGAGCCGCAACCAGCCGTCCCATGGCGGCATCGTACGGAGAGGCGCACCCGTTCACCTGCCGCCCGCGCAGCGACTAGCGTCTGCGTCATGGGAATCGTGCGGCTCGCCGGGATCATCGCGCTGACGGTCACGCTCACGGTGCTGGGCATCGCCCCGACGCGGACGGCGCCCGCGTCCGCCCGGCCGCCGGTCGCGACGCCGCTGTCGGCCCCGCCGCTGTTCCGCATCGTCGGCTGCCGGAGCGACGGTCAGCAGCACAGCCAGGGGCCCTCGGTGCGCGAGGTCGCGATCGGGTTCGACGACGGGCCCTGGCAGGACACCCCGCAGTTCGTGGCCATGCTCGAACAGCTGCACGTCAACGCGACGTTCTTCATGATCGGCGAGCAGATCTCCAGCGGCTATCGCTCAGTGCTGCTGCGCGAGCTGCACGCCGGGGACGTTCTCGGCGACCACACCTGGACGCATCCCGACCTCGTGACCTACGGCCACGTGCGCTGGGAGCTCGGCAGCGACCAGGCGCGGATCCGTGAACTGACGGGATACACGCCGTGCCTGTTCCGCCCGCCGTACGGCGCGATCGACAGCAACGTCGTCGGCGTTGCGCGGTCGCTGGGGATGGCGACGATCCTCTGGGACGTCGACCCCGTCGACTGGTCCACGCCGGGAACGTCGAAGATCATCTCGCGGGTGCTCGCACAGGTCCAGCCGGGGTCGATCATCCTCTCCCACGACGGCGGCGGCTACCGCGGCGAGACCCTCGCCGCCTACCGCACGATCATCCCGGCGCTGCGTGCGCGCGGCTACCGGATCGTCACGATCCCGCAGCTGCTCGGGTTTCGCCCGATCTACCACTCCTGCACGGGCGCAGGCTGCGACGGACTCGGGATCCCCGGCGACCAGCTGCCCGCGGACGCGATCGTCAGGGGCGGCCCGATCGCGATGATCGCGCGCCGATGACCGTCGACGCCTGGCTGCAGCACCCGACACGCGAGCTGCTCGCGCAGGACTTTCTTGCGCCGCTGCTGCGCTGGACCGGCGGCAACATACCCGCGCAGGAGCCGCCGATCGAGGCGACGCTCGCGGCGATGGACGAAGCCGGCGTCCAGCGCGCGGTGATCACCGCGTGGCATGGCCCGCGCGGGCCGCTGGTCCCGAACGAGCGGGTCGCCGAATGGGTCGCCGCCCATCCCGACCGTTTCGCCGGCGCCGCGGCCCTCGCGCTCGAGCGCCCGGTCGCAGCGGTCCGCGAGCTGCGCCGCCTGGTCCGGGACGAAGGTTTCGTCGCACTGCGCATGCTGCCCTGGCTGTGGGAGGTGCCGCCGACCGACCGGCGCTTCTATCCGCTCTACACCGAGTGCGTCGAACTGGGCATCCCGTTCTGTACGCAGGTAGGGCACACCGGCCCGCTGCGGCCGTCCGAGCCGGGCAGGCCGATCCCCTACATCGACCAGATCGCGATCGACTTCCCGGACCTGGTGATCGTCGGCGGGCACGTCGGCTACCCGTGGACCGAGGAGATGGTCGCCGTCGCACGCAAGCACGAGAACGTGTACATCGACACGTCGGCCTACGCGCTCACGCGCCTGCCCGACGAGCTGGTCGCGTACATGCGCTCGCGTTCGGGCAGGCGCAAGGTGCTGTTCGGCAGCAACCATCCGATGCTCTCGCCGGCGCAGGCCCTCGCCGGCCTCGACGCGCTCGAGCTCGACGCGGAGAGCCGCGAGCTGTTTCTCGACGGGAACGCGCGGCGGGTCTTCGCGCTGGAGTGATCGGCAACCTCTACCTGGCGACCCGCGCCAACTCATGCTTTCATTACGGACGTCGGACGGCCAGCCGTCCGCCAATGCGCCCGTAGCTCAGTGGTCAACGGTTCTCTTCGGGGAGCCAAAGAGCAGCGGTCTTTCAAGCCGCAGGCCGAGGGTTCGATTCCCTCCGGGCGCACTCGCGGCGGGGGTGGGGGTGCGTAGACTCCGTGGCCATGGACACCTCTCAGTCGCCCCTCACCGTCATCCTGAACCTGATCTGGCTCGTGCTCGCGGGCATCTGGCTCGCGATCGGCTACTTCCTGGCGGGGATCATCGCCTGCATCCTGATCATCACGATCCCGTTCGGGATCGCTTCGTTCCGGATCGGGATGTACGCGCTCTGGCCCTTCGGGCGCACCGTCCAGCGCCGCGCCGACGCCGGCGCCGGCTCGGCGATCGGCAACGTGATCTGGTTCATCTTCGCCGGCTGGTGGCTGGCGATCGAGCAGATCATCGCCGGTGTGCTGCTGTGCATCACGATCATCGGCATCCCGCTGGGCATCGCCTCGTTCAAAATGGTCCCGATCTCGCTGCTGCCGCTGGGCCGCGAAATCGTCCCGATCGTCAAGGACTGACGGCGCTCCGTGGCCGAGTCGGTCTGGGACTACCCCCGACCGCCACGCCTCGAAGCATCCTCACGCCGCGTCCAGGTCGTTCTCGCGGACATCGTGATCGCCGACAGCAGCCGCGCGCTGCGCGTCCTGGAGACCAGCCACCCGCCCGTCTACTACATCCCCCGCGAGGACATCGCGGCCGGCGTGCTCACGCCCTCCGGCGGACCGCAGAGCTTCTGCGAGTTCAAGGGCCTTGCGAGCTACCTGGACGTGACGGCCGGCGAACTGCGGGCAGAGCGCGCCGCCTGGACCTATGAGCAGCCGACCGCGCAGTACGCCCCGCTGGCCGGGGCGGTCGCGTTCTACCCCTCGCGAATGGACACCTGCACGATCGACGGCGTAGCCGTCACGGCCCAGGAGGGCGACTTCTACGGCGGCTGGATCACGCCCGAGATCGAAGGCCCGTTCAAGGGAGGACCAGGCACCCGGGGCTGGTGAGGGGCCGGCCCGGGCGGACTGACTGCCCGACGACGGACGCCACTCGAACCGGTCCGCGGCAGCGGATCGCTCCGAGTGGAGCTAGGGGGATTCGAACCCCCGACCTCCTGAGTGCGATTCAGGCGCTCTCCCAGCTGAGCTATAGCCCCGGGCAATCGCGGGTGCCGATCGCAGCCCGCTCGAGGATTCTAGAGCGCGAGCGCAATGGCCGCGCGCGATATCTTTCCCGGAGGATGGGACTGCTCGACGAGGCGATTCGGGAACACCTCGAGCTCAAGCTGCGCAACGGCGCCGACCCGCAGCAGGTCGCGCTCGAGGAGCGCGAAGCGCTCGAGCCGGTTCAGGTCGACCCGACAGGCGAGACGCCCTACGCCGAGGATTCGCCGGCGGTCTTCGATGAGCACGCGGTCTACGAGGAGCATCCCGGCGTCCAAGGTGCACCCGACGCACTGCCGCAGGAGACCGTCGAGTTCGACATGAGCACGGTCATGGAGCTCCCCGAGGAGCACAGCGCGCCGCATCCCGACGAGCAGGCGCAGCCGGGCCAGGAGCAGCTCGGCCTCGAGTAGCGGCGCTCGCCGCCGCGGTCCAGACTTTCAGCCGGTCAGCGTTGCGAGCCCGTCGCCGACGAGCTTGGCGGCGATCACGACGCACAGGACGACGATCACCGTCGTGTTCTCGCGCACCATCCAGTCACGCATCTCGGCCAGGACGGCCGAGGCGCGATCACGCGCCAGCAGGTAGACGACGAGTGGCAGCGCCGGTCCGAGCGTCCCGATCACGACGAACACGAGCAGGGCCGCGGCCTGCTGGGCGCTCGTCGCGCCGGTCTCGGCGATCGCTGTCGCCGCGCCGATCGTGAGCAGCAGGTTCTTTGGCTTGACGGTCGCGAACAGCAGCGCGCTCGTCGCCGCCTTCGCCGGCGTGAAGGACTCCACGCTCTCCATCCAGCCGGGGAGCTCCGCCTGCGCCTCGGAGCCTGGACGCCCGCGCCACTGGCGCCCTGCGACCCAGAGCAGGAGCGCCGCCAGCACGAGCTTCAGCACGCCGACCCAGGTCGCCGGCGTGCCCGACTGCGCGGCGTTCGCGCCGTCCGCGATCAGCAGCACGAGCGTCCCGAGCACGATCAGGCCAAGTGCCCACGCGGCGACAAAGACACACGCGGTCAACCGCCCGTGGGCGCCGCCGAGAAGCAGTGTCACCGCGATGATCGCGAGCGGGCTGATGGTGACCCCGACACCGAAGGCAACTACCTGTGCAGTGGCGGCGCCCATGGTTCAGCGCCGGGCGCGCCGAAGCTTGCGTGCGGATCCGCTCACCGCAGCGACTGTACTTGCCGTTCATTACAAGACGGATCGAATCGCGCAATTCCGAGTTTGGGAATCGGAATTCTGGTACCGTTGACACACGTCCCGCGAGCCCCAGCTCTTCTCGCTCGCGGGCCGACACTTTTTCAGAGGGGCAGAGAGGCGGTCGGCCATGGCCACCGCAACAAAGAAGGTCGACCTCGCTGCTGTGCCGACGCGCGCCGTGCGCTCAGGCCGCGACGGGACCGCTCCCGCATTCGCCGTCTACAGAGACAACGGCGGCGAATACCACTGGGAGATCATCCGCGGCGACGGGCAGAGCCTCGCCCACTCCACGGGGTTCGCCTCGCACAGGGACGCGGCGCGAGCCGCCCAGCACGTCTGCGGCGGCGCGGGCCTCGTGATGTCCGAGCCGACGACGACGCGCGAACCGGTGCAGGCCTGAGCCCGCTACAGCCGAGCCGCACGAGCAGCCAATGAGCATCTTCAAACGAACCCCGCACAGCTCCTCCTCCCCGGAGGACGCCGCGGCTGACGCCGCGCCGACCAGCCAGGCAGCGATCAACGAGGCCCGGCGCCAGGACGCGGAATCGAGCGCTCGACGCCAGAACGCCGAGAACGAGGCACGCCGTGTGACCTCCGAAGCCAACACGCGACGCCAGAACGCCGAGAACGAGGCACGCCGTGTGAGCTCCGAAGCCGACACGCGACGCCAGAAGGCCGAGAACGAGGCCCAGGGCGCGACCGTGAACGCCGGCGGCGACCCGGGGGCGGGCACCGATGCCTGACTTCGGTGAGAGCGACGAGTTCCCGGACCGGGCAGACACTCCCGTGGTCAGCGACCCGATCGACGATGACGCTGTCCGCGAGGTCGTAGTGCGTCTTGCCCGCCCGCACCGGAACGGCGGCTACGTAGTCGACCGGGCGGCGATCCTCGCCGAGGGCGCCGACGCGGTGGCGATCCTCGCCTGGATCATCGCCTCGGCGGGCGTCCCCGAGGCCGCGAGCACATCGTCGAAGAATCGTGGTCTCTACGGCTCCCTGTTCAGCGCCGAAGGCACGGCGCCTCCCAAGAACCCGGCGCGCTACATCCTGCCCGCCGGGGCCCTTTCGACGTCCGCGTAGCACTCGCGGGCGGCGGCTAGCCGCGCACGATCAAGACGGGCGTGCCGAGCGTGACGTGCCGTGCCAGCCAGCCGACGTCTCCGGGGAGCATCCGGATGCAGCCGTGCGACGGATCGCCCGGGATCCGGTCCGGTTCGCCAAAGTCGCCGTGGATCCCGACCTCACCGCCGCCCGGCCAGTCCGTCAGGGTCGAGTAGTCAGAGGTGCCGAGCACATACGGCCAATAGGGGCTCGTCGGGTTCGCGACCGGAATTCGCTCGGTGATCCAGAAGTGCCCGGTCGGCGTGGGCGTGCTCGGCTTGCCGATGCCGACCGGCGCGCGAAAGCGCACCCGTCCGTCGAAGACGGCCGTCAGGCGCCGGGCCGCAAGGTTCACGCGGAGCACCCAGTGCGTTATCTCATATGACCCGAGCGCCTCGCTGTGAACCCAACCGGTGCGCCCGTTAGGGCGTCCAGGGAGCCGGATCCGCAGCCAGCTCGCCCCGCTCGGTGACCGGTATTCGGCAAGCAGCACGTAGATCTCTGGAAAGCCGTCGCCGTTTTCGAGTACGACCCGGTCGATCCTCCGTGCGCGGGGACGCGGCGCCACGCGCACTGCGGCCCGTTCGAGCCCGTACGCCCAGATCGTCGTCGTCCGTTCGTTCGAAAGGCGCCGTTCGACTCCCCGCGCGGCTGCCGCCGGCGAAGCCCAGGGGCCCGCGAGCCACGCGAACGAGGCCGCAACGACGCACGCCGCATACGCGACACCGCGGCGTTGCGACCCTGATGCCATTGGCGCGGCTGAGCGCGTCAGCCGGTGAAGCTTGGTGCCGGTGACTGCGCCGCTTCCGTCGGCGTGACTTTCCTGATTTTCGCCTCGCAGCGCGCGAGCGTCAGCTGAGCCTTCTCGGTGCGCACACCGCGGGCGCCCGTGAGCCTGACGATCACCTCGAGGCGATGAGCCCGGCCGGCGGTGAGCGACACCCGCGCACGGAAGGCGCCTGCGCGATCGCGGCGGTCGATCGTCCGGATGCGGCGCCCGTCGAGCACCAGCGTCACGGACCTGACACCGCGGCCGGCGACGGTCGCGTAGTAGCCGGTCCCGGCGATGCAGGCCGGCGCGCCGCCGATCCGGGCAGAGCCGACATGATCCGCCGCCATGGCGGCAACCGGCGTGGCGAGCGCGGCCAGCGCTACTGCGGCAACGAGCGCGCGACGTCCTGCGTGAAGTGTTTGGCTCATGTTCCCCCCATGCGCGAATTTCCGGCCGTCGGCGGCCTTGACATATGCGCGGCGAGAATACCGGCTACGGCGCGCTTATGGGGTCGAGCCCGCGACGCCGCCGCCAAGCGCCGCAGCGGCGAGCGCGCGCTCGGCGCGGGCGACTCCGGGCCCGGCGCCGAGGTCCGCGTAGATTGCCGCTGCCTCGCGCAGCGAAGCCTCGGCGGCAACATACCTTCCCAGGCGCGACAGGCACTCGCCGTGGTCCAGCAGTGCGCGGGCGAGCGCATACGGGTGGCTCACGGGGCGCAGGAGCTCGACAGCGGTCGCGAGCTCCTCGAGCGCCGCTCCCGGGTCGCCTTCGCGGAGCCGCAGCAGGCCGCTCGCCCACGCGAGCTGGCCGCGGACGGCGGGCAGCGGGTGCGGTCCCGAACCGGCGGACAGCACGTCGCGCATCAGCGCGGCGTGGCCGTCCTCGAGCATGCCGTCGACGAGGTCACAGAGGTACAGGGCGACGTCGCTCGTGACACGACCGGTACTGCGGATCTCGGCCCAGACCGACTGGGCCAGCTCGCCGGCCTGCGCTGCACGGCCGACCGCACGCAGCGCCACGGACCGGGCGGCGGCCTCGTCGACGGACTGTTCGTACCACTCGGACGAGGTGGGCAGCTCGCGCTCGAGCCATTCGTGCAGGGCGGCGTGGTCGCCGCGCGCCGCGAGAATCAGCGGACGCATCTGCCAAGCGACGCGCTCGGCCATGTCGGCTTCGCGTTCACGCAGGACGTCTCCTTCGGCGAGGGCCAGATCCCATTCGCCCGCGTACGCGCGCACCGAGATCCGCTGGCTGATCAGGTCGCGTTCCCAGAGCCGGTCGCCGCGCTCGCGGGCCAGCTCGATGCCGGCGTCGAGCAGCTCGACCGCCTGCTCGGGAAGTCCGCCCTGCAATCTGTAGTAGGCGAGGTTGTTGTATGCCCGCAGAGCCTGGTCGGCAAGCTCGGCTTCGAGCCCGATCTCGAGCGCGAGCGTGCAGAGCGCCACGGCCTCGGTCAGGCGGCACTGGTCAAACAGCGTCTGCGCCTTGGTCGCCTGGGCATTCGCGACGACGGCACGCATGCCCGCCGGATCGGCGATCGCGAGCGCCGCCTCTGACTCCTTGTAGGCGCGATCGTAGTCCCCGGCCAACAGTGCGACGCGGGCTCGCCGCGCGGCGAGCTCCGCGAGGACTGCCGCGTCACTGATCGACTCGCGCACCGCGTCCATCAGCGCGGCGGCGTCGTCGAGCCGCAGCTCGGCGATCAGTACGTCGGCGAGCAGCGCCTGCGTCCTCGCCGCCTCGGCGCCCTGGCCGAGGCGCTCGAAGCCCGCGATCGCCTCGCCGAGCAGCCGGTGCGCCTGATCCGTGTTCCCCGAGCGGGTTGCCGCGACGCCCGCTTCGGCGAGCAGGTGCGCGCGCTGCGCGGGGTCGTTCGCAAGGTCAGCGGCCTGTTCGAAGTAGCTTCGCGCGGCGTCGGGCAGGGCCAGCGAACCAGTCCGTTCGCCGGCGACCGCGAGCTGCTCCCGCGCCGCGGCGCGAATCTCGTCGGCGTCCGCGGCGTCCGGGTCGAGCGCGACGGCGTCGAGCAGGTGGCTCGCCTCGACCTCCGCCGACTCGCCGGAGCGGTCCGGGAGCGAGTGCAGGTAGGCCGCGGCGGCGAGGTGCAGTGCCCGCCGGGCGTGCCGCGAGAGTGTGTTCAGCGCGACGTTGCGCAGGAGTGCCTGCAGGAAGCGGTACTGGCCCGCGACGGTGAGGTGTTCGCCGTCGTCACGGGCCAGGAACTGCTTGGTCACCAGGGACTCGAGAGGCTCGGCGAGTGCCTCCACCGGCAGGCCGCTCACGGCGGCCAGCGCCTCCGGCGTGAACGAGATGCCCAGCACCGCGGCGTCCTGCAGCAGCTCGCGCTCGCCGCGGCTGAGGTTGTCAAGCCGCGAGGCCGCGAGCGCCTGCAGGCTCTCGGGCACGTCGAGACGGCCGATCGCCGCCGCCGGCGCGTATCGCGCGCCCTCGCGCACGAGCATGCCGCGGTCGAGCAGCATCAGCACCGTCTCGACCGCGTAGAGCGGGATCCCCTCGGACTGCTCGACGATCCGGCCTGCCACGTCCTCCGGCAGGCCGGGCACCAGGCCGGCGAGCAGCTCCCGCATCTCGGCCAGGTCGAGCGGCTCGAGCGTGATCGCCTCGCCGCGCTCGGGCCGCTCGCCGGGCACCTCACGCGCGAGGCAGACGACGAGGATCGGCAGCTCTCGCGACCACTCGAGCAGGTAGTCGATGAAGTCGAGCAGCCCGCGCGGCGCGCGGTGCATGTCCTCGAAGACCATCACCACCGGGTCGGTCGCGGCGACCCGCTCGATGAACAGGCGCCAACCGCTGAACAGGTCCGCCGGCTCGCTGACGTTGCGATGCTCGAGACCCAACAGGTGGGCGAGCCGCGGCAGCACGAGCGAGCGCTCGCGCTCATCGGTGACGAACTGCTCAACCGTCGATCGCAGCTTCGTGCGCGCCGTGTTCGGGTCGTCCTCCTCGCCGATCCCGGCGCGCCCGCGGATCATTTCCGCGAGTGCGGCATAGGCCAAGCCGTCTCCGTAGGACGGGCAGCGACCCTGCAGCCACCAGCGCTCGGCGCCGATGCCGTCGACGTACTTGAAGTACTCCCACAGCAGGCGCGTCTTGCCGGACCCGGCGTCGCCGGTGACCGTCGCCTGGACCGCGCACCCCTCGCTCGCGCTGCGCTCGCCGAGGACGATCAGCGCCTGCAGCTCGCGTGTTCGTCCCGCGAGCGGTGCCTCGAGCCCGGCGCTGCGCCGCGCCCCGCCGACTCCCGCCACGACGCGCAGGGCGACCCAGGTGTGGACCGGCTTGCGCCGCCCCTTGACCTCGTGAACGCCGCCATCCTCGTACGCGATCGCCGCTTCGGTCGTGCGGCGCGTGACGTCGTCGACCAGGACGGTCCCGGGCTCCGCGATCGACTGCAGCCGCGAGGCCGTGTTCACCGTGTCTCCGTGGATCATGCCCTCCTTGGAGTCGGCGGCGCCGACGGCAGCCGTTCCCGTAAGCACGCCGACGCGCAGGCGCAGGTCCGCGACCCCGACCTCTTCGCCGAGCGCCTGCACGGCCCGCGTTAGACCCAGGGCGGCGCGCACGGCTCGCTCGGCGTCGTCCTCCTTCGCCACCGGTGCACCCCAGACGGCCATCACGGCGTCGCCGATGAACTTCTCCACGACACCTTCATGACGTTCGATGATCGCCCGGCAGCGGGCGAAGTAGAGCGACATCAGCGCCCTGACGTCCTCGGGATCGCGGGTCTCCGAGAGCGTGGTGAATCCGACGAGATCGGCGAACAGCACGCTGACCAGGCGCCGTTCGGCGCCGGCGGCGCGCCGGCGGACCGTGAGTTCGGGCGACGCGGCCGGCGCCTCTACGAGAGCTGTCCCGCAGGACGGACAGAATCGATCGGTCGGCCTGACCACTTGGCCGCAGCCCGCGCAGACGCGCTCCTGGACAGCGCCGCACTGCCCGCAGAAGCCGTCGCCGACCGGCACGACGGCGCCGCACGCTGCGCAGCTAGCCATCGTGTGGCGCCCCTACGCCACCAGATGCTGCCCCCATGCCCCCAAGGCTACCTGCGCGAGCCCGGCGTGACAGGGCGCCACTGTGCAGCGCGAACGAAGGCGTGAATACGTGCATGCCAGTGTGTCGGCGTGCTTATAGTGATGGTCGCGGGGCCATAGCTCAGCTGGGAGAGCGCCTGCTTTGCAAGCAGGAGGTCACCGGTTCGATCCCGGTTGGCTCCATCCGA
>Ga0182013_10002168_pt1 | contig 26036 bp, 20 predicted proteins | sample 612S2MmetaG_FD_120487 | JGI IMG/M metagenome (GOLD analysis project Ga0182013, IMG submission 120487) | Permafrost microbial communities from Stordalen Mire, Sweden - 612S2M metaG | ecosystem: Environmental > Terrestrial > Soil > Wetlands > Permafrost | place: Sweden: Stordalen | collected...
CCCGCCGGCGCCCGGGGCATCGGGTGGGAGGAATCCCAGCGTAGGGCGCTATTCGGTCGGATCGACCGGGGGCGGCGCGCCGGGGCCCGGCTCGTGGCCCGAGCCTGGGGTGACGTATTCCTCTGCACTGAATCGTGCGGGAACTACGGATTCATGCCGCAGTGATACATGTGTGACACCTCGAGCGAAGGCGGTCTTCCCGTCCACGGGAGGACCCTGGGTCCGGCGATCCGAGCGTCATCCGGAACGCCGGCCCACCCGTTCTCGGTGGCTCGGCCCGGAGGCGGTCGTCCCGGGCCGATCCGGGCGGACCGTGTGTAGAGTCCCCGGATGGAGAGAGCGCGACTCCTCGTGGGGCGCACGCACGAGATCGGGCGGCTCCGGCGCTTCCTCGACGAGATCTCCGACGGACCCCGTGTCCTGGTCGTCGAAGGCGAGGTGGGGATCGGCAAGACGTCCCTGCTCGACCGGGTGGCGGAGTCGGCGAGGTCACGGTCCTGGCAGGTGCTCACCTCCCGCCCGGTGGCATCGGAACTCCCGTGGGAATTCTCGGGGTTGACCGATCTGTTGGGCGGGCTGCCCCGGGGGGTCATGGCCCGCCTCGCGCCGGCCCAGCAGAAGGCCCTGCGCATCGTGGTCTTCCGCGACGACGAGCCCGACGGGCCCGTCGATCCGCTGACGCTGGCCACCGCCGTGCGCGCGGCCCTCGTGGCCCTGGCCCAGGAGTCGCCCGTGCTGTTGACCATCGACGACCTGCCGTGGCTCGATCCTCCCTCGTCGCGCGTCCTGGAGTTCGTGATCCGCCGTATCGGCGGAGCGCCGGTCGGACTGGTCGGTACCGTGCGGACGGTCTGGGGGACCCAGCCCGCGCCGCTGTTCACGGACGACCTGGGATCACACCAGGTCGTCCGGCTCGCGCTCGGTCGTCTGGACGCCCCGGCGATCGACGAGCTCCTGGTTGACCGTGAGCCCGGTATCGTGACGGAGCGGGCCCGGCTGCGGGAGATCCACCGATGGTCAGACGGCAACCCGCTGGTCGCCCTGCAGCTGCTCCAGGTCGAACCGGGCGGGTTGGGTCCGGACTCGGTTCCCACGCCGGGGGTCCCGGACGTGCTCCGCCGGCTGATCGGCGAGCGCATCGGTGCGCTGCGTCCGCAGACCCGCGACGTGCTTCTCGTGGCCACGCTGGCGAACGCACCTTCGGTGGCGAGGACGATGGCGGCCGCACTCGACCCGGCATCGGCCCGGGGGGCGATCTACGACGCCGTCGATGCGGGCCTCGTCTCGGTCGCGGGTGACGCGATCAGCTTCGCCCATCCGATGATCCGGGCGGTGATCGCCGAGGCCGCGTCCCCCGCCGAACGTCGGCACGCCCATCTCCGTTCCGCCGAGGGGGCCCTCAGTCGCGAGGAGCGAGCCCGTCATCTGGCCCTCGGGTCCGAGGGACCGGATGAAGCAGTGGCCGCGGAGATCGAACAGGCGGCCGTGGTCGCCGCCGGGCGCGGTGCCCCCGAGACCGCCGCCGGTCTGGCTGCGCTGTCCGTCGAACTGACCCCGGTCGACGAGGCGGCGGCCCGCCGGCGCCGTGCGGGTCGGGAGGCCGACTGGCGATTCCTGATGGCGGACCCGCAGCGTGCCTGTGCCCTGCTGGAGGACGTCGTCAGCACGTCGCCCCCGGGCCCGGAGCGGGCCGAGTTCCTGCGGCGGCTGGCCCGCTACGCGACCCATCGGGGGGACCCGGCGACCGAGTGGGTGGACCGGCTCTCCAGCGCCTTCGACGAAGCGGGGGACGACCCCGGACTCCGGGGAGCGATCGCCCTCGATCTGGCGGTCGCCCTCAGCAATGCCGGCGAGCAGGACCGGGCGGCGGCGTACGGTGACGTCGCCCTGGCCATGGCGGTCGAGTCCGGGGACGCTGCACGCGAGTGCCAGATCTACGCCGGCATGGCCTACAGCACCTTCCTGTCGGGCGGCGGGCTGGTGCCCGAGCTGGTCGAGCGGGCCCTGGCGGGACCGGACCAACCTGCGGGCCTGAGTATGGAGCTGCGGCCCCGGTACGTGGTGGCCCGGCTCCTCTTCTACGTCGAGGACTACGACCGGGCGCGGCAGCTCTACGAGGCCGAGGTCGCCCGCGCCCGTGACGAGGGGATCACCTCCGGGCTGGCCCTGCTGCTCGGGAACCTCGCCGACCTCGAGATCTGGGCCGGCAATTGGGACCGTGCCGAGGAGCTGTTCGACTTCCTCGCCGAGACCGGCGACGAATCCCGCGTCACGACGATCGTCCACGGTGTGCACGGGCTGCTCCAGGTCTGCCGAGGTCATGTCGAAGAAGGGCGGGCTGCCGTGGACGCGGCCATCGCGGCGGCGTCTGACGTGAACATGCCGATCTTCGTGCTCGACAACGCCTATGCGCTGGGCGTCGCCAGTTCGCTGGGGGACGCGGCGGTCACCCACGAACGACTGGCGCCGTTCGTCGCCCTGGCGGGAGCGGCCGGTGTCACCGAGGCGTCACTCCTCCGCTTCGTCCCCGAGGAGATCAGCGCGCTCGTGCGGCTCGACGAACTCGACGATGCGACGGAGCTCCTCGACTACTTCGAGTCCTGTGCCGAGCGGTCGGCCAGATCCTGGCCCATGGCGGCGGCGGCCCGCTGCCGGGCCCTCGTAGCCATCGCCCGGGGAGACCCGACCGAGGCGTCGGGCGCGGTCGAACGGGCGGTGCTCCACCACCGGGGTGTCCGTCAGCCGTTCGAGGAAGCACGCACCTGGCTGGTCGCCGGGGAGATCTACCGGCGGTCCCGTGCCAAGCGGAAGGCCGCCGAGGCGCTGTCCAACGCCATCGACCTCTTCGAGGGCCTGGGGAGTCCGGGGTGGTCGCAGCAGGCCCGGGATGAGCTCGCCAGGGTCGGTCTCCGAGCCGGGCGGACGAAACGCGACGGACCGGACCTCACCACCGCCGAACGCGAGGTCATCGAACTCGTCATCTCGGGCCTGTCGAACCGCGAGGTGGCCCAACAGCTCTTCATGGGCCAGCGGACCGTCGAAGCCCACCTCACGCACGTCTTCCAGAAGCTCGGCGTGCGGTCCCGGACGCAGCTGGCGGCCGCCTACCGTCTCCCCGCAGACGGAGTCCGCTGACCTCCGTCCGCGGGAACGGCGTGACGCCGGCCTGACGTGGCGTGCCCTCGTGATACGTAGGTGAGGACGTCGATGCCGCTACCAGGTCCGCCAGGCGCCCGGTCACGGATCCACCGACTCCGCCGAGCGTTCCGCACCGGCCCGACTCGCCGGACCCGGGTCGTCCGAAATCGTGCGGACCGTTCCTACGAGGCGGCGGCCGTGGCGTCGGCGGGTACGCCGTCGCGGTAGCGGACGGAGCGGTTGCGCACCGATGGGACCCGGGGCCCGACCAGCAGTCCGCCCGTCAGGTTGAGGGGGTCGGCGCCGGCCACGGTGACCTCTGCGCCCCGCGCAGGATCGTGCTGCACCTGGCCGAGGAGATCGGCGGCATCCGTGGCCGCGTACTGCTCGCCGGAGATGCCGGCCACGAACCGGCCCCCCAGGACCTGACCCCGGGCCTCGAGCCGTCGTAGGGCCCGCACCACGTCGCGCCAGGGGATGCGGTACGACTCGCGCTCCCACAGGTCCCAGGCCACCACGCCCCAGCGGGCCAGCAGCTGCCAGGCGACGGCCTCGGCCAGCTCCTCGGACTCCGGTCCGTGCCCCGGGCCGGGCACCTCCGGCTCGGGCAGGAGCGACCAGCGGCCCTCGCCGATGCCGCTCCCCGGGAGGGCGCGTGCCCGTCCGAGGGCGGCGCGACGGGCACCGGCCCGGCCGGGGCCGCGGCGGGCCCGGGCCGCCAGCAGGCTCCGCACGGCCGCGAAGGCGTCGGCCGTGACGATCCCCCGCGACACGAGGTCCCACAGTCCCTCGTCGACGTCGCTGTCGAGCCGCCCGGTGACACCGGGCAGCTCGGAGCGGAAGGACGCGCCCCGGGTACGGAGGACGGCGAGGAGGTCGGACGAGGCCCCGACCGAGGGTGCCACCACGTCGCGTCCGGCCCGCACCGCGGCCAGCGTCCAGCCCAGGTCCTCCCGGCACGTCAGGGCCAGCGGCGTGGCCGGCGACGGGGTGGCCGTGCCGCGGCGGGCGGGCTCATCCCCTTCGACTGCGTCGGGGCGCGGGGTGAGTCGGCCCCAGGCCACCTGACCCGCCAGGCACAGCTCGTCGAGCCAGCGGGGGTCGTAGCCGGCCACGCGGGCCGGCAGCAGGTGGCGCTCCCACTCGCCGGCCGGCGCCTCGATGCCCTGGAGCTGCTCGATGACCGCGAGCAGGCCGGCCCGGCCCTCGGCGTGCGTCCCCGACGCGACGTGCTGCCAGCAGGCCAGGAAGCGGATGAACGTGGCCACGGGCACCGCCTCGACGCGGCGCCGACGACGGGTCCGGCTGGCGGCATGGATGCGCACCAGCAGGTGCCGGGCGCACCAGCGGCCGTCGGGGAGTTCGATGGCCGAGCCCAGGGCCTGACGGCGGGCCAGGCCGGACCGCGCCCGGGCCGCCGTGACGGGCACGCCCCGGACGGCACCCGACGGCAGCTCGCCCCCGTCGACCAGTCGCTCCACCGTCACGGGTCCGGCCAGGTCGAGGTGACCGCCCACGCACTCGGCCAGGGCGTCGTCGGCGTCGACCAGGGGGTCGGTCAGCGAGTCATGGACGAGCTCGGCCTCGCCGCGTCGCTCGGTGGCGGCCCAGTGGCCGCCCACCAGTCCGGCCCGCCCGTCGGCCACCAGCTCCTCGAACCAGGGGCGCCAGGCGGGCACGTCGCGGCACAGGACGAGGGAGAGCAGCAGGTCGTGGAGCTCGTCGGCGTCGCGTGGTGTGGCGCGGATCTGGTCCAGGACCTCGGCCTCGGCCACCGGGTCGAAGGCGGCGAGCTCCCCCGGGGCGACCGGGAGGCCGGGCGGCAGCCCGTCGGGACCCAGCACCCCGAGTCCCCGGGGCACCGCCACGGCCCGCGTCCGGCGCTCCTCCAGCGGCGCGCCGTCGAGGAAGGTGAACGGCTTGCCGGTGAGGATGCCGTGGGCGAGGGGTGAGGGCTCGGCCGACTCCACGAAGTGGACCGACACGCGGCCGGACTCCAGGTCGTCGAGGAGGGCCACCAGGCCGTCGGCGTCGAGCGGCTCGGTCAGGCAGTCGTCGACGGTCTGGCGGACCAGGACGTGGTCGGGGACGGGCACCGGCCCCGGAGGGGCGTTCTCCTGGCAGGCGGCCAACGCCGGCCAGGTGGCGGCCAGCATGTCCTCGGCCTCCATCCGCTGCAGGTGGATGGGCCGACGGGCCCCACCGCGCGAGCGGGGGACCACCAGGGCCCGGTTGAGGTTCCACCGCCACCGGGCGGCCAGCATCGGATGGGGCAGCACGGCCTGGACCAGGACGTCGTGGGCGGTGGTGCTCTGGAGCATCGAGGGGACCTGCGGCAGGGGGAAGCTGTGCTGGGGCCCGAGGGAGAGGACGACGGTGTCGTCGTCGGCGGCGGCCTGGAGCTCGAAGTCGAAGGAGACGCAGAACCGCTTGCGCAGGGCCAGCCCCAGCGCCCGGTTGATGCGTCCGCCGTAGGGGGAGTGGACGATCAGCTGGGTCCCCTCGGCGTCGTCGAAGACCCGCTCGATGACCAGGCGGTCGCGGGTGGGGAGCGCCCCCAGGGCCGCGAGGCCGGCACCCAGGTAGGCGACCACCTGGTCGGCCACCTCCTCGGACACGCCGGCCCGGGCGCGCACCTCGGCCCGGGCCCCGGTGCCGTCGCCGGCGGCCAGGAGCGGCTCGAGCGCGGCCCGGAGGTCACCGACCTCCGCGCTGAGCTCGGCCGTGCGGGCGGGGGCCTCGCCGAGCCAGAAGGGGATGGTCGGGGGCAGGTCGGCGGCGTCGATCACGCGCACGGTACCCGTCTCCACCTTGACGACGCGCCACGAGTGGGTTCCCAGGAGGAAGATGTCGCCGGCGGTCGCCTCGACGGCGAAGTCCTCGTGGACCGAGCCCACGGTGACGCCGTCGGGGTCGAGGACGACGCGGTAGTCGCCCGTCTCCGGGATGGCTCCGCCACTGGTGAGCGCGGCCAGCCGTGCTCCCCGGCGCGCCCGGAGTCGGCCGTTGACCGCGTCGTGGTGCAGATGGGCGCCGCGTCGTCCGCGTCCGGTCTGGATGCCCCAGGAGGCCAGCTCCACGACCTGGTCGAACTGGGCGCGGGTGAGCCCGGCGAAGGGTGCAGCCCGCCGCACCAGGGCGAAGAGGGCGTCGACGTCCCACTCGCCGGCGGCGGCCACCTCGGCCACGACCTGCTGGGTCAGGACGTCCGACGGGGCCACGGGTGGATGGAGCAGGTCGAGGTGGCCCGCCCGCACGGCCGCCAGCAGGGCCGTGCACTCCACCAGCTCGTCGCGGGTCAGCGGATAGAGGCGTCCGGACGGGGTGCCCTCGACGTGGTGGTTGGCCCGGCCCACCCGCTGGAGGAAGGTGCCGATGGCCCGGGGGGAGCCGATCTGGCAGACGAGCTCGACCGGTCCCACGTCGATGCCGAGCTCGAGGGAGGCGGTGGCGACCAGGGCACGGAGGTCACCCGCCCGGAGCCGTTGCTCGACGATCCGACGGCGGGCCGCCGAGAGACTGCCGTGGTGGGCGGCCACCTGGAGCGCGGCGTCGACCTCGGCGCCCGACGCGGCGGCCGTACCCTCCTCGGCGCCGAGTCGCCGGGCCAGCTGATGGGCCACGCGCTCGGCCATCTTGCGCGTGTTGACGAAGACGAGGGTCGTGCGGTGCTCGAGCACGTGCCCGGCGATCCGGTCGAGCACGTCGGAGAACTGGGCGCCGCTGGCCACCGCCTCGAGCTCGCTGTCGGGCAGCTCGATGGCCACGTCGAGGTCGCGGGCGTGTCCGCAGTCGATGACGGCCGTAGGCGGGGCGGTGTGGTCGACGCCCGACAACAGACGGGCCACCACCTCGAGGGGACGCTGGGTGGCGGACAGCCCGATGCGCTGGAGCCGGCCGCCCCGTTCGGCCACCAGGTGGGCGAGGCGCTCCAGACTGAGGGCGAGGTGAGACCCCCGCTTGTCGCGGGCCAGCGTATGGACCTCGTCGACGATGACGGTGTGGACCCCGCCCAGGACGGCCCGTGACGACGCGGCGGTCAACAACAGGTAGAGCGACTCCGGGGTGGTGACGAGGAGGTCGGGCGGCCGCTTCCGCATGGCGGCCCGCTCGGCCGCCGGCGTGTCCCCGGTGCGGACCGCCACGGTGAGCCCCGGCGGCGCCAGGCCGAGCCGTTCGGCCTCGGCGGCGATCCCGTCCAGGGGGGCCCGCAGGTTCTCCTCGACGTCGACGGCCAGGGCGCGCAGCGGCGAGATGTAGACGACCCCCGGGCCGGGGGGTGGGGCATCGTCGGTGGGCACGGCCCGACCGTCCGACTGGGCCCGGTAGGCGGCGTCGATGGCCACGAGGAAGCCGGTGAGCGTCTTGCCCGAGCCCGTCGGCGAGGCGACCAGGACGTCCTCGCCGGACAGGATCCGGGGCCACGCCCGCCGCTGGGGTTCCGTGGCCCCCCCGGGGAAGCGGCGGCGGAACCAGGCCGCCACGGCCGGGTGGAACTCGTCCGGGATGCCGTCCCCGCCGACCGTTTCGGGAGGAGCGGCCCCGGTGGCAGCCGGTGGTGAGGTCCGGATCACCCGCCCATTCTACGGGTGGGCCGTCACGCCGACCCGGGCCGGCCGATCCGTCCGGCGGACTCGCACCCGACCCGTGTGGACCGGCGGGCGGGCGGGTACAGCGGAGGACGGCCGGGGGTTCCGGCCGGAGAGGAACGGATCGTGACCGAGGCCCGGACGACCGGGGAATCCACCGCACCGGTCGAGGCGCGTCGGACCGCGCTCGAGACCGAGCACCACCGCCTGGTGGGACTGCGCCGGGACGTGCTCGGCGAGGTGTCGGACGAGGCCGTCCCGGCATCCGGCGCGACGGGCGGCCCGGGCCGGCACCCGACCGACGGGGGGAGCGGTGGAGAGGACCGGGAGCGCAGCCAGGCCGTCCTCGGGCAGTTGGACCAGCAACTGCGGGACGTCGACGACGCCATCGGCCGGCTCGACCGTGGGGAGTACGGCCTCTGTGAGGTCTGTGGCGAGCCCATCGGGGCGGCACGCCTCGAGGCGCTGCCGGCCTCCCGCTTCTGTGTCCGTCACCGGGAGCTGGTGGAGCGCGGGATGGGGCGTGCGGGCGAGCCCATCGGGGGTGCAGGGCCGGTGGCGCTCCCGTGAACGCCCTCGAGCGGACGCTCCGCCGGGTCGACGCCGCCCAGCAGCGCCACACCGTGCCGGCATTCCTCGTCGGCGTGGTCAAGAAGTTCGGCGACGACAACGGCGGCAACCTCTCGGTGCAGCTGACGTACGCGATGTTCGTGACGGTCTTTCCGCTGCTGCTCCTGCTGGTGACCGTGCTCACGCTCGTGCTGGGCGGCCATCCCGGACTGCAGCAGCGGGTGCTGCACTCGGCGTTCGGGCAGTTCCCCATCATCGGCACGCAGTTGGCCCACAACGTCCACGCCCTGCACCGGTCCTCCGTCGTCGGTCTCGTGGTCGGCCTGGTGGGCCTCGTCTACGGCACCACGGGCCTCGCCCAGGCCGGACTGTTCTCGATGGCCCAGATCTGGAACATCCCGGGCGCCGTGCGCCCCGCCTACGCCGCCCGGCTGGCCCGCAGCCTCCTCTTCCTGGCCGTGCTCTTCGTCGGCCTGGTCGTCACCACCGTGCTCACGGGATTCGGCACCTTCGGCCGCCACGACGTCTGGTTGGGCCTGGTCGGCGAGGTGCTGGCCGGCTCCGTCAACGTGGCGATCTACCTGACGGCCTTCCGGGTGCTGACACCCGGACAGGTGGCGACCCGGTGGCTGGTTCCGGGCGCCGTGGTCGGCGGCATCGCCTGGACACTGCTCCAGGCGTTGGGCGGCTACGTGGTGGGCCACGACCTCGAAGGGGCCGGCGCGCTCTACGGGCTGTTCGGGCTGGTGCTCGGCCTCGTGGCCTGGATCGCCCTCGGTGTGCAGGTGACCCTCTACTCGGCGGAGATCAACACCGTCCTCCACCAACGGCTGTGGCCGCGGGGCCTGGTCCAGCCCCCGCTGACGGAGGCCGATCAGCGGTCGGTCGCCCTCCAGGCCACGCAGAACCGGCGGCGACCCGAACAGCGGGTGGTCACCTCGTTCGAGCACCGTCCGATGAGTCAGGACGAGTTCCGGGAGGCCGGCTTCCGCGAGGACGACGACGCGGACGGACTCACCGTGGCCTCGCCGGGACGTGGCGACCCGACCTGAGGGTCCGGGTCGCCCGCCGGGCCGCACCGATCCGGTCCGACCCCGGTGCATGACCGCCCCGGCCATGGGTAGAGGACCGGCATGGCACTCACCCGACGCATCGCCCGACCACTGCTCGCCGCCGTGTTCATCGCCGACGGCATCGACTCCCTCCGCGATCCGGAACGCAAGGCCAAGGCCGCCCAGGCGGTGACCGTCCCGCTCGCCCGACGGGTGCCGGCCGTGCCCGACGACCCCGAGCTGCTGGTGCGGCTGAACGGGACGGTGCAGGTCGGGGCCGGGGTGCTGCTCGCCGTCGGGCGGTTCCGCCGGCTGGCCGCCCTCGCCCTCATCGCCTCGATCGTCCCGACCACGTACGCCGCCCACCGCTTCTGGGAGGAGGACGACGACGTCATACGGGCCGACCAGCAGGTGCACTTCCTCAAGAACGTCGGCCTCCTGGGCGGCCTCGTCCTCGCCGCCTTCGACACGGAGGGTGAGCCCTCCCTCGGTTGGCGGGCCCGACGCCGGGCGGCGCGCATCGGTGCGGCCGTGGCGGTGGGCCGGGCCGCGGGGTCGTCGTCGGCCCGGAGCACCGGAAGCTCGGTGGCGGACAGCGCCGGCGAACTGGCCCGGCACGCCCGGGATGCCGCCGTGGAGGTCGGCCGCCATCTCGATGACGGCGCCGGGCGCGCCGCGCACCAGGCCCAGGACGTGGCCGCCCGGGTCGCCCGGCAGGCCGACCTCACCGGTCGGCAGGTCGCCGGCACCCTGCCCGGCGCGGGACAGCAGCTCACCGGCGCCTTCGGCGGGGCCGGAGCACGAGCGGTCGGGACCGTCTCCCGGGCCGCCCGCTCGGGGGCGGGAACGGTCACGCCCCTGTTCGCCGCCGGTGCGGACCAGGTCGGTGAGCTGGTCGACCGGGCCAAGGAGTCCCTCGAGGGTTGAGGAGCACGGCCGTCCGGACGCCGGTCGTCACGGCTCCCGTCGTCTCGACTCCGGCGAGCTGACCGGATAATCGGTCCGCCCGGCCACCCCCGGGGGGATGGTCAGTCCGGCCAGGTGCCCGTCGCCCGCGCCACGCCGACCGCGCCGGCCCGGTCGACGGCCGCCCGCACGGCGGCGAACAGCGCCCCTTCGAGCGCGGCGCCGAGCACGACGGTGCCCCAGCCGGCGGTGCGGTCGTTCGGCTCGGGTCGGCCGTCCTCGCCGGTCAGGCCGTGCCAGACCCGGCGGAAGACGGACCGGGCCACCAGCCCGCCCCCGATGCCGATGACCGCGGACACGAGGCGATAGGAGAGCCTGCTCACCGGACGACCCCGCTCACGCCTGCGCCGTTCGCCGTGACCGGCGCCGCCGGAGCAGGACGAACACGAGGAGGACGACGACGGCGCCGACCAGGACCGGACGGCGGTCGTGCGTTGCCTGGCCTGTCGGTCGGGCGGCCGGGTCGGGTGCCTGCCCGACGGCACGGTCGACCGCCCGGGAGGCGACATCCTGGGCCCTGTCCGTGGCCTCCCTGGCCGCCTCCTGGGCCTGCGCCACTGCGTCGGCGGCGGCGTGCTGCGCAGACGCGGCGGCATCGTGGACCTTCGTGGCGGCGCGACCTTTCACGTCCGCCTTCGCCCGCCGCGCCTCGGCCGTCTCCGCCACGTCGGCCCGGGCGTCGTCGATGGATGCCCGGAGCGACTCGGCGTCGGACTCCGTCGCGGTGGTGGCGGGCGCCCGGTCTCGGGCTGCGTCCTCGGCACTCATCGGACCACCACCTCCCGGGTCGAGGTCACGTCCGAACGGACGCCGGACTGGGCCACCTCGGGGATCGGCGGCGTGGCCCGGTGGACCAGTTCCGCGGCACCGAGGTCGGCCGCACCGTTCGTCGGTGCCTCCCCGTCCCTGTCGATGACGACCTGTCGGTCCATGCGCATCTCCTCGTGTCCTCGCGCTCGCACAGTGTTGCGGGCAGTGGTTCCGGGTAACTCCGGAGTGATGCCCGCGACCCTGCGGGGCAAACGTCCGGGACGGGGTGGCCGTGTCCAGCGTCGTCCGTCAGGTGGCGGACGCCCGGACGGTCGCCGTTTCACGACCGGGGCTCCGGGTAGGGCGCACGCCACGCAACGATGTGGAGGAGCGACCTGATGAGTGATGCGCACGAGACCGTCGACCTGGGCGACGGGCCGGTGGCCCGGGGTGAGGGTGGCGAGACCCACCAGACGGCCGAGGGTGGCCGCCCCGTGCTCACGACCCGACAGGGGGTCGCGGTCTCCGACGACCAGAATTCGCTCCGGGCCGGCCGGTGGGGCCCGACGTTGCTCGAGGACTTCCACCTGCGGGAGAAGATCTTCCATTTCGACCACGAGCGCATTCCGGAGCGGGTGGTCCACGCCCGGGGCTTCGGGGCCCACGGGTTCTTCGAGAACTACGAGCCGCTGGGCGAGTTGACCCGGGCCGACCTGTTCCAGCGGGCCGGTGAGCGCACGCCGGTCTTCGTCCGGTTCTCGACGGTGGCGGGCAGCCGGGGGTCGGCCGACCTCGCCCGCGATGTGCGGGGCTTCGCCACGAAGTTCTATACGAAGGAGGGCAACTGGGACCTGGTCGGGAACAACATCCCCGTGTTCTTCATCCAGGACGCGCTGAAGTTCCCGGACCTGATCCACGCCGCCAAGGAGGAGCCCGACCGAGGGTTCCCCCAGGCCCAGACGGCGCACGACAACTTCTGGGACTTCGCCTCGTTGCTGCCGGAGTCGACCCACATGCTGCTGTGGGCCATGTCCGACCGGGCCATCCCCCGGTCCTTCCGGTTCATGGAGGGGTTCGGTGTCCACACGTTCCGGATGGTGGACGCCGAGGGGCGTTCGACCTACGTGAAGTTCCACTGGAAGCCGGTCCGGGGTCTGCAGTCGGTGGTGTGGAACGAGGCGGTGAAGATCAACGGGGCCGACCCGGACTTCCACCGCCGCGACCTCTGGGACGCCATCTCGTCGGGCGATCTCCCCGAGTGGGAGCTGGCCGTACAGGCCTTCGACGACGAGTTCGCCGACTCCTTCGAGTTCGACGTCCTCGACCCGACCAAGCTGATCCCGGAGGAGGCGGTGCCGGTCCGCCGCATCGGCCGGATGGTGCTCGACCGGGTGGTCGACAACTTCTTCGCGGAGACGGAGCAGGTCGCCTTCTGCACCCAGAACGTGGTGCCCGGCATCGACTTCACCAATGACCCGCTCCTGCAGGGACGGAATTTCTCCTACCTGGACACGCAGCTGAAGCGGCTCGGGAGTCCCAACTTCACGGACCTGCCGGTGAACGCGCCGAAGTGTCCCTTCGTCACCTTCCAGCAGGACGGTCACATGGCCACCGCGAATCCGGTCTCGCGGGCCAACTACGAGCCCAATTCGTGGCCCCCCGATGAAGGGGGCCCCCGGGAGGCCCCGGCCACCGGCTTCGTGAGCCATCCGGAGGTGGTGGAGGGCGAGAAGCGTCGGCTCCGTCCCGAGAGCTTCGCCGACCACTACAGCCAGGCCCGGCAGTTCCTGATCAGCCAGGCTCCCCACGAGCGCCGCCACATCGTCGATGCGTTCGTGTTCGAACTGTCCAAGTGCGAGCGCGTCGACATCCGGCGCCGCATGGTGGCGGGCCTCCGCAACGTCGACGAGGGCCTCGCCCAGGACGTGGCCGATGGTCTCGGGCTGCCGGAGCTGCCCGAGGCGGTGGCACCGGCCCGTGCGCCGATCACCGATCTGCCCGCGTCGCCGGCGCTCAGCATCGCCGCCAACGGACCCGACTCCTTCGCCGGGCGGAAGATCGGGGTCCTGGTCAGCGACGGGGTCGACCCGGACCTGCTCGACGGTCTCCGGACGAGCGCGGCGGCGCAGGGCGTCGTCATCGAGCTGGTGGCCCCGGCCGTGGGCGGCGTGACCGGGAGCGACGGCACGCTCGTGCCCGCGGACCAGAAGATCGACGGCGGTCCGTCGGTCCTGTACGACGCCGTGGTCGTGCTGACGTCGGAGAAGGGCGTGGACGCGCTCGCCGGCCACCCGGCGGCCCGGGACTTCGTCGCCGACGCCTACGCCCACGCCAAGTTCATCGGCTACACGGAGGCCGCTGCGCCACTCTTCGCGGCGGCCGGTCTCAGGCGGCGCGATGACGGATTCGTGGAGCTCGACGCCGACGGGGCGAATTTCGTCGAGCAGTGCGCCGGCCTGCGGTTCTGGGATCGGGAGGTGCCGACCGCCTGAGGTGACCCCGCGTCGCTCGACGTCCGGGTCACCCGGCCCGGCGCCAGACCTCGAGGACGAACGAGTCCTCGAGGTGGATCGCACACCGTTCGAGGCGCGGGGTGGTGCGGATCACGGCATGGGCCTCGTCGCCGGAGAGCGGGTAGTCGGTGGGTCCGCGCCAGTGCACGGCCACCACCGTCGCGCCGGGCGCCGTCGAGTCGACGACGAGCTGCAGGAGCCCGCCCAACGTCGCGGTGTCGAAGTAGTAGGCGATCTCGCTGAGGACGATGAGGTCGAACGGCCCGGTCGGCCAGGCCTCGGGCACGGCCCGGCGTTCGAGTGTGACGTTGTCGGCGTCGCGGAGCCGGTCGGCGGCGCGCTCGAGGGCCGCCGGCACGATGTCGGTGGCGAGCAACCGGTCGCAGCGCCCGGCCAACAGGGCGGTCAACACCCCGACGGAGCAGCCCGGTTCGAACGCGGAGGTGTAGCGGCGCTCGGGCAGGGCGGCGACCGTCAGTCGGTACTTCCGGTGCTCGTACCACCGCGACTCGAAACCCCACGGGTCGGGATCCGTGGCGTAGATGTCCGTGAAGTAGCTGCGTCGGGTCGAGGGCGTCATCCGGCGCCACCGTCGACGAAGACCTCGACGTTGCGCCGCAGTCGGGCGAGCACGGCACGGGGCAGCACCGGTGGGGCCGGCGCGGGAGCGCGCGACGGCCGGATCTGCGACCGGTAGGCCCGGGTGCTCCACCGCTTCCTCGCGTGCGTCACGGGGTCGAGGTCGAGGCGCCGGCAGTCCTTCCACGGGATGTCGTCCGACCAGGGGTCGGACCAGTGCCAGGCCCAGACCAGGTAGTCCAGGCGCCGGGTGTCCGTCCCCGCCGTCACCCGGGCGGTGGCGACACCACAGGCGTCGTGATCGGGGTGACCGTCGTGACGCCACGGAGCGAGTGCCAGATCGGCGCCCCGGAGCTGGTGCTCGAGGGCAGGGAGCAGCTCCTCGAGGTGGTCGCCGACGTGTCCGTCCGGAATCCCCAGGCTGGTCACCATGGTGGCGCCGGCGCCCAGGCGCCGGAGGGCGGTCAGCGATTCGCCATGCCGTCGCGCACCCATCCCGTCCGGAGCCCCGGGGTGGGACGCCTCCCCATCGGTGACCGCCACGATGCGGACGTCGGCTCCCCCGAGGACGAGGCGGCGGATCAGTCCGCCGGCACCGAGCACCTCGTCGTCGGGGTGGGGCGCGACGACCGCCACGCGGTGCGGCCGACCGATCTCGAGCGGCCGTAACTGGCGGAGTCGACCGCTGCGCCGCCACCGGCGCTCCGAGGTGCCGAGATGTTCGGCGTCGACGGTCAGTACCATGCCGTGCGATCCCCGATGGCGACGGCCCCGAGGCGGACGGCGTCCTGTCCACCGTGGTGCTGGGCCAGGTAGACGTGGAGGTCCGCGGCCCGACGGGCCTGGTGCGGGTCGTGGCAGAGCGGTCGGGCCCCGCCGACGGCCGACGTGCTGCCGAGCAGGGCCTGACATCCGTCGTGGACGACCTGCCGCAGGGCCAGGCTCCGGTCACGGGCCCGGGCCGAGCGGTCGCCGGGATCGGCATCGATGGCCGCGGCGACATCGGTCAGCAGTTGGCGCATCGCCCACAACCCGGCGGACTGGCGGCCCACTTCGGCCAGCACGAGCTGGTCCGGATCCGGACCGAGCTGACGCACGACCGTGTCGACCAGTCCCCGCGCCCCGCCGAACCAGCAGGCGGCGACGCCGCAGGCCCCGAACCAGAAGCCGGGCCGGTCCGTGTAGAACCCGGGTGGTCCCACCGCGCTGGACGCCGGAAGTTCCGCACTGTCGAAGACCAGTGTCTCGCTGGCCGAATCGGCCATCCCCACGGCCGGCCAGGAGTCCGGGACCGGCGCCACGACCACGTCGGCGGTGGCCACGTCGAACAGGCGGTAGCCGTCGGGTGCCTCCGCGGTCACCAGCGCCCGGTCCGTCACTCCACTGCCCGAGCAGAAGGCCTTCGTGCCCCGGAGCAGCCAACCCTCCGTCGTGGGCGTGGCCCGCAACTCGGCGGACGGGGAACGCGCCGCCCAGACGCCATAGGTGACCTCGTCGTCCGCATCGGTCCGGCCGGACTCGGCCAGGATGGCCCGGGCGTCGGCGTCCCCCTCGACCAGCCTGGCCATGGCCAGGTCCTGTTCGGCGACCGCCGCCAGCCGCTCGAACCGCTCGCGTGTCGACCCGTGGCCCGGCAGGGGCATGGGCGTCACCTCGGCGAGGGCGGCCCGGAACCTCGTCGCGAGGTCGCGTGTCGAACGGCACCTCGGGGCCGGGTCGACGGCCGGGCTCACGGACGGTTTCCCACCCGGACGACCCCGCTACGACGCCGCTGCCGCGACGGGCAGGGTGTCCTCGATGCCGGACAGGGCGTGGGCGAAGCCGCGGGGTGCCCGCGCCTGCCTCCGACCACTGGTGATGACGCGGACGGTTCCGTCGGTGCGGGCCACGGCCCCCCGCCCGAGCACCCGGTCCAGCAGATCCCTGTCCTCCCCGGTGGCGAGCCCGTCGAAGCCGCCGGCATCCAGATACATCGCGGCATCCACTCCGAAGTTCGCACCGTGGACCGGGACCGGCTCACGGGCATAGCGTCGCTGCCACTCGTCCGCCGTTCCCTCGAGCCGATCGCTCCACGACCGCACCTGGACCCGTCCCACCCAGATGTGGGCACCTTCGGCTCTGGCCCGCAGCTGCGCGGTCAACCAGTCGCCGGGCACCTCGGAGTCGGCATCGGTCGTGGCCAGCCAGATGGCGTCGACCGGGGCCGACGGCCAGCGGTCCAGCAGCGCGGCGCACCCCGTCCGTCGGGCCACGCCGACGTTCTTCGAGCAGATCCGGACGACGTCCACCGGCGCCGGGCCGGTGCGGTGGTCCAGCCAGTGGTCCACGATCTCGGAGCTGGCGTCGCTGCAGTCGTCGAGCACGACGGCCAGGCGGCAGTCGATGCCGTCGTCGGTCACCTGCCCGATCGCCCGGTCGAGGCAGCGGAGCGCGTCCGGCAGGTGGTGCTCCTCGTTGTGGACCGGCAGGACCACTCCCACATGAAGGGCGTCGGCCCTCCCACCCGCTGTTGCCACTCGGAACCCTTCTCGATCGGTACCTCCCATCGGACCGGGTCTGGACCGGACCGCCGGAGTTCGTGCCCGACGTCCCTACCCGACGGCACCGACCCGAAACGGCCCCGGGCCCGGTGGCAACGGTCGACCGTGCTCGGTTTGGGGAGTGACGGTCCGGGGCAGCGTCAGACGGATGCGCACCAACTCTCTCCCCACGACGCCGAGGGCCGCCCGACGCTGGACCGGCGCGGGGCTGCTGATCGCCGGGCTGGTCCTGTCGGCCTGCAGCAGTGCCCAGTCCTCGTCGACGACGACCTCCACGGAGCAGCGCCCCGCGGCGCCCGCGTCCCCGGCCGTCACCCTGGAGGGCTCCCAGGCCGCGGGCTCGTCGATCAAGGTGGATCGGGTCGACCTGCCGCGGACGGTCACCGGGAGCAGCGGGGGTGTCGTGGCCGTCTGTGCCGACGCCGATGGTGTCGCAGGCACGTGTGACGGGTACGCCATGGTCCCCAACGGCATCTCGCTGGACGTGACGATCCACACGCCCACCCCCCTGGTGGCGGGGCCCTACATCGTGGGCGTGTACTACGCCCACGGCCTACCCAGCGGTGACCAGCATCCGGCGGCCACGTCGAAGGTGCAGCTCTCCTGACCCGCGGTCAGGCCCGCCCGTGATGTCGCACCGGCTCCGCGGGGAGGCCGGACGAGTGGCTCACGATGACCTGATGGATCACGTGGCGTCGGCCGACGACCCCGGCCGCCAGGAGATCCCCGAAGGGCGGCACGACCACCACCTGCAGGGCCTGCTGCAGGAGCTCCGGGTCGCCGCGATCGGCGTGGAGGTGGTCGTCGGCTTCCGGCTGTCGCGGCCGTTCACGGACGCGCGTCCACCGGCACGACGACGTCCAGCGCGGGCGCTATCTCTCGGGACTGCCGCTCGCGGCGGTCGCGACGGCCCTGCTCCCGGGTCCGGTGGACGATCATCGGCTCGGGTTCCGGCGCCAGGAGGAGAGCGCCCGAGCCTGACGCACGACGTGTGATCGTCCGCCGGTGGGGTAGGAACTCGCCATGGCGCGCACGGTGTGGAAGGGCTCGCTGTCGTTCGGTCTGGTGAACGTCCCGGTGGGGCTGTACCCGGCGACGGAGGACCGGACGATCCACTTCCACCAATTCGAGGAGGGCACGGCCGACCGCATCCGCCTGAAGAAGGTCAACGAGCGGACCGGCGACGAGGTCACGACGGCCGGCGTCGTGAAGGGCTACGACCTGGGCAACGGCAAGTCGGTGATCGTCGAGCCCGACGAGTTGGAGGCCATCGCGCCCGAGCGGTCCCGCAACCTCGAGATCGGTGACTTCGTCGACCTCGCCGCCATCGACCCGATCTACTTCCGCTCGACCTACTACCTGGCCCCGGCGGACGACGGCGCGCTGAAGGCGTACCGGCTCCTGGCCCGAGCCATGGACAAGACCGGCAAGGCGGGCGTCGCACCACTGGTGATGCGGGGCAAGGAGTACCTGTGCGTCGTGCGGGCCCATGACGGGGTGCTGGTGCTCGAGACGCTCTACTTCGAGGACGAGATCCGCTCACCCGACGAGATGGTGGCGGAGGTGAAGGGCGTCGACGATGCGAAGGCCCTGCGCAGTCCGCGGCCGTCCGGGCGCGACCTGGACATGGCGGTGCAGCTGGTCGGTTCCATGACCGCCGAGTGGGACCCGTCGAACTACCACGACACCTATCGCCACGAGGTGGAGGAGTTGATCGAGGCCAAGCGGCAGGGTCGGGCGGTGGTCGTCACCGGCGACGAGGAGGCGCCCGCACCCGTGGTCGACCTCCGGGCGGCCCTGGAGGCCAGTGTCCGCAGGGTGGGTGGCTCCGGAGGCAAGGCGGGCGGCGTCGGAGGCAAGGGCGGTGGCCCCCGCCGGGGAGGGGGCCGGACGAAGCCCCGTTCGTCGTCCTCGTCCGGCGGGACGTCCCCCCGGCGCGGTGGCCGGAGGGCGAAGGCCTCCTGAGCGACGACCGCCCGTGCGCCATGGGCGGTCGTCCGGCCCGGCACCTCAGGCCGGGCGTACGAGCGGCCCGAAGAGGTCCCCCAGGCGCTCGACCCGCTCGAGTACCTCCCTCGCGTCGAAGACCAGCCGGTCCGGGTCGCCCGTGTCGGCGCAGGTCGTCACCTCGTCCCAGGTGACCGGGGTGGACGCACGGGGCTCACGCACCGCTCGCAGCGAGTACACCGCCACCGTCGTCTTCGCCGGGTGGTTCTGGCTCCAGTCGATCAGCACGCGCCCCTCCCGGCGACTCTTGCGCATGTTGGCCACGACGTCACCGGGCCGATCCGCGGCCAGGGTGTCCGCGAGCTCGTGGGCCGTGGCCCGCGACCGGTCCCAGGTCCAACGGGCGGGTACGGGGGCGTAGACCTGGAGGCCCTTGGATCCGCTGGTCTTCGCCAGCGCGCCCTCACCCAGACGACCGAGTCGTCCGATCACGTCGAGCGCGACCCGACAGCACTCCACCACGGTGGTCCCGGGTCCGGGATCCAGGTCGAAGACCAGGTAGTCGGGGGGTGCCGGGAGCGACCGCCGGCGTCCCACCCGCCACAGCGGCACGTGGAACTCGACGGCCGCGAGGTTGGCCGCCCAGACCAGGGTCGGGAGGTCGCACAGCACGGCGTACTCGACGGACCCGGAGTCGTCGTGGGACGGGACCTCCACGTGGCGCACCCACTCCGGCGCATGGGACGGGAGGTGCTTGCCGTAGAAGAACTGGCCGTCGACGCCGTCGGGAAAGCGCTTCATCGTCAGCGGGCGGTCGCGCACGTGGGGGAGCAGCACGGGTGCGATGCGGACGTAGTAGTCGATCAGCTCCCCTTTGGTGAACCCGGTGGAGGGGTAGAGGACCTTGTCCAGATTGGACAGGCTCACCTCCCGGCCGTCGATGTCGACCCGCGTCCGGGCGTCAGGGCTCACGGGTCACCTCCCAGGGACCCTTGTCGTCCCGCAGCCCGCGCCACACCGGGTGACGGAGTCGACCGTCTCCCGTCCATTCGCGGAAGCGCACCTCGCCGACGAGGACCGGCCGGACCCACGTGGTGGTGCGCGCCACGGACGACGGCGGCACCGGGTCGAACGGTGACGTGGCCCGCTCGAGCGGGTGTATCCGCCGGAGCAGCGCCTTCCGGGTGCTGTCGTCGAATCCCGTGCCGACCTTGCCGACGAACTCCAGCGGGCGGCTGCCGCCTCGACCGTGGGGGATGCCCAGGACGAGGGCGCCGAACGTGCCGCGTCGCGACCCCTCGCCCGTGGTCCACCCACCCACCACCACCTCCTGGGCGTGTTCCGGTTTGGTCTTGATCCAGTCGGGACTGCGTCGTCCGGGCCGGTAGGGGCTGGACCGGCGCTTCGCGACCACGCCCTCCATGCCCGTCTCGACCGCCGCGGCCAGGACGTCGGGTCCCACCGGCCCCGTGAAGGACGGGGTCGCTCCCCACGAGGGGCCGGTGGGCAGCACGCGGTCGAGCAGGGCGCGGCGCCCGTCGTAGGAGAGGTCGTGGAGGTTCCGTCCGTCGAAGTGGAGGAGATCGAAGACGATGTACGACACGGGGTCCCGGCTCCGGGCGGCCGCTGTCGTCCTCGACGCCCTGGTGCGACGTTGGATCCGGGCGAACGACGGGGCGCCGTCCTCGTCCAGGACGACGAGTTCGCCGTCGAGGACGGCCGACGTGGATCCGAAGGCCTCGGCCAGGGGGCGGAGCTCGGGGAACGAGGAGGTGAGGTCGTGTCCGTTGCGGCTGGTCACGGTGGGCCGTCCGTCCATGACCCGAAGGATGGCACGGATCCCGTCCCACTTGAACTCGTAGGCCCACTCGTCGGCCGCCCCCACCGCCAGAGGTCCCGCGGTGGCCAGCATGGGGGTCACCGCTACAGCCGGCTGCCGGTCGTCCCGGGCCGGACCGTCCATCCGGTGGATCATCCACTGTCCCGGACGGGTGGGGAACAGGACGTACCGGCCGTCCACCCGCCCACCGTGCAGGACCACCTCGACCTCCCGATCGGTCCACTTCTCGCACTCGTAGGTCCCGTGGTCCCAAATGACCACCCGGCCGCCGCCGTACTCGCCCGGCGGGATCGTGCCGGCGAAGGTGGCGTACTCGAGCGGATGGTCCTCGGTGGGCACCGCGAGGTGGTTGCGACCCGGGTCGGGAGGGAGGCCCTTCGGGAGTGCCCAGGAGACCAGCACGCCGTCGCGTTCGAGTCGGAAGTCCCAGTGGAGGCTGGAGGCATGGTGCTCCTGCACGACGAAGGTCGGCGCTCCCCGGCGACGGGGACGCGTCCGGCCGCGGCGGTCCGGGAGCGGCTCGGGCGTGGCGCCGGCCCGACGCTTCGCGCGGTAGGCGGTCAGTTCGGCGTCGGGGTCCGCCCGTCTGCCGCCCGGCCGCGCCCGCCCGGCCGCGGGACTCACCGGCCGCGCCGGCCGCGTCGTCCGTGACGGCCGCGACGGCCGTGACGTCCGTGACGGTGCGGTGCCCCGGTCACCGTGCGACCGACCGTCGGCGGGTCGTTGCCGCCGATCGTCGCCGACCGGGGAGCTGTTTCGGAGGGATGGTGTGGACGGAGCAGCGGTCCGACGCGTTGTAGATGGACAGCAGCGTGTCGCAGCCCTCCTCGACACAGCGCCGGCCGGCGCGCTGCTTCCGAGGGCCCCTCGTGCCCGAACTCACGCCGATGAAGGCCGTGCCGACGAGGTGGTGGCCGTCTTCCTGGTCTTCCACAGCTGCTGCGTACCCGGGCCCGGCGGGGGTGAAACCCCGGGACGTCGGCACCCGACGGGGCCCCGCCACCGTCCGGGCGGCGGGGGTCGCGGGTGCCTCGATCAGGCGGCCGCCGATCCCCGTGCCGCCCGCAGGACGTCGGTGAGCTTGGCGTTGAACGCATCGAGGTCGTCGGGCTTGCGACTCGTGACGAGCGTGTTCGGACCGCTGGCGCAGACCTGGACCTCCGCGTCCACCCAGGTGCCCCCGGCGTTCACGATGTCCGTCCGGAGGCTCGGCCACGAGGTCAGGGTCCGACCCCGGACCAGGTCGGCCTCGACGAGGACCCACGGCGCATGGCAGATGACGGCGGCGGGTCGGCCCGCGCGGAACATCTCCTTGACTAAGGCCACCGCCGGGCCGTCGCTGCGGAGGCGGTCGGCGTTCGCCACACCCCCGGGCAGGACCAGCGCATCGAAGTCGGACGCCCGTGCGTCACGCGTGACGAGGTCGACCGGAAACCGGCCCGCCTGGTCGAGGTGGCGCCTGAGCTCGACCTCACCCGGCTCGATGGCCACCAGCTTCGGAGCACCGCCCTCCGCCTGTACGTGTTCCCAGGGCCGCAGCAACTCGGCCTCCTCGATCCCTTCGTTCGACACGACGAAGGCCACGCTGATCCCGTTCAACTCGGTTCCCATCTCGCTGCGTCCTCTCTGTGGTGGTCGTTGCTCCGTGGTCGGCGTCGACGGATGCCCGCCCCCGGGTGGATCGGTGGCGGGCATCCGTCGACCCGTGAGTGCTACCCGCCGGGGCCGCCGGAAAACGACGCCGACGTTCCGTCCGGACCGTGCGACGCGACCACTGCCCGTGGCGGCGGGTGCGGTCGTCGGTGGGCTGTGCAAGGCTGCGCCATCGGTCGGCCGGTACCGGTGACACCGGTACCGTCATCCACCGACCGACCGTCGGGTCCACCCAGACGAGGGGGAGCATCACGTGGGTCAACGCCGTGCCGTCGTCGCCCTGTCCGCCGTCGCACTGTCCGCCGGGCTCGCCCTTCCGGCCGCCGGAGCGTCTTCCGTCGGCGCCGCACCGGCGCCGACGTCGACGGTGCGGCTGTCGGGCTCCCTGGCCGTCGCCGCAGAACAGACCCCGCGCGTCGGGGCCGTCCCCGCCGACAGTGCGGTCGCGTTCGAGGTGGTGCTCGCCCCCCGTGCGCCGACGGCTGCGAAGAAGTTCGCGACGGCCGTCTCCACGCCGGGGTCCGCCGTGTTCCACCACTATCTGACGCCGTCGCAGTGGGAGGCGGCGTATTCGCCGACCACCGCGCAGGTCGCCTCCGTCACGTCGTGGCTCACCCGGGAGGGCCTCGACGTCGGCGCGGTCTCGGCCGACCGCATGACGGTCGCCGCCTCCGGAAGCGCAGCCCGGGTCCAGCGCGCCTTCGGTACGACGTTGTCGCTCCACGACGTGGGGGGCCACACCCTGCGTCTGGCCGACACCGCGCTGTCGGTGCCGGCGGACCTGGCCGGCGTGGTCGTCGGCGCCTCCGGGATCAGCCAGACCATGGCCACTCCCGACCTCGTCACCGACGGGCCGACCACCGGCGTCACCGACGGGCCGACCACCGGCGCGGGTGGCGACGCGGCGCAGCCGCCGGGGTACCGGACCGCCCAGCCCTGCGGTTCGTACTACGGCCAGCAGGTCGACACGGTCCAACCGCCCTACGGCAACGGCTACCCGTCGCCCGCACCGTACGCGGTGTGCGGCTACACACCGCCCCAACTTCGGTCCGCCTACGACCTGCCCGACCAGGCACCGGGTGGTGCGGACGGCACGGGCGAGACGGTGGCCGTCATCGACAGCTACGTGTCGCCGACCCTGGCCGCGGACGCGGCGGAGTACGCCGCCGTCGACGATCCCGGCCACCCCTACGCGACGGGGCAGTTCAGCGAGCTGCTGCCGGCCCGTTTCGACAAGCGCCGGCAGTGCCAGGCGACCGGGTGGTACGGCGAGCAGACCCTCGACGTCGAGTCGGTGCACGCCACCGCCCCCGGTGCGAAGATCCTCTACGTCGGCGCCGCCGACTGCTTCGATTCGCTGTACACGAGCCTCCAGACGGTGATCGACGGCGGATTGGCCGATGTGGTCACCGACTCGTGGGGTGATGACGGCGGTGACCTCCTGGACGACGCGGCCACGCGTGCGTCGGTCGACGACATGCTCACCATGGCGGCCGGCACCGGGATCAGCGTGCTCTTCTCGAGTGGTGACAACGGCGACGAGTTCTCGACCCTCGGATTCACCAGCCCCGACTACCCGGCATCGAGCCCGTGGGTGACGGCGGTGGGCGGCACCACCCTCGAGATCGGCGCCGCCGGCCAGCGAACGGACGAGACGGGATGGTCGACGGACCGCAGCGTCCTGTGCGAGAAGCAGACACTGGGCCAAGCCGGCTGCACCACCTCGACGCTCGGCACCTGGCTGGCGCCGACCGGCGACGGGGGCTCGGGTGGTGGTACGAGCTACGAGTACACCCAGCCCACCTGGCAGTCGGGCGTGGTGCCGACCACCCTCGCCACGCGCAACTCGGCGGTGACGGGTCCGGCTCCGTACCGGGTGGTGCCCGACATCTCCATGGATGCCGACCCGGGCACGGGGTTCCTGGTGGGGGAGACCCAGAAGTTTCCCGACGGTACGTACTACGACACCTACCGGATCGGCGGCACCAGCGTGGCCTCGCCGCTGTTCGCGGGGACGGTGGCCGTCGCCGACCAGGTCGCCGGTGCACCGCTCGGGTTCCTCGACCCGGCACTGTACGCACTGCACGCCACGGCCCCGTCGGCGATCTACGACACGGTGCCGTCCGGGCCACAGGACCAGTCCCGGGTGGACTACGTCAACTCGATCTCGGCCAAGAAGGGGCTCCTCTACAGCACACGGCTCATCGACTACCAGGGCCCCGAGTCGTACTGCGACGGGACGGGCAATTGTGCGACCCGCGACGTCGACCTGTCGGTGCTCCCGGGCTACGACGACATGACGGGTCTGGGCGCGCCGTCCACGGGGTTCACCACCGCCCTCGCCCGGTCGTAGGACGGGCGGCGCCCGGGAACGGTCGACGGACCGTCCGGCCCGGGCGCCGGATCAGGTGCTCTGCTTGACTGACGAGGTGACCGACACCTACCGACGCATCCTCCTGGCCGCCCGTCCGCGCGGACTGGTGGACGACTCGACGCTGCTGATCGACGATACCGCCGAGGTTCCCGAACCCGCCGACGGCCAGGCCCTCGTCGCCGTGCGCCACCTCTCGATCGATCCGACCATCCGGACCTGGATGGACGATGCCCCGGGCTACCTCCCACCGATCGCCATCGGCGACGTGGTCCGCAGCGGGGGCCTCGGTGAGGTGGTGGCCAGCCGCACCGACGCGTTCTCGGTGGGGGACACGGTGTTCGGCATGCTCGGTTGGCAGGAGTACGCCCTGGTCGACGGGGCCGACAGCTCACTGGCGGTCGTCCCGCAGGGGCTCGACCCGGCGGTCGTGCTCGGTGTCCTCGGGGTGACGGGGATGACCGCGTACTTCGGCATGCACGACATCGGCCGGGTCGCGTCGGGCGAGACCGTGGTCGTGTCGGGAGCGGCCGGAGCCACCGGATCGGTCGCCGGACAACTGGCCCGGATCGCCGGCGCGGCCACTGTCGTCGGCATCGCCGGCAGCGACGACAAGTGTGCCTGGCTCGTCGACGATCTCGGCTTCGACCATGCCGTCAACTACCGGACCGAGGACGTGGGTGACCGGCTCCGGGCCACGTGCCCCCGGGGCATCGACGTCTACTTCGACAATGTCGGCGGTGGCATCCTGGACGCCGCACTGGCCAACCTGGCCAGGAACGCCCGCGTGGTGCTGTGCGGTGCCATCTCGCAGTACAACGAGGACCGTCCCGTCGGGCCGGCCAACTACCTCCAGCTGATCGTGACGCGCTCCAGGATGGAGGGCTTCCTGATCCTGGACTACCTCGAGCGCTTCCCCGAGGCCCAGCTCGAGATGGCCGGCTGGGTCATGGAGGGCCGTATCCACCATCGTGAGCACGTGGTCCACGGACTCGACCATGCCGGCGAGGCGCTCAATCTCCTCTTCAGCGGGGGCAACACCGGCAAGGTGGTCGTCGCCGTCTGACGGACGGCCGGCCCCGGCCCGGATCCCGGCCGGCGGACGGCGGACGGCGGACCCGGGGCCCGGCGCTGGCCCGTGGCGGCGCGATCCGGCATCTTCCCAGGTCAACCAGGGGTGCCCACATCCTCCGGAGAACTGCGTCATGCTGGTGGCGCGGTGAGCCGACCTTCGACTGACCAACTGGCATCGGGCAGGTTGCCGTCCGGGAAAGCCTTGCTAGCGATGGCCGCCGCCACGCTGGTCCTCGTCGCGTCCCTGGCCGTCGTCATCGGGCCGCGGATCGGCGGTGCGGCCAGCTCGCAGATCCCCGGCAGCCCGGCGGCACCCACCGCCGCCGAGACGAGCCCCCAGTGCACGACGACCAACCCGGCCGCCGTGCTGGGCCCGCAGAGTTCCTCGCTGCCGTCCAAGCCGGTGTCCACCGTGGTGACGCCGTCGGGCGGTGTCACGGGCTTCACGGCGACC